>Ga0228699_1001539_pt1 | contig 11325 bp, 8 predicted proteins | sample McNCre217_Aug_MG_FD_178016 | JGI IMG/M metagenome (GOLD analysis project Ga0228699, IMG submission 178016) | Freshwater microbial communities from McNutts Creek, Athens, Georgia, United States - 2-17_Aug_MG | ecosystem: Environmental > Aquatic > Freshwater > Creek | place: USA: Georgia...
CAGCGCCATCACCCAGGCCGAGCTCAATGACCTGGCCGGCTTGGTGGCCGGCTGTCCGCAGCTGCGCGCGATCGCCCACAACGGCGGCGAATCGGCCCGCCACCGCCGCATCACCGAGGCCCTGGGTCTGCCGGTGTTCACCCTGCCCTCGACCAGTCCGGCCAACGCCACGTGGTCGCTGGCGCGCAAGCTGGCGGCGTGGCGCGAGGTGTTCGCTCAGTCGGGCTTGCTGGCCGATTTGCCCTTGGATTTGCCCACAGATGTGCCAGCAGATTTGGCCGCAGGCAGCCCCTCGGCCACCGGCTGAGCCCAGCGCGACAGCAGCTTCACCCAGCGCTTGGCCGGCAGGCCCCAGCGTGCCTGGATGAGCTCGGCGCGCTGCTGCAGCACCTCGCGATCGGGCATGTCGCCGCCCTTCCAGGCCAGCACGATGGTGTTGCCTTCCGTTGTGGGTTTGAACACTGCCACGCAGCCCTCGCCAAACGCTGCGGCAATGCGGCGCGCGCTGCGCTCGAAACTGGCCTGGCGGCCAAACAGGTTGACGGTCATCACGCCGCCGGGCGCCAGCGTCTGCCAGCAGGCGCGGTAGAAGTCCTCGTCGTCCAGCACCGGGCTGGCGGCCTCGTGGTCGTACAGGTCGACGCACAGGGCATCGTGGGCCTCGGCGTGGGCCGCATCGGCCACGAAGGCGGCGGCATCGCCCTCGATCACCTGCAGGCGCTCGTCATCGGGCTGCAGGTGAAAGTACATGCGGCAGATGCGGATGACGCCCGGGTTGAGCTCCACCACCGTGGTCGGCAGGCCCAGCACGTTGTGGCAGAACTTGGTGATGGCCGCGGCGCCCAAGCCCAGCTGCAGGCAGCGGGTATCGGCCAGTTCTTCGGGATCGCGCCACAACAGCCAGGCCATCATGCGCTGCACGTAGTCCAGCTCGATCTTCAGGGGCTTGCGGATGCGCATGGCGCCCTGGATCCAGGGCGTGCCCAGGTGCAGGTGGCGCACGCCATCGATCTCCGAGAGGGTGACGTCGGGCAGGTCGGCTGAGGCCTGCGTGCGGGATTTCTTGCGGGAGGTGCTCACGGGCGGCAGTGTGGCACAGGGCGGCCGAGCTGCCCTGGCGGCGGCACGTTCACCTCACCGTCACATTGCAGTCGACGACGGTGGGCGCAACGCGCGGCAAGGCCACCTCGTGCAGCGCCTGCCCCAGCAAAGTGAGGTTCAGCGGCTTGGCCAAGAAGCGCACCACCCCCGCCGCGCGGGCTTGCTCGACCTGTCCGGGCGTGACGTCGGCGCTCAGGGCCAGGAACACCGGCGCGTCGGTGTGGCCTTGCGCCAGCCATTCGCGGCACAGCTCGAGGCCATTGCCGTCGGGCAGGTTGATGTCGAGCAGCACCACATCGGGCTTGACCACCTGCATCAGGTTGCGGCCCTGGGCGAGGGTCTCGGCGGTGAACATGCGCACCTGGGGACAGTTCGCCACGGTGGCCATCATCACGGCGATGTTGACCTCGTCGTCTTCGACGTAGAGCACCACCATCGGCGGCAAGGATTCGAGCAGGCGCCGAACATCCGGCTGCAGTGGCCCGGTCTCGGCCAAGGTCGATGGCGATGCGCTGGGCAACACCAGGCTGAACACACTGCCCACTCCGGGGCGGCTGCTGACTTCCAGGCGCCCATCCATCCAGCGCACCTGCTGGGCAGAAATCGCCAGGCCCAGGCCGTGTCCGCTGGCCATGGCCCGCCCCGCCTCAAGGCGGTGGAAGGGCTGGAACAGGCGGGGCACGTCGGCCTCGTCGATGCCAATGCCGCGATCGACCACCTGCAAGGCCAACTCGGCCGCCCCGACCCGCTCGGTGCGCACCTGCACCGTCTGGCCAGGCATGCTGTATTTGATGGCATTGCTCAAGAGGTTGACCACCACCTCGTGCACCAGCTGGCCGTGGCCGGTGACCTGGGCATCATGGGGCACGTCGACCGACACCGCGATGCGCTTGGCAGCCGCCTTCTCGGCGAGCACGGTGGCCACGTCAGACACCAACGGCGCCAGTTGCACCGCACCGAGCTCCATCTGGCGGGCCAGTTGATCGCCCTGCACCAGCGACAGCGCCTGATCGACCATGTGCAAGAGCTGCTCACCGGCCTCGTGCATGATGCGCAGCCGCTGCTGGTCTTCGCTGCCCAACCGGTTGCCCAGGCTGATCGCCAACAGCTGGCTGAAGCCCATGATGGCGTTGAGGGGTGTGCGCATGTTGTGCGACATGCGCGAGAGGAATTCCGACTGCACCGTGTGCAAGGCCTGCTGACGCATGACCTGTTCGCGCTCGGCCTCCAGGCGCACGGTGTCGGACACGTCGCGCGCGATGACGATGCGCCGGACCACCTGGCTGGAGGCATCGCGCAGGGTGAGCAAGGTCACGTCGGCCAGCACGGGTGGGCCCACCTCGCCTTGCAGAGGCAGGCGTTGTCGCTGCACGGTGTCATGCAACTGCCACTGCGTGCGCACCTCGCGCGCCACGGCATCGCCATCGGCGGCGCCACCAAACAGCACATCGAGCACGTTGCGGCCCACCAGGTCAACGCGCGACCACCCCAGCACCTTGTGCATGGCTGGATTGACCCACAACACCGACTCATCGTGGTTGCAGATGGCCACCATGTCGGGCATGGCATCGGCAACCGAGGCCAAGTCGCGGTTGCGGGTCAGGGCCTGCCTCAGCTCTTCGAGGGTCTGGTCTTGCTTGGCCTGCCTGCGAGCGGCCTCGCTCTGATCGACCAAACTGACCAGCCATTCCGGGTGGCCATCTTCGGCCACGCCAGGTACCTGGGACATGTGCAGATCGACCGTGCCCACCCCATCCTGCAGCTTGCACTGGTGAGCGCGCGACACATGCCGTGGGGCCCTGAGGCCGAGGTTGATCGCTTGCAGCAGCCGCATGCGCTCGGCCTCGGTGGTGCCCAGCCGATGCAGGTGCTTGCCTTCGGCCTGCAGCGACGGCAAGCCCAACAATTGCTCGGCCGCGCGGTTGAGCGACACCATGCGCCCCAATCCATCGAGCCGCAGCAAGGCCACAGGCACCTCGGTCAACAGGTGATGCAAACGCTGGCGCTCGGCCTGCGCGCGGGCTTCGCTGGCCCTCAGCGCCTGCGCTTGCATCTCCAACTCGACTTGGTGGATGCGGAGGTCTTCCAGCAGGGCTTGCACATCGGGACCGGCCGAAGCCCCGGCAGCATGCAGGGCCGAGTTGATGCGCTGGATCGCCGGCGCGCCCCTGGGATCGGGTGCATTGCTCATGCCTGGCCCTCCTGCTCATGCCGCCAGCCGCTCACGTTGTAGTGCGCCACCAAGGCCCCGCCCTCGGGCACGCGCAGCGGTGTGATGTGCAGGGCAAACCAGCGCTGCTCGTCGGGCGCATGGCAGGGGTAGACCTGGAAAAATTCATTGGACTCGCCGCGCAAGACGCTCAGCAAGCCAGCCTGCGCCACCGTGATTTGCCCGCGCGCCTGTGGATCCGCCTCGCTGACGCAGGCCGAAGCCATCACCGTCAGGTAGTTGCGGCCGATGCCGGTCAAGGCCATGTCAGGGTCGCCATTGCGGACCGAGAACTGTCGCCAGCGCTCGTTGACCCGCACGATGTTGGCATCGCGATCGAGCACCGCGAGGTGCGCAGGCGTGGCGTCGATGATGGCTTGCATGCGCACGGCGTCGTGCATCAGCGAGACATCCACGAAGGTGGCCACCAGGCGCTTGCGCACACCGGCAGCGCCGGTTGACGCCTCGTAGGGCACCAACCGCACCAGGTACCAGCGGCCATCGAGCGCCCTGATTTCGCGCTGCTCAGGCCGGCCACTGGCCACGGCCTGGGCCATCGCGGTGTACAGGTGCGGGTCGTCCAGGCGGTGCGAGAAGTCGGTCAGCCGGCGCCCGATGTCGGAGCTGCGCAGGTTGAACAGGGTCTGCACCTCATCGGTGAACCGCAGCACCACCATGGACTCGTCCACGAACAGGTTGGGCAAGCCCACGGCCTGGGCCATGCCCTCCAGATCCGCATTGAGCGCCCCCATCTGCTGCACCTTGGTCTGGTACTCGGCGTTGACCGAATACAGCTCTTCGTTGACCGATTGCAGCTCTTCGTTGGTGCTCTGCAGTTCTTCGTTCGAGGCCTGAAGCTCCTCGTTGGCCGCCTGCAGCTCTTCATTGGTCAGCTGCAGCTCTTCGATCGTGCCGTGCAGGCTGGCGCGCGTGGCAGCCAGCTCGCGCTCGAGGTGAGACAGCATTTCGCGGTCAGGGGCATCGAGCTGGATCAGCTCGATCTCGGCAGGCTGTGCCATCGCCGTCTCGAACACCACCGCGATGAGCCGCCGCTGTTGCGGGTCTGGCGCCAGCCGGGTAGCCGCCACCTGCACCGCACGGCCCTCACATGACAAGGCCGGGGTTTTGACGGTGCCTTCGTCGGGCACCTGGGTCAACAGGTGCGACACCACCGACGAGAGCTCCAGCGGCAACAGGCTGAGCAGATCGGTGGTGGGCGCCCCCTCTCGCCAGGTCAGCCACTGCGCGACAGGACCGCTCGACTGCTGCACCTGCCGGGCATCATCGACCAGCACCGCAGCAGGCGCATACTGCCGAGCGAGGTGCTGAGCCAGCAGCGTGGCCTGCGACTGGACGTGAGACTCCGCCCGCATGCCCACGGCCGTGCGCCCCCCTCCATCGGTGACCGGCACCACCGGCGGCATGCGGCGCTTGAAACTGCTGGCCAGGCGGTAAACGCGCGCCTGGCTGTCAGAGACCACGAAATCGCGCTCAACGTTGAGCAAGGATTCACTGCGGCCCAGCACCAGCATGCCCTCGGGCATCAGCGCAAACTGCAAGCGCCTCAGCACCAGCTCTTGGGTGGCGGGTCGCAGGTAGATCAGCAGGTTGCGGCACGACACCATCGTCAGCCGCGTGAAGGGCGGATCCACCAGCACGTTGTGGCGCGCAAAGACCACCATGGCACGCAACTCGGGCTTGACCACGTAGTGGTGATCTTTGAGCGTGAAATACCGCTGCAGCCGCTCAGGCGACACCTCGCCGGCAATGCTCTCAGGGTAGACGCCCGCACCGGCGATGTCCAAAAAGCGCTGCTCGATGTCGGTGGCGTAGATCTTGATGAGCGGCCAGCGTTTGAGCTGGGCACAAGCCTCGGCCAGCATGATCGCCAGCGAGTAGGCCTCTTCGCCCGTGGCACAGGCGCACACCCAGGCGCGCAGCGGCTCGTCCACAGGGTGGGATGCCACCAGCTTGGGCAACACCTCTTCGGCCAAGTGCAGGCAGGTCTCGGGATCGCGGAAAAACCGCGTCACGGGGATCAGCACCTCGCGGCGCAGTTGATGCACCTCGCTCTCGTTGCCCACCAGGAGGTCAGCATAAGTCTGCAGCGAGTGCTCACCCAGCAGCTGCATGCGGCGACGGATGCGCCGCAAGACCATGTCTGGCTTGTACTGGTCCAGATCCAGGCCGGTGTACTGCCTCACGGTCAAGGCGATCCCACCCAAGGTCTGGACCACATCTTCGGCCTGGACCAGCCCACCAGCACCGTCGCCATCGCGCGGGGCCAGCGCCACATCCTGCACGGTGAGCAAGCTGCCCAGGCGCAAACCCAGGTCGTCGATGTCCAGGCAATGGTCTACCACTCCGGTGCTCAGCGCCGAACGCGGCATGCCGTCGAACTCGCTGCTGTCTGGCGATTGCGCCAGCACCAGCCCGCCCCACTCGCTCACCCGCGCGATGCCCCGGGAGCCATCTGAGCCGGTGCCCGACAGGATGACGGCCACCAGCCGGTCACTGAACACCGGCGCAGCCGACGCCAGGAAATCGTCGATGGGCAGCGCCACGCCGTGCGACGGGCGCTCGATGAGCTCGATGGACTCACCCTGCAAGCGCATGTGCCAAGCCGGCGGGATCACCAGCACCTGGTTGGGCTGCAGCTTGCCGCCTTGCTCGGCGATGCGCACCGGCATGGCGGTTTGTCGCGCCAGCAAGGTGTCCATCATCGTGGGGTGGTCGGCAGACAGGTGCTGGATGACCACGAAGCTCGCCCCCGTGTCGGTGGGCAGGCGCCGAAAGACCCTGCTCAGCGCCTCCAGCCCTCCAGCAGAGGCACCGATGACCACCAGGCGACGCACCACGGCCTCGGTTCGGGCAGCAGTCATGACATGGCGTTTGGGCAACGTGCGGGCTCCTGAGGGTTTGGCGGCGCCCGCAACTCCTGAGCAACGCAATTTCCTTAGCTTACTTCAAGGATAAGGATAAGCATCGAACAACGCGTCACTTGCGGCAAGTTGGGCCAGGCGCGGCAAGGCTTGTGCTGCGTTTTGCCGCTGCGTGGCTGCACATTGCGCCAAGGAAATCCCTCGGAGTGCCGCCATGGTCTGCGCAATGCGCACCAAATCGGCCGGCTCGTGCCGCCAGGGGGGCGCCAGCGGGGTGGCGTTCGGGGCCTCGTTGACGCTCTGGGCATGGGCCCGCAGCCACGCTGCGCGCTCGGCCTGTGGCCAGTAGCGCCAGCTGGGCGGGATGTCGGGCGCATCGGTCTCCAGCACCCAGTCGTTGGGGCCGATGTCGGCCGCCAGGCGGCGGATCTGCAAGGCCCGCTCGTGCGTCATCGCGCCACCAAAACCCAGCTTGAAGCCCAGCTGCACGAAGGCCTGGGCCTGCTGGGTACTGCCGTTGAAGGCGTGGGCAATGCCCCCGCTCACGGGCCGGCCCTGCCGCTGCGCCGCACGCAGGCCAGCGAGCAAGGCATCGGCACTGCGGCGCACGTGCAGGATCACCGGCAGGCCTTCGCGGGCGGCCAGCCGCAACTGGGCTTCGTAGAGGCGCTGCTGCAGGGCACGGCCCTCGGGCGTTTGCCCCGCAGGCACAAAAAAATCCAGCCCGATTTCGCCCACGGCCACCAGGCGCGGGTCCGCCCGGTGGGCCACCAGCTCGGCGTCCAGCGCCGCCATGGCCTGATCAAACGGCACATCGGCCACGTAGAGGGGGTGCACGCCCAGGGCGTAGGCACCTTCGCATTCGCTAGCGGCCTGGCGGGCGGTGGGCCAGTTGGCCACGGTCACGCCGGGCACCACCATCAAGCTCACCCCGGTCGCACGGGCCTGGGCGATCACCTCGGCGCGGTCGGCGTCAAACTCGGGGGCATCAAGGTGGCAATGGGTGTCGATCCACATGGCAACCCCAGCGAGCGGCCTCGGCCAGTCGGCGGTCAGTCGGCGAAACGCCCGCCCACCAGGCGCAGGCGGCGGCTGCACTTGGCGGCCAGCTCACTGTCGTGGGTGACCATCACGATGGCGGTGCCCTGGGCCTGGGCCAGCTCCATCAGCAGGCCAAACACGGTGTCGGCGGTGCTGCGGTCGAGGTTGCCGGTGGGCTCGTCGGCCAGGATGCACGCAGGCTGGGTGACCAGGGCGCGGGCCACGGCCACACGCTGGCGCTCGCCGCCAGACAGCTCGCCCGGGCGGTGCAGCTCGCGCGCGGCCAGACCCACGCGGGCCAGGGCCTGGCGGGCCTGGGCATGGGCCTGCTCGCGCGGCAGGCGGCGGATCAGCAGCGGCATGGCCACGTTGTCCAGCGCCGAAAACTCGGGCAACAGGTGGTGGAACTGGTAGATGAAGCCCAGGTGCGCGTTGCGCCACTGGCCCACTTCGGCCGGGCCCATGCTGGCCAGGCGCTTGCCCTGCAGCTCGACCTGGCCTTGGGTGGGCGCCTCCAGGCCGCCCAGCAGGTGCAGCAAGGTGCTCTTGCCCGAACCCGATGCGCCCACGATGGCCACCGACTCGCCCGCGTCCACCGACAGGCTCACGCCGTGCAGCACGGTGACATCGAGCTGGCCCTCTTGGAAGCGCTTGACCAGGCCTTGTGCGGCCAAGATGGGAGAGGCGCTCATGCTCAGATGCCCAGCAGCCAGACGATGACGTTCTTCGCCACGAAGCCGAAGATGCCGAAGCCCAGCACGCCCAGCAAGATGAAGGTGCCGAACTTGCCAGCCTTCGATTCACGCGCCAGCTGCACGATGATGAAGACCATGAAGGCGATGAAGCCGCCCACGCCAAAGGTCATGCCCCATTGGGCGATCTGTTCTTCACTCCAACCGTTCATGGCCGTGTACTTTCCAAAACATCATTCGTAACGCAGGGCTTCGGCGGGCTGCACGCGGCTGGCGCGCCAGCTCGGGTACAGCGTGGCCAGCAGCGACAGCAGCATGGCGATCACGCCGATGGGCACGATGTCACCGGCCTGCGGGTCTGAGGGCATGCGGGTGATCAGGTAGATGCTGCCCGGCAGGAACTGCACGCCCAGCAGGTGCTCGATGAAGCGCACGATGGGATCAACATTGAACGCCACCAGCAGGCCCAGGCCCAAACCGGCGATCGTGCCCAAAATGCCCGAGGTGGCGCCTTGGATCATGAAGATGCCCATGATGGAGCGCGGGCTGGCGCCCAAGGTGCGCAGGATGGCGATGTCGGCGCGCTTGTCGGTCACCGTCATCACCAGCGTGGACACCAGGTTGAAAGCCGCCACGGCCACGATCAGCGTCAGGATGATGAACATCATGCGCTTTTCCACCTGCACGGCGTCGAACCAGTTGCGGTTGGTGTGGGTCCAGTCGCGCACGATGACGCCGTAGCCCAGCTGGCTGGCCAGCTCGTTGGCCACGCGGCGGGCCTGCTGCGGATCCTTCAGGCGCAGCTGCACCCCGGTGATGCCCCCGGTGCGAAAGAGCTTGGCCGCGTCATCGGCGTGCATCATCACCAGGCTGGCGTCGTACTCGTAGTGGCCGGCGTTGAAGATGCCCACCACCGTGACCTGCTTGAGCCGGGGCACCACGCCGGCCGGCGTGACCTGGCCTCCGGGCGAGACCACGGTGAGCGGATCGCCCTCGCGCACGCCCAGCATCTGGGCCAGCTCCACGCCGATCAGCACGCCCCATTCGCCCGGCTTGAGGCGCTGGAACACCTCGCTTTGCGACGCGGCCAGCGGGGTGACCTGGGCCTCGAGATCAGGCACGATGCCGCGCACCATGGCGCCGCGCATGTCGTCGCCCCGGGCCACCAGGGCCTGCGAGGGCACAAAGGGGGCGGCGCCCACCACGGCCGGGTTTTTGCGCGCCTCGTTGGCCAGGGCCTGCCAATCGGCCAGGGCCTGCCCCTGGGCCTCGTGGAGTTCAATGTGCGAGACCACCGAGAGCATGCGGTCGCGCACTTCCTTTTGGAAGCCATTCATGACCGACAGCACGATGATGAGCGCAGCCACCCCCAGCGCGATGCCCAGCACGGACACGCCCGAGATGAAGGAAATGAAGCCGTTGCGGCGGGCGGCCCGACCGGCGCGCGTGTAGCGCCAGCCGATCAGCCATTCAAAAGGCACATTCATGGTGCCGGCAGTGTACCCACTCGATAATGGCGCCCATGCACCTGATCATCCCGTTTGCCGCCAGTTTGTCCGAGCCCTGCCAGCACGTGCTCGGCGCCTGGGCCCAGCACGGGCCCGATCTGCCCCACCTGCGCGCCTTGCTGCAGCGCCTGGCGCCCCACGATGTGGTGCAAGGCGACGAGTACGCGCTCAACTCTCCGCCCGAGCGGGTGCTGGCCGCCGCCCTGGGCTGGCCGACCGCGCCAGCAGACATCGCTGACGGCACCCTGCCCTTGGCCGGCTGGTGGGCCGCCCAAGATGGTCTGAGCCTGCCGGCGGGGGAGCCCTGGGCCCTGCTGACCCCTGGGCACTGGCTGATGGGGCGCGACCACCTCACGCTGCTCGACCCCGCACAGCTGCAGCTCGACGAGGCCGATTCACGCGCCCTGTTTGACACCGTGCGGCCGTTTTTCGAGAGCGACGGCTGGCAGCTGCGCTTTGGCCATGCCCTGCGCTGGTACGCCAGCCACCCCTCGCTGCAGGGCCTGCCCACCGCCTCGCTGGACCGCGTGATCGGCCGCAACCCCGATGTCTGGCTGACCGAACACCCCGAGGCCCGCACCCTGCGCCGCCTGCAATCCGAGGCCCAGATGCTGTGGTACCAGCACCCGCTGCACGACGAGCGCCAGGCCCGGGGCCTGTTGCCGATCAATTCGTTCTGGGTGAGCGGCTGCGGCGAGGTGCGCCAGCCCTCCTCGGCCACCCCGCCCACACACCGCTGGCTCGACGCCCTGCGCACCCCGCTGCTGGGCGACGACATCCCCAGCTGGCTGGCCGCCTGGCAGCAACTCGACGCTGGCCCCCTGGCCGAAGCCGTGGCCGCGCTGGACGCCGGCCAGGACGTGCAGCTCACGCTGTGCGGCGAGCGGCATGCGCGCACTTGGAAGGCTTGGCAAGCACAGACCCCTGGCTCGGCTGGCTCGGGCTGGAAGGGCCTGTGGCGCAAGCTCACCGGCGGTGCATCGGCCGCTGCGGTCGACCTGCCCCAGGCGCTGGCCGCACTGTGACGCCCTCCCCTCATCCCCCAGACCTTGCTTGCCATGCAGTTCATCACCCGTGACGCCTCCCCCCGCACCGCCTGGAGCCTGGAGCAAGCCGGCGTGCCGCCGCTGCTGGCCCGCCTGTACGCCGCGCGGGGCGTGAAAGACGCCGCCGAGCTCGACACCGCCGCCGCCCGCTTGCTGCCGCCCGACACCCTGGCGGGCACCCGGGCCGCCGCCGAGCTGCTGGCCGACGCCATCGCTGCGGGGCAAACGCTGTGCATCGTGGCCGACTACGACTGCGACGGTGCCACCGCCTGCGCCGTGGGCCTGCGTGGCCTGCAGATGCTGGGCGCACAAAGCCACCAGGTGCGCCACGTGGTGCCCGACCGCGCCGTGCACGGCTACGGCCTGACCCCGCCCATCGTCGACCTGGTGGCCGCCACCGGCGCCCAGGTGCTGATCACCGTGGACAACGGCATGGCCAGCCACGAGGCGGTGCGCATCGCCCGCAGCCGGGGCATGAAGGTCCTGATCACCGACCACCACTTGCCCGTGGTGACCGACACCGGCGCCGTCAGCCTGCCCGAGGCCGACGTGATCGTGAACCCCAACCAGCCAGCCTGCGGCTTTGCCAGCAAGGCGCTGGTGGGCGTGGGGGTGATGTTCTACGTGCTGCTGGCCCTGCGCGCCCTGTTGCGCGAGCGCGGCGCGTACGCCAGTGCGCCCCAGCCCCGCCTGGACGCCCTGCTCGACCTGGTCGCCCTGGGCACCGTGGCCGACGTGGGCCGCATGGACCCCAACAACCGCCGCCTGGTGGCCCTGGGCCTGGAGCGCATGCGCGCTGGCCGCACCCAGCCGGGCATCTCGGCGCTGTTCGAAGCGGCGGGCCGC
>Ga0228699_1001540_pt1 | contig 11321 bp, 5 predicted proteins | sample McNCre217_Aug_MG_FD_178016 | JGI IMG/M metagenome (GOLD analysis project Ga0228699, IMG submission 178016) | Freshwater microbial communities from McNutts Creek, Athens, Georgia, United States - 2-17_Aug_MG | ecosystem: Environmental > Aquatic > Freshwater > Creek | place: USA: Georgia...
AATGGTTTAACATACTTACATTCTTTAAATGGTAAAAAAACAATTCATAATTGCCCCTTACCATTTAAGAATAAAAAAAACTTTGTTATTTATAAAACGGGTAATCAGCGAGTTAAGAAAAAGAAAAAAAATAAGGTTAAAAAAAGCTTGTAAAAGTGGATTTAGGTTGTACTTTTGCACCCGCAATCAGGCAGACGTTCTTACTTAACTATTGACAAGCAAACCAAAAAAGACAAAAGAAATTTTGTTTTAAAAAATTTGCTAAAGATAAAAAAGTAATTATCTTTGCCCTCCCGAAAAGGGGACAAGTTCTTAAAGATATTGAGTAAGTAAAAAGGGAGAAAAAAGAAAAGTAAATTTTCTTTAAAAAAACTTTCAAATATACTTGCGAGATAAAAAAGAAGTTGTACTTTTGCACCCGCTTTGAGAAACAAGCGAAAACAAAAAAGACACGTTCCTAGACATATTGAATTGACAGCCGTTTTGAAAGAGATTTCAAAACAACAATAAAGAGTAATAGAATCTGCAAGATTCGAAAAAGACCACTAGATTTTTGTCACAATTATAATATAAATAATATACGATGAAGAGTTTGATCCTGGCTCAGGATGAACGCTAGCGGCAGGCTTAACACATGCAAGTCGAGGGGTATAGTTCTTCGGAACTAGAGACCGGCGCACGGGTGCGTAACGCGTATGCAATCTACCTTTTACAGGGGGATAGCCCAGAGAAATTTGGATTAATACCCCATAGTATGTTGAAGTGGCATCATTTTAACATTAAAGTTCCAACGGTAAAAGATGAGCATGCGTCCCATTAGCTAGATGGTAAGGTAACGGCTTACCATGGCTACGATGGGTAGGGGTCCTGAGAGGGAGATCCCCCACACTGGTACTGAGACACGGACCAGACTCCTACGGGAGGCAGCAGTGAGGAATATTGGACAATGGGCGCAAGCCTGATCCAGCCATGCCGCGTGCAGGATGACGGTCCTATGGATTGTAAACTGCTTTTGTACAGGAAGAAACACTCCCTCGTGAGGGAGCTTGACGGTACTGTAAGAATAAGGATCGGCTAACTCCGTGCCAGCAGCCGCGGTAATACGGAGGATCCAAGCGTTATCCGGAATCATTGGGTTTAAAGGGTCCGTAGGCGGCTTTATAAGTCAGTGGTGAAAGCCCATCGCTCAACGATGGAACGGCCATTGATACTGTAGAGCTTGAATTATTAGGAAGTAACTAGAATATGTAGTGTAGCGGTGAAATGCTTAGAGATTACATGGAATACCAATTGCGAAGGCAGGTTACTACTAATGGATTGACGCTGATGGACGAAAGCGTGGGTAGCGAACAGGATTAGATACCCTGGTAGTCCACGCCGTAAACGATGGATACTAGCTGTTGGGGGCAACTTCAGTGGCTAAGCGAAAGTGATAAGTATCCCACCTGGGGAGTACGTTCGCAAGAATGAAACTCAAAGGAATTGACGGGGGCCCGCACAAGCGGTGGAGCATGTGGTTTAATTCGATGATACGCGAGGAACCTTACCAAGGCTTAAATGTAGATTGACAGATTTGGAAACAGATTTTTCTTCGGACAATTTACAAGGTGCTGCATGGTTGTCGTCAGCTCGTGCCGTGAGGTGTCAGGTTAAGTCCTATAACGAGCGCAACCCCTGTTGTTAGTTGCCATCGAGTCAAGTCGGGAACTCTAACAAGACTGCCAGTGTAAACTGTGAGGAAGGTGGGGATGACGTCAAATCATCACGGCCCTTACGCCTTGGGCTACACACGTGCTACAATGGCCGGTACAGAGAGCAGCCACTGGGTGACCAGGAGCGAATCTATAAAACCGGTCACAGTTCGGATCGGAGTCTGCAACTCGACTCCGTGAAGCTGGAATCGCTAGTAATCGGATATCAGCCATGATCCGGTGAATACGTTCCCGGGCCTTGTACACACCGCCCGTCAAGCCATGGAAGCTGGGGGTGCCTGAAGTCGGTGACCGCAAGGAGCTGCCTAGGGTAAAACTGGTAACTAGGGCTAAGTCGTAACAAGGTAGCCGTACCGGAAGGTGCGGCTGGAACACCTCCTTTCTAGAGCTTGACTGTTAGTTACTTTAGTAACACTTTCAAGAAAGAAGACAAATAATCGAAAAGGACTTGAATTTTACAATACTGTTACTCTTGCTGTTAGTTCAAATAATACAAAAAAAGTAAAAAACAGAGTCTCGTAGCTCAGCTGGTTAGAGTACTACACTGATAATGTAGGGGTCCCCAGTTCGAGTCTGGGCGGGACTACTAATTTTAATTATGAATGATAAATTTGTAATTATGAATTATAAAAAACTGTAAAATACTTGGAAATTCTAGAGTTGAGAAATTATGAATACCAATTCATAATTCATAATTCACAATTCATAAATAGATTGGGGGATTAGCTCAGCTGGCTAGAGCGCCTGCCTTGCACGCAGGAGGTCAACGGTTCGACTCCGTTATTCTCCACAATTTTAGCCATTAGCAAAAAGGCATTAGCCATTAGTTTTATACTATTGCCTAATTACTTTTGCCTATTGCCTAAAAAAAACGTTCATTGACATATTGAGATAAGAAAATAATAAAGTAGAAAACATTTTTACTTGTTTATCATTAGACAAGTAAAAGAAACGGCATATTTTAGTTAATATGTTGGTACAATAAGCAAAATAAGGGCGTATGGGGGATGCCTAGGCTCTCAGAGGCGATGAAAGGCGTGATAAGCTGCGAAAAGTTACGGGGATTGGCACACACGATACGATCCGTAAATACCTGAATGGGGCAACCCACTATGTTGAAGACATAGTACACCGATAGGTGGGCAAACCCGCTGAACTGAAACATCTAAGTAGGCGGAGGAGAAGAAAACAAAAGTGATTCCGTAAGTAGTGGCGAGCGAACGCGGATTAGCCCAAACCAATGTTGTTACGGCAATGTTGGGGTTGTAGGACCACGAGATTTCTTGCACAAGGAACTAGAATCTACTGGAAAGTAGAACCAAAGAGAGTGATAGTCTCGTATAGGTAACAAGTGTAAAGGATAGTGGTATCCTGAGTAGGGCGGGGCACGTGAAACCCTGTCTGAATTTGGCGGGACCATCCGCTAAGGCTAAATACTCCTGAGAGACCGATAGTGAACCAGTACCGTGAGGGAAAGGTGAAAAGAACCGTGAATAACGGAGTGAAATAGATCCTGAAACCATACGCTTACAAGCGGTCGGAGCCCTTTCGTGGGGTGACGGCGTGCCTTTTGCATAATGAGCCTACGAGTTAACGTTGCTGGCAAGGATAAGTGGTTAAGTCACGGATCCGTAGCGAAAGCGAGTCTGAATAGGGCGCTTTAGTCAGTAGTGTTAGACGCGAAACCGTGTGATCTACCCATGGGCAGGTTGAAGCTGTGGTAACACACAGTGGAGGACCGAACCGGTTGACGTTGAAAAGTCTTCGGATGACCTGTGGGTAGGGGTGAAAGGCCAATCAAACTCGGAAATAGCTCGTACTCCCCGAAATGCATTTAGGTGCAGCGCTGGATTTAAGTTATATAGAGGTAGAGCTACTGATTGGATGCGGGGGCTTCACCGCCTACCAATTCCTGACAAACTCCGAATGCTATATAATGTTTACCAGCAGTGAGGGCTTGGGTGCTAAGGTCCAAGTCCGAGAGGGAAAGAACCCAGACCATCAGCTAAGGTCCCCAAATCTATACTAAGTTGAAAGAACGAGGTTTGTCTGCCCAGACAGCTAGGATGTTGGCTTGGAAGCAGCCATTCATTTAAAGAGTGCGTAACAGCTCACTAGTCGAGCGGACGAGCATGGATAATAATCGGGCATAAGTATAGTACCGAAGCTATGGATTTGTATTATATACAAGTGGTAGGGGAGCATTCTAACAGGGTTGAAGGTGTATCGTAAGGTATGCTGGACTGGTTAGAAAAGAAAATGTAGGCATAAGTAACGATAATGCGGGCGAGAAACCCGCACACCGAAAGACTAAGGTTTCCACAGCTATGCTAATCAGCTGTGGGTTAGTCGGGACCTAAGGCGAACCCGAAAGGGACAGTCGATGGCCAACGGGTTAATATTCCCGTACTACTTATTACTGTGATGGGGTGACGGAGTGATGAAAGCGTCGCGAACTGACGGAATAGTTCGTTGAAGTACCTACCTATAAGAAGCGCAGGCAAATCCACGCTTCTTGGGGAAATACGATAGTACTCGGAGACTTCGGTCAAAGAGATAGTACGCCTAAGGGCTTCCAAGAAAAACCTCTAAACTTCAGGTAATAAGTACCCGTACCGTAAACCGACACAGGTAGTCGAGGAGAGAATCCTAAGGTGCTCGAGAGATTCATGGCTAAGGAATTAGGCAAAATAGACCTGTAACTTCGGGAGAAAGGTCGCCAGCGCAAGCTGGCCGCAGTGAAGAGGTCCAGGCGACTGTTTATCAAAAACACAGGGCTCTGCAAAATCGTAAGATGAAGTATAGGGCCTGACACCTGCCCGGTGCTGGAAGGTTAAGAGGAGATGTTATCTTCGGAGAAGCATTGAATTGAAGCCCCAGTAAACGGCGGCCGTAACTATAACGGTCCTAAGGTAGCGAAATTCCTTGTCGGGTAAGTTCCGACCTGCACGAATGGTGTAACGATCTGGACACTGTCTCAGCCATGAGCTCGGTGAAATTGTAGTAACGGTGAAGATGCCGTTTACCCGCAGTGGGACGAAAAGACCCTGTGCACCTTTACTATAGCTTAGTATTGACCTTGGATAAATGATGTGTAGGATAGGTTGGAGACTGTGAAGTGGCGTCGCCAGGCGTTGTGGAGTCATTGTTGAAATACAACCCTTTGTTTATCTGAGGCCTAACCCCATTTTGTGGGGGACATTGCTTGGTGGGTAGTTTGACTGGGGTGGTCGCCTCCAAAAGAGTAACGGAGGCTTCTAAAGGTTCCCTCAGTACGCTTGGTAACCGTGCGTAGAGTGCAATGGCATAAGGGAGCTTGACTGAGAGACATACAGGTCGATCAGGTACGAAAGTAGAGCATAGTGATCCGGTGGTTCCGCATGGAAGGGCCATCGCTCAAAGGATAAAAGGTACGCCGGGGATAACAGGCTGATCTCCCCCAAGAGCTCATATCGACGGGGGGGTTTGGCACCTCGATGTCGGCTCGTCACATCCTGGGGCTGGAGAAGGTCCCAAGGGTTGGGCTGTTCGCCCATTAAAGTGGCACGCGAGCTGGGTTCAGAACGTCGTGAGACAGTTCGGTCTCTATCTACTGTGGGCGTTAGAAATTTGAGTGGATCTGATTCTAGTACGAGAGGACCGAATTGGACAAACCTCTAGTGTATCTGTTGTCCCGCCAGGGGCACCGCAGAGTAGCTACGTTTGGAAGGGATAAGCGCTGAAAGCATATAAGCGCGAAACCCACCACAAGATGAGATTTCTTTTAAGGGTCGTGGAAGATGACCACGTTGATAGGCTATAGATGTAAAGGCAGTAATGTCATAGTCGAGTAGTACTAATAACCCGTAAGCTTATGTACGCTTTTCCTGCCCCGCAAGGGGCAGGGAGAAACTTTCTTAATTTTTTTCTTTATCTCAGTATGTTACGATATTTGCAGCAAAGCTGCAGTTGATAGTTGATGGTTGGTAGTTGATGGCAACACCAACAACCAAAAACCAACAACCGCCAACAAAAACCTTAAGGTGGTTATTGCGGCGGGGCTCACCTCTTCCCATCCCGAACAGAGAAGTTAAGCCCGCCTGCGCAGATGGTACTGCAGTTATGTGGGAGAGTATGTCGTCGCCTTTCTTTATGAAACTCCAACTTGAAAAAGTTGGAGTTTTTTTGTTTTATACCTGAAGCCCACTGGGCTTCCTCCTCTTAAACTCAAATCTACGGGATTGAAAAGAGGATTACTGAATAACTCCAGTAATCCTCTTTTTTCTTTTTGATTTACTCCGATAGGAGTTGGATTTTGGTAAAAAAAACTTAATCGAAATACAAAGTCCCGTAGGGACGAGAGTATAGTTTTGGGATAGTAATTTAAATTATTTAAGTCACGAGCAAGAAGCTAAAACTAACGGGGGGAGGTTTTATTTTCTGCGTTCACAAATGTCTGAGTTAAATATTTTCAAAATTTTATTTCCTATATCTACATTCTCGCTTTTAGCTGTGATCGTCGTAGTTAGTTCAATTCCCGAAGGATAATTTAATATTGTTTCTATATTTAAACTATAGTTATATTCATTAATGCCTGAGATATATAAGCGAACATAGTTTTTTTCAAATCCAACTTTAGTTTTCTCTTTGCTTGCTTTTAGAGCCGGCCAATCTGCCATTTTTCCGGTAACACTTTTATTTTCAGCTATATTATATTTATTGAAATTTCGTTTTACAGCTTCGCCAATAATTTCAGTGGAACTTTTCAAATCAATTACTTCACATTTTTCTTGTTCAAAACCGTAACCTGCTTTTGATTCTCTAGATTGTGGAGCCAGAATTATTTCTGAATGTTTTTCTGAAATATAAATAGAAAGACTTTTTACAACTTTTAATTCTGGTTCATGAACTTTAAATATAAGGCTTTTTATTTTCATTTAATCAATAGTTTTAGGTGCTTTTAAAATCGTTACAACTTGTTTATAGACGCATTTTTCCTATGCAAATGTATTACTTGTAAATATATAAAATATTTCATTCGAACTACTAAACAACTTTTCTAGCCCCGATAAAAGTGGCATCCTTTTTAGGCTTCTAGCCTTTTAAAGGCTGAAGCCTAAAAAGATAGAGCGGATAGCGGGACAACTCGTATTTAGAAAGGAAAATGGCTACTACTTAAAAATAACACGCAAAAAAAATCCTCAATTACTAATTGAGGATTTCTTATTTAAAACGGATTGTAATTATTAGTCATTCACAATGACCCATTGACCTGAAGATACTAAACTTTCGGCTTTTTTGTACTTCATAGTTTCTGTTTTTCCGGTAGCTACTTCTTGAATCGTTACGGTATCGTTACGATTGATTTTAGGCATGTCCCTCACAATGGTTTCGGTAACTTGACGTTGTTGTGTTTCGCCTGCCTCGTGGTTCAAGTTTTCACTGTTTGGCAATTCGTCTTTGCTTAATTTATAGTTTTCTTTTTGACGAATTGCTTTGGCTTCTTCAATTTGAGGCGCATTTTGTTGTGCCGGTAAATCGCCTTTGAATAAAAACGAAATCACTTCTTTGTTGACATTGTCTAGCATGGCTCTAAACAGGTTGAAGGCTTCTAATTTATAAATTAGCAACGGATCTTTTTGTTCGTGAACTGCCAATTGAACCGATTGTTTCAATTCGTCCATTTTGCGCAAGTGTTTTTTCCAAGCTTCATCTACAATAGATAAAGTGATGTTCTTTTCAAAATCGGCCACTAATTGCGCTCCTTGTGTTTCGTAAGCCTTCTTTAAGTCGGTTACCACATTCAAGGTTTTGATTCCGTCAGTAAACGGTACCACGATACGCTCAAAATGATTGTTTTGGTCTTCGTATACTCCTTTAATGATAGGGAAGGCTTCTCTGGCACTTCGTTCGGTTTTTTCGGTATAGAATTCTAAAGTGGCTTTGTAGATTTTACCCGTCAATTCCATGTCGGATAATTTTGCAAACTCCGCTTCCGTTACTGGTGAAGTGATCGAGAAATAACGAATTAATTCGAATTCAAAGTTTTTGAAATCGTTCATTCCTTTATTAGTCGATACAATCAACTCACAGGTATCGTACAACATGTTTGCAATGTCTAATTTTAGACGCTCTCCAAACAATGCATGACGACGACGTTTGTACACTACTTCACGTTGTGCATTCATCACATCATCGTATTCTAACAAACGTTTACGCACTCCAAAGTTGTTTTCTTCTACTTTTTTCTGCGCACGTTCAATAGATTTGGTCATCATTGAATGTTGGATTACTTCTCCTTCTTGTAATCCCATTCTGTCCATTACTTTGGCTACTCTTTCTGAACCAAACAAACGCATCAAGTTGTCTTCTAACGAAACGTAGAATTGAGAGCTTCCAGGGTCTCCTTGACGTCCAGCACGACCTCGTAACTGACGGTCTACACGACGTGAATCGTGACGCTCAGTTCCAACGATGGCTAAACCTCCAGCTGCTTTTACTTCAGGAGTTAATTTGATATCGGTTCCACGACCTGCCATATTGGTAGCAATGGTTACCACTCCTGCTTTTCCAGCTTCTTCTACAATTTGTGCCTCTTGTTTGTGCATTTTGGCATTCAATACATTGTGAGTGATGCCTCTCATTTTTAACATTCGGCTTAATAATTCCGAGATTTCAACCGAAGTGGTTCCAATAAGAACCGGTCTTCCTGCGTTGGATAATTCGGTTACGTCTTCGATAACAGCATTGAATTTTTCACGAGTTGTTTTGTAAATCAAATCGTCTTTGTCAATTCTCGCAATTCCTCTATTAGTTGGAATTTCGACTACGTCTAATTTATAAATTTGCCAAAGTTCGCCTGCTTCAGTAACCGCTGTTCCAGTCATTCCGCCCAGCTTGTTGTACATTCTGAAGTAATTTTGTAATGTAACAGTAGCAAAAGTTTGTGTTGCTGCTTCAATTTTTACATTTTCTTTGGCTTCAATGGCTTGGTGCAATCCGTCAGAATAACGACGACCATCCATAATACGTCCTGTTTGCTCATCGACAATCAGGATTTTGTTATCCATAATCACATACTCTACATCTTTTTCGAATAAAGTATAGGCTTTTAAAAGTTGGGTTAGCGTATGGATACGTTCGCTTTTTACTCCAAAATCTTGGAACAAATGTTCTTTAGCTTCAGCTTCTGCATCAGCGTCAAGTTTTTGTTTTTCGATAGCTGCAATTTCAGTTCCAATGTCTGGTAATACGAAGAAATCAGCATCAGTATCTCCAGATAAGAATTGGATTCCGTTATCGGTCAATTCTACTTGGTTGTTTTTCTCTTCAATTACAAAATACAAGGCTTCGTCAACCAAATGCATTTCGCGTTTGTTGTCTTGCATGTATTGGTTTTCTGTTTTTTGAAGCAATTGTTTTACTCCTTCTTCCGAAAGGAATTTGATTAATGCTTTATTCTTTGGTAAACTTCTGTACGCTCTTAACAATTGGAATCCACCGTCTTTCGTGTTGCCTTCTTTGATTAATTTTTTGGCTTCTGCCAAAAATCCATTCGCTAATTGACGTTGAAGGTTAACTAGGTTTTCAATTTTTGGTTTTAACTCATTAAATTCGTGACGGTCTCCTTGTGGGACTGGTCCAGAAATAATTAATGGTGTTCTAGCATCGTCAATCAAAACCGAATCCACCTCATCGACAATCGCGTAGTTGTGTTTGCGTTGTACTAAATCTTCTGGCGAATGTGCCATATTATCTCTTAGGTAGTCAAACCCAAATTCGTTGTTGGTTCCGTAAGTAATATCAGCGTCATAGGCTCTTTTTCTTTCTTCAGAACTTGGTTGGTAGTTGTCAATACACTCCACTGTCATTCCGTGGAATTCAAACAAAGGTGCTTTCCAGGTACTGTCACGTTTTGCTAAGTAATCATTTACAGTTACTAAATGCACTCCGTTTCCAGTTAAGGCATTTAAGTAAATAGGTAGGGTAGCAACTAATGTTTTTCCTTCTCCAGTTTGCATTTCGGCTACTTTTCCTTCGTGCAATACCATTCCTCCAATTAACTGAACATCATAGTGAATCATGTCCCAAGTAATTTGTTTACCAGCGGCATTCCATGAATTGGCCCAAATGGCTTTTTCTCCCTCTAATGTAACGTAGGTTTTGGTAGCTGAGAATTCCCTGTCCTTTGGAGTAGCAGTCACTTCAATTTGAGTGTTTTCTTTGAAACGTCTTGCTGTTTCTTTTACTACAGCAAATGCTTCTGGCAAAATTTCCATCAAAGTTTTCTCTGAAATCTCGTAAGCTTCTTTTTCCAAAGCATCAATAGCTAGGTAAATATCTTCTCTTTTGTCGATGTCCTCGATAGATTCTACTTCTAATTTTAAAGCTGCTATTTTGGCGTCTTTTTCAGCGCGATCTTGTTTGATTTTTTCTTTGAAGAAAGCAGTGCGTGCTCTCAGTTCGTCATTAGACAATGCCATCAAGCTACTCTCAAATCCTTTGATTTTAGTAAGGTAAGGTTGTAATGCTTTTACGTCATTGTGTGATTTATCACCAACAAAGATTTTAATAATGCTATTTATGAAACTCATAATTGTATGTGTATTACTGTATTTTGTGTAAATGTGTAATTTAACCAAAAAAAAAGCCTCTTTTGAGACTTTTTCTTTGGTTTATTTTTTAATATTCATCCTCGTTCCAAAGGTAATCTTCGTCTGTAGGATAATCTGGCCAAATTTCTTCCATTGATTCATATATCTCACCTTCGTCTTCAATAGATTGAAGGTTTTCTACTACTTCTAAAGGAGCACCAGCTCTAATAGCGTAGTCAATAAGTTCGTCTTTGTTAGCAGGCCACGGCGCATCGCTTAAATAAGATGCTAATTCTAATGTCCAATACATCTTTCTGTCAATTTAGTTTAGTGCAAAAATAAATTTTTTACTGAAAAAGGCAAGTAAAAAATGATTTATTTTTATTAAAAGTTAAGAACGTTTTTTTGTTTGTTTTTGAGTCTTCATTTCTCTTTAAAAATAACCGTGTAAACACAAATCTATTTTCTAGGAATCCATTGAATTTCCTCAGCGTTTAAATCTTGAGACAACTTTCGTGCCAATACAAAAAGATAGTCAGAAAGGCGGTTTAAATACTGGATTGTAATTTCAGAAATGGGTTCATTGTGACTTAAATGTACTGTAAGTCGCTCTGCTCTACGGCAAATACATCGTGCAATATGACAATGTGACACAGTAGGATGTCCGCCAGGTAAAATAAAATGAGTCATTGGCGGAAGCGATGCTTCCATACGATCAATTTCGTTTTCTAAAAATTCAATATCAGAATCAATTATGCCCAATTTTTGTAAACGTAGTTCTCCGTTTTTTAACACTTCTTTTTCGGGCGGAGTAGCTAAGATAGCGCCTACCGTAAATAGTCGGTCTTGTACTTCGATAAGAATGGTTTTGTAATGGGAATCAATATCTTGGTCTCTAATTAAACCAATGTAGGAGTTTAATTCGTCAACAGTTCCGTAGCTTTCAATTCTATCGTGATCTTTTGGAACTTTTTTTCCTCCAAAAAGGGCTGTAATTCCTCCGTCTCCTGTTTTAGTATATATCTTCATTGAGTTG
>Ga0228699_1001541_pt1 | contig 11318 bp, 10 predicted proteins | sample McNCre217_Aug_MG_FD_178016 | JGI IMG/M metagenome (GOLD analysis project Ga0228699, IMG submission 178016) | Freshwater microbial communities from McNutts Creek, Athens, Georgia, United States - 2-17_Aug_MG | ecosystem: Environmental > Aquatic > Freshwater > Creek | place: USA: Georgia...
CAGAGGTACCCCTGCCCCGCAGTCGAGCCAAACCAGTACGCCCCGTCTGACACGAAGGTGAATCGATCGGCCTTGCTCGCCGTGGCGGTAATGGTTGGCGCGGTAGAGCCCGGCCACTTGACCGAAGCGGGCCACGTGACGGTGCGGCTGCCGGTCCCGTCCTGCCGCAAGATCAGCATGAAGCCCTTGCCTGCTGACACAGCCGGGAACGTCAATGTGGCATTGGCGGTCAGCGTCAAGTCTTGAAGCGTGCCCTGACTGATGTCCACCGTGTACGCCGTCGTCGTGTTGGCGGAAACGCGAGTCTCGGCGTAGCCGGTGATGACCGGGGCGCTCAGCGCAGGGGCCGTCAGCGTTTTGTTTGTCAACGTCTGCGCATCGGTCGTGCCAACCGGGACACTCGCCGGCGCAGTTTTGCCCGCCCACACATCCAGGGCCGCTGACTTCGGCTGGACCGTGGTGCCAATGTCCGCCGTGGTCAAGGACCCGCCGGTCACTGGCGCAGTCAGCGAAATCGTCCATGCCGCATAAGACCCCGAGCCACCTTTGGAGCTGACGTTGACAACCAAAGCGCCTGTGGCTGGGTCGTATGCAGTGATCTGACCCGTCATGTAGTTCGTGGGGGTGGGCGTGTTGGCCAACACCACAAACTGGCCGACGGCGAACGCCTTGCCGGCTTGGATCGTCAGTGACTGAGAACCCGTGGCCAGAGCCAGGCTGGACACACTGGTGGCACTGGTGCCGGGCGCATTGATGGCGTTGGCCGCCGCTTCCTGGGCAGCCAGCGCATTGGCATACACGCCAGCGGCAACCGTGCCCACCGCAGTGGTTGCAGCCCCCACGCTTTGGGACCATGGCAGCGCCAGGGTGTCAAAGGTGTTGGGGTCGTTTGGGTCTGGCGGAGTCGTGATCGATGGAATTGTTGGCGGCGCAACCACAGCAAGAGTCATATAAATCCTTCCACATCAACAGTGCATTTCGCATAGCCTTGGTAATAGGCAACAGGCCCCCGCTTCGCGAGCCCAAATGTGTTCAGCCCGCCGTAGCCCGCTGCATCGGTCGTGATCCATGCAACAGGCACATCCAGCACCTCTTGCAATGACGCCAATGCGATGTCGGCCGCTTCAAGCGGCATGACGACTTCGACGGTCAGGTCCGTGGCTGCGCGACCCCGCTGAATCGTCACCGTTCCGTCGTCATTGCGCTTGATGTAGCTGTACGTGACCGGGGTGGCTTGGGCGCCGTACTGCGGGCCGCCACCTTTTTTTGTTGACCCAATCAGCGGCTTGTACGAACCGATGACCATCATTCCCAGCTTCACAGTGCTCCCAGTGGCACCGGAGATCGTCAACGTGATTTCTGCCGTCTGGCTCAGTGGGATACCAGTGAACAGCAACTTGGTGCGGGTAATTCGCGGCCAAAACAGATAGTTCCACCACCCCGGCTGCGCTTTATCAAGTCGACCACTGGATGTGTAAATGACATTCCCGCCTGGCGCATCTTTTACGACAATGGAATATGTTTTTCCAACCAGCCCATATAACGCAACCGCATTGAAATACCCAGGCTGCAAGACATATGTGAGGCTGGTGGTGGCAATTGCTGGCGTGCTGATATAGCTGTCAAACGGTGCCCACTTATTTGTAGGCCCCATATCGACCCAATGGGTGATGTCCAAATCAGGCGTCACCGTGCTCCCAGCGGTGGCAACGGCACATTTGTACACACGATGCGTCGCCAGCAAGTACCGCAAATCACCAATGGCGTAAGTACCACCGGACACCCAGGCTGCAGATGGGTCTTCTGCCAACGAAGTGCCAGCGCCCACCATGGCTGCGGTGATCGTCTTGGGCAAGATGATGTTCATGCTGCCACCTGACGGAATGCTGCACCCGCACTGGCGCGGCGCAACTTATCGGCCGCATCGCCGGTGTTTGACTCGATCCCAATCAACCGGCCTTCGATGGATGCAAAGCGCCGGTCCAATCCCGCCAACCACTTTTCGAGCGACTGCGAGTTGCCGTTGCCACCGCCCCCACCCGCCCACGGGTTGAATTGCTTCGGCACCACCGCCTCGCCCTCGTGGATCATGGCCACCATGTCTTTGGGCACATAGTTCGTGCCCACGGCCAGCTGCGGCAAATGCGTTGCACCAGCTCGCAGCAAATTCGCGGCTATTTCTGCAGCGGTGACGTTATATGCATGGGATAAATCAGTGAGAGATACCCCATAGCTGATTAGCGTTTGGGAAAGCTGGTCACCACTCACACCTGAATTGATGAGTGAATCGACATTTTTTCTGATTTCCCCGTAATACCCAGCTGCATCGAAATTTTTATATGTGTTCACTTGGGAATTGAACAGGGCCGATACGGCTGGCGTGCCTGCCATCAAATTCACTGCATCGCCAATGCCAATGGTTCCAGCCGATACGCTGGCAGCGAGTTGCGAAACTGCGGCAGAAGATGTGCCCGAGCTGTATTGACGGGCCACCTTGGTGAGCTGGTCGAGCAGCGTGGCTTGACTGGCGCCAGAGGCAGAAAACCCATTGGTCAGCGTCGTATCCAGCGCTGCTTGCATCGCCACCACGGCGTCACGCACAGACAGGGTTGCGTTGACAGAGCCCGCCGACGCCTGCTGATAAAAGTCCAGCGTGTCTTGCAACACCTTGAGCTGGTCTTCAGCCAGGCTGATTTGGTACTGCGCCTCGCTCAGCTGGTCACCCGTAATGCCTTGCAGCGCCTCCAACTCGCCCGCCAACTTCAGCGTTTGAAATTTGCGGTCTGCATCGCTACCGTATTGCGCCGACGACAGCCCAGCCGTGGCCGCCTGAATGGCCTGCTGCAACGCATCTTTGTCTGGCAGGGCACCCGTGGCCCGTGCAACGGCCAGCGCATTGGAGATGAACGCAGAGCCAGAGGCTGCGCCCTGAGCGGGGCCCAATGCCTGCGAGCGCAAGTCAGCCACCGACTGCTTGAGCGTGGCAAACAGGTCACGCAGGTTTGTGGCAAGCGACTGGGCTGCATCCGCCTGCGCTTGATACATGGCTTTTTGCTTGTCAATCGATGCGCCAAGGGCACTCAGCGCCTGCGCTTGCGCATCCTTGATCGATTGAGCCGCTGCGCTGGATTGCGCGGCAGATGCCGTCATTGCGGCGTTGATCTGGGCGGTGAGCGTTGCCACCGTTTGAGCACTGGATTGCCCGCCTTGCAACACAGAGCCTGCCGAGCCAAGCGCATCAGACAATGTGGTGCGCAGCTTGGCAAGAGCCGCCTGGAATGCAGGGTCACCCAACAACGCGCCCAGGGCTGCCGCAGCCTGATTGGCTTTGGCGATGGTGGCCTGAATGGCCGCATCACTGACGGCCTGGCTGACCACCTCCCCATGGACAATGGCATCCAGCATCGGCACCACGATGCCCTGGTTGATGATGTCAAAAACCTGACCGGCCCCCGTCGTCAAGATGGACTGCTGGATGCTGTTGACCAACGTATTGGCCACCGCAGCGCCCGCTGCGTAGGCGTCGGATGAATTGACACCCTGCACCCATTGCTGCACCAAGGCATCCCGGCTGGTACCGAACTTCTGGAGCAACTGCGCGGGGTAATCTGAAATCTGCTGGATGAGCTTTCCAAGATCGTCCAGCGATGCTGTGTCCGGCAACGCATCGGCGAAACGCTGCGCCCATTCCGGCAATCCCATGCCCTTGATGATTCGGGTCACGTCGGCCGCGACCGCATTGGCGTATTCAGCCGCACCTGCCGCGCCATCACTGAATGTTTTGGGCGCCCACTTCGAGGTGCGGGTGTCATTCCAGTTCAGCACAGAATTGCCGCCCAGCGAAATCTTGAGGGCACCCCACGCCCCATCAGTGCTGCTGTCGTCGGCAAATGCCGCCACCACTTCGTAGCCTGCCTTTTTGCCAAATGCCGCAGCAGCTGAGTCCAGAACACTGGTGACGCCTTTGGCCAGGCCGCTGGCCATGTCCATGCCACTTTTGTTGAAATCCACCCCGCCAAAGCCCGCACCGAATGCACCATGGGTGGTGCTGGTTTGCAGGCCAGACGCTGCGCTGTACTGGGCAATGCCACCCGAGTGATAGGTGCCGCTGTGATCCATGCCAGACAACAGCGCCGCACCAGCCAGCGCAGCCCACCCCCAGCCGGGGATGGCCCCCAGAGCAGCACCCGCCCCCAGCCCGGCAGCAGTGCCACCCATGCCAGCCTCGGTGTACGCGGCAATGGCAGCCGTCAGGTCTGCGCCGCCGGCGGCCGCTGAAAAGCCTGTTCCCACCGATGCCAGCGTAGACCCCACACCACCAGCCCCCAGCACAGACGACCCCAAATTGCCCAGCAAAGACGACCCGATGCCGCTTGTCGCACCCTGGGCGAGCGATGCACCCGGCACGCCCATGCTGACCCCCAGCTGGATGAGCCACTGTTTGGCCGTGATTTGCCACAGCAGGTCCAGCACAGCAGCTTTAAGCGTTTGGCCAATTTTTTGGAATGCGTTTTGCCCGCCGCTGGCCACATCGGTCCAGACCGACTTGGCCGTGCTTTCGATGGAGTTCCAAAAGTCCATTTGCTCTTTGAGCAATGCACCGGTTTGGCGGGCTGAGGCCAGCCCACGAAGCAGCGAGGCCTGCTGCCGGTATTGGTCCGACAGCGTGACGTTGCCTTTTTCCAGCAGCTCATAGTCGGCAAGCTGGTCTTGAACTGCCGCTTTTTCACGCAGGCGTGCCGCTTCCAGGTCTGCCAACCCCTTGGCCGACAGGCCCACCGCTTCATTGGACTGCAACTGCGCTGTGAGCTGCTGCTGCAACGCCTGGGTGTGGCCCATGGCGTCTTGCAGGTCTTTTTGGTTGGCCTTGGCCAACTCTTCCAGCCGCTTCAGATGCTCGGATTCGGCCAACTTTTGCTGGTCCATCAAAGTCAACAATTCGATTAGGGAAATGATTTCCCGACCGTTGGCATCCGCCTTACTGATGACGCCCTTTTCCAGTAGCTCATCAACTTTAAGCTGCACTTTTTGCGATTCAGTCAGCTGCGCACCGGACTCCTGCTCAAGGCCTTGTGCTTTGATTTTTTCGCGGATGGAGGCCACCAGATCGGCATACGCCTTGGTCTGCTTGTCAGCCCCCTCGCCCGCTGCGTTGAACTGCCCGTCGATTTTTGGCTTTGCCGCGTCAGCCGCATTGCCCATTGCTTGAATTTGCTCGATGCGATCGCGCAGGCGATCACCCAATGTCTGCTCGCTAAAAATGTCTTTGACCCGTGTGCCGAAGTCGGACACGATGGAACCGGCAGTGGAAACGGACCCTTTGAGCGCATCAAACGCGCCCGAGAAATCGCCGCTTTTGACCTTGCCGAGCGCGTCAATGACACCCGTCACCAAGACCGACGAAGCCGCCATGCTGGCCCCGATGTACTCCCCCATCACCTCGAAGCCACGCTTGACGTAGATGGTGGCGTCCAGCAGGTAGGTCAGGGCCGTGACGGCATTGCGCGTCCATTCCGTGACCGAGCCATCTTTTGACAACTTGCGGATTTCATCCCTCAATCCGCCGCTGCCGTTCATCACATCCAGGTAGGCCTGTGCCGTTTCGTTGAGCGCGGGCAGCATGCCCATGGCAAGCTCTTTTTTCCACGACTCACTGGAGCCCTTGAGCTTGACCAGGTTGTCTGAAAAGTTGTCCGCCTGCGCGGCTTGCTCGGCGGTGACTTTGGCGTGCAGCTCCCCAACGAGCGCCAGGTCTTTCATGAACGGGAGCATTTTTGCCCCCTCTTTCCCATACAGCGCCATGGCTACCGCGCTTTTGCCCGCACCATCCTGAAAGTTGTCCATGGCCTTGGCCACGGCTTGCATTTGGTCTTCGGGGGCAAGCGATTTGAATTCGTCAAACCGAATGCCAATGGCCTGCAGCGCCCGCGAAGCCCCCAGGCTTTCCTCCGATGCGCCAGACATGTTTTTGGCCAGGCGGTTCATGGCCGAGGAAATTTGATCCAGCCCGGTGCCGGAGGTCTTCCCGACCGAATTGAGTGCGCTGAGCGCCTCGACCGTGGCGCCCGTCTGCGCAGCCAGGTCATACAGGCGGGCCGCACTTTCAATGGAGCCGCGAATCATTCCAGCGAAGGCATCCACCGTGGCAATGCCAGCAAACGCGATCATGGCTTTCTTGGCCATGTCCACCGCCTGGGTGATGGATTGCATGCTGTCATTCACCACGCGCTTGGCCTGATCCATGTCCTGCTGCAGGCGGGCGACGTTGGCTGCCATTTCAATGGTCAGCGTGCCGATGTTGGTGCTCATTTGGCGGGCGACGTTGGTTCAGATGTGGATGCAGCCTTCAGGGCTACCGCGTCCAGCGCTTGCAAGCAGTCCAGCTCCCAAGGGTTGAGACGGATACCGTGCATGCGCTGGTAGGACCACAAATCGGTGGTCGAAATGGGGGATGGGCCCATGCCCACTGCTCGGGTGTTGTGGAGTTGCAAAAACACACCCCACAGCACCTCACAGCCAGCAGGCAGTGCAGGCACCTGCAGCTCGGGCGGCACTTGGCCCGAGGCCTGCAGGTGCGCAGCCAGGTGATCGCGCTCGGTGCTGCCGTCTGGCAAGCGGCGGCCGAGGCGAAACTGCGCTTCCGCGTGGGCGATCAGACCGGCGCGGAGCGCTTCATAAAACGCTCTTTTTCATTCAGAGCGGCTTTGAGCTGATCGACCAGCCAGGCATAGTCGTCGTTGCTGTACAGCTCCAGTGCTTTTTGCTGGCTGAACGGCACAGGCTGGCCCGCTTCGTCGGCGAAGCCATTCCAGCCCAACGTGAAGGCGGCCAGGTCTTCTTTGCCCTGCTGATCTTGCTCCACCGGGTCATCCAGCGTGACCTTGCCCGTCTTTTGCAGCTGCGCCTGGATGCGGCGCTGGGCTTGCATGGCCAGCTGCTTGCGCTGGGGGTGCGTAGGGCCAGCCAGCTCGAAGGTGACGCCGGTGGGAGCGCCGTTTTCGTCTTTGATCTCAACTGGGGCTGATGGAATGGATTTGATGGACAGGATGGAAGTCATGACAGATACCAAGTGGTGAAGGTGGCGAAAGAGAGGGAAATGGGAGGCAGGCGGGCATGTGCCCGCCACGGGAATCAGGCAGCGGTGTCTTGCAGGGTGATGGTGGTTTGCTCAGTGGCCGTACCCGTGCCGCCCGCGTTGTTGAACAGGGCCTGGAACGGGAAGGTTTGGGCAATGCCACCGGTGCCGTCGTTCTTTTGCTGGCCGCCCAACTTGATGCGGGGCAGCGCAAAGCTGATGACATCAGATGTGGCGGTGTTGTCAGCCGTCAGCGCCACGATGAGGGAGGTTTCTGTTTCGTTGACGAACAGGTCTCGCAGCGTGTTGTCGGTGAAGTACGCGGTGATTTGTCCGGTAACGTTCACCGGGCCTGCGAACTGGTTGGGCACCACGTTGGAGCCCACCACGGGGTCGCCGCTGAAGGCGGGGTCAATGCTGATTTGCAGCCCCGTCACCACGGCTTGCACCACCCCGTTGACCAGCAGCAGGCCATTGACCGCAGCCACCACGCCCTTGGTACCCAGTGCAGTTGGGCTGGTGAAATAGCGGGCGGTGGCGGTGGTGATGTTTTGGCCCAGCACATCGAAGTTGACCTTGGCCATGCCAGTGGGCGGCAGATCGACCTGCACTTTGTCAAATTTGATGCCGGTGTACAGCTCGGACTGCGCAATGTCAGAAAACCAGTGCTCCAGGCTGTAGCTCACATCGGTGTGGCCAGAGGTGGGGATGTAGGTCTTTTTGCCCTGCACTGCCACCGTGGCACTGGCAATGGGCCCTTCGGCCACCAAGGCGCTGGAGTTCAGCACGTAGACGGTGGCCACCGTGGCAGTTAGAGCCACGATGAGCAGGTTTTTGTTGATGTTGGCCGCGTTGAACGTGCCCACCGACAGCCGCACCACATCGCCCAGCTTGAAGCCATCGGTCAGATAGCTACCCGCTGCACGGGTGAGCGTGTAACTGGGGCCAGTGCCCGCAATGGTGACGCTGGCACCAGCCGTGGAGACACCGGCGGTGAAGTCGCGCTTGAGCATGGCGGCGAACATGTCGCTGTAGCTGCCGGGAGACAGCTCACCCTGGACGGAGCCTTTAATGCGGCGCACGCCATGGCGGTAGTCGTTGATTTGGAAGTCGGTGCGAATTTCGTTGGATTGGTACGTGTCTTTGGACAGGTCCACCGTGGATTGCACGCGCCGCAGCAATGCAGCACCAGAAACCCCAGGCGCGGTACCGTAGGTGGTTTCACGCTTGATGGCTACTTGCTTAAAGACACCAGTTGCCTGAGGCATGGCTTTCTCCAAAAATGAATAAACCCGCTCAATGGCGGGTTGGGGTCGTAAAAAAACCCGCGTTCAAGCGGGCTTTGGGGCTGGCGTCCGGTTGGGGCCGGGCATCAGGTTTCGTTGTGCGTGAGCATGTAGTCCACGCCTTGCATGTACAGGCCAACCGAGTCGTCTCGGGTGTCGGGGCCAATCAGGTCACGGGTGATGGACACCACCCACACCGTGCCAAATGCGCCGCGCTGGAACAGCACGGCCTTGCGCACGGCCTCGTGAATGGCTTTCACTTCGGAATACGTACGGGCCAGCACGGCGACGCTGACACGCGAGCGCATCAGCACACCACCGGCTTGCGCATTGATGGGAAGCACCTCTGACGAACTCACCAGCTCGTAGCTGATGGCGGGCATGACGGTGTTTTGCGGCAGCCGACCCGGGAAAATACGAGCAGAAACCAGCGCGGTCACTGCAGTGGATGCGGTGAGCAGGCTGTAAATGACGGATTCGGCCCTCATGTGGTGACTCCATCCGCCTCATCGGGCAACTTGTCCAGCTCGGACGTGATGCGGCCGCTCAAATAGTTGGCAAACGCCTGCATGGCTGCGTCGGCTGCACCATCAATTGCTGGGCGCATGAAGGGGTGCTTTTTGGCACCCGGGTGGTCAATGACCTCAGCGTTGATACCCGCAAAAAACAGGCTGCGCCGGGTTTTGGGCTTGATGTAGTGCTGGGCAGTGCCAAATTCGACCATGTGGGCATAAAAAGCCTTTTTGCCGCCTGCCACCACCCGCGCAGATACCAGCCCGTTTTTTCGGGAGCGGGTGCTGATGCGCAGGCTGGCCGCCAAATCACCGCTGATGGTGCGGATGTTGGCTTTTGCGGCTTCCAGCACCACTTTTTGCCCAGCCCGCAACGCGCCACGCAGCAACTTCTTTTCGACGTTGGCGGGCAGCCGGTCAAGCTGGGCTTGCAGCTCGGAGAGGCCGGTGATGTTGATGTCAATCATGGTGATTAACCGCCCTCATTCACGCCTTCGGAGCACAGCAACATCACTTCCCGGTTGCGCTCCTCGCGGTTGAGACTGGCTCCCACGTCAAAAATTCGACCCGCATACAGCACGCGAAATGAGCCCACCTGCCGCACATCTTCCAGAATGGGCCGCCACCGCAGGGTGACTTGATGGGAGGTCAGGTTGTAAATGCTGCGCGAGCGCTCCAGCTGCAGCCCGGAAACGGGCTGAATGTCGGCCCAGGTGGTCAGCACAGTGGTCCACCCCACGACCTGCTGACCCCAGGCGTCTTGCGCACTGCTGCGCTGCTGCAGCTGAATGCGCTTTCGCAACTCACCCGCCCTCATGCCAGCACCACCCGGTAGGGGTCAAGCAACCCATCCACAAACGGCAGCGCTTCAATTTTTCCTCGCTGCACAAGCGCCACTTCCTCGCGGTGCTCGTACATGCTGCCAATACGCAGCAACATCCAGTGCCGAATTCCTTCCGGCACATCGGATGCTGCCGGGCCGTAGCCAGCGGTGTAGTTGACCTTGACCGCACCAATTTGCGGCAACGGAATGGGCCAAATCTTGCCAAAGCGCGGCGTGATTCGGGCCACCGGGCCCGAGGCATCCAAAACCCAATCGGTTGACGGCATGGTGGATTCAGATCCATCCATGGCGGTGTAAACAACACTGTCAACCGACTGCACCGCCCCACGCTCCAGCAAAAACGCATTGACTGGCAAGCCGTACGGAACACCATGCGGCACAGCCATGGCAGCACCACCTGGGAAGCTGTCAGCAACCAAGCGCCACTGCTGGCTGATGAAGCTGCGCCCACAGTACGACTCCGCATACCGCCGGGCCGCAGCGATGAGCAACGAAATCAGAGTGTCGTCTTGCGTGAGGTCTGAGTCCACCCGCAAGTGATTTTTGGCCGTGACAAGATCGACCGGCTCAATACCCGGAGCGACCGTCTGAACCAGCGGCATGTTCTTCAGCCCTGCAAGGGAAGCTGCGCATTGGCGTCAGCAGGCACTGCATCGGAAGGCCCTTGAGCCAACAGCTGGGCACGGGCAGACTCCAACAACGACCGGGCCTGGTCAGCCTCTGCCTTCAGTTGGTCTGCGTATTGCTGCGCCTCCTGGGAGCGGGACTCTGCAATGACAGCCAACCCTTCCAGCGCAGCAATGTGGTCACCACCAGCATCAGAGTCCAGCAGCTCGGCATGACCCACATTCACAATGGATTGGGTTTCCGAGGTCAGGGGTTGATAGCTGCCCTTGGCATACTTTACGGACCCCATGTCGTAGTAATCGTCGGGGAAATGAACAACTTTTGGCATTGCAACTCCAACACTGGATTCGAATGAAAAAGGCCGCACCGCGGCGGCCTTGCTTTTGCGCTGAGTCATCAGGCGATGTTTTGAACCACACCAGCCTGGTTAAGAGCCGATGCAGGTGCATTTTTGGCAACGCCACCCAACACAGCCGCACCCACCAAGCTGGCCGCAACACCCACGGTGAGCGACAGTCGGAAGTAGGTGAAGTTGTTGGCCAAATCAAGCTCCTCAGCACGCAAGTTGATGAGGGCCTGCTTGTTGTCACCAGTGGTCTTGACGATTTGCACCAGCGCCTTGCCCGTGACGTCTTTGGCACCGGTGCCGCTGCCGTCAGTGGCCTGCTGCAGCTTGGCATCCACCGTGGCACTGGCACCCAGCACACCGGTTTGCACCAGCGCCAGGAAGCGCTCGTGGTTGGCCGCAGGAATCCAGCCGGTTGTGATTGAGCCAACCGCCTGAGAGACGGGATCGACGGTGGCGAGCAGAGACACAGACTCTGCCAAACGTGCATTGATGAACATGGCGATTCCTTAAAAATTGATGGCTTTAGCAGCCAAGGCCCGAGTGCGGGCCACGGCCAGATGAGCTGCCGCGATCAGCGGGCAGCCAGAGTCACAAAGTGAGAACGGGTCACGCCAGACTTTGGAGG
>Ga0228699_1001543_pt1 | contig 11297 bp, 11 predicted proteins | sample McNCre217_Aug_MG_FD_178016 | JGI IMG/M metagenome (GOLD analysis project Ga0228699, IMG submission 178016) | Freshwater microbial communities from McNutts Creek, Athens, Georgia, United States - 2-17_Aug_MG | ecosystem: Environmental > Aquatic > Freshwater > Creek | place: USA: Georgia...
AGGCTTTGCCACAGCTTGGGATAGGCTTTCTTCATTGCGCCGCGCATATCCACCAGTGTTCCCTCGAAGTGCTCGGTCGCATAAGTTTGCGCGGCGCGCTCCACCACGCCGTCAAAGTTGATGCTGGGGTGTTCGCTACTCGGATCAAGCTTGCCACGAAGTAGCGCAAGACCCAGCGCGAAGTCGTAGCCAATCATCTTGGCGATGAAACCTTGGAATGGACGCATGGGTAGCGGCATTTGCGATTGCATATCCCATATGATTTCAGTGCCACCCGGGGTGGTTTTTAACGTCCAAGTGACGTCCGCCGTATTTTTAAAAGGGCGTAAGAATGTGAGCAAAATATCGAGTCGTTCGTCCGGCGTTATCGAGCGGTGTTGCATTTGCCCAGCACCAATCATGCGGCCATCCCAAGCATAAGTTCCACCCACCTCTGTGGGGTTATGAATGGTGACTTTATGACTAGGCTCATGCAGCGCCCATGGGCTCCATGCCGTCCAGTTGGAAAAATCTCGAACATAGGCAAAAACATCGCTTGCGGGTTTTTCAATCACGATAGAGCGTGTCACCGCATAAGTTTTTGGCAAACACCATAAATAAACAAGGACAATGGTGATACCTAGTAGCGCGGCGACTCCAATCAACATAGCGAACTCCTTTTTTGATACATGAAATTTTTCACCCTGTTCTTAGCAGCAAGTCTTTATTTTTGCACGACTCTGACCCTAGCAAAGCAAAAGGTACGTGCTAATCATTATGGCGATCATGCCCCAGCACAGGCGTTAGCCCAAGCCATTGCCGCTCGTCAAAATTTGGATCTTGCATGGGTTCTGGCCCAAATGAAGGAGGCCAAATATTTGCCACGAGTGGTGAAGTTGATGCAGCCAGGCCCCGCTGGGGGTAAGAAAAATTGGGCAACTTATCGAGGCCGATTTGTCACCCCTGTGCACATTCAGGCAGGAGTTAAATTTTGGAACAACCACCAAGAGGCGCTTGAGCGTGCCCAAGCTCAGTACAACGTACCGCCTCGCATCGTGCTGGGTATTTTGGGGGTGGAGACTATTTATGGACGGAACACAGGCAACTTTCGCGTGCTAGATGCATTGGCGACGTTGTCGTTTGACTACCCCGAACAGCATCCTAGGCGTGAGGCGCGGGTGGCATATTTTCAAGGCGAGTTAGAGCAGTTTTTGGTGCTCAGCCACAAGCGCGCGCACGAGCCATCTGCCATCTTGGGTAGTTTTGCTGGTGCGATGGGTTGGCCGCAATTTATGCCCAGCTCATGGATCAAACACGCTGTTGATTTTGATGGCGATGGACGTATCGATTTGTGGCAATCACCTAGCGACATCATTGGGTCGATTGCGAACTATTTCAAGGCCTATGGCTGGAAGGCGGGTGAATCGGGGCTTGCAAGGCAGGATGGCCCGCAAAGCATACTGGACGGGACTTTCAAGGCGATGGTGGTTGAGCTTGAGAATGGGCAAGAACCCTCGACGTTCTACCCCGTGGATGACAATTTTTTCGTCATCACCCAATACAACAATAGCTACTACTACGCCGCAGCGGTCTTAGAGCTGGGCAACGCGATTGAGGCAGAAATGAAGACAAGAATGAAGACGGTAAAAAATGACGAAGCCAAAAATTAAAGCCATTATTTTTGATTGCGATGGCACCTTGGTCGACAGTGAAACTTTGGGCGGACATGCCATGTACGAGATCGCTGCTCGGTATGGATGCACCTTAGATGCGCCGACCTTAGTCCATGCTTGTCTTGGCAGCAATATGGCTCAAAGCATTGAGCTGATGAACGCACACAGTCCTGCGCCAATGCCCGAATCTTTTGCATCCGAGGTGCGCGCCTTGATGGCTCAAAAATTTAAATCCGAGCTCACCGAAATGTCGGGTGCGAAAGCCTTGCTTACCGAGCTGCAAACGCGAGGGATACCATTTGCCATGGCAACCAATGGGCCTCGTGCCAAGGCCGAACTCACCTTGGGGCTAACAGGCTTGCTGCCTTTTTTCAAAAATCCTGATACGCTTTTTAGTGCGTATGAGCACGATACGTTTAAGCCCTCTCCCCAACTGTTCTTATTGGCGGCTGAATGTTTGAATGTCGCCCCTGAAAATTGTGCCGCTATTGAGGACAGTTGGAGCGGCCTCATGGCAGGACTAGCAGCGAAGATGCAGACTTTCTCATTGGCGAGACTGGATACGCTCACCAAGCCGCTAAGCGGTAAGCCTACCGAGCTGGCGTCGCTGATTGATTTGCTTAAATACTTATGACGTTTGCGGTGCAAAGCATTGCTATCGTAGGCGGCGGCCCCGCTGGTTTGATGGCGGCGCAAGTCCTATCTGGCAGGGGCTTGCAGGTTGATCTGTATGATGCCATGCCATCCGTGGGGCGAAAATTTTTGTTGGCAGGCAAGGGCGGACTCAACCTCACGCATAGTGAACCCGCAGATCGTTTTGCAACGCGCTATGGCAATCGGCAAGCGCAAATCGGCCCGATGCTCACGGCATCACCCAGCGGCTTTGGTGCAGACGAGATACGTGCATGGGCGTTGGGGCTTGGCATTGAAACTTTCATCGGCACATCAGGGCGTGTTTTCCCCAAAGATATGAAGGCTGCGCCTTTGCTGCGTGCATGGTTGCATCGCCTGCGTCAGCCTACAAGCGGGGCGGGCGTGCGATTTCATATGCGCAGCAAGATGACGGGTCTTGCAATGGGCGAGGACGGCAATCCTGTGCTAACGATGGAGCACAGCAATCCAGAAGATGGCTCGCAGGTCACATTTCATAAGACTTTCGGCAGTGTCATCTTGGCGCTAGGCGGTGCTAGCTGGAAACGCTTGGGTAGCGATGGCGCGTGGGTGCCAATGCTCGAATCACGCGGCGTGGACATTGCACCGCTTATGCCCTCAAACTGCGGATTCGATGTAGCCGTGCCGTGGGGCCAGCATTTCAAATCACGCTTTGCGGGACAGCCGCTGAAGACGGTGGAGCTGAGCTTTACAAACTCGCAAGGGCAGTCGTTTAAAAAGCGTGGTGAATTCGTTGTGACGCAGTCGGGCGTGGAAGGCAGTTTAATTTATGCCGTCTCTAGCCAACTGCGCGACCAGATTGCCGCCACTGCAAGCGCCATATTCCACCTCGATTTGTTGCCCGATTTTTCACTGGAGCGGGTGCAACGCGAGATCGAGCATCCGCGTGGCTCGAAGTCGTTATCCAGCCATCTTAAAAGTCGCCTTGGGCTGGAGGGCATCAAAATGGCGCTCGTGCATGAGTTGTTGCCCAAAGACCAGATGAATCAAGCCTTGCAGCTTGCCAAGGCCTGCAAAGCCCTACCGATCAGGCTTGGTGCGGTACGCCCGATTGATGAGGCCATTAGCACCGCTGGCGGCGTGCGCTTTGAAGCGATGACCGAAGGGCTGATGTTGAATCAAATGCCAGGCGTTTTTTGTGCGGGCGAAATGCTGGATTGGGAAGCACCCACGGGGGGGTATTTGCTGACCGCGTGTTTGGCGAGCGGCAAGCGATCGGCTGAGGGGGTTTTGGCACGGATGGGTTTAAAATAAAGTAAGAATTAAATTTCTTACTTTTTAAATTATCCCCTAGGACATCACGATGCGACTGACAGAAAAAGGACAAGTCACGATTCCGCGTGACATACGCGCCATAGCGGGCTTTCAGCCTGGCACTGAACTCACGTTTACATTTGATGCAGGCAAAGTGACGGTCACCAAAGCCATTGCTTCGGGTACGTCGGACAAGCGTCATTTGCTCAGAGCCGCAGCGGCGCGCGCACGCAGCCACATGAAGCCTGAATTTGCGGCGATGAATGCCAAGCAAATCATGGCCTTCGTCAGACCAGCTTAGGCAAAACGTTTGAGTTACAAACTAAGCAGCTACGATGGCAGCGCTGGCGTGCTGGTCGATAGCAATATCTGGATTGACTGCATGGATATCGAGAGCAGCACGCACGATTGGGCCGTCGATCAGTTGCAGCTGGCGAGCGAGCGTGGTGCACTCCACATCAATCAAATTATTTATGCAGAGCTTTTAGTGCCTGCCATGTCGGCGAAGTATGTAGACGAAGTGCTGGATGTTTACCAAACACAGCGTAGCAATTTACCTTGGCACGCTGCGGCATTGACTGCGCAGGTTTACCAAAATTACAGACAGCGCGGTGGCAATAGAGGGAGCCCTATGCCTGACTTTTATATTGGCGCACAAGCCGCCGTGATGAATCTCGCTGTGCTGACACGTGATCGAAAACTCTATAGCACCTACCTCCCCAAACTACGCTTGTTTGCTGACTTGAAATAGCGCGGCTTGCCCGCAAGTAGTGGTGGATAAAGAGCAAACGAGAACGGAACGAGACCCGAAAGACTGCATCATGCGAATCGACAAACTCACCACTAAATTTCAAGAATCATTGGCTGATGCGCAAAGCCTTGCCAATGGCAATGACCACGCCTATATTGAGCCTGCGCACGTGCTTTTGGCCATGCTGCGGCAAACCGACGGCCCGCAAAGTCTTTTGCAACGCGCGGGCGCGAATGTAGCGGGACTGGTCTCCGCAACGGAAGCGGCAATCGGCAAGCTGCCCAGCGTTTCAGGCGGCGAGCAGGTGCAGCCGAGTCGTGATTTGTCGGCACTCTTGCAAGCCGCAGAAAAAGAATCGATCAAACGCGGCGATGAATTTGTGGCGAGTGAAATGTTTTTATTGGCACTGGCTGATAGCAAGATAGACCTCGCGCAGGCCACTCGCAGTATGGGACTGACGCGCAAGAGCCTTGAGGCGGCGATCACAGCCGTGCGCGGCGGAGAAGGCGTGAAGAGCGCCGATGCCGAAGGGCAGCGCGAATCACTTAAAAAATACTGCATCGATTTGACCGAGCGTGCACGCATAGGCAAGCTCGATCCTGTGATTGGGCGCGATGACGAAATCCGCCGCACCATCCAAATTTTGCAACGCCGCACCAAAAATAATCCTGTGCTGATTGGCGAGCCTGGCGTGGGAAAAACCGCGATTGTGGAGGGTCTTGCGCAGCGCATTGTGGCTGGCGAAGTGCCCGATAGTTTGCGCGAAAAACGTGTGCTGTCGCTCGATATGGCGGCACTCTTGGCAGGCGCAAAGTACCGAGGGGAGTTTGAAGAGCGCTTGAAATCGGTGCTGAATGAACTAGCTAAAGACGAAGGCCAAACGATTGTGTTTATTGACGAGCTTCACACCATGGTGGGTGCGGGCAAGGCCGAAGGCGCAATGGACGCAGGCAATATGCTCAAGCCCGCGCTGGCGCGTGGCGAGCTGCACTGCGTGGGCGCAACGACGCTGGACGAGTACCGCAAGTACATCGAAAAAGACGCGGCATTAGAGCGCCGTTTTCAAAAAATCTTAGTTGGCGAACCCAGCGTAGAAGCCACCATTGCCATCCTGCGCGGTCTGCAAGAAAAGTACGAAGTGCATCACGGCGTAGAGATTACTGATCCCGCGATTGTGGCGGCAGCAGAACTCTCGCACCGTTACATTACCGATCGCTTTTTGCCCGACAAAGCGATTGATTTGATTGACGAAGCGGCGGCCAAAATCAAAATCGAAATTGACTCCAAACCCGAGGTAATGGACAAGCTCGATCGCAGGCTGATTCAATTGCAAATTGAGCGCGAAGCTGTGCGGCGCGAGAAAGATGATGCATCGACCAAACGCTTTGCCTTGATTGAGGGTGAGATCACGCAGCTGAAAAAAGAGATCGCCGATTACGATGAGCTTTGGCAAGCAGAAAAAGCGGCAGCGCAGGGCAGCGCGGAGTTATCGAAAGAGCGCGATCAACTGAAATTCCGCATTGAAGAACTCACGCGTAAGGGTGATTTCAATGCGGTTGCCGAGTTGCAATATGGCAAGCTGCCTGAGCTGGAAAAACAAATCAAAGCGGCACAAGATAAGGAATCCAAAAATAAGGCTGGATTAGGAAAAAACGGCCTAGAGGCCAAGCCCCGTCTGCTTCGCACGCAAGTGGGGGCAGAAGAAATTGCCGAAGTGGTGAGCCGCGCCACGGGCATTCCTGTCTCCAAAATGCTGCAAGGCGAGCGCGAAAAATTGCTGCACATGGAGACCAAGTTGCATGAGCGGGTGGTCGGTCAAGACGAGGCGATTGCAGCGGTGGCGAACGCGATTCGGCGCTCGCGCTCGGGGTTGTCGGATCCCAATAAACCCACAGGCTCATTCCTCTTTTTAGGCCCTACGGGCGTGGGTAAGACGGAGCTATGCAAAACACTGGCATCGTTCATGTTTGATAGCGCGGATCACCTCATCCGTATCGACATGAGCGAGTTCATGGAGAAGCATTCGGTGAGCCGCTTAATTGGTGCGCCTCCTGGATACGTGGGCTACGACGAAGGCGGCTACCTCACGGAAGCCGTGCGCCGTAAGCCGTACAGCGTGGTGCTCTTTGACGAAATCGAAAAAGCGCATCCTGATGTGTTTAATGTTTTGTTGCAAGTGCTGGACGATGGGCGCCTCACAGATGGCCAAGGTCGCACGGTCGATTTTAAAAATACAGTGATCGTGATGACCAGCAATATGGGCTCGCAAATCATTCAAAGCATGGCGGGCAAGCCGCAAGACGAAGTAAAAGATGCCGTGCTTGAAGAACTTAAAAAATACATGCGCCCCGAGTTTTTAAATCGCATCGACGAGACCGTGGTCTTTCATGGCTTGGACGCAGCCAACATTGGTGCGATTGCCAAAATCCAACTGCAAACGTTGGTGGATCGGCTTGCCAAAATGGACTACACACTGGTCGTGTCCGACGCGGCGATTGCCGAGCTTGCCAAGGTGGGATTCGATCCTGTGTACGGCGCAAGGCCACTCAAACGCGCGATTGCGCAGCGACTAGAGAACCCGCTCGCCAAGCTGTTGCTAGAGGGCAAATTTGAACCGAAGAGCACGCTCAACGTGACAGTGGATCCAATCCGAGCGCCAGGTGAGTTTCAGTTTGCTTGAGGCTTGATGGTTGCATTACCACGGTAATGTGATAGCATCACGATATGTTGGAAATTCAAAGCAAACTTACTTCTCAAGGTCAAGTCTCGATTCCAGCCGCTGTCCGATCAGCTCTGGGGGTGAAGCCTGGCGCGACGATTCTTTGGACGATAGAGCCAGATGGGGTGCGCGTCACCAGAGAGAAAAAATACACTTTTGAAGACATCCACAAAGTGCTTTTCCCCAGCGGTTATGTGGGCAAACCCAAGACCGATGCTCAGATTAAAGCTGCGCGTGGCCTTGGTGCAATTGCACGATATAAAAAAGTCTTGCTTGACCCTTGTTAGCTATCGATACCAATGTGTTGGTTCGTCTTTTAACGCGGGATGATCCAAAGCAATACAACAAAGCGCTATCGGCTATTACCGAAGGCGCTTGGGTTTCTCATATTGTGCTCATAGAAACTTTGTGGGTTCTAGGCAGTCTGTACGAACTAACTGATGCGCAACTTAAAAAGATACTACGTATTCTTTTGACTCATGAGCACTTAATGCATGAAGACAGCGCAGTTGTTGAGTTAGCGCTTTTGGACTTTGAGGAAAACAGCAAGGTAGGTTTTGTTGATTGCATGATTTTGGCTATCGCAAGGCAGCATAAAAAAATGCCACTACTGACTTTTGATAAAGCGCTTAGTCGTCTGAGAGACGTCAAAATACTTTAACATGTTTTCTGCGCAAACGCCCAGCCCATCTCGGCTAGCGGCCTAGCGCCCTTGGCCGAGTTGACAGCTTGGGTGCTGGAGGCCGTACCCATTTCCACGCGCTTGGCGATGCCTTGCAAGATGCTCGCGAGTCGAAATAAGTTGTAGGCGAGATAAAAATTCCAATCAGCTTTCATTTGCGAAGGTGTTAGGTAGCCTGTGCGCTCGCAGTATTTGGCGATGTATTCGTCCTCTAGCGGAATCCCCAGTGTCTTGTGGTCGAGTCCACCAATGCCGCGAAACGAGCCTGGCGGAATATGCCACGCCATGCAGTGATAGCTAAAGTCGGCGAGTGGATGACCGAGTGTCGAGAGTTCCCAGTCCAGCACGGCAATCACGCGGTTCTCGGTGGGGTGGAACATCAGGTTATCTAACCTGTAGTCGCCGTGCACGATGGAGACCAGAGATTCGTCTTGTGCTGTCTCGGGCATATTGGCGGGCAGCCATGCGATGAGCCTGTCCATCGCCTCAATCGGCTCGGTGATGGACGCCACGTATTGCTTGCTCCAGCGGCCAATGGAGCGGGAAAAATAATTACCGGGTTTGCCGTAGTTAGCCAGGCCGCGATCTGCAAACCGAGCGGTGTGGAGCGCCGCTTGCACGCGATTCATCTCGTCGTAAATTTCGCCTCGATCTTGGTTGCTCATGTTTGGTAGCGCTTGATCCCACAAGATGCGACCTTGCATAAACTCCATGATATAGAAGGCGCGGCCAATCACGGATTCGTCTTCGCACAGCGCCAGCATTTCGGGTACGGGAACGCCTGTGCCATAGAGTCCGCTCATCACGGCAAATTCGCGCTCGATGGCGTGCGCGGAGGGCAACAGCTTGGCGGCAGGTCCAGGCTTGGCGCGCATGACGTAGCTGCGGCTGGGTGTGATGAGTTTGTAGGTGGGATTGGACTGGCCGCCTTTGAACATTTCAACCGTGAGCGGCCCTGCAAAACCTTTGACGTGCTGGGTCATCCATGACGTGAGCAGTGGCTCGTCAATTTTGTGTTGTTCTGAGACGGCACGTGTGCCCTCAAATTGGCTGTAGTCCATGGTGTCCTTAATCTTGGTACAGCGGTACGCGTTTTGCCAGAAAGGCTTCAATACCTTCCTTGCCGTTGGAGTGGTGGAGATTGCTGACAAAGTGTTCGCGTTCGTTTTGTAACTGCGTATGCAGATTATTGGTTGGTGCCGCTTGCACCAACTCTTTGATGCTTGCCATGACATTGGGTGCGCGGGCATTCAGCTTGGAAGCCAATCCCAGTGCGGCCTGTAGGGCATCGCCCACATCGCATAGCTGATTGACTAAACCTAACTGATGGAGACGCTCTGCCGTTTGGCGCTCCGCCATCAGCATCCACTCCATCGCCAAATTGGCGGGTAGCTTTTGTGCGAGCTGCCAACTGCCGCCGCCGTCAGGGGAGAGTCCGACCGTGCTGTACGACATGACAAACATACTGTTGCGTGCCGCCACCAATAAGTCGCAAGCAAGAGCCAGCGAAAAGCCTGCGCCCGCTGCCGCGCCTTCTACCGCCGCAATCACGGGCTTGGGATAGGTGCGAATGCCTTCGATCAAGCTATGCAAGCCTTCAATGCTTTGGCTTTGCACCTCGGGTGGTTGCTGACGGTTGGCGAGCAGGCGATTCAAATTGCCACCCGCGCAAAAATGAGCACCTTCGCCTGTAATGATGACTGAGCGAACGTCTGGATTGTTTTCAGCGGCGTTTAAAGCTTCTATCCCCGCCGCATACATCTCGGGGCCGAGAGCATTGCGCATCTCGGGATTGCTAATCGTCAGGATAAGTGTCTGTCCCTCAGCCGATGTTTTTAGTTGTGCGGTCAACTTATTCCCCTTGCAGCAGACTGAGGCCTAGCGCCCCGCGGCGGCGCAACCACGGGCTTGGGCGATAGCGTGGGTCGCCATACACCGTTTGCATGTTGAAGAGCACTTCCAGCACGTTGGTGGGGCCATAGTGGTTGCCCATGGCAAGCGGACCTCGTGGATAGCCGAGGCCTAACGTCACGGCCAATTCCAGATCTTGCGGCGAGCACACGCTTTGCTGGCACATGTCGGTAGCGATATTGATGATGGTGGCGATGACACGTTGCGTCACAAAGCCCGCGCTATCGCGGATCACACTGACCGCTTTGCCGTCGCTGGCAAACAGCGCATGCGCGGCGTCGCGCATATCGGGGCGCGTCATGGGGTTGGTTGCCAGTACGCGGCGCTTGGTCTCTTTGTCGTCAATCAGCATGTCGATGCCCACGGTGCGAGCAGGATCAAGCCGCTCGACGACGGCAACCGTGGTCACATCGAAGCCCAGCGGCGCAACGATGGTGAGCGCTTCCATGGACGGTGATTGCCCTGTTTCAATTTTTGCGCCAAGGTCTTTTAAGAGTTGCAAGAGTTCGCTTCGGCGAGCCGCGCGGGTGCTGACCCACACGGGAGGCATCTCGGAGCCCAAGGGCAGAACGGGAATGGAGGCTTCTGGGGCAATGACGGCTGCTCCATCTTTGTAGTCATAAAAACCAGCACCGACTTTTTTGCCGACAACACCACCAGCCAAACGCTGCGCGGTAATGACGCTTGGGCGATAACGCGGCTCATCAAAGTATTGGCGATACACCGACTCCATCACAGGATGTGAGACATCCAGCGCGGTCAAGTCCATCAGCTCGAAAGGCCCAAGCTTAAAGCCGACTTGGTCGCGCAGGATGCGGTCAATCGTCACGAAATCGGTCACGCTCTCTTGCACGATGCGCAGCGCCTCGGTGCCATAGCCGCGTCCTGCGTGGTTGACGATAAAACCAGGCGTGTCTTGTGCAGTCACAGGCGTATGCCCCATTTGCTTGGCAAAGGCGGTGAGCTGGTCGCAAACGCCTTGCGATGTTTTGAGGCCAGAAATGACTTCCACGACCTTCATCAAAGGCACGGGATTAAAAAAGTGATAACCCGCAAACCGCTCAGGGTGCTGCATCCCCGCAGCAATGGCTGTCACGGACAGCGACGACGTGTTGGTGGCAAGCACGCAATCTGCGCGCACGATTTTTTCTAAATCGGCAAACAAACTGCGCTTCACGTCTAAGCGTTCAACAATGGCTTCAATGATGAAGTCGCAGGCCGCTAAGGCTTGCTGGGATTGGGCTGCAGGGCATTCCACGAGGCGACTCTTTTGCGCGGCAGCTTGCTCGGGCGTGAGTCTTCCTTTTTCCACCAGCTTATCCCACTGCTGGCTGATGGCTGCGATAGCTTTGCCGACGGCCTCTGGCTGTGTATCAAACAGCATCACCGTAGAGCCTGCTTGCGCGGCAATCTGCGCGATGCCGCGCCCCATGGCGCCCGTGCCGACCAAGCCAACGGTTTTAAATACAGAAGAATGTTGTGTCATGTGCGTGTTTGTCCTAGGGTTTGATTATCTGGTAGCCGCTTAAGATGAGCTCTCGTGTTTATACCTACTATCACTCTCATAAGGATGCACTATGACGCTCAAACTCTGTGGCTTTGCTGCCAGTAACTACTACAACAAAGTCAAATTACAGCTACTGGAAAAAGGCGTAT
>Ga0228699_1001545_pt1 | contig 11291 bp, 9 predicted proteins | sample McNCre217_Aug_MG_FD_178016 | JGI IMG/M metagenome (GOLD analysis project Ga0228699, IMG submission 178016) | Freshwater microbial communities from McNutts Creek, Athens, Georgia, United States - 2-17_Aug_MG | ecosystem: Environmental > Aquatic > Freshwater > Creek | place: USA: Georgia...
CCAGCACCAAGGCACTGGGGTGGTTGCCCACAAACTCTTTGCCAATGATGAACGCCTGCGCTAAACCATCGGGACTGGGCTGCACTGCGTATTCAATATGCATGCCCCATTGACTGCCATCGCCCAACAACTCAGCAAAACGTGGGGTGTCTTGCGGGGTAGAGATAACCAATACCTCACGGATACCGCTCAGCATCAGCGTGGTGAGGGGGTAGTAAATCATCGGCTTGTCGTACACAGGCATGAGCTGCTTGCTCACGGCTTGCGTGACGGGGTATAGGCGCGTACCCGAACCACCTGCGAGGATGATGCCTTTGCGTTGCTTAGTCATGTCTGTTATTCGTATTTAGAGTATTTCGGCCAACATGCGGTCGACACCTTGTTGCCACGGGGGCAACACAAGGCCAAATGCCTGTTGAAGCTTGGTGTTGCAGAGCCTTGAGTTGAGCGGCCTCGCAGCCGGCGTAGGAAACGCGGTTGTTGGCACTGCAGCGATCTCGCCCACCTGCCAGCCCAACTCAAGCCGCTGCGATTTGGCCTGCGCAATCACGTGACTGGCATAACCATGCCACGTGGTTTCGCCCGAGGCCACAAGGTGGTACACCCCACTGAATGAAATGTTTTGCGTATTCAGCACTCGGCACATGGCATGCGCCGTCACGTCGGCAATCAGATCGGCGCCAGTGGGTGCGCCATGTTGGTCGTTGATGACTGTCAGCTTGTCGCGCTCTTGCGCCAAGCGCAACATGGTTTTGGCAAAGTTGCCACCGCGTGCGGCATACACCCAGCTGGTGCGGAAAATCAAATACTTGCAGCCACTGGCCACAATCGCTTTTTCGCCATCCAGCTTGGTTTGGCCATACACGTTCAGCGGGCCTGTGCCCTCTCCCTCTTGCCTTGCGTGCGTACCACTGCCATCAAACACATAGTCGGTCGAGTAATGCACCAGCCACGCTCCCACTTCGGCCGCGGCCTGGGCCAAAGCCGCCGGCGCATCGGCATTTAAAACCTTGGCCAGCTCGGGCTCTGATTCGGCTTTGTCTACTGCTGTGTGCGCTGCGGCATTCACGATGAAGCCTGGCTTGTAGTCGAGCACCGTTTGCGCCAGTTGCTGGGGCTTCGACAAATCACCGCAATAGGTGGTGCTGTAGCGGTCGAGCGCCAACACCTCACCCAAAGGAGCCAAGCTGCGTTGCAGCTCCCAGCCCACTTGGCCGTTTTTGCCTAAGAGCAAAATTTTGAGCATTGGCTTGACCTCAGGAACCGTACTGTTGCCCCACCCACTGGCGGTAAGCACCACTGGTCACGCCCTCTACCCACGCTTGGTTGACCAAGTACCACTGCACGGTTTTGCGGATGCCAGTTTCAAACGTTTCTTGCGGCTTCCAGCCCAACTCGCGCTCAATCTTGCGTGCGTCTATGGCGTAGCGGCGGTCGTGGCCAGGGCGGTCTTTGACGTAGGTAATTTGTTCCGCGTAACCTTTGCCATCGGCTCGTGGTTGCAGCTCATCCAGCACCGCGCATAGGGTGTTGACCACTTCGAGGTTGGTCTTTTCGTTCCAGCCGCCAATGTTGTAGGTCTCGCCCACTTTGCCGGCTTCTAGCACGCGCACAATGGCGCGGCAGTGGTCTTGCACGTACAGCCAATCACGCACTTGCTGGCCATCTCCATAAATGGGCAGCGGCTTGCCAGCCAGCGCATTGAGCAGCACCAAAGGAATGAGCTTTTCTGGAAAGTGATACGGCCCATAGTTGTTGCTGCAATTGGTGGTCAGCACCGGCAAGCCATAGGTGTGATGCCATGCACGCACCAAGTGGTCACTAGCGGCCTTACTGGCTGAATAGGGGCTGTTGGGCTCGTAGTTTTTGGTTTCAGCAAACGGCGGATCGGTAGGTGAAAGCGTTCCGTACACCTCGTCTGTTGAAACATGTAAAAAGCGAAACGCCTCTTTGTATGCCGCAGGTAAGTCTTGCCAGTAGGCGCGCACGCTTTCTAGCAAATTGAACGTGCCCATCACGTTGGTTTCAATGAAGTCACCGGGGCCATGGATGGAGCGGTCTACGTGGCTTTCAGCTGCAAAGTTGAGAACCGCGCGGGGCTTGTGCTCACTCAATAACTTGGACACCAAGGCACGGTCACCAATGTCCCCCTTGACAAAGACATGTCGGTTATCACCCTCGAGGCTTTTTAGATTTTCCAAATTGCCAGCATAGGTGAGCTTGTCTAAATTTACAAGCTGCTCATCTGAGTCAGCGAGCCATGTGTGCACGAAATTGCTGCCAATAAAACCTGCGCAGCCAGTTATCAAAATTGTCATAGTGCTAATTCTATGCGCGCCGCCTTATTTCGTTTTGCATTTTTTTATTTTTCGAGGATCGCTGCGTGATCGGCCTCGTAAACTTGCCTCACAATTCTTTTACTTTGAGCAAAGATGCGCACGTCCAATAGATCCCCCAAAAAAGTCTCAGTAGGTCAAACGGGACCGAAAACCTCGGCTGGAAAAATCACATCATCTCGCAATGCCATCAAAACAGGAATGCACGTATCTGGATGGATTGATTCAACTGAGGAATCTGAGTACCAAGATCTTTTCCAAAATTTGTGCGTTGAGTACAACGCACAAACCACCACGCTACTTCTCCAAGTTGAACGCATGGCTACTACCATGGTAAAAATGCGAAGACTCCAGAAAATTGAGGCCGCTCTTTTTCAAAAGGCGAGAGGATTAGCCGAGATGCGCGCACAAGAAAGACAACTAATACCGGCATTAGCAAGTCCAAATATCGAACACACGCTGTTGGTAGCCCAACTAGCAGCAATGCCAGACATGGATCGATTAGCTTCCTTGCAACGATATCAAAACAGCCTCGATCGCCAACTTTCCAAAATAATTGGTGAATTACGGATACTAACAATGAGCGCTAACTCAACACATACCTCTGTGCCCAATACGGGAAGCGTATCACCAAAGACTTAGCCCTTTCATAACGACAAAATAAGGTACTTCTCAGTCGCACACTCAGATCACTACATATATGAATCTTCGCAAAGCTGTGATTCCGCGGCCTCCAAACTTTGAATTCAGAGATCATAAAAGCGGCAAACTCTTAAAATATGACCTAGAAGGCGCAATTAGATGGATATCAAAACACCCATCGTTATTACTTAAATTTTCTGAAATTGCTTTTCGTCGAATCGATTTTCTTGAGTCTTCAATTTGGCTGAATCATTTATTAAGCAATTCAACTAAAACTCAATACAGGCTTGAATTATTGCATTTGGAAAATGATGAGAAGCCCCTTTGGGAAAACGCGATACGCTGGAAACCTCAGACTGCACCCAAATTAATAGGCTCAACCATTCATAGATGGATGAGTGAGTGAGTGAGTGAGTCTGTTGATCAATAAGTATTGATTGCTAACTGGATTTAGCAGGCCCCCACTCTACCTTTGGCCTTCTTTACGAGATCAATCCGGCCACCACTGAGGCCACGCAAATCGATGCCGCGAATGCTCTGACTAACCGCTATTGCCCTGCTTGCCCATCCGCTTTGGAGGATTTTCCGCACACTTTCCAGCACCCCATTTCAAAGGAGCTGCAATGAGCGCTATTCCCATCAAACGCCCGCGTACCACCCAAGCCGACCAAGCCAGCGAGGCACCGGCACTGATCGTTGCCCTACTGACCGAGCAGGAACTGGGCAGTCGCTGGCAAATCAGTATCAAGGCCTTACAACGCTGGCGCTGCCAGCAAACAGGCCCCAAGTTCATCAAGCTTGAAAATCGCTCTTTCCGTTACCAGTTGGCTGACAACAAAACCTACGAAACCGTGCGCGTGGAGAGGTGACGCTCAAGAGGTCCGTGATCACCGTGCACCTTTCTAGCGTTTGCAACCTGTTGTCCTGATTGATGTTTTCCTGAATTGATGTCCCTTGCTGAGGAATCGTGAGAAAGATTCGGGATCTGTCAGATCAAATTGCGCTTCGGACGCTTGAACAGGTCACCATTCATGCCAGAGCCCCACAGAAATCCAAAACCGCCCGATCATCAAGCGCCGACTTCACAGATTGATCCAAAAATTCCTTATGTTTTACCAACACGGCAAAAACATCAGCAGTCTTCAGCGCATCTTCCAACGTCGAGAGCGTAAATTGCCCATGTGAATCTATATTCGGCTCGACCGCCACGACATCATAGCCTTGCGACAACAATGATTCAGCAATGTGAAGCGCTGGGGACTCACGTAGGTCATCAATGTCGGGCTTGAATGCCAACCCAAGGCAGGCTACCTTGGGCTTTCGTCCGGTTCTGGCAGATGCGTCTGCAACGGCAATTTTGATCTGATCGATAGTCCAGACAGACTTGTGGTTGTTTACCTCGCGTGCTGTTCGAATAAGGCGTGCGTTTTCAATATCACGGGCCACAATAAACCACGGATCCACAGCAATGCAATGCCCTCCCACGCCAGCGCCGGGCTGCAAAATGTTGACGCGCGGGTGCCGGTTTGCTAGCTGGATCAGATTCCAGACGTTGATGCCTTCTTTGTCACAGATCAGCGACAACTCGTTGGCGAAAGCAATATTCACGTCGCGGAAACTGTTTTCAGTCAGCTTGCACATTTCCGCCGTTTTGGCATCGGTCTCCAGCACTGCGCCGCGCACAAAGGTCTTGTAAAACGCTGCAACGGCCTGGGTGGCTGCGGGGGTCAGGCCGCCAACCACGCGGTCGTTTTCAACCAGCTCGGTCATGATCTTGCCGGGCAGTACGCGCTCTGGGCAGTAAGCCATGTGGATCTGTGACACGTCCACACCAGCATCGCGCAGCACAGACTCCATCTGCTCGGTGGTACCAACCGGCGATGTCGATTCCAAGATCACCAAGTCGCCAAGCTTCACAAATCCTGCAATGCTGCGTGTCGCGGCAAGCACGTAATCGATGTTGGGCTGAGGGATGCCTTCGCCCTTATGGAAAGGTGTTGGCACACAAATCATGTAAACATCACCGGGCTGCGGGGTCGCAAAGGCAGTCAACCGCTTCGCCGCCACGGCAGACCGCACAAACGCATCCAGATCGGGCTCCACAATGTGAATGCGCCCCTGGTTGATGGTCTCTACCGCATGTGTGTTCAGGTCTATCCCCACCACATTGAAACCATTGCTGGCCAGCAAGGCCGCCGTCGGCAGGCCGATATAACCCAAGCCCACCACGCACACTTTTTTCTTTAGCATTTTTAGATTTCTCTCAGAATTGAAACGATTCGCGCACAAGCTTTGCCGTCTCCATAGGGGTTGTGCGCCCTGGCCATAGCGGCGTAGCTGGCTTCATTCTCAAGAAGCTCAGAAACGTTGGCCACAATTCGGCTGCGGTCTGCGCCCACCAGTCGCACGGTGCCCGCTGCCACAGCCTCTGGCCGTTCGGTTACATCCCGCATCACCAGCACGGGCTTGCCCAAGCTCGGGGCCTCTTCTTGAATGCCGCCGCTGTCGGTCAGCACAAGGTGGCTGTGTTTCAACAGGTACACAAACGGCTCGTAGTCCAGCGGCGCAATCAGATGCACATTGGGCACATCTGCCAGGATGGCGTTTACTGGCTGTTGCACATTCGGATTCAGGTGCACCGGGTAGACAAACTGCACCGTCGTGTAGCGTGCTGCCAGTTCTTTCAGTGCATGGCATATCTGCAAAAACCCGTCACCAAAGTTCTCGCGCCGATGGCCGGTCATCAGCACAAAGCGCTGGCTCCGCCAGTCAAAGCCTAGCTGATCATCCAAAAATGCCACCAGCCTCTGACGACGGGTTTCGTCGGCATCGATGCGGCTTAGCACCCAAAAAAGCGCATCTATTACCGTGTTACCGGTCACAGTGATGCTGCGCTGCGGCACGCGCTCGGCCAGAAGATTGCTTTGGCTGAACTCTGTGGGGGCAAAGTGCCATTTGGTCAGCTTGCTGGCCACCTGCCGGTTGAACTCCTCGGGGAAAGGCGCCTGCAAATCATGCGTGCGCAGACCTGCTTCGACGTGCCCCACCGGCACCCCCAAGTAAAACCCAGCCATGGCAGCTGCCAGCGTGGTGGTGGTGTCGCCGTGCACCAGCAGAGCGTCGGGTTTTTGCCCCCTCAGAACATCGCGCATGCCTCTTAATACCGCTGCCGTCACATCAAACAGATCTTGCCCCGGTGTCATCAGGTTCAGATCAATGTCGGGTGTCATGTCAAAAACCTTCAGCACCTGGTCCAGCATTTGCCGGTGTTGCGCGGTCACGCAGAGCACCGTGTCAAATACGTCCGGCTGAGCCTTCAGCGCGTGATACAGCGGTGCCATCTTGATGGCCTCTGGGCGCGTGCCGAAAGCCAGCATGATTTTTCTCTTCTGCATTATTGAATATTCCCCTGCAAATCCATCAACACCTGCAACATCGTTTGTGCCAGGTTTTTTCTGTCGTAGCGCTTGGCAGCAGCCAAGCCATTGCGTTGGTAAGTTGTAAACGTGTCAGATTGGTCGCGCATGCGCATAAGGCCCGCCACCAGTTGCTGCGCGTTCTCAGATTCAAACACTTCGCCCACCTGCTCGCGCTGCACGATGTCCGCCGACTCACCCGCCACCCCGTGCAGCACCGGCAGACCCATGCCCATGCATTCAAACAGTTTTGACGGAATCACCGTGGTGAACAAATCTGTCTTACGCAGATGGATCACCGACACATCAAGCAGCGACCAATACCGCACCACCTGGTCTTTGGGCACCGAATCCAAAAACAGCACATTGCACAGCCCCATCGCTCGTGCCTGGGACTCAAGGTCTTGCTTGCGCGCACCATCGCCCAAAAACAGCAAGCGCACGTTTTCAGCGCCGGGTGTCTTTTGCAGTATTTGCGCAGCCTCCAGCAATGTCTCAAGCGCATGCGCCATGCCATGTGTGCCGATGTAGCCCGCCACAAACATGCCCTGCAAACTCAATTGCTGCACCAGTTCGGCGTCTTTGGCCTGGGGTGAAAAGTGGCTCAGGTCCACGCCATTGGTGACTACATCCACTTTGGTGCCATCAATACCCCGGCTGATCAACGCATCCTTGAACGCATGTGTCACGGTCACAATCCGAGCTGCCTTGCGGTACAAAAACATCTCGATGCGCTCCAGAATCCGGATCGCTGGCGAATCTTTCATGGCACCCACAGCCTTGATCGACTCCGGCCACATGTCGCGCAGCTCAAACACAAACGGTATGCGCCTTATGCGGCTCACCAAATAGGCTGCACACGCGGTAAAAAATTGGGGCGATGTCCCCACAACCACGTCCACACCGCGCACAAACAGTGCAGCCAAGCTGGCACTCAGCATAAAGCTCTGGTAATCCAGAATGCGCTTTACAAAGCCCTCATTAGCAGCGATGTATGACCAAACCCGAATCACTCGTATGCCCGCCATCACCTCCTGGTGCCACAACCGATTGCGGTAGCCGTCAAACACCTTACCCTTCGGAAAATTTGGCGCACAGGTAATCACTGTCACCTGATGTCCAGCGCGTACCCATTCGCGGCAGTGCTCAAACGTGCGGCTGGCTGGCGCATTGCTCTCAGGCGGAAAGTTGTCAGTTAAAAAAAGAATATGCAAACGTTAGCTCCAAAGCCATCTCACCCGGGCATGCCCTTGGGTCAATTCCACTGCTAGACATTGCGTTGGCAAAACAATTCCAAATTCCGGAGCGTAGCTGGCTGGCTCTATGCGGCCTAGGCCTTCCAGAACCAACACGCGCAGGTTTTGTCCGCTAGCCAGGGCCAATTGCCAGCTATTGTTATCAGCAGCAGTTACCTTCACACCCGGATGCAAGATATAGCGTGCCACCGCCGTATGTGCGCCACCCCGCACCATGTCAGCAACCTGCAAGCTGCCCGCATCCATCGCCCACTCGCGTCTGTGCACCGGTGCACCGGACAAGCGCTTGTAGCCGTCATGCGAGCAAGCCACCTGCAACACCCCAGCCTGATTCTCTAGTTGCAAATCAAACGGATAAGCCCGGCGCGCCACCCTGAATCCACCCCAGACTTCAGACGAGTTTTGCCCAGCCACTTCCACCGTGCTGTGCGCGGCTGTGCCACGTTCACGCAGACGCTCCGTCCCCAAGCCGTAGCGCGACGTGCCACCATTCACCACCACCCGCTGTCCGAATACCGACAACTCAAAAGCCAGGGTGTCGGCATGGGCGTGACCGGGTAAATAGTCAGGGCCGAGGGGTGCCACATCCAGCAAAGCCACCGCCTCCTGTGTTTGCATGCGCGCGTAGCCTGAATCCCGAAAATGATCTAAGGAAGGCATGGATTTCCGCGCATCGCGCGCAGTGACAACAGCCCCGTCATCGCGAAGAGCATAGCGACATGGCGATCCACGCTCGATACCCAACCGCAATGCGTAAGATTGCAACTCTGACCACGGTGGTGCTATGCCAAACGCGGCATCATTAAACAGTGCAATCTCACCGTCAGGGTGTGACATACCATCCAACCAATCTAGCATTCGCCCGGCTGATTCACGCCAACCTGCCAGCTGCGCATCAGGCACAAGCCCCGGCCAGCGCTGAGCAGCGTTGATCAGGTCCAGCACATCTTCCAGAAATATGGCGTGGTACATCGGGCTGCGCTCAAAGTTACCACCATCAGGTAGCACTTGCTCTGGCAACTGTTGGGTGATTATCTTTAGCCCCGTAGCCAGCCAGGCTGAAGCCTGCGGTCCTTCAAACAAGAGCCCGGCAAACACAAGCGCCTTGGCATTGGCAAACAGATGGTTGCCCAACAAGTGCCGCTCCAGGCGCCCGGCAAGCCAGCCAGCTTGCAGCGTCAGGCTTTCAACCATACCCGGCACAGCTGTGTTACCTGTAGCCAGCCACTTCACCCAGTTCACGACGCGCAGCGATGTCGGGTAAGGCTCCCAGCCATTACCGCTTGCAGGTGGATTTTCTGCAACCCAGCGCCCAATCAGCGCACGGTGCCAGTCACGCCTGGCGTAGGCATCTTGCGCATTCAGGTCATCAGAATAGTGCAGGTTATACAACCACAGCTTTTCAAGCGCAGCATCATTCCAGCCGCCTTGCGCTGGCATTGTGTGTGTCTGGTTTAAAAACCTGAACTGCGCTGGCCCCAACATAGACACGCCGCGCGCTGCAGGTCTCCGCCATTCACCGTTTGGAACCCTCAAAGCTTCGGTAGTGGCCAGTGCATTGACTCGCGGTCGGTACAGCATGAACCAAATCCGTCCATAAAACTGCACTGGTTTCAGATGCCGCAGCGTGTCCCAATAGCGGCCCAACTTGGTCATTGTCATCAACAAACCCTCGATGACTACACCGCAGCTGCCACCTCAATGCTCACCCTGGCAACCTCCAAGATCTCATCCAATGGAATGGGGGCAGGGCCACCTGTGGAGATGGCTCGCACAAAGGCAGCGGCGCAAGCCATTTGCCCTTTGTCTTGGCGCCACAGATTCATCTTGTTAAAGCCAGGCCAGCCAAAGCCCTGCAATCTTCTGAAGTTGTCCAGCTGCAGCACGTGCCCAGCGGCAAACACTTCCAGCCGTTCTTTTGGGAAGGCCTTGCTGCCGTTGGCTAGGTAGTGCACCACGCCGATCGAGCCGTCTTCAAACTTCAGGCTGATAGAAACCGAATCGTTTGTGGCCGAGTCCATCCGCGTCACCTGGTGGCTGGCTATGCGGCTGTCGGCCAAAAAGCGTAATAGGTCAATAAAGTGGCACGCCTCACCAATGATGCGCCCGCCACCAGCCTCTGGGTCTTGCGTCCAATGGTCGGCGGGTATCGCACCGGCATTGACGGTCATCACAAAAGACTTTGGCCCTGTCACTCCCTTCAGCAGCGCACTCACTTTTTGCACCTGCGGCGCAAACCGTCGGTTGAATCCCACCATCACCATCGGTGCAGGTATAGCCACGTCGGCTGTGCCTTCTCGCAACGACGAAGTCGCTGTTATTGCGAGCGTAGCGCGGCAATCCATGGCCTCCTGAATTTCTTCCAACTCCGCTTGCGTCAAACAGAGCGGCTTCTCGACAAACACGTGCTTACCCGCCGCCAACGCCTGCAGCACAAAATGGGCATGGCTGTCGTGCTGGGTGGTTATTACTACGGCATGCGTTCCCGCATCCATAAAAAGCCGGTTTGTGTTCGTTGTGGTCTCGTCAAAGCCAAACTTACGTCCCGCGTGCAAGCCGCTCACGCCAGCACTGGACGCCACACTACGCAAATGCGCCTTAGCCGCCTTAAAGGCCGGTATCAGCACCGCCGTCGCATAATTTCCTGCGCCAATAAAACTGACGGCTGCATTGGCAATTCCAAGGCTGTTTGCTGCACCCAGCACTTGGCTCGTTCCCCTAGCAAGGGGTACCGTCCGTCCCGCTGGGGTTAGTTCAATCCCGGGGTAGGTCAGCAAAATCCCCAGTGCTGGCCCAGCACCGCCAACCAGCGCATACGCTTGTTCAGCCTCTTCAATTGGAAACCTGTGCGAAATCAACGGCTTCACGTCCAGGCGTCCATCGGCCATCATGTCCAGCACGGCTTCAAAATTGCGCTGCTCCGTCCAGCGCACAAAGCCCACCGGGTAGTCTTGTCCCTTTTCTTCGTAGTTGGGATCGTAGCGCCCGGGTCCATAGGATGCAGAAACTTGAAAAGTGAGCTCCTTCTTGAAAAAGTCGTCACGCGATAACTCAAGACCCGTTACACCCACCAACACGATGCGACCACGCTTGCGACACATCATCGCAGCCTGATGCATCGGCTCGCTGCTCTTGGTGGCCGCAGTCACGATTACTGCATCTACGCCACGCCCCCGTGAATAGAGTTCAGCCGCCTTAACTGGGTCTTGCCCTGCGGCCAGATCGACTACTTCCGCACCAAATTGACGTGCGAGTTCAAGCTTATCCTTATCAAAATCCAGGCCCAGAACACGGCAACCATGTGCCCGCAATAGTTGGACCGTGACCAAGCCGATAAGACCCAAGCCTGTGACAACCACGGTTTCGCCAAGCGTTGGCTGTACCAGGCGAATGCCCTGAAGGGCTATGGCCCCCAAAACTGTGAAAGAGGCCTCTTCGTCAGTTACGACGTCAGGCACTTTTGCGCAAAGGTTGATTGGCACACTCACCACTTCCGCGTGCTTGCCATTGCTGATGACCCGATCACCCAATTCAAAACCAGCTACGCCTTTGCCAATTTCGGCCACGCGACCCACATTGCAATACCCCAAGGGTAGTGGCTGATCTAGCTTATTGAATACTGCCTCAAGGGTAGGTTGAAC
>Ga0228699_1001548_pt1 | contig 11272 bp, 7 predicted proteins | sample McNCre217_Aug_MG_FD_178016 | JGI IMG/M metagenome (GOLD analysis project Ga0228699, IMG submission 178016) | Freshwater microbial communities from McNutts Creek, Athens, Georgia, United States - 2-17_Aug_MG | ecosystem: Environmental > Aquatic > Freshwater > Creek | place: USA: Georgia...
GACACAGCTCCACAGGAATGGCAGGCAAATCACAGCAACCGAGCAATCTTCAACGAATCGGTAATCTCCGATGGCTCGGCACTGTTGGCTGGGCTTGCCTTCGACGTGCTGGCATAATTCTTAGGAGTGCCTAGCCCGGCACAACTAGGGAACCATGGAATTTCAGACACCAGAAGACGCCGTACCATCGGGATTTATCACCGATGAGATGAGCCGTCAGTTGGCTGGCCGCCCGCCTGCCACCGGTGCCTGGCGCGATGGCGACCCTGCCGGTGAACGCGAATTCGCGACGATATCCGGAATCCATTTGGAAAGCGGCAAAGACTTTGGCCCATTCAAGTTGGCCTTCGAGACCTGGGGCTCACTAAACCAAGACGCCAGTAACGCCGTTTTGGTACTGCACGCGCTAACTGGTGATTCGCACGTGGTTGGCGGGGCTTCCAAGGCACACCCCACCGAGGGTTGGTGGAATGGAATCATCGGCCCTGGCCTGGCCATCGACACCGACAAGTTCTATGTGGTCGCGCCTAACATCCTGGGTGGCTGCCAGGGTTCAACCGGACCGGCGTCTCTAGATGCCAAGGGCGTGGAGTTCGGTTCCAAGTTCCCGTTCCTCACCATCAGGGACCAGGTAAGCGCCCAGTTCGAGTTCAGCAAGCTGATTGGTATCCACCACTGGCATGCCGTTATCGGTGGGTCAATGGGCGGAATGCACGCCCTGGAATGGGCCATCCTACACCCGGATGCCATGACCAACCTGGCTGTGATTGCGGCTCCTCCGATTTCCACCGCGGACCAGATCGCGCTCAACTGCGTGCAAATTGAGGCAATCAAGACCGACCCGGCTTTCAACGACGGCCACTTCTATGACGCTCGCGCCGGACAGGGACCCCACCGAGGTCTGGCTCTTGCCCGACGCATGGCGCTTTTGAACTACCGCTCCCCCAGCGAACTCAATGAGCGGTTCGAGCGAACCTGGCAGTCTTCGGTGAACCCGCTCGGTGGCGGCGGGCGATTTGCAGTTGAAAGCTACCTGGACTTCCACGGAAATAAGTTCACCCGACGCTTCGATGCGAATAGCTACATCACGCTGGTCAACGCCATGAACTCCCACGATGTTTCCCGTGGACGCGGTTCCCTTGCTGAGGCCTTGGCAAAGGTGAAGGCGCGCACCCTGGTAGCAGGAATCGATTCCGACCGCCTATTCCCGATTAGCGGGCAGGCGGAGATTGCATCGAACTTGACTTGCGAGCTAGTAGGCGGCGAACTCCAGGTGATTAACTCCGAGTTTGGTCACGACGGCTTCCTAATTGAGAAAGACCTAGTCGGTCCGCTTCTTACGCAACTGCTCGAGGGCTAGTTCCACTAAACGCAGGTTGGTGAACACCAGCAGCAACACGGTAGCGGTATTGCGAATGGTGAGTACTGCAGTTGCCCAGGGCTGACTGCCGAGGATATGACCGTAAATGTCCGGGTAGATCAGTCCAGTCAAGGCGAAAATGCCCAGCAGCCAATAAGCCACGATTTTCCAGTCCGGCACGCGCTCGATCAAACCGAGGATGGCAGGAACAATCAGCCAGCCGTAGTACTGTGGCGAACCAACTTTGTTGAAGACAATCATGTCCAGGATCGCGGTCAAGACGGTCCAAGCAAATACTTCGTTGCGTCGCGCGGTGTCTTCCAGATCACCCCTGCGGATGATCCACCAACCCAGGCCAACCGTGATCATGAGCGCCAGATACATGAGCGGACCAAGCAGTGCCGCAACCTGGTCGGCGAAAGGACCCTTTACCTGGAACGTTTTGAGCGCGTAGGAATAGTAGAGCCCCCAACCCTGAAGATGAGCGACCCTGCCCCACAACCATGGGGTAGCCCAAGGTGATTCAATCTGGATACCTCGGCCGGTCTGTTCAAGCACAAACGAGAGAGTGTTTCTGACACCGCCAAGCAGGAATCCAAGGATCAGGATTGAACCGCCAGTCGCCAAACCCCAAATTGCAGCCGGTTTCCATTTCTTGGCTTCTGCAATAGTCACCACAAGAAGGGTTACCGGCCAGACCTTGATCCAGGTGGCGGCAGCAAACCAGGCTGCAGCAACAGCTGGTTTTGCCCTAAGCCAGGCGACTAGTCCGACAACCGTTACTGCCACCGAGATACTGTCGAGGCGGGATATCGAAACCGGACCCAGCAAAACCTGTGCGAGCATCCAAAACCAAGCGGCTCGGATTCTTGCTCGGTCATAGCCCGTTGGCCAAAACAACAGAACCCCGAGCGCCGCCAAATCGATGGTTCCACCCATGATCAACCAAGCGTCCTGGTAGTGACCAAAAGACAACCAGTAGGGCACAAACATGAAGAACAGGTCCGGGTATGGATACACCCATGGCTGACTAATGCCCATCAGGCTATGAGTGGCTGCCATGTCTCTAACCCACGGGTGATAAGCAAAAATGATGTCGCCCATCGGGAAATCGATGCCCTTTAAACCAGCCCAAACCAGCCACAGGTGCTCTAGGCCGAAGGCAAGCAGCACGAACCATCGGCTGAATCCGATGCGCTTAAGTTTTGATATGAGTTGGGAAGTCATCTGGTAAATCGTTCTGAGATTGCCTGCGAAACCGCTGAAGCCACGCTGGATGCCGTGACGGGGCCTGCACCTTTGGTAGACCCCTTAGCCGCTATTTCGGCTGCTTGCGAATGTAATTCAACGGCCAGACGCGCAATGTCTAGCCAGTTCACAGCTGCCACTTCGGGGTTCTGTGCGGCGATTCCACCGAGGATTCCAGCCAGCACATCGCCGGTTCCGGCCGTGGCCAACCAGGGTGAGTTTGGGCCAATCTTAACTTTTTCGCCGTTGGCAGCAACCACCAGGGTTGTCGAACCCTTGAGCAAGACCGTCTGCCCGGTGACCTCGGCAGCCACGGTGGCAGCGGCTTCTGCCTGTGCTGCGTCGTCCAGAAGCTCCGGATGCCAAACTCGGGTTGGAGCCAGGCGATTGAGCAGCCGACACAGTTCGCCCTGATGCGGGGTGAGTATTAGGTGCGCATCAGCGGTCAGGTCCGCCTCACCAATAAGGTCCAGTGCTCCGGCATCCACGACTGCCACCGAATTTCGGGCCAGGACAGTCCGAATATTGCCAAGTTGCTCGGTGGACGATTTGGCAACACCGGAACCAAGAACCCAGGCTTGGGCCGGCCCGGTTGGAGCGGTGCTAACCACTACCTCCGGATGACTGAGAACCACTAGATCACAAACTCGCGATGGGCCGACATAGCGAACAAATCCTGGATGAGTTGCCTGTGCGCCGGCTATACCCAGCAGCGCGGCTCCGGGATAGTCATCGGAGCCGGAGACAAAACCCACAGTGCCGCGTGAATACTTGTCGTCGTTTGGGGTGGGAAGTGGAAGCAGCAGCCCCAGCTCATTCGCGTCCATGTTTCCAAGTTAGGCTAAAGAAGCCCAACGTTGGGGATAAAGCGAGGATCGAAATGTCAAAACTATTCACGCCAATCAAGATTCGCTCGGTCGAGTTTCGTAACCGCGCCTGGATTGCCCCAATGTGCATGTATTCCTGTGAAAACCAAGACGGAATCGTAGGAAACTTTCACCTGGCTCACCACTCCAAGTTTGCTCTCGGTGGCGCCGGGTTGATCATGGCTGAGGCCACCGGAATCACACCTGAGGGTCGCATCAGCCCCTGGTGCCCAGGCATTTGGAACCACGAGCAACAGCTGGCTTGGAAAAAGGTTGTGGACTTAGTTCACGATTGTGGGGGCAAGATTGGCATTCAACTGGCCCACGCGGGTCGCAAAGGCAGCACTAATCGCGGTTGGCCAGGCTACGAACCTGGCTCGGTGGCAATCCAGCACGGCGGTTGGCAAACCGTATCCACTGGGACCGAAGCATTCGACGGTTACGTCGCCCCTCGCGCCCTACAAACCGATGAAGTTGCAGACCTGGTGCACCACTGGGCGGCCGCGGCACGTCGAGCCGTTGATGCCGGATTCGATGTTGTTGAAATCCACGCTGCCCACGGTTACCTGCTGCACCAATTTCTGTCGCCATTGACCAACCACCGCAGCGACATCTACGGCGGCAGCACCGAAAATCGTGCCCGCTTCCTGCTTGAGGTAGTTGCTGCCGTTCGCAAGACCGTCGGAGATTCTTATCCCGTCATTGTGCGGGTTAGCGCAACTGACTGGCACGCGGATGGACTGAACCAGGAAGAGACCGCCCAGATTTTGAAGTGGGCCAAGGAGGCCGGTGCCGACCTGTTCGATGTCTCCACTGGTGGACTAGTTACCGGCGTTCAGATTCCGGTGGCTCCCGGTTATCAGATTCCGATTGCGGAATACATCGCCAAGCACAACGGAGACCCTGTGGGTGGCGTAGGACTAATCACCGGCGGCATTCAGGCCGAGACGATCCTGCAGGAGAACCAACTGGCTGTGGTTTCGGTGGGGCGAGCCGCCCTTCGCGACCCATTTTGGCCGGCACGCGCGGCAGCCGAACTCGGTGAGCGGATTGATTACTGGCCACCGCAGTATGACCGCGGCTGGTTTCCACAGCAGTAGCGGAACATAGCCGGCTAAAAACGAGGCGACTAAGAGCTAGCGCCTCGTGGCGTCCTGAACCTCGCCAACCAGTTCCTCCAGAATATCTTCGAGGAAAAGCACACCGATAACCTTGGCATCGGCGTCCAGAACGCGCGCCAGGTGTTGTCCACCTCGACGCATCGATGCGAGCGCGTCTTCTAGTTCGGTCTCGGTGGCAAGCGACATAAGCGCACGCACACGTTTCGCCGGGAACGGATCGTGGTACTCGTCGTCGTCCAGATCAAGCACGTCCTTGATGTGCAGATAACCCTCCAGCTGGCCGTCTTGAGTCAACGGATAGCGGCTAAAACCGTGCTTTCCGAGCGCCGATTCCACGGCGGCCGGTGTGACGGACACATCGAACGCAACAAGGCGATCGGTAGGAACCACGATGTCCTTCACCTGCTTTTCGGTGAACTCGAAGGTGTTCGAAATCGCGCCAGAGGAGTCGCTCAAAACTCCCTCGCGGGTGGAGTGTTCCACGATGTCTTCCACCTGATCCAGCGTGTACTCGGTGTGGGCGGAATCGCGCGGAACCACACCAAATGCTCGAATCAACAGGTTGGCAACACCGTTCATGGCCCAGACAATCGGGCGCAACAACATTGCAAGGCCGTAAAGCATCGGCACCAGCACCAGTGCGGCACGTTCTGGGATCGCGAAGGTGATTTGCTTTGGAATCAGCTCACCGAGGATTACGTGCAGCGAGGCAACGACAACCAGCGCAAACACCAGAGTGATGGTCTCGGCGGTGGCAGCACCGATACCAAGACCGATGAGGGGCTCCACAACGAGAGTGTGAATCGCAGGTTCGGCAATGACCAGGATGCCGAGTGAGAACACGGTGACACCGATCTGGCTGGTGGCCAGCATGATTGGCACGCGCTCCATGGCCTTGATGGTGATTCTTGCTGCACGACTGCCCGCGCTGGCGCGGGGTTCAATCTGAGCGCGGCGAGCCGAAATAAGTGCAAATTCTGCTGCCACGAAGAAACCGTTTCCAAGCAGCATCAGGAAGAACCACAGCAGCCCTAACCAGGCGTTAGCCATTTGCCTCACCGCCCTGCGGTAAGGCGTCAGGTGTGAACCGCACTCGGTCCACTCGTCGGCCATCCATGCGCTCCACGCGCAGGGTTCCACCGTTGATTGCTACTTGGTCCCCCACGACCGGAATCTTGGCAAGCGCAGACATCAGGAAGCCGCCGACGGTCTCGTAGGCACCGTGCTCCGGAATGCCAATGGCCAAGTCTTTGAGCTCATCGGGACGCATCATTCCAGGGAAAATCACGCTGTTGCCTGCACCGCGACGGATGCCAACTCGGTGGCGATCGTGTTCGTCGGCAAGTTCGCCGACCAGTTCCTCGACAACGTCTTCAAGCGTTGCCAGACCGGCAGTTCCGCCGTATTCATCGACCACGATTGCCAACTGCAGACCCTTGAGGCGAAGCAGACCCATGAGCGACTCCAGGGACATCGTCTCTGGGACGCGCTCGGCCTCCACCGAAATTGCCGACACCGGAACCTCTGCGCGCTTGGACCTTGGAACCGATGCCGCCTGCTTGACATGCACCACTCCGACCACGTCATCGCTGGAACCATCGATGACCGGGAAACGACTGTGGCCAGTCTGGTTGCAGAGCTCTACCACGCGAGCAACGGACTCATCGCGGTCCACCACGTGCATACGAGGGCGCGGCGTCATGATGTCCGCGGCCGTCAACTGGTTGAGGGTAAGGGTCTTAGTAATGAGCGTTGCAGTCTGTTGATCTAGCGCACCGAGACTGGCCGCGCGACTAACCAGAGCAGCGAGCTCATCGGCGGTCCTTGTGGAAGAAAGTTCTTCGCGCGGCTCAATACCGAGGGCCCGAACTGCCGCATTTCCGATGCGCATCAGGCCGGCAATCATGAAGCCGAACACCCAGGTGAAGGCCAACTGGAAACCGATTACGAAACGATTGACCGCAATCGGGTTAGTAAGCGCCAACTTTTTAGGGATGAGCTCGCCGAAAAGAGACGAAAACAGCGTGGCAATAACCAGTGTGAGCACAGCGGCGGTGGCGCTTGCTGCCGCGGTACTCATGCCCCAACCGGTTAATACCGGGTCAAGTAGGGCTTCGAGCGCCGGTTCTGCCAAGTAACCGGTGAGCATCGTGGTGATGGTGATACCAAGCTGAGCACCGGAAAGGTGACGACGGGTCTCTTTGAGTGCACGAATCGAGTTGGTCAGTCCCTTTTCGCCGCGTTCACGTCTGGCTTCAAGGTCATTGCGTTCGAGGTTGACGAGCGAAAACTCGGAGGCCACGAAGAGGGCGGATCCGGCAGTAAGAAGGATGCCTACGGCAAGCATGAGCCAGTGCTGCATTACGCCCACCCGCGCTGAGTTCTAACAAACAAACTATGGTCATCCATGGTTACCTACAGCATAGCCCGCCCATTCGACCAAAAAACGAATGTGAACTTCCTTTTAACCGGTAAAGGCAAACCAGCCAAAAGGGTAGGCTTAATGGGCTATTGAATGGACAATGCGGGATTTAGAGGTGAACTCTTGTCGACTGAAAACGGTCACGGGGAAAACGAATTCGGAGCTAACGAATGGCTCGTCGAAGAAATGTACGAACAGTACAAAAAAGATCCAAACTCAGTCGATGCCTCATGGGTTCCAACTCTGCAGCGCTATGAGCAACACCTAGCTAGCCGCGCGGCTGCTGCGGGTTCTGCCCCGATTGCAGCTGCATCGGTAGCCGCACTAACTCCGGTTGCTACCCCGGTTGTCGCAGCACCGGCATCCGCAACCAGCACCGAGACCACCAGCAACTCCGTTCTGGTAGCCAAGACCACTCGCGTTGAGGCCAAATCTGCTCCAATCCCGGCACAAGCCCCAGTCACTTCCTCCATCCCAGTCATCGACGGCGAGGCCGAGGACCAGGTAACCGTCCTGAAGGGCATGCCGAAGGCACTCGCGGCCAACATGGATGCTTCCATCCAGGTTCCTACCGCAACCAGCGTTCGTACCATTCCGGCCAAGCTGATGATCGACAACCGCATTGTCGTCAACAGTCACCTGGCCCGTACCCGCGGCGGCAAAATCAGCTTCACTCACATCATCGGCTACGCCCTGGTGCGCGCACTGAAGGAATTCCCAAGCCAGAACGTCTTCTACACCGAGGTAGACGGCAAGCCAGCCATGGTTCAGCCGGCCCACATCAACCTGGGTCTTGCCATCGACATCCCGAAGCCAGACGGCACCCGTGCACTTCTGGTGCCAAACATCAAGCGTGCCGAACGCCTCAACTTCGCAGAGTACCTTGCCGCCTACGAGGCCATGGTCAAGCGAGCTCGCAAAAATGAGCTGACCGCTGGCGACTTCCAGGGCACCACTATCTCGCTAACCAACCCTGGCGGTATCGGAACCGTTCACTCGGTGCCACGCCTAATGCAGGGTGCCGGTTCGATCATCGGTGCCGGAGCGCTGGAGTACCCAGCCGAGTTCCAGGGCATGACCGAATCTCAGGCCGCCAAGCTTGGCGTTAGCAAGACCATCACCCTGACCAGCACCTACGACCACCGCGTCATTCAGGGAGCCGGTAGCGGTGAGTTCCTGAAAAAGGTTCACGAGCTACTGCTGGGTCAGCGCGGCTTCTACGACGAGATCTTCAACGACCTGCGCATCCCTTACGAGCCGGTTCGTTGGACCACCGACTTCGAGAGCGACGAGCAGGACGACCGCAGCAAGGCAGCGCGCATCCAGGAGATGATCAACGCCTACCGCACCGCCGGACACCTGATGGCCGACGTAGACCCGCTGGAATACCGCCAGCGCAGCCACGAGGACCTAGACATCCTGAACCACGGCCTTAGCCTGTGGGACCTGGACCGCAGCTTCAAGACCGGCGGCTTCGGCGGCAAGTCCAAGATGCTGTTCCGCGACATCTACAAGATTCTGCGCGACTCGTACTGCCGCACTGTCGGTGTGGAGTACATGCACATCCAGGACCCTGCCCAGCGCAAGTGGTTCCAGGACAAGCTGGAGCACCCTTACAGCAAGCCAAGCCACGACGAGCAGCTGCACATTCTGGAGAAGCTCAACGAGGCCGAGGCATTCGAGACCTTCCTGCAGACCAAGTTCGTTGGCCAGAAGCGCTTCTCTCTTGAAGGTGGCGAGTCGACGATTCCATTCCTGGACGAACTGCTCCAGCAGGCTGCCAACACCGGCATGTCTGAGGTTGCAATTGGTATGGCTCACCGAGGCCGACTGAACGTACTCACCAACGTTGCCGGCAAGACCTACGGTCAGGTGTTCCGCGAGTTCGAGGGCAACTTCGACACCACCAGCGTCCAGGGTTCGGGTGACGTCAAGTACCACCTGGGCACCGAGGGCACCTTCACCAGCGCAGAGGGCAACCAGGTTGCGGTCTCGCTGGCAGCCAATCCAAGCCACCTCGAGGCTGTAAACCCAGTCCTAGAGGGAATTGTTCGCGCCAAGCTTGACCGCATGGGTCAGAACGCCTACAAGGGCGAGTTTGCAGTGATGCCGGTTCTGGTTCACGGTGATGCAGCATTCGCCGGCCAGGGCGTAGTTCCAGAGACCATGAACATGTGGAACCTGCGCGGTTACCGCACCGGTGGCACCATCCACCTGGTGATCAACAACCAGGTTGGCTTCACCACCCCACCATCGGAGAGCCGCTCCACCACCTACAGCACCGACATCGCCAAGGGAATCCAGGCTCCAATCCTGCATGTGAACGGTGACGACCCTGAGGCCGTGGTTCGCGTGGCCCAGCTGGCATTCGAGTTCCGTCGCGAGTTCAAGAAGGACATCGTTGTAGACCTGGTTTGCTACCGTCGCCGTGGTCACAACGAGGGCGACGACCCATCGATGACCAACCCACTGATGTACAACCTGATCGAGCAGAAGCGCTCGGTTCGCACCTTGTACATGGAGAGCCTGGTTGGCCGTGGTGACATCACTCAGGACGAGTTTGACGCCGTAAACGCCCGCTTCCAGGCCAAGTTGGAGAACACATTCAACGAGGTACACGAAGCCATGAGCAAGCCTGCAGAACTGCAGCCTCGCCCAGCCGGCATCGGCACCACCGCCAGCGACAAGCCAGTGGTTTCGCGCCCAACCGCGATCAGCCAGCAGATTGTGGAACTGATTGGTGATGCGCACAACAACGTGCCACCAGCCTTCAGCGTTCACCCTAAGCTGCAGCAGCTTCTTGCCAAGCGCGTTGAAATGTCACGCGAAGGTGGCATCGACTGGGGCTTCGGAGAACTATTGGCCCTTGGTTCGCTGCTACTCGAGGGCAAGCCAGTTCGTATGGCCGGTCAGGACTCGCGTCGCGGCACCTTCGTGCAGCGTCACGCCGTGTTCCACGACCGCGTCAATGGTCAGGAGTGGATGCCTTTGCGTAACCTTTCCACCGACCAGGCCAAGTTCTGGATCTACGACTCGCTACTCAGTGAGTACGCAGCCATGGGCTTCGAGTATGGCTACTCGGTGGAGAACAAGGACGCACTGGTTCTCTGGGAGGCTCAGTTCGGCGACTTCGCCAACGGCGCCCAGACCATCGTGGACGAGTTCATTTCTAGCGCCGAGCAGAAGTGGGGCCAGACCAGCGGTCTGGTGCTGTTGCTGCCACACGGTTACGAGGGTCAGGGACCTGACCACTCCTCCGCCCGTATCGAGCGCTACCTGCAGCTTTGCGCGCAGAACAACATGACCGTTGCTCAGCCTTCGACTCCGGCATCGCACTTCCACCTGCTGCGCCAGCAGGCGTACATGGAAAACAAGCGTCCGCTTGTGGTCTTTGCTCCAAAGTCGATGCTTCGCCTAAAGGCCGCTTCGAGCCCGGTCTCGGAGTTCACCAACGGAACCTTCCGTCCGGTAATCACCGATGAGCAGGGCCTAAACCCAGCCGAAGTCACCAAGGTGATCTTCTGTTCGGGCAAGGTCTACTGGGATCTGCTGGCCGAGTCGCAGAAGCGCGGCCAACGCAACACCGCGATTGTGCGCGTTGAGCAGTTGTACCCTACCCCGGTTGACGAGATCAAGGCTGCCTACGAGCAGTACCCTGGCGCCGAGCTGGTCTGGGTTCAGGATGAGCCTGCAAACCAGGGCCCTTGGACTTACATCGGCCTGTTCCTGCCCAAGTACATGGGTGGACAGGTTGCCAAGCTGGTTTCGCGACCAGCCTCGGCTTCCCCAGCCGCCGGTAGCGCTAAGACTCACGCAGCCGAGCAAGCCGACCTAGTTGCGCGCGCGTTCGCGTAAATAACCAATGGAGTTGTCGCGCAAAGATATTCGAATCGTCGTTCTAGGCGATTCGACTATCAGCGCGGCCGGTGACCCTCGTGGAATGGGCTGGGTGGGTCGTGTCACGGCCAAAACACCGAGCGACTCCCCCAAGGTTGAGATCTACGCGCTGCCGGTACCAAACGAGACCAGTGGACGTTTGGCGGAACGCTGGAAAGATGAAGTGAATCGTCGGTTCAGCCCAGACACCGACAATCGCCTGGTTTTGGCCCTGAATAATTTGGACCCTGCCAGCGGAATCAGCATCAGCCGCAGTCGCCTAAATATTGCGACCATTCTGGACGAGTGCAAACGCGCAAACATTGGCACCTTCGTGGTTGGTCCACTGCCGAGCCACAACCCCGAACTAAACCGCGAA
>Ga0228699_1001549_pt1 | contig 11269 bp, 14 predicted proteins | sample McNCre217_Aug_MG_FD_178016 | JGI IMG/M metagenome (GOLD analysis project Ga0228699, IMG submission 178016) | Freshwater microbial communities from McNutts Creek, Athens, Georgia, United States - 2-17_Aug_MG | ecosystem: Environmental > Aquatic > Freshwater > Creek | place: USA: Georgia...
CATCCGCAAACGCACAGTTGAGCTTTTCCTCAAGTTCGTTCATTTAAAGTCCAGTGCTTCAGAGGTAGATGGCGAAGTCGCTCAAGTGTACCTTGAAAGTATCGTTGGTCGAACTGACATCTTCACCCAGATCAAAGACAAGCAGGGTCTTGTAGTCCGAGTAAATCTGGCCGTATCGGGCGCGGATGGTCGCCCCTTTCCAGGCCGCCATACCGGAAAACTGGAGGACTGCAAAATCCCCATCCGTCCCTACCACGGGACTGGCGATCTGCACACCCCCGGCCCGGTACCCCTGGGCCTTGATCTCGTTGACGGCGCTGTACTTGGCCGTCGTGATGGGCAAGGGCTCTCGGAACAAGGCCAGGTAATACGTCCCGTGCTTCCAGTCTCCGGCCAGCATCGCCTTGCGGGCGGGCGTGACCCACTTAGCGCTGCTGGTCATCGTCGTCGTGCTCCATTACGATCGAGGAGAGTCGCCCATCCTCATCCCGTGTGACTTTCAAGGTCTTCGGGCCACGCTCCTTGAGCAGGGTCAGCTTGACCTCGCTGGGGGCCACGCTCACGTTCACGGGCTGGCGCGACTGGCTGGCCACTGCATTTTGCATGGCCCAAGCCAGATCGGACACGGACTTCGTGGTGTTGTCCGTCGTCTGCTTGGCATGAGCCAATGCGTCCTGAGCAAGTGAGTGGCTGTTATGCAGCATCGCCGTCAAGTTAGGGTCTACCTCCGCCTTCGCCGGGCCTTTGGGCTGCTGCGGGGTACTCTGGCCGTCGCGCATGGTGCTGGTCTGGCTGTTCGGGTTTTGCTGCGGGGCGGCTGGGGCTGTCTTGAACATGGTGCCGGACAAGGGTTTGAACCCGGCCGGGGGCAAGTTTCCAGTCAGCTTGATGCAAGCCTCCTCATCCGTAATTAGGCCCAAAGACAGCTGCTCCAAAATCCGCGACTGCTCCATGGTGCGGTACGCTTCTAGCTCGCTTTGGGGGCGCATGTCGAGGTCGGCGTAGCGGAACTCCACATACACGTCCTGTCCGAACAAGCGTACGGCTTGAGTCAGGGCGCGGCTCAGCAAGGTGTTGAGCATGGTTCGCACCATCTCCGCGTTCTTCAGGAACAGCATGGTGTCAACGCTGGCGGTAGTACCACTGCCGTTGCCTCGACCAAGCACGGCCGGAAGCGTCTTCGCACCCGCTTGCAGCTTGGAATTAATCATGTCCTGCACGGACTTCATGGTGTTGCCGGGGTCGGTACCACCGCTATCGCTCTTGAGGTAGCTGTACTCCACCGTGTCGAAGGAGATCAAGGCATCCTCGGGGTTCAAGCCGTTGATGGTGCTCTCCAGGCCGGAAATCAAGTCCGACATGAACGAGTTGATCTTGTCCGGGTCGTTCAGAATCTCGGGGGGCGCACTCTGGCGCACGCGCTCCTCGATGATGCTGGCCACCAACCGGGGATGGATGGCACGCTTCATGACGCGGCGCAAGTCGTTCAGGAAGGCACTGTCGGCAAGCACAGCTTGCACGGCCGACTCCAGCGGGCTGTCCGAATACGGCGTCAGCAAGCTCTGGTCCTGGTTGAAGATGAACACCGTCGGGATGTCAAGGTCGATCTCCTGCCCGCCTATGACCTGCACAGGGCGAACGCCAATATCGTCCTCGTAATAACGGATGGAGGGCGTGTGCACGGGCACCAACCGGGTAGGCATACGGGTCTTATCGAGCACGAGCTCCAGGCTGGCGCTGCCGTACAACAGAAGCTCCTTGCCGAGAGTAGCGGACAGCTCCGGCAAGGATGAGAAGCTGTTGTAGCCAAGGTTGGGGTCGCCCACGAACGTGATGCGGCGCAGAATCTCGTTGGCAATCTGCGTGCTGTCCGGGCTCACGATGCCATCTGTCGTACGGGCCACCACCGTGAAACGCTCCGGGATGCCGATACGCAGATATGCGTTCATAGTGGCAGACAAGTCCGGGCTTGCGGCTGCCAAATCCCGGATAACCTGCTTGGTTGTCTGGCCAAGACGCATCTCCAGTATGTCGGACTGGGCAAGTCTTCGGTCAGGCTTGATAAGGGCGCTGGTCTGCTTGGCGATCTGCGTCTTGTAGCCCGGAATGCTCGTCTGCGTAGGCTTTACCTTCGCAGGAGGCAGAGCAGGCAGCTTGGCTGCTGCCCAGATACCGCTGATTTTGTCTAAAATGGCCATGGATTACGTCCTTTTGGGCACATTGTAAGGGCTTAATGTCGGGTGCGGAAGCTGCGCACCAGCGACATGCCCCGGTGCAAGGCTCCTCCCTGAGCAGTAGCACGCAAGCGGCAAGCCAGCATCAGGTAGAGCAAGGCGAAGTGCATGTGATCCTCGCCTTTGCTGCTTTTCACCCACTGGTAGGTGATCTCGTTGTTGCGGTCGAACACCTGCTGGCGGCGCATATCGGTGTAGTGCGCGTTATACGCCTCCGACCTCGGCCCCTGATGGATGACAAGCGATCTGTCCTTGAACATCTGCATGATCGAGTCCAAGGCTACCGTCCGATTGACCTTGACCATGCGCAAGTTCATGCGCCCGGTCGTGTGATCCGCGTCTCGCTGTGCCACGGTGTACATATCGGTGCTTTTCGTGGTCACGAACCCGGCTCCGTATGCGTTTTTGTCGTAGTCGGTGATGCGCCGCACCAAGTCTGTCTCCGGCTGGGCGTCGTGTACGGAAATGAGCACCCGGTATTTCGCGCATAGCTCGCGTCGGCGCTGCTCGAAGATGGCAAGCGGGATCTCCTCGCGGTGTACCACCAGCAACTTTCCGTCAAGAGTCATGCGGCCAATGCTCACGGTGCAAGTGATGTGACCCATATCGCACCCCATGTAGTGCACTTCCGAGCTATTGAGGTCACCCTCGTAAGCACAAGCGGCCACGTCGCTGGGGGAGATCTGGTCGTCCGAGGTTTCAGCCTCGATGCCAAGCACCTGATTGTGGAACTCCGCCTTCGTGTTGAACTCCGTGGACGAGCGCACGATGTAATCTGGAGTCAAGATGCCGTAAGCTGTCGCGGGGCTTACGTAGTAGGTGGCCGCCTCGTGCTGGTCAAGGTGGTTTTCGACCACCCATTCAAGTCTGGAGCGGTCGAGTTGGGGGTCTTTTCCGCATTTTGGGCAAGCCCAGTGCGCTTCCTGCCACCGAACATCCTTCAGGTTACTACGTGTGATGTCCATGAGGCTACCGCTGTAGCCAGGGATCTGCATGTGGGTGTAATACTCGGGTAAGAACCGGTGACCACAGCAATCGCAAGTCGCAAAGTGGCGGTAGCGTCGGCTGGTCTCGGCTTCCTTGGAAATCCCGACTCCGGCGATGGTTGGGGTCGAGAAATTGCGAATCAGGCGGTGTTTGCTGGCCTGCAAGCGGGAACGGAACTGTAGCAAGGTGTCCGGGTCTGACCGGTCGATCTCGTCGTTGACCAGCATGTCGGCGGAAATGGACAAGGCTGCTGTTTCAGATCGTGTTCCACGGATAAACAGGAAGTTGGTGCCCAGTTGTTTTAGCTCGGAGTTGTTGACTTCGGGGTTTACCAAGCGGCGCAGCTCCGGGCTTCCCATGAGCAAGGGTGCCATCTTGGTGGTGGATAGCTTTACGGCGTCCGTGGCGCTTGGCATCGTGTAGATCACGTTCAAAGGGCGCTGCGTGGCAAGTGCGGCAAGGGCGTGGCACATAGAGACCGTGGACAAGCCGATCTGGGCGCACTTAACCACGTTGACGACCCGGGCAGGGTTGTCGATGATGTCGGCCTGGAAGCTGTATTTCCCGCTCAGGTCAATGAGTTCGCCTTCCAAGTAGATGTTCTTTTGCACCCATTTGGACAAGGTTGAGAGTGTGTAGGTGCCAGCAACGGCGTCTCGGACGCGCTGGAGGTGGTCAGCGAACATCTTGGGGGAATTTTTTGGTGTATAGGTCGAAGAACTTGTCCTGCATGGGCTGGGGCATGGACTTCAGGGTCTCGATCAGGATGAGCTCGATGTCCTTGATGCGCTGCGAGCTATAAACTTCGTGAGCTGGGTCAAGATCGTGGTCATGCTGTTCATGATCTGCGCGATCTGGTTGGGCGGCACGTCGTCGCGGTAGGGCAAGGTCTCTCGCAGGGCAAGGGCGGCGTTGTAGTTGTCCAGCAGTTCCGAGTGGATGTCCAAGGTCTCTGCTGTCACCGTGCGGAACACCGTGGCTTGCTGTGGAGGCTCTTGTTGGGTGTCTCCGTGCAAGTCGAGGTTTTTAAGCGCCATTTCGTGCCTTCGCCTTGTACCGGAAGATAGTGCGCGTCGAGCAATGGGCGATCCGGGCGGCCTCCAAGGTGGGGGTCGTGGAGGCAAGCTGGGTGCGGAAGGCCCTGCGGGCGGCGTTTAGCTCGGATTTCTTGGGTTTTTTGGGGCGGGGTGGGCGCGGGAGTATCTGGTAGAGGTACCCGATGGGGATGTTGTAGCGTGCGGATAGCTCTTTGGAGGTGATCTCAAAGCGTAAATAAGCCGCACGTTCTTCGATGGGGATGCGCTGGATTGCACTCATACGCGGATTATGAGGCGAATTGTCGCTAAATTAGTGACATTTTGAGTGTAAATGTGCGAAAAGTTTTAAAAAATTTTGTATATGGCGGAGGTGGGGGAGGCGACACGCCAAATTATACCACACAAATACCCTATACGTCAACTGTATGCACTGTTACACACTATTACACATTGTGGTAACCAAACAACACATTATCATGTATAGTTCAGGTCATGGCAGAACTAAATACATAGCAATGTCATACCAAAGCATACTAACCACAAAGGAAACCATCATGCCTAAAGAAATTGTTACATTCAACGCCTACACTGTTGCCAAAGGCAAATCACCCGCGAAACTCGCCCATGCACTCGCGCAGGGTGCTGATGCTGGCACTATGCTTGCCATTGGCAAACATCGCAAGGCTATCATTGATACGCTCGCCCAATCAGGCGAACAGGCCACCATCACGGCGCTCTCGCATGGCAACATCCGCCCCGCATGCGCTGCACTGACTGACCTCAGCGGTAAGGCCGTGACCCTCATGGAGATCGATGGCAAAGCCCCTTACTCTGAATTCCTTCGCATGGGCGCGGCTCTGGCCCAATTCCCCCAGTTGACCAAAACAGGAAAACCCACGAGTGCTGCAAAGGCACTGGCGAAGTTTAATGAGTGGCGTGACGCTGCCAGCGCCATGCGTGCCGAGCGCATGGCAGGCAAAGAGCTGCCCGGCGCGACCGGCCAAGCGATGCCCGCATAACCACAAGCCCCATTGGGGCTTATCTAAGGGAAACCCTAGGGAAACCCTTACGGGAAAACCCTTAGATAAGTCTCCCACCCGCTGCGGATCACCGCGCTTAGTTAATCGGGTTTGTTCATTGTCGCATTTATGATGGCCCACGGGCCATCGGAACTATGCCCTAAGGGGTCATGGTATCCGATGCGCGAATGATACAAACGTGACAACGATTGATTCGGGTATTCTTTAAAAATTTATAGACAGCGCGGCCATTGTACGTGCCCACTATTCGGGCATAGGGTTAACCGCGCGAGTTGTCAAGGCTTGAACCCATATCCCGGGATATGCGCGTATAAGACTACACAAGGTGTAGCGTCGGTGTATCTTGCATGGTATGGATGTGCGCGGGGAAACCGCGTTTAATGCACCCACAAAGCACCGACAACTATAAAGAACGGCATTTATGCCAAGAACGTGTAACCCAGTAGGACTCGGAGCACGTAACCCCTAGATTGTCTGGAAAATGATGTATTGGTGACAATGCATAGCATACTCATGCGGTTTCCTGACTCAATAAGCGGTATGAAACAAGCGGCCTACAGGCGTGAGGGATTATCAATACCCGCAGGATTCATTCTTGCGGCATACGATAAAGCCACCCCACAATGTGCCACACCACTTCACACCCTCCTTATTGAGCTTTTAAACCAGAGTACGGCAATTCGCAAGGTTTTAATAGAGAACCCGATTACAAGGGTATAAAGCACCCGCGATAGTGCGGAATTAGATAACGACGGGGCCTAATCAGCCCCTGATAGCGCGGTTGAGAAACCGCCTAAGTGCATATTCGTGTACTTAGGCTGTTTTTCATAGGAGATAGTATGCGAGACTACATCTATATCGGCTCGGCCCCGGCTGATGCCCCCGTCGCCCAGATGGGCTTCCCCGACTTCGAACGGCTCCAGTCCGTCGAGATTGCCCACTACCTTCGTATGTTGCGCGAGAAATTCCCTCTTCCCGATTTTCGGGTCAAGCGGGAGAGCCATGACTTCGGCTCTTACCGCGAAGTCGTCGCTTACTTCGACGATGAGGACGAAGCCCAAGTCGAACAGGCATACGAGGCCGAGTGTTACTTCAGCGAGTGGGACGACCAAGCGATTGAGGCCATCCATGCTGCAAGTTAACACCAACAACCAGCTCCAGTACAAGTTCAAGCCTCTTGACTTGTACGTGAGCCAGACCGACGCGCAGACGGTCATCTACAGTCTTAAACCGGCCTACACACAGCACAAGCTCCCGTGCAGCCGGTATGCCCTCTCCACGGCCCACGGCAGGGCCATCCTCACTGAACACCTAACCATGAAAGGTTTACTACCGTGAGCATCGTAATGTCCCTCTGTTTCGCTTCCATGTTTATCCTGGCCGGGGAAGCGTCCATCGCCTCTGTCATTGTCGCTGTCATCACCGTTGTGCTTGGCGTGATCGTCCAAGCCATCGAGAGCCGGACGCATTGACGTTGGCTACGTCCGGCTGAACTTCAGACACTTGCCCTGAGCAAGCCTACAACCTCCATCGCACCCTTTTGACATCCTCCCTTGCCTAAAGGCAAGGGATTCCAAGAGGGTTAAACACTTGCATGCTTAACCCTCTTGAGGTTCGCACTTCTACGGGACACGCCTTCCAAAGCCTTGGCTTTGTTTGGTCTTATGGTCCCTCCATGCGCAGAAACGGCTTGCCCAGCCGCCTTTCGTTGCCTGCATTGTAGCCCATTTTTCTGTACAACACAGTATCGGCCTGAAGGCCGAGGTTTCCACTGAAGAGAATTCGATGACACCCACACAAACTCTCGCCAAGGCCCTTGAAGTGGCCCCCACTCCTGCTCTGGCCATGCAAGCGGCCAGGGAACTGCGCCGACTCGAAAAAGATCACTTGGATATGCTCCATGCCCTTGCTGACAGCATGAGCGCGTCTCCTGCCTGGAGTTCGGGCCGGAGTTCCGGTCATGGGCGGGTATCTTGGCGGTTGAGTTTTAGGTGGGCTGGGGCTTGGGCTTTGGCTTTGGCTTTGGCTGGGACTTTGGCTTTGGGTATGGTTTTGGGTTTGGCTTTGGCTAGATCAACGGCATAGGCTAGATCAATGACCCTGCAAGCCCCATAACCCTGCCCAAGCCTCTAAACCCTGTCCAAGCACCCTAACCCTACCCAAGCCCTAAAAATCGCTTCCAGCCCCGTTCTGGCAAGTCCTAGACCCCTTTATCAAAGAGAACCACCATGAAAAACTACGGCGTATTCGTAATCGACCCCGAAACCTCAGTTCGCTACCGCTTGAAAGCCTTTGCCAACTTGGACAATGCAGTAAAACTCGCACGAAAATCAAATGGTCAAGTCGTTGACCTGCTCAACAACACGCTTTATCAATCAATTGGTTACTTGTTAGGCCCTAAATTCAAGCGAAGCAAGCGTATCGACAAACTTAGTGCGCAGATTTTCGCATAAGTTGGCACAAAAATTATTGACAAGTAGTGAAAATTACGCGAAAAGTACGAAATTATGCTGTTATTACGTACGCTATGCAAGCCTTAAGTACGCTCAAATCGCGCAAAACTACTACTGACAAGCCCCAAAAACCGCGCAGATGCAAGCCCATTCTGGCATCTTCCGAAAATTAGCCTTGCCAAAAGGACGCGGTTTTACACAAAAAACTGTCACTTTGTAACAAGAAGTAACAGTAAGTTGGGTTAGTACTTACTATCGACTTATCCACAAGCCCCTTTATAAAACAACAACTTACTTGGATAAGGTACTGAAGTCAGAGATCAAAAATCGGAAAACAAAATAGTCAAATAGTTTGTTTTGTTTCAAGAAAACAGTGACTTAGAAGCTCAACTTTTGACTTCGGCGAGTGTTTTAGGGAAGAAAAGTCAATTTATTTTTTGTCCGATTTCCCTCCTTATAGTGTTTTTCAAAACACCACTCGGATTTTCACTTTTATCCACGTAAGTCGTTGATTTATATAGACCCCCCAAAAACACCAAAAATGCACCATTTTGGTGCATCGCCCGATTTTCCTACCACACCCGGCTTGCACTGTCAAGAAATTTTTGCTTCCTGACAGTTTCCTGTCATTTTTCGCCTTATCTAGTATACTAGTATCTGGTACTGACATCATGTTCACATCTAAAGTCCCTCACACCTACCCCACCGACTACAGCACAATCCTTGCACTTGCCACACGAACTAGAGGCAAACCCACCCACTCAAAGAACCACCGACTGATAATCACACCCACATCAGTTGAGGTACTCTTGCACAGCACCAACATCCTGATCTACCACAACGACAACACCCTCACCATAACCCATGGCGGGTGGGACACCCCGATGACCGCCGCGTACCTGAAGGCCTACACCGCCTTGCCCCACCTTGCCTTGGCCAGACCCACCCGCATAACCCTTGCCCCCACGCCCATCGTGCACCGGCCCCGGTCTGACTTCACAAAGACAGTCCGAGTCCCCAAGCTGCCCGAGGCCATGAAAGGTATGAGCCGACAATTCCAAGACGGCCCCTACTACCTCCGAAACCTTGCCCAACCCACTACCAAAAGGAAGTACGCCTTACGACACCACTACCACGACGCCTTCAAGGACAAGGAAGTGCCCTATACAGGCCCTGAAATCTTCATGGACGAGCCCGGCTACGTCTCACTTGTCTAAACCCCAAACCCAACCCAAAACCCAAACCCAACCCAAACCAAAAGGAACCAACCATGTCCGACCAACTCACCCCCGCCCAAGAAGCCCTTGCTGGCCCCTACGTTGCCAAGTACACCGCCATCGGCCTTCGTACCACCCCCGAGAACACGCAAGACCGCGCCATCGCAGCCAAGGCCGCAGAAGCGTTCTTGCGGGCTGACGCCAACTTCAACCAGTCCCGCACCTGCATCCACATCGACACCGCGTCCGACCCCGACCTCACACTTGCCCTCGGCCCCAACCACGAAGGCCAGGACATGAAGGCCATGTACATCGTGACCGGGACTTGGCCCCACTTGGTTGCCCTTGCCAAGAAATTCACCGGCAAGGACGATGTATCAGACGCCTTCTGCGTCTCGCAGTACGCTGCCCATGCCCCGGCCCACGCCACCTTCATGCGGGACGTGCTTGGCGTCAAGGGCATCGACGTGCAGACTGACGCCTTGGATGGCTTCTCCCGACACTGCGGCGTCACCTTGATCTACGAGAAGGCCATCTTCGTTGGAGACCCACCCGTGGCTTTCAAGGAAACCGCCGATGGCAAGCTCGACCCCATCTACACGAACGCCGAAGCCCATCAAGCAGGCTTGACCACGCCTGAAGGCTTGCCCTTGGCCGATGCTTGACAGCCCCTACCAAACCACAACCCCACAGGCCCGCCCAGAACGGCCTGTGGGCCTCCAAATGACCCTTGGCAAGCCCAAACCCCCATCCACCATCTCTAATCGCTGGCTGCCCCTTCCATGCGGCTCCAGCCCCCAAGAGATGAACCCAGTCGGCAAGCGTGTGTTCAACAGGCTTACCACGCTGTGGAAAAAGCACATCTAACCCCTAGGAACCCAAATGTCCAAACTCTCCATCGAACAATCCGCACAAGCCATCTTGTCCTGCCCCGCCGTGACTTTCTCACTCGAAGGCCCACCCGGCGTAGGAAAAACGCATGGCATTGCCGCCCACTTGCGTGAAGCCGGATACAACGTGCACATCATGCCCTGCCAGAACATCCCAGCGGAGGACACCGCGGCCTTGCCCGTGGTCAAGAAAAACGGGACTGTGGAATTCGCCACCCCCGAGATGTGGCATCCCGCACCCAAGACCGCCTTCATCTTGGACGAACTGTGGAAGGCCCCCGACGACATTCTCAATGCCTTCTTGCCTATGGTGCACGGTTTCCCCCGCACCTACATGCACCACGAGTACCCCGAGGACACCATCGTTGTCGTGACCGGCAACGCCGCCGAGTTCCGAGTGGGTGACAAGTTCAAGCCGCACATGGGCAACCGCGTGGTGTCTATCGAGGTGGACGACCCGACACTTGCCGAGGCCACGAAAGTCATGCTTGACCGGGGTGTGGATGCTCGCATCATCGAGTGGGTGCGCGTCAACCCGCAGGCCTTGAAGTCTTTTGATCCACAGGCTCAGACGAGGCCCGAGACGGAGTTGACGAGCTACTACGGGTACGACCAGCGCCACCCCAAGCGCAAGTTCTGCTCGATGCGCAGCTTGGAGCTTGCCTCCAACATCATCAAGTCCGTGCCCGACGGTGTGCGCCAGCCCTGCTTGCAAGGTGCTATCGGCCAGAAAGCCGCTTCCAACCTTGAACACTTCCTGCGGGAATCCGCCGAGTTCATCCCGCTTGCCGACATGGTGGCCGGAACCGCGAAAGTGCCCAAGCAACTGTTCGATCGTCGGCTTGCTGCGATCACCGCCGCGTCCGGGCTTGACGAGAGCAACTGGAAGCCGCTGCTCAAGTACGCGGAGCGACTTGGTTCGGAGTTGAAGCAAGTGTTCCTGCTGAATGCAAGCCGCAAGAAAGTGAGTGCCGACTTGCTGGTGAAGTCCCAGACTTGGCGAAACGAGCTTGCTGTAATCTTGTAATGAAAGGAGGGCCGGGCGAAAGCCCGGCTTGCATGAGATTAGACAAGCCGGATGTCCGAGTATTGGACCGATTGTGGGACCAATTGCAGGACCAAGTGCGGGGCCGAGTGCCGTACCAAGTGCGGAACCAATTGCAGGACCAAGGGCGGGTCCAAGTGCGGTACCGAGTGTGGGACCGAGTGTGGAACAAAGTGTGGTACCAAGTACTGGACCGAGTTGCACTCCGAACCAGGAGCAAACCTTGAGATTAGACAAGCCGGATGTCCGAGTGTGGGACCAAGTGTGGGGCCGAGTGCGGGACCAAGTGTGGGAACAAGTGCGGGACCAAGTGTTGGTCCAAGTGTTGGTCCAAGTGGTGATCCGAGTTGCACGCCGAATCAGGAG
>Ga0228699_1001552_pt1 | contig 11256 bp, 9 predicted proteins | sample McNCre217_Aug_MG_FD_178016 | JGI IMG/M metagenome (GOLD analysis project Ga0228699, IMG submission 178016) | Freshwater microbial communities from McNutts Creek, Athens, Georgia, United States - 2-17_Aug_MG | ecosystem: Environmental > Aquatic > Freshwater > Creek | place: USA: Georgia...
GCATCGCCAACATGAACTACTCGATCTCGAACAACGCCGAATACGGCGAGTACGTGACCGGTCCTGAAGTGATCAACGCACAAAGCCGTGAAGCCATGCGCAACGCTTTGAAGCGCATTCAAGACGGTGAATACGCCAAGATGTTCATCCAAGAAGGCCGCTTGAACTACCCAAGCATGACCGCACGTCGTCGCAACACCGCTGATCACCAGATCGAAGTGGTGGGTGGCCAGTTGCGCGCCATGATGCCTTGGATCGCCAAGAACAAATTGGTCGACCAAACCCGCAACTAAGCATTCGCTGATTGCACAGACAAGGGCCACTTCGGTGGCCTTTGTCGTTGTGATGTGAAGTGTTCCAGCCTTTACACTCAACGCTTACTTATCGGAGCCCCTAGCTATGTCAGATTTACACGATCACGCGGAGGAATACGTGCCTCGCAAACCGCGCAAGGGCATTTATGTGTTGCCCAATTTGTTCACTTTGGCGGCTTTGTTTGGTGGTTTTTACGCCATCGTCATGGCCATGAACGGTCGCTTTGAGATGGCCGCCATTGGCGTGTTTTGTGCCATGGTGCTCGACAGCCTCGATGGTCGCGTGGCCCGCATGACCAATACACAAAGTGCCTTTGGCGAGCAAATGGATTCGCTGGCCGATATGGTGTCCTTCGGTGCGGCCCCCGCTTTGATTTCTTATGAATGGGCACTCAAAGGCTTGGGGCGCTGGGGCTGGGTCGCCGCATTTGTTTACATCTCTTGTGCTGCGCTGCGTTTGGCGCGCTTCAATGTGAACACGGCGGTGGTGGATAAGCGCTTTTTCCAGGGCTTGCCTTCACCTGCTGCAGCTGCGTTGGTCATGGGCTTCATGTGGTTGATGACTGAAATGGGCATTGCAGGCCCCGATGTCGCTTGGCCCATGTTTGCGATGTGTTTGTATTCAGGGTTGACGATGGTCACGAACGTGCCGTTTTACAGCTTCAAAGATGTGCAGATGAAGCGCAGTGTGCCGTTTGCGGTGATTGTGCTGATGGCCTTGACCATTGCTGTGATCAACATCCATCCACCTATCGTGTTGTTCGCTTTGTTCATGATTTACGGTTTGAGTGGCTATGCCTTGTACGCATGGCGTCGTGCCAAAGGTTTGCAGACCAGCGTCATCAGCACCTCCACCGACGAGCCCGATGAAGCTGGTTTGCACAAATGAGACACCCCACGTCACAAAGGATTTGGCTTTGTGCTAAATTCGATGCATGACAAATTTTTCGCTGGCTCTACTGCTTCTATCGTCCAACGGGCGGAGTTGGTAGCGCACGCGCAAACCCAAACAAGGCCCGTATGCACCTGCAGCGGGCCTTTTGCTTTGGGGCTGAACCAAACGTTGCAAGTTTTTGAGGAATCTAGGAGTCCTGACCATGACCGACAAGCTCATTATTTTTGACACCACCTTGCGTGACGGCGAACAATCGCCCGGCGCTTCCATGACCCGTGACGAAAAGTTGCGCATTGCCCGTCAGCTGGAGCGTTTAAAAGTCGATGTGATTGAAGCCGGTTTTGCGGCCAGCTCCAACGGTGACTTTGAAGCGGTGCAAGCGATTGCCAATGCCATCAAAGACTCCACCATCTGCTCGCTGTCGCGCGCGAATGACCGTGACATCAGCCGGGCTGCCGAGGCGCTCAAAGGCGCCAACAGTGCGCGGATCCATACCTTCATTGCCACGTCGCCTTTGCACATGGAAAAGAAGTTGCGCATGTCACCCGAGCAAGTGCTCGAGCAAGCCAAGCAGTCGGTGCGCTTTGCCCGTAATTTGGTGGGTGACATCGAGTTCAGCCCAGAAGACGGCTACCGCAGCGAGATGGACTTTTTGTGCCGTGTGATTGAGGCGGTCATCGCTGAAGGCGCGACCACCATCAACGTGCCAGACACGGTGGGATACGCCGTGCCTGAGCTTTATGGCAACTTCATCAAAACCTTGCGTGAGCGGGTGCCCAACAGCGACAAAGCCATTTGGTCTGTGCACTGCCACAACGACTTAGGCATGGCTGTGGCCAACTCCTTGGCGGGCGTCAAGATTGGTGGGGCACGTCAGGTCGAGTGCACGATCAATGGCTTGGGCGAGCGTGCGGGTAACTGTTCCTTGGAAGAAATCGTCATGGCGGTGAAAACCCGTCGCGATTATTTCAACCTTGATTTGGGCATCGACACCAAGCAAATCGTCGCCGCCAGCCGCATGGTCAGTCAAACCACGGGATTTGTGGTCCAGCCTAACAAAGCGGTGGTGGGCGCCAACGCTTTTGCACATGCCTCCGGTATTCACCAAGACGGCGTGCTCAAGGCGCGCGACACCTACGAAATCATGCGCGCCGAAGACGTGGGCTGGAGCGCCAACAAAATCGTGTTGGGCAAGCTCAGCGGTCGCAATGCGTTCAAACAACGCTTGGAAGACTTGGGCGTTCAGATGGAAAGCGAAGCTGACATCAACACCGCCTTTGCCAAGTTCAAAGAGTTGGCCGACCGCAAGAGCGAGATTTTTGACGAAGACATCTTGGCCTTGGTCAGCGAAGAGTCTGTGGCCAATGCCAGTGAGCAGTTTGCGTTTGTCTCTTTGTCGCAGCACAGCGAAACCGGCGAGCGTCCCCATGCCAGCGTGGTATTCACGGTGGCTGGCAAAGAAGTCAAGAGCGACTCGGATGGCAACGGTCCTGTCGACGCATCGCTCAAAGCGATTGAGTCGCACGTCAAAAGCGGGGCTGAAATGGTGCTGTATTCGGTCAATGCCATCAGCGGCTCCACCGAAAGTCAGGGCGAAGTGACGGTGCGTTTGCAAAACAGCGGGCGTGTGGTCAACGGTGTAGGCTCAGATCCAGACATCGTGGTGGCCTCGGCCAAGGCCTATTTGAGCGCCTTGAACAAACTGCAAAGCAAGTCGGACCGGGTGGCAGCTCAGGGCTAACCCCAGGTTTTATCAGTCTTGTTAAATAAGTCACGCAAGTCTTTGATCTTGCGTGACTTTTTATTTTTGTTAAACTCCGAGCCATTAGATTTTTCAAGAAAAAGGACTGCCACTTGAAACGACTGCTCATTGCTGCTTCTTTGGGTTTATTGACATCGCTGTGCACCCTCCATGCACAAGCTGCGACCAACAGCAAATCCACCGTTCAAAAGGCCAAACACGGCGTTGTCAAAGCCAGCGTGCGTCGCCATGCAGTCAAGGCAGTTCCAACCAAACCATCGTTTGGCCAGATGGCCGGTTTGCAAGGCACGCCTGACGATTTGAACTTGAAGTCCAGCGTGGCCTATGTGATCGACCAAGACACGCACGAAGTGTTGTTGAGCAAAAACGACCAAGCCGTATTGCCGATTGCCTCCATCACCAAGCTGATGACAGGCTTGATCATCAGCGAGTCAAAGTTGTCTTTGGATGAAGCCATCACCATCACCCAAGACGATGTGGATACCGAAAAGGGCAGCAGCTCACGTTTGCGCCCAGGTACGACGCTGACCCGTGGCGAGTTGCTGCATTTGGCCTTGATGGCCAGCGAAAACCGCGCGGCCCATGCCTTGGGTCGTACCTATCCAGGTGGTATGCCTGCGTTTGTTGGTTTGATGAATGCCAAAGCCAGTCAGCTGGGCATGCGCGATACCCGCTACATCGAGCCAACAGGTTTGTCGAGCAAAAACCAATCCAGTGCCAAAGACTTGGCCACCTTGGTGGGCACCGCCTATCACGACCCCATGTTGCGTGAGTTGTCTACCTCACCGAGCTACGCGGTCGAAGTGGGCAACCATACCTTGCAGTACAGAACCACCAACCGTTTGGTCAAGAACCCTAACTGGGACATCGGTTTGCAAAAAACCGGTTACATCTCAGAGGCAGGCCAGTGCTTGGTCATGCAAACCAAGATTGCCGGTCGTAAGCTGATCATGGTGTTTTTGGATTCTGCAGGCAAACTCAGCCGTATTGCCGATGCCGAACGCGTGCGTCGTTGGGTCGAAGTGCACCACGCGTCACGTCCTCAAACCTGAGCTGTGACGCGCCACAAAAAAGGGACCCTCGGGTCCCTTTTTTCATGGTCGGTTGCCTTCTTTGTAGCCGAGTGCGTGTGAAATTGCTTGTGTGGTGGCTTGCAGCTTAGGTAGCCAGCCTTCGTCGAGTCGATCTGCAGGAGCGGAAATGGACAAACCTGCCACCAGCTTGCCTTGGTCATCGTAAATGCCAGAAGCCATGCAGCGCACGCCCAGTTCAAGCTCTTCGTTGTCGCGTGCCACCCCGTACTGCCGCGCTTTGGCGAGTTCACGCTCTAGCACGGGCAGTTGTGTGATGCTGTTGCGGGTTTGCCCGCTCAAGCCGGTGCGCGTGGCGTAAGCCCGCACCCGTTGTGCATCGTCCATGGCCAAAAAGAGTTTGCCCACCGAAGTCAGGTGCAGGGGAGCGCGTCCGCCAATGGCCCGCACCACTTGCATGCCCGAGCGCTCGCTGAAAGCGCGCTCCACATACACAATTTCATCGCCTTGGCGCACGCTCAAATTCACCGGTTGCTGAATGAGTTTGTGCAGTTCGCGCATGGGCTGGAACGCCACATCCCGCACGTTCAACCGGTCTTTGACCAAGTTGCCCAATTCGAGCAAGCGCATGCCAAGTCGATAGCTGCCAGCCTCAGGCCGATCCACAAAGCGGCCTACCGCCAAATCGTTCAAGATGCGGTGTGTGGTGGATGGGTGTAAGCCGGTGCGTTCACTGATTTCTTTCAGCGACATGGCGTCTTCGCGGGACGCGAGCACGTCGATGAGTGTGAACATGCGCTCAATGACTTGAATATTGGGCGTGGCTGGAACCGTGGATTTACGCATGCTGATATTTTACTTGGTGAAATCAGCCGGGTGCCATTCCCCCTCAATCAAGCGTTCATGGGGATGAAAATTGGCCTTGTAATTCATTTTCGGACTGCTGCCGATCCAGTAACCCAAGTAGGCATAGGGCAGCCCCAAAGTGCGGGCTTGCTCGATTTGCCACATCACGTTGTAGGTGCCGTAGCTCGTTTGGGGCTCGGGTTCGTAAAAGGTGTAGACCGCAGACAAGCCATCGTTGAGCACATCAATGATGGACACCATCTTCAACACACCGATCTCGCCTTCTTGGGCGGGCGTTCTGAACTCCACCAAACGTGAATTCACCCGGCTTTGCAGCAAAAACTGGGTGTATTGCTCAACACTGTCTTGGTCCATGCCGCCGCCCGCATGGCGTGTGTTTTGATAGCGCAGATACAGCGCATAGTGCTCGGGCACATAACTCAAATTCAAGACACGGGCTTGCAACTGGTCGTGTTGTTTCCAGGCGCGTTGCTGGCTCCGCGTGGGTCGGTAATCCGTGCAGCGCACACGCAAAGGCACGCAAGCTTGGCAGTTGTCGCAGTAGGGGCGGTAGGTAAAGAGGCCGCTACGCCTGAAGCCTTGACGCACCAAGTCAGAGTAGGTGTCGTGATGAATCAGATGGCTGGGCGTTGCCACTTGGGATCTGGCCGAGCGCTTGGGCAAGTAGCTGCACGGGTAGGGCGCTGTTGCATAAAACTGCAAGGCCTGCAGCGGCAAATCCTGAAGATGGGTCACGGTAAGTGCTGGGTCGGCATGAGTTCATTCCAGTATATCGACTGAAACTCCCACGCCAAAGCGGGTTGTTGGCGTGCTGCTTGAATGTCGGCCAGCAGTTGACTGCGTGGAATCTCAAAAGCGCCCAAGGAGGCGAGGTGTCGGGTGTTTTGCTGGCAATCAATCCAAGTGACTTGGTGAGCTTTGGCAAACGCAACCAAGGCGGCCAAGGCAATTTTCGAGGCGTCGGTTTGCAGGGCAAACATGGATTCACCAAACAACGCTTGGCCCATGGCAACACAGTACAAGCCACCCACCAACTGCCCATCGACCCAGGTTTCTACGCTGTGGGCATGACCCGCAGCGTGCAGCGCTTCATAAGCGTGAACCATCTCTTGCACAATCCATGTGCCGTTTTGCCCCGGGCGTGAAAAACCTGCGCAATGCCGAATTACCTGGCCAAAAGCACTGTCAATGCGAATTTCAGCGTTGGCAGCGGTGATGAATTTGTGCAATGTTTTGCGCAACGAGCGGTGCAGCCGGAAATGCGCGACCTGCAGCACCATGCGCGGGTCTGGTGACCACCACAAAACGGGTTGGCCGTCGCTGAACCACGGAAATATGCCTTGGCTGTAGGCCTCGCACAAGCGAGTCACGGACAAACCGCCACCCGCTGCCACCAGTCCTTCAACGTCCGAACCTTTTCTTTGTGCCGTTTCGGGAGGGGGGAGGGGCGAGTCGATTTCAAGCCAGGGAATCGGGTGAGACGTGTTCATAAGGTGTTTTGCAGTGTAGCGACTGATGAAAATGTTCCTTATTGAACTAATTAATATAAAATATTTGGTAATATGTAATTAATAGTTAAAATCAAAACCAAAAATGTCGTGCCGTTTCCACCATGAACTCCCTACAATGGCCAGCTTTGTGAACCTCCCCAGAGACTTCACAGTCAGACAAATATTTCGGAGCCAGTTATGCAATTGATGTGGGTGTCTGGACCCACCGCCTCTGTGCGGACCATTTCTATCACCGCACGCAAAGTGTTGGTGGGAGCGTGTCTGTCAGCGTTCTTTTTGGTACTGCTGGGCGTTTTGTTGCATTTCATCGGCTTTCGGATTGCGATTGAGTTCAGTCCAAGCCTGGCGCGCAGCCTGGGCGGGGTCACCACAGAGGCCGAACAGCAAAAAGTAGAGGCCAATTACCGTGAGCGTTTGGACAAATTGCGCCAAAGCATGAACACCACGGTGCAAGAAATTCGCCAGCTCGAAGCCTTGAAAAACCGCTTCATGGACATTGCGACACCTTCCAATTTGCGTGATCGGATCGCTAAAAAAGACGATGCCAAAGGCGGCCCTTGGATTGCCCCACGGTTTCAAACCAACACCGCGCAACCGCTGAATCAAGATTTTTCAGCCGCCTTGGATGAATTCTCTCAAACCGAAGCGGCTGTGAAAAACCTGAGCCAAAGCTGGGCGGCGCAGTTGAACTGGCTCCATGCACTGCCCACCGGTATTCCGGTTGGCAAGGACTTCCGTTTGACCAGTGGTTTTGGCATTCGCAACGACCCTTTCACGGGTCAGCTGGCCATGCATGAGGGCTTGGATTTTGTGGCCGATGTGGGGTCTTCTATTGTGGCAACTGCTGCGGGCACGGTCACACGCTCGGGGTGGGATGGTTCTTACGGGAACGTGGTCGAAATCAGCCACATCGAAGGTTTCACCACGCGTTATGCACACCTGAGCAAACGCTTGGTCGAAGAGGGGAAAAAAGTCCAGCGTGGCGACGTGATTGCCCAGTTGGGTAACACTGGGCGCTCCACCGGTCCTCATTTGCATTACGAAGTCATGCGCCACGACCGCGTGCTCAACCCCATGCAAATGCTGGTGCAAACCAGCGCGAATGCGCAATAACGTCGGCATCCATTGCTCTGAAAGTGCAAACCATGTTTGAAAAACTCAAAGACAAATCGCTTTCTCCATCGCAAGAGCGCTTTGACACCATCATTGGTCGCACCACACAAATTTATGGCCGCTTGGTCTTGCTCGACAGCGTACGGATTGATGGCAAAGTCGTTGGCAACATTGAAACCACCAAAGACAACAAAGTCACGGTTGCGATTGGCTTGACGGGTGAGGTCTCAGGTGACATCACCGCCCACCGCGTCATGGTGGCCGGTAAGGTGGAAGGCAATATTTACGCCTCTGAGCGCGTCGAGTTTCACAAAGACTCGGTTGTTCAAGGTGACATCTCGTATGGTTCGATCGCCGTCGAACATGGTGCGCGTCTGTTGGGCTTGGTGATTCAAAACCCCAACAGTGCACTGGCTGCCAACAGCAACAGCGATGCGAAAAACGTGATTCGCAAAGCCCAAGAAGGCAGCGCATAAAACAGCGCGAGACTTATGAAAAAAGCCCTTGCATTCACATGCAAGGGCTTTGTTTTTTGGCGGAGCAGGCGGGATTCGAACCCGCGGTGGGCTATTAACCCACACACGCTTTCCAGGCGTGCGACTTAAACCACTCATCCACCGCTCCGAAGCCAAAGATTGTAACAGCGGGCGAGTACACTTCGGCGCTGTTGTTTGTTTGAAGCCCAAAGCGCTTGGAGTGCCGCATGAAATTTCGCTTTCCCATCGTCATCATTGACGAGGATTTTCGTTCTGAAAATACGTCAGGTTTGGGCATTCGTGCACTCGCCGATGCGATTGAAGGCGAGGGCTATGAAGTCATGGGGGCCACCAGCTATGGCGATTTGAGCCAGTTTGCGCAACAGCAATCACGCGCCAGTGCATTCATCTTGTCGATTGACGATGAAGAGTTCACACCCGGCCCCGACCTAGACCCTGCGGTGCTCAACTTGCGCAACTTCATTGAAGAAGTGCGCCGCAAAAACGCCGATGTGCCCATCTATGTCTACGGCGAAACCAAAACATCGCGCCACTTGCCCAACGACATCTTGCGCGAGTTGCATGGCTTCATTCACATGTTTGAAGACACGCCCGAATTTGTGGCGCGTCACATCATCCGCGAAGCCAAAAGCTATTTGGAAAGTGTGCAGCCGCCATTCTTCAAGGCCTTGCTCGACTACGCCGAAGACGGTTCGTACTCGTGGCATTGCCCAGGTCACTCCGGTGGTGTGGCGTTTTTGAAAAGCCCGGTGGGCCAGATGTACCACCAGTTCTATGGTGAAAACATGCTGCGCGCCGACGTGTGCAATGCGGTGGAAGAACTGGGCCAACTGCTGGACCACAACGGCGCGATTGGTGAGAGCGAGCGCAATGCCGCCCGTATCTTCAACGCTGATCACTGCTTCTTCGTGACCAACGGCACCAGCACCTCGAACAAAATCGTTTGGCATCACACCGTGGCACCTGACGATGTGGTGGTGGTAGACCGCAACTGCCACAAGTCCGTGTTGCACGCCATCATCATGACGGGTGCTGTGCCTGTGTTCTTGAAGCCCACACGCAACCACTACGGCATCATTGGTCCCATTCCACAAAGCGAGTTTGAGCCCACTGCGATTCAAGCCAAGATCAAGGCCAATCCTTTGCTCAAAGGGGTGGATGCCAAAAAGGTCAAGCCTCGCGTGTTGACCCTCACACAGTCCACCTACGACGGTGTGCTCTACAACACCGAAACCATCAAAAAAATGCTCGATGGCTATGTCGCCAACCTGCACTTTGACGAGGCTTGGTTGCCGCACGCCGCCTTCAACCCGTTTTACGGCACTTACCACGCCATGGGCAAAAAGCGCGAGCGCCCCATGCACTCGGTGGTGTATGCCACGCAGTCGATTCACAAATTGCTGGCCGGTATCAGCCAAGCCAGCCATGTGTTGGTGCAGGACTCGCAAAAAACCAAGTTGGACCGTCACCTGTTCAACGAGGCGTATTTGATGCACACCAGCACCAGCCCGCAGTACAGCATCATCGCCAGCTGCGACGTGGCTGCCGCCATGATGGAGCCACCCGGTGGCACCGCCTTGGTGGAAGAGAGCATTGCCGAAGCCCTGGATTTCCGCCGCGCCATGCGCAAGGTAGACGAAGAGTACGGCAAAGACTGGTGGTTCAAGGTCTGGGGCCCCGATGAGCTGGTGGACGACGGCATTGGCCGCGCCGAGAGCTGGATCATCAAGGGCAAGGGCAAGTCGTCCAAGTGGCACGGCTTTGGCAACTTGGCCGATGGCTTCAACATGTTGGACCCCATCAAAGCCACCATCGTCACGCCCGGTTTGGACTTGAACGGCAAGTTCGACAAAACAGGTATTCCCGCCAGCATCGTCACCAAGTTCTTGGCCGAGCATGGCGTGATTGTGGAGAAGACTGGGCTTTACAGCTTCTTCATCATGTTCACCATCGGCATCACCAAGGGCCGTTGGAACTCGTTGTTGACCGCTTTGCAGCAGTTCAAAGACGACTACGACCGCAACCAACCGATGTGGCGCATCCTGCCCGAGTTCTGCCAAAAGCACCGCGCTTACGAGCGCATGGGCTTGCGCGACTTGTGCCAACACGTGCACACGCTCTATGCCAAGTACGACATCGCCCGTTTGACCACCGAGATGTACCTGAGCGATTTGACGCCCGCCATGAAGCCCAGCGATGCCTACGCACAAATCGCACACCGCAACACCGAGCGCGTGCCTGTGGACGATTTGCTGGGGCGCATCACCACCAGCTTGGTCACGCCGTACCCACCCGGTATTCCTTTGCTCATTCCGGGCGAAGTCTTCAACAAGAAGATCGTGGACTACCTCAAGTTCGCGCGCGAATTCAACTTGCAATGCCCTGGCTTTGAAACCGACATCCACGGGTTGGTGGAAGAGGTGGGTGCTGACGGCGTGAAACGCTATTACGCCGACTGCGTGAAGGCATAAAAAAAGGAGCGCTCGGCGCTCCTTTTTTCTTGTTGGGGATAACGATCAAGCGTCTGTGGGCTCGGCAATGCCGCCGACCACTTGGCTGAAACCGCCGTCCACATAGGTGATCTCTGCGGTCACGCCTGCAGCCAAGTCACTCATCAAGAACGCGGCCACATTGCCCACGTCTTCGATCGTCACATTGCGGCGGATGGGCGAGGCTTCTGCCACCACGCTCAAAATCTTGCCAAAGCCCTTGATGCCGCTGGCGGCCAAGGTTTTGATCGGGCCTGCGCTGATGCCGTTGGCGCGCAGGTTGCGGCCTTTGGCGCCCAGGGATTCGGCCAAGTAGCGCACCGAGGCTTCGAGCGAGGCCTTGGCCAGGCCCATGGTGTTGTAGTTCGGCACAGTGCGAATTGCGCCCAGGTACGACAGGGTCAGCACGGCCGATTTGTCGTTCAGGTAGGGCAGAGCCGCTTTGGCCATCGCAGGGAAGCTGTAGGCGCTGATGTCGTGGGCGATTTGGAAGCCTTCGCGTGACAAACCGTCCAGAAAATCACCGGCAATCGATTCGCGAGGCGCGTAACCAATGCTGTGGACGAAGCCGTCGAAGGTGGGCCAGTGGGCCGACAAGTCTTTGAACAATTGTGCGATTTGTTCGTCGCTGCCCACGTCGCAGTCGAAAGTCAGCTTAGAGTCAAAGTCTGCGGCAAATTCGGTGATGCGGTCTTTGAAACGCTCACCCACATAGCTGAAAGCCAGCTCTGCGCCTTGGTCATGACAAGCTTTGGCAATGCCGTAGGCGATCGAACG
>Ga0228699_1001557_pt1 | contig 11242 bp, 12 predicted proteins | sample McNCre217_Aug_MG_FD_178016 | JGI IMG/M metagenome (GOLD analysis project Ga0228699, IMG submission 178016) | Freshwater microbial communities from McNutts Creek, Athens, Georgia, United States - 2-17_Aug_MG | ecosystem: Environmental > Aquatic > Freshwater > Creek | place: USA: Georgia...
TGGTTGAACCGGGCTCATACGGGGCCTGGAATGAACGGGCGCCACGGTTGGCGGCGGGCGAAGCACTGACATTGTTTGAGTCAAAAGAGGGGTAGTCGGCCACGGCCAGGAGCTTGCCGGTCTTGACCTCTTGAACCACAGCGATGCCCCACTTGGCCCCAAATTGGTCAACTCGGGCGGCCAGGGTTTGTTGGGTGTACCACTGCAGATCAGAGTCAATGGTCAGCTTCAGCTGACCACCGTTTTTAGCCGCAACACTGGTGACCGTGCTACCCGGGATGCGCACGCCGTCGGCACCACGCTGGTAAACCTCTTCACCGTTGACACCGGTTACACACTCATCTTCCGAGAGCTCCACACCGGCCTGAGACTTACCGTCCTGACCCACATAACCAAGAATGTTCGCGGCAACGGAGCCGTTGGGGTAGCTACGTCCAGGTGCCGACTCATAAAAAACCCACGGGATGTTCAGGGCCTTGATGCTGCGGAATGCATCGACTTCAACGGCCTTCTTCAGGTAGGCGAAGTCGGACTTGGGGTCTTTCGCCAGCGCATCAGCAACGATCTTGAGAATCTCTTCGGGCTTCTGTCCGGTGAACGACGCAATCTCAGTCGCAGCTTGCTGGGTGGTAATCAACTGCTCTTTACCGTCAACCGTGCGGTAAAAGTCTTTGGTGTTCTTGGGTGACACCGTGATGTTGTAGCGCATCACGCTGTCGGCAAGCACGCTGCCGTTCTTATCGACGATGTCTCCGCGAGTGGCGAAGACGGTGGCCGGAATAGAACGCTTATTCAGAGCATCCGCGTTCAATGCCGAGGCAGAGACAACCTGGATATCAATCAGGCGGAAAACGAAAACGGTGACGAGGGCCAACACGGCAAGCATGCTGAAAACAGCACGAGGACCGATGTTGTTCTTCTTCACGGGCTATGCCTCTAACGCGTCGAAACGGATGGGATTCCGTTCGACAACGCTACGGGCACGTTTGCGGCGGGGGCAGCAGGCGCGCCTGCTGGAGCAATACCGGCAGCAGCATCAGCGGCAGCCTTGACGGCGGCGGCTTCAGCAGCGGCTTTCTGTGCTGCGGCGGCTGCAGCCTCAGCTTCACGCTGAGTTACCAGTGGAACACCGTTGAGAAGAGAGTTAGGCACCTTGGCTGAGCTGGCCGCAGCACCGGCGGTGGCCTTGGCAGGAATCGGCGAACCAAGAACTGCACCGTCACTCAGGCGCAAATACACAGGAGTGGCGTTGTTGACCATACCCAGCGCAGCAGCGTTCGCAGCCAAGTTCTGAGGCGACGACAGGCGGTCGATGTCTTGATTCGTGGTCTGGTACGTGCGACCCAGCTCCTTGTTGGACTGCTGCAGAGCTGCAATTTCATAAGCGCCGCTCGAAACCGCAACGCTGACGAGGACCTGAGCAATGATGATGCCGAAGATGACGAACATGGTGATGATCGGGTAGAACGCGCGGGGGCGTGCCTTGCGCTGAGCCTTGGTGGCGACGATTTGGATGCTCGGACGCAGCGAACGGGCGCGTTCGACTAGCGGGGTGGCGGCACTGATGGCGCTCATGCGGCATTCCTTACTCGTTCGGCAGCCCGCAAACGTACGGGAGTTGCACGGGGGTTACGCGCCTTCTCTTCGTCGGAGGCCAGTTCGGCACCGCGAGTGAGAAGGCGTAGTTCTGGCTTGTGCTCTTCCAGCTCGACAGGCAGCCCAACAGGGGCGGTCGAGTTGCTGGCGGCAACAAGGAATTGCTTGACGATGCGGTCTTCCAGCGACTGGTACGACATCACGACAATCCGACCGCCCAGAGCCAGAGCATCAATGCCTGCAGGAATTGCGCGTTCGAGAACCGCGAGCTCTTGGTTGACCTCGATGCGCAACGCCTGGAAGACGCGCTTGGCAGGGTGACCGGCGCCCTGCAGTGCCGCAGGGGTGGCAACGGTGAGGATGTGCACGAGTTGGCCCGAGCGAAGAATGGGCTCCTGCTCGCGGCTGGCAACAATGGCCTTCGCGTAGCGAGCTGCCAGCTTCTCGTCACCGTAACGGTGGAAGATCGTGCGCAATTCGACTTCGCTGTAGCTGGCGATAACCTCAGCAGCAGTGATGCCCTCGGTTTGGTTCATGCGCATGTCGAGTGGTGCATCCTGTGCGTAGGCAAAGCCACGCTCGGCGCGATCGAGCTGCAGCGAGGAAACACCGAGGTCGAAGAGGATGCCCTGCACAGAGTCGATACCCAGGGACTCGAGTGCGTCAGCGATGCCGTCGTACACGGTGTGGACCAGGTGCACTCGGTCACCGAAACGAGCCAGACGCTCACCGGCAATAGCGAGTGCATCGGTGTCGCGGTCGAGCCCCACCAGGATCAGCTCGGGGAACCGCTCGAGGAATGCCTCGGAGTGTCCGCCCATGCCGAGGGTTGCGTCAATGAGGACAGCGCCGGGAGCTTCGAGGGCCGGCGCGAGAAGCTCAACACAACGTTCGAGCAGGACTGGAGTGTGGATTTGGTTGAGTTCCATGGGCTTGAGAGGACTTGTCCTGGAGTTCTGATCCCCATCCGGGTCGACCTGCCTTCGGGGAAGTGAAGTCAGGGCGCACTGGCTGGGAGTCAGAGCTTCAGGCACTAGATGAGTCCAGGAATCACCTCCTCCTCGGTCTCAGAGAAGGACTGCTCGTGTGCAGCCAAGTAGGTGTTCCACGCTGCGGTGTCCCAGATCTCAACACGGTTGCCTGCACCGATCACGGTGAGGTCGCGGTCAAGGCCGGCATAGGAGCGCAGGTTCACGGGAAGCGTGATGCGGTTCTGGCTGTCAGGGGTTTCTGCACTGGCACCGGAGAGGAAGACGCGAAGAAAGTCACGGGCGGCCTTGGAGGTTACCGGGGCCTGACGGATGCGCTCGTGAAGCTCTTCGAACTCTGAAGTGCTGAATACGTAGAGGCAGTTTTCCTGGCCCCGGGTGACGACCAAACCTTCGGCCAGTTCGTGGCGGAATCGAGCGGGCAGGATGACGCGTCCCTTGTCATCGAGTTTCGGATTGTGCGTTCCCAAAAACATCGGCGTCACCTCCTCTCACATCCGGCCCGTGTGGTGATATCTCCACTTTACTCCACTACCAACCACTAGTCCAGAAAATTACCCAGAAAAATGGCTCGGCGTGTCGCTTCTTCCGCTAATTTACAGGGTTTTTTGAGGTGGAGGGAATTGTGGATAAGGCACGAAAGGCAGGACGCGAAAAAGCCCCGATTCGAAACGTCGCGAGACACAAAAAAGGCCACCCGAAGGTGGCCGTGGAGGATGGTGGAGGGGCTAGCTAGCGACCATCATCGCGCTGCTCCCAGCGCTCTTCCATACGCTGCATGAACGTGGGCTTGTGACCTGAGGACTGACGAGCAGCGCCCGACGCAGGAAACTCTCGAGGGGTTCCTGGGCGCGAAGCAATCAGAACACCAACGAACATCACGGCGAATCCAGCAATACCCACGAAGATCAGGTGCGACATCACGCCACCCAAGAGCACTGCCAGACCCGCAGCAATAACAACAACACCCGCAACGATGGCGCGGTAGTTGGGACGAGGCATACCGCCGAGTGGGGCTGCGTGAACATCGGAATCGGTGCCGTAAAGATTGCGCTCCATCTCGTCGAGCAGGCGCTGTTCATGCTCGGAAAGTGGCATTCGCTTCTCCTTCACTCTGATGTGGTGCGTAGTTGCACAAGTCTAGCTCTGCGGTGCGTCGATAGGCTAGGGCTGTGCAAGACAGCAGCCAATGGGTTACCCGCGTCAACGCTCGACTCGAGCAGTTCATCCTCGACCGCGAATCCATTCTGCGCGCCGTCTCCCCAGATCTGGAACCATTTATCGACTTTTCCCGGCAGTTTCTCAGCGGCGGTAAGCGCTTTCGGGCACGCTGTGCCCTGATGGGCTACGCCACCCTGCATGATTCTGTGCCCGACCACGTGATCGATGTCGCGAGTGCACTCGAGATCTTCCATGCAGCCGCGCTGGTTCACGACGACATCATGGACAAGTCCGATACTCGCCGCGGGGCACCTTCGGCCCACCGCCGCTTCGAGCAGCTGCATCGAAGCTCTGGTTGGGGTGGAACATCCGATGATTTCGGTACGTCGTCAGCTCTGCTTTTCGGAGACCTCCTCTTGGCCTTTAGCGATGAGCTGTACTCCAACGGCATCGCGGCTGAGGAGGATCGTTCGCATGCCCGCGCGAGCCGTATCGAATTTGATCGCATGCGTATCGATGTCACCGCCGGTCAGTACCTCGACATCGTGGAAGAACGCGCCTGGCCCGTCGTCGACAAACTGGAAGCCCTCACGAGAGCTCAGCGCGTGGTCGTGTTCAAGTCGGCGAAATACTCCATTGAGGCGCCGCTGGTTATTGGTGCAGCCTTGGGCGGCGCATCCGTCAGCGAACTCGACACTCTGCGCTCGATTGGCCTCCCTTTGGGCATTGCATTCCAACTTCGGGATGACCTGCTCGGTGTTTTCGGCGACCCAGCGGTCACGGGCAAGCCTGCCGGTGATGACCTCCGCGAGGGTAAGCGCACCGTGCTGATCGCCCTTGCCCAGCAGCAGTTACCCGGCACTGCCATCCGACTGATGGATGAACTCTTAGGCGACCCCGAGCTCGATGATGAGCAGATTGCCATGTTGCAGCAGACACTGATCAATAGCGGTGCTGTCGATGCGCTGGAAGCCATGATCACAGATCAGGTTGCCAAGGCTCACGCCGTTATCGATACGGCTCGACTGAGCACCAGTGCACAGGCGGCACTTCGGGAACTGGCCGACGTCGTTACACGTCGCTCCAGCTAGCTCATTCGCTAGAGAAGTGCCTGCGCGATACGGCGCACTTCAGCCTTGCGGCCAGCCTTAAGGGCATCAATGGGGGCAACCCCCAGACTCTCTTCCTCGCTTGTGAGCCACTCCACGACCTCGTCACCCTTGAAGCCGCAGTCGTGCAGCAGCACGATGGTGCCGTGGAGCTCGGGCATGGGGGCGCCGTCTTCAATGAAGGAAGCGGGAACCTTGATGACGCCATCCACGCGGGCAGTAGCAAGGTGGTTGTCTTCGATCAGTCGACGAACGCGACCTACAGGAAGACCAAGCAGGTCAACGAGATCAGGGATAGTAAGCCACTCGATGGTGGATTGCGCTTTCTGTGCCACGAATCAAGCGTGCCATACAAAAAGCACGACACGCCGCCACCGAGCAGCTTAACCTTCAACATTAACTAGAGACTTGCAGCTAACTCTTTTAATGACGGGAGGAGTGTGCCCATGACTGGACGAACGTATCGTTCAAGCCACGAGCCTCTCTCGTCGCCCCCTTCGAAGAGCGCGACTAAGCGCCGTAAGGCCAAGCATGTCGCTGCAGCACCGGTAGCCCTCGCAGCTATCGCGACGCTGCTTTTTGGCTCCTCATCGGCCCAGGCGAATACCAGCACCGAGGCTCCCGATCTGGACAACCTCCCCCAGATTCCGGGCCTCAAGCTCGCTCCGAGCACTAGCACTGCCGTGCAACTTCGAGAAGACAAGTACACCGTGGTCGAAGGCGATACCGTGCGTAGCATCGCTGTCGCCCACGGGGTTTCCACAGCGGAACTCTTGGCAGCTAACGGCTTGAGCTGGAAGACATTGATCTTTGCCGGCCAACAGCTGAACATTCCCGCGAGCACGAATGGCACCGAATCTGCGCATGTCGGCGAGAGCATCATCCGCCACAGCGTGGTTGCGGGTGAGACACTAGAAGCCATCGCACGTCATCACGGTGTGCAACCTCGAGCCATCATGACAGCCAACGGACTCGACCGTTCCAGCCGCCTCGTTGTGGGTCAACGGCTCGTGATTCCAGATGCCAGCCTCATGAGCAGCCTGCCTGCGTCGCAGACTGCCTAAAACTCACCAACTCAGGGCTAAAACTGCGGTGTTTCACACGGTTTTCTTCAGTCCTGCTACCTAGACTCAACACGTGACTTCTGCCGCCAACGACCCCATGATCGGACGTCTCATTGACGGTCGCTATCAGGTCAAGTCGCGCATCGCCCGCGGCGGCATGGCAACCGTCTACGTAGCCACCGACCTGCGCCTCGAGCGTCGCGTCGCCGTGAAGATCATGCACGGTCATTTGGCCGACGACAGCGCCTTCAAGGCTCGCTTCGTTCAGGAAGCACGATCGGCTGCTCGCCTCTCTCACCCCAACGTGGTGAACGTCTACGACCAGGGCCAAGATTCCGAGATGGCGTACCTGGTTATGGAGTACCTGCCCGGCATCACGCTGCGCGACCTGCTGAAGGATTACGGCAAGCTGACCCCCGAGCAGACCGTCGACATCATGGACGCTGTTCTTCGTGGCCTTGCGGCCGCCCATGAGGCGGGCATCCTGCACCGTGACCTCAAGCCAGAGAACGTACTTCTGGCCGATGACGGACGCATCAAACTCGGTGACTTTGGTTTGGCTCGCGCCACGACGGCAAACACCGCCTCGGGTCAGGCGCTGCTGGGAACAATCGCCTACCTCTCCCCTGAGCTGCTCACGCGCGGCGAAGCCGGTGCCCGCAGTGACATCTACTCCGTGGGCATCATGATGTACGAGATGCTCGTCGGCGAGCAGCCCTTCAAGGGTGAGCAGCCTATGCAGGTGGCCTACCAGCACGCCAACGACAAGGTTCCCGCACCCTCTGCCGCGAACCCTGGTGTGCCTGAAGAACTCGACGCCATCGTGGCGTGGGCAACAGCGCGCAACCCTGATGATCGCCCCGAAACGGCCAACCAGCTACTGGATCAGCTGCTGATCGCCGAAAAGAACATTCGTGGCGGTGGCGCGGGCTATGCCGACGTTTCGACGCAGGCCACCATGGTTCTACCCTCCGGTCTACTCTCGGGCAACGATGATGACACCCGCATCATCACCGGGGCCCTGGCTGGTCTGAACAAGAAGTCGGCTGTCGATAATCCTCTTGCTGCCCTCACCGAGGTCGCTGAGAATCGTCGCACGCGCGGTATCTGGCTTGCGGCCATCGTGGTTGTACTCGCCCTTTTCGGTGGCGGATTGGGTTGGTGGTTTGCCGCAGGCCCCGGATCGCTCGCGACCGTGCCGAGCGTTACCGCCCTCACGCCAGATCAAGCACTTCAGGTCATCAACCAGGCCGGCTTCGTAGCCTCCAAGGTCGACCAGAACGATGTCAGCGTGCCCGTGGGCAAGGTCATCGGAACTGATCCAGCTGAGGGAACGGCAGTTGCTCTCGGTGCGAACGTGAAGGTGCTTGTCTCGCTCGGCCCAAAGATTGTGGATACGCCCGCGTTCGTGGGTAAACCCGAGGCTGACGCGATTAAGACAGCGACTGGGGTGGGCTTTAAAGTCCAAGACCCTGTGACCAAGGTTTTCTCGAACGATGTCGCTTCTGGGATCGTGATTGCTGCGCTTGGCTCTGACGGTAAGCCACTGCCCGCCAAGTACCCCGAGGGCGGCAAGGTTGTGTTCCAGGTTTCGGTTGGAGCGGTGCCCAAGGTTGCCAACATGAGCGTTGCCGATGCAACGAAGGCACTCACGGCTGTAGGCCTAGTTGTTGGCAGCCAGAAGGAAGAGTTCAACGACACCGTTCCTGCCGGCTCGGTCGTCTCGGTCGCACTCCCCGAGGGCATTGTCAGCCCCGGTGCCAATGTGAGCCTGGTTGTTTCCAAGGGTCCTGACATGGTGACCGTGCCCAACGTCATTGGCCTCACCATCGCTGACGCAGCCGCGAAACTTCAGGCTCTCGGTTTCGGAACAACAAGTAATGCCCCTGCGGCCTACTGGTCTCAACTTCCCGTTCGAAGCCAGACTGTGGCCGGTGGCACACAAGCCAAGCGTGGCGCGACCATCGGGATTAATAACCCCTAAGGGTTTGGCTGGCTAGTACCAGCCCTTGGCTTCCGAGTGCGCCCAGGCGCCACAGGGTGAACCGTAACGACCTTCGATATATCCCAGACCCCACGTGATCTGTGTGCGTGGGTTGGTCTCCCAGTCGGGGCCAGCTGAAGCCATCTTGCTTCCAGGAAGCGCCTGAGGAATACCGTGCGCACCACTGCTGACGTTGTGCGAGTTCACGTTCCAGTGAGACTCGCGGTTCCACAGTGCGACGAGGCAGTTGAACTGTTCTACGCCCCACCCCTTAGCCGTGACCATGCCCAGCGCGATGGCCTGAGCGGAATCTGGATCGAAGACACCAGCAGCAGGCGCGGAAGCTGCAGCGAGTGCGGCTGCCGTGCCCAGCGTGATACCTTCGCGGCCAGCGACGTTGCTATACGCGCCGCTATTGCTGATGGACTGGCTGGGGCCAGAAGCATAAATGACGGGCTGATAATACGGCGAAGCCACAGCACCCGAGTAGGGGTCAATCACATTGACGAACAGCACGCTCACGGTGACAGCGAAGGCAGCCGCATAGAGCGGACGGAAACTCAGCCAGCTCAGACGTGGCGTGAGCGAGCGGGCTGGGGTGGTGAGTGCGCCAAAATAGCGCTCGACCGAACGGCCGCGCGTGCGCGATGGAGCACCATGTTTACCCACAATTAAGCAATTTTAGCCTGAGAGGCTGAAAATGTGCACTGAGGAAGTATTTTCTAGGCCTGCCCCAGGGCCAGAAGCAGAGCAACGACAGCGTCGAGCGCAGCATCCACCTGCACCTCGTCGTAGCCGCCACGGCGGGCACGGAAGGTGACCGAGCGCACCTCATCGACGGTCAGTGGTCCACCGGCTTCAAGGAACGCCGAGACCTTTTCGGCGAAGGCGTCCACGTCAGCAATCGCATAACCCTGCTCGAATGCACCCACACGTGTGAAACGGTGCTTCGGCTTGCGCGCAAAACGTGCAGTGAGCACGGCGGACTCGTGGCTAGCTTTTTCGAGCCAAGCAGCCTCGCCGTTCGCCGCGATGGCAATGGCTCGCTCACGCTCAGCAAAGGCGTTTTCGAGGCGCTCGAGAGCAGCATCCACGTGACGGGATGAGTAGCCACCACGCTCTTGAGGGAACGAAACTGTGCGGATATCGGTCGAGGTCAGAAGGGTGGCCTGCGCGTAGGTGCTGTCGTAGGCAGCTCGAGCCTGCTCGAGGAAGGCATCTACCTGCGCGGTGCCGTATCCGGGTGCTGAACGCTTGACGCGGGGAAATGTAGGACTCACAGAGACGATTCTTTCACGCTGTCGGCTACAGGCCGACCACAATCAGGTACAGAAAATAGGTAACCGCAGCCGAGGGCAGAATCGAATCCAATCGGTCGAGGAAACCGCCATGGCCAGCCAGCCAATGGCTCATGTCTTTGATCCCGATAACCCGTTTGAGGTGCGACTCCCCCAGGTCGCCCAGCGTTGCGGTGACCAGGATGACCAGACCAAAGATGATGCCGAACCACCACTGCTGGTGAATCATGAAGATGCTGAGGATAGTTCCCGCTACGACGGCAAAGACCGCTGCACCAGCGAAACCTTCCCAGGTCTTCTTGGGGCTGATCTTGGGTGCCATGGGGTGCTTACCGAAGTTGAGCCCACTGATGTACGCCCCCGTGTCGACCGAAACCACGGTGATCAGGAAGGCGAGGGTCCACCACTGGCCATCGGGCTTGGCGACGAGAGCAACACAGAACCCACCCAGCAGCGTGACGTAGCCCTGCACGAGAGCGGCGGCGTAAACATCGGAGCGAAGCCCAGCAGCATCAACGCTCTGGAAGCCGCGACGAACCTCAAGCCAGCGCCAGATGCCCGTGAACGCAATACCGGCCAGCACAACAATGACGACGGCGGGCATCCCGAAGAAAAAGGCGATTGGAACAGCCACGACGGCCGTGATAACCGAAGGCGTACGAGGCACTCGGCGATTCATGTGACGCAGCGCCGTCGAAAGCTCGAAAGCTGAAACGCCCAGAAGCACTGCAGCAAAGAGCATGAAGAGGTCTTTGTTGACCAACAAGCTCAGGAGCAGCAGGCCGCCTAGGAGGACACCAATACCTATGGCACCGAGGAGGTTGCGGCCGGTTCGGGCCTGGATGCGCTCATTGGCGCGCTCAAACTGCTGTCGGGTGTCATCGAATCGGCGCTCAAATTCAGCCCGCGTTGCCCGCATTTGGGCGTGCAACTCCCCCGCCGGATTTCTCCGACTGTGTTCGTCGCGTTCGGGCTGACCGTTCATAGTGACGACATTCTCGCCCTAGACGGTGAGGAGTTCGGCTTCTTTTACCTTGAGTGCGTCGTCAATGCTGTCAACAAACTTCTTGGTGACGGCCTCGAGCTCCTTCTCACCTCGAGCCAGGTCGTCGTCGCCAACCTCACCCTTGAGAGCGTCGAGGTCATCCTTGGCCTTGCGGCGGATGTTGCGCAGAGACACCTTGGCGTCTTCACCCTTGGTACGAACAATCTTGACGTATTCCTTGCGACGCTCTTCGGTGAGCTCAGGAAGCGTGACGCGGATGATCGTTCCGTCGTTGGTGGGGTTTGCACCCAGGTTTGGCACGTCGCGGATGGCCTGCTCGATGTCGCGCAGAGCGCTCTTGTCGAACGGGGTGATCACGATGGTGCGTGCTTCCTGGTTCTGCATGGAAGCAAGCTGAGCCAGAGGGGTGGGGGTTCCGTAGTAGCTCACCATGATCTTCTGGAACAGCGCAGGGTTAGCGCGGCCGGTGCGAACCGAACCAAAGTCTTCTTTGGCAACCTCGAGGGCCTTAGCCATGCGGTCATTGGCTTCAGCCAACACGTCAGCGATCACGATAACTCCTTGCGAAACAGGTCTAGAGCCCAAGTCTAGTTGGTGACGAGTGTGCCGATCTTTTCGCCCAGGATGGCGCGAGTGACGTTACCGGCGGGCTCCATGCCGAACACGCGCATGGGCATCTTGTTGTCCATGCAGAGGCTGAATGCGGTGGAATCAACCACCTTGAGACCGCGCTGAAGAGCGTCCTGGAAGGTGACTTCATCGAGCTTCTTGGCATCGGGGTTGGTGCGGGGGTCATCGCTGTAGACGCCGTCGACGCCGTTCTTGGCAACCAGCACCTCATCAGCGTGAATCTCGAGGGCGCGCTGTGCAGAAACGGTGTCGGTGGAGAAGAATGGCAGGCCTGCGCCGGCTCCAAAGATGACCACACGGCCCTTTTCGAGGTGGCGGATGGCGCGCAGTGGCAGGTAAGGCTCGGCGACCTGGCTCATGGTGATGGCTGACTGCACACGGGTGGCAGCACCTGCTTGCTCGAGG
>Ga0228699_1001558_pt1 | contig 11237 bp, 9 predicted proteins | sample McNCre217_Aug_MG_FD_178016 | JGI IMG/M metagenome (GOLD analysis project Ga0228699, IMG submission 178016) | Freshwater microbial communities from McNutts Creek, Athens, Georgia, United States - 2-17_Aug_MG | ecosystem: Environmental > Aquatic > Freshwater > Creek | place: USA: Georgia...
CCCCTGTCACGGAAATCCCGGAAGGCCATATCGGCTTCGTGTATCTGATCACTAATAACATTAGTGGCAGGAAGTACATTGGTAAGAAGATTTTCCATTTCTCCAAGACTTCCTACAAGACCGTCACCCAAAAGAACGGTACCAAAAAGAAAAAGAAGATTAAGTCCAAAATTTCATCAGATTGGATGACCTACTGGGGTAGCTCCGTTGAATTGACAAAAGATATCACTGAATTGGGAATCGAGAATTTCTCCCGGGAAATCCTCCACTTTTGTAACAGCAAGGCGGAATGTTCTTATATTGAGGCAAAGCTGCAATTCGATCATGAAGTGCTCTTGTATCCCGATCTATGGTACAACGGGCAAATTCATTGCAGGCTCCACAGATCACACATCAAAAATTTTGTGCAAAAGACTAAATAGCCCGAAAGTTCAAAAAATTTTCAAGAAAAGACTTGACAAATACAAATTTTAGTTGTATACTGGGTCATCAGTCGGCAATTTTTGCATCCCGATGCTAAATAGCCTGAAAATTTAAAAATATTTTCAAAAAACTGATAAAAAGTATTGACATCTGAAATGATAGTCTGTATACTTTAAATTATGGGGAGACGGCATGTGCAGTCTTCACTTCTGGCACAAAACTCTGGCAAATATTTAACACACACTCTGGCACCTTAATTTTTAATACACACACTCAGGCAAATATTTAAATCCCCCTCGGCACGCGCCACAAAATTCTAGGTTAGTGAGTATCGACCTTCGGCATTCAAGTCTTCAGAGTAGGACTTCAATTAAGTCGTAAATGATACGAAAGTGCGACATAAGGTTAGTGGGCCAGTTTAATATTCCACCGAATAAGCATCTGATGTGTGTGCCGCTGTTCAATTTTTTCTCATCGCACGGAAAACTTCTATTCTCTACCCTTGTGCTGCAAGGATGCCATTAAAACGGCCACCCAATTTGGTGGATCACGTTAGAATAGTCGGAATTGGTTGAGCTAGTGAGTAATCAAGCTTAAGTTCTATACTTCTATGGATTCAATGACACGAGGAATCCTTAAAAATCGCGGTAGGTCGGGTAAGCGCAGAGCCCAAGAAGTGAATAAAAATACCTATTGTCGGGACTGATGAACTCAGGGAAAAGAGCATACTCTTTTTATTTTGGCACTACGAAAGTAGTGTCAAGTCCATTCAAAATCTAGGGAAATGATTACATTATTAAGAGTATTATGTTTTTCATTATTCTTTAAATTATTCTCTTCATTAGTTCTCTGTCAATTACTTAGAAAAAGAACTCCCCTAAAATTAGATGAAAAAGAAATGAAATCGAGTGGATGAGTATTCCTTGAGGAACGAAAGGGATACGAAGAGAACGAAGATTTTGGACCTAGACGAAGTCTAGTCCTTTAAAATTACTTTTAAATTTTTCTTGAAATAAAGAGTGAATTGAGAAGAAAGACAGAGAGAAAAATAGAGTGAAACAGAAGTGAAATCGAACGAAATGAGAACTTCTTGAGGAACGAAAGAAGTTCGAAATGAAGAGAAGATTTCGGACCTAGGCGTAAGCCTAGTCCTTTAAATTAAATTTTTTTATTTTTTGGTGATAAATGGATTTTGGGTGAAATGCGGGAGAAGTGAAAGGAAAGAGGTTTTTGAGGTGAAGGCTAATTTCTTTTCTCTTTTTTGAAAGCGGAATTTTAGCGAGGTGAAGTTAAAGGTTTTTCCTTTTCTTTTTTTCTCTAAAAATTTCTTTTTTGAGGGCGAGGTGAAAGTGGATTTTTGCGGCATCTCTTCTTTCCTTTTTCCCGATCTAGAACCCGCCAAAAGAAAAAGGACCAACTCCTTAGAATTGATCCTCTTATTTGTTGGATGCGGACTTTATCGCTTTTGCCTCTGCGTCCGCCTTTTCCTTTAGAACTTCAGCCAGTACCTTTCTTTCTTGGGGTGACATCTCATAAATTTCTCCGTATGGCTGATTGCTGTAAACTGAAAGTGCCATGATATCCTTCATTATGGCCTTCGAATTGGATTCAATCCCCTCCACATATTCTTGCAGAGATGCAGGATCGTCCCGCATATTCGAAAGCCTTATCCGAAAAAATCCGATGGATTAAAGTTCAAAGGTGCCTCGATCACTTCCTTGCAGCCATCACACTGAATATTCACACTCTTGGGTAATCCAATTTGCACCAATTCCTTCAAAGCAGTGTCGATCTTTGCGAATTCCTGCTTTGTCAATCCACGAATCCAATCCTTGATGATATCCAAATCATCAATTTCCTGACCATCCGGAGTGATGGCGACCTCAACACTACGGGCCACTAGATCAATACTCACATCAACCAATTGACCGAATGACACATTCGCTGCAGTCAATTTAACTGCAGTGTCCGTCACTTCTTTGTCCAATTGGTTCAGTTTTGTCATTTGATCAAAACTCGATAGGCTCATTCGGTTCTGGTCTTTGATGTTGTATGGCTTCAATTTGACTTTAATGCCGGATTCCATCTCAACCTCAGTCAACCCAGTCCAATAGGTCTGTTGGTCCAAAATGGTCGGCAAGATCAAGTCAACATTATTTGAATACTTGCAATGCGGGCATGTAACTGTCATGTCCATGGCATCGCCATATGTCGCCATCCGAATAGCCACCATAATCGCATCCAAATCAATGGAAAGTGTCTCGGTCGGATCAGTAATATCCGGGACACAATTTGCCAATACACCTACAACTGCTTGACCATTTAGAAGTGCATCCGGGCTCTTTAGCATGAGTTCATCTTTAGCGGTCATGGGGTATACCGCTAGTTCACCGGAATCTGTTAGGTTGATACCCTTCTTATATCCCACCCCCTGAGATGGAATACGAATATATCTGGCAGTTTTCTTTGTAAATTGTGCCAATGGGTTGAATTTTTGCTGTGTCATGTGTGTTTTCCAAGTTTTGTGCATAAATACCATGCACCTATTCATTTTGTATTTAGTGTGCAAAACAATGGCAGAAAATATCCGATTACCAGACGGCACAAATGCCCCATTATGGGCCACTGAAGACACCATGAAGTCTTTGCTAAAGGCAATGACTGGCAAATCTTCGTCCAAAGGAACGTCGGATATCGATGAAGATGCTCCGGTTCGCCTCAATAAACAATTCAAATCAATGGCAGATGCTATTGGAAATCTTACTGGCAATAAAGGGATGGGTGCATTGGCCCATAATGCCGGTAAAATTGCAGAATCTTTTGGGGGTGAAAGGGGTGGATTAGCAACGGGCCTATCAAACATTGGCACTGGTCTAGGATATGCAGCAGAAGCAGCCGGTGCATTCGCTCCTGCAGTGCAGGGTGCATCCATCATGATCACGGCATATGCTAATTTGATGGGGGATTACCTCAAAGTATTGGGTCAGGCAATCGATTCTGGACTGGGATTTAGCTCAAGTTTGGGGGCAAGTGCCGCAATTGCTGGGCAAGCAGGGGTATCCGTCAGCGACTTTTATCACGCATTGAGTGCATCCGGTGCAACATATCGTGCACTGGGTGATAACGCCATGGATGCAGCCAAAAATTTTGGGGCATTGCAGTCTTCCGTTAGAAGTACATACGGCACATTCGGGTTATCAAATGAAGCCATGGCAACTGCCAGTGCAGATTATGTGAAATTAGTTGCCGCATCTGGGGCAAGGGGACAAGCCGCAACAGATCAAGCAGCCGCAGCATTCGGTGGAACAATGGAACAAATGCGTCAAATCAGTATGGCGACTGGTGTCAGTATGAGTTCACTCCAAGGCAGCATGAAAGATTTGATTGCCAGTCCAATGATTATGGCTGGTATCAGCAAATTTGGTGCCACCACAGAAGAAGCGACAATTAAATTAGCCAAAGGTGCGGCAGGATTTGAAGCAGTATTCGGGAAATTAGGTAAAGACTTATACAAACAAATGGTGGAAGCCGAAGCGGCAGGATTGAGCATTATCAATACTGAACTAGGCTCACAAATGGCGGCATTCACTGATTTGGGTGCCATGACTAAATTCAACAAAATGATGCAAGATGGTAGTGGCACGGCTGCAGAAATGGCTGAAGCACAAAGGGCATTCTTGCAATCAACTGAGGCAAATCTTCCTACCCTTCAAATGTTGGCAGCAACTGGGGATAGTGCATCAAGATCATTGATTGAGATGTATAACAGTGCGAAAAGTGCAAAAATTATGTCTCAAGAGGAGTTGGATGCATTGCAATCCAAGAAAAGAGCCGAAGAACAATTGATGAATGTCCAGAATAATATCGGGGCAGCATACAGTAGATTGACATCTAAATTGTATGGATTCTTAGATGCAATTCCGATAAGTGTTTTCGAAACACTTGGCACTGTGTTGGGTGGAGCGATTGATGCAGTTGGTTTCCTAGTTGATGGGATAAGTTCCGGCATCAAACTGATATGGAGTGCATTTTCATTCGTGGGGGATGGCATCATGTCCACCGTGGGCGCAGTAGTGGATATATTTAAACAGTATGCCGTTGTATTTGAATCAATGGGGATTGCGGCAGGATTAGTTGCAACCTTTATGACTGCACAACTAATCCCCGCTATGGCTGCGAGTGTTTATACAACCCTCACTGAGGTTATTCCTGCAATGGCTGCGAGTGCAATGACTATGATTTCCAGCTTTGTTCCGACAGTTTTGGCATCAGCCATGTCTCTTGGTGCAGGTCTGCTAGGTGCAGCGGCATCTGCATGGGCCATGGCAGCGCCCATGCTACCCATTATTGCCGGATTTGTCGCATTATCGGCAGGCGTATATCTAGTCATCACTCATTTTGACGAGATTTCAGAAGCTGCAAATAATTTATGGAAATCATTCACGGATGTATTCAATGCAATTGGTGATTGGTTCAAGAATTCATGGATTGGCAAAGCATTAGGGGGTGCGGGCGGCACAACATCATCCCCAATGGGAGAAAGCGGATCATCCATTATGGATAGTGTTGCACAAAATACTGCAGGCCCAGTAAAAACAGCAACCACCAATGTGATTGCAGCAAAGGTTGAAACCGCAAATCAAGCAAGTTCACAAAACTCTGAGCACTTAGAGAAAATTGCTGACCTAACTGAAAAGAGCCTCAAGCACCAATCAGATGTTGCCAAAAATACAGCAAGTACGGTGGATGCGGTGAATAGCGGAAATACCAATTATTGAGATGGCTAAATAGCTGTAATACAAGGACGCACACACATATGTCATGGAAACGCTACTTTCATATCCATAAAACACCCCTGAATCCTGATGCAAATCGTGATAAAACCACGCACGCCGGTAATATTCAGGCCGCGAAATTCAGCAGTTATATGAATGAAGTCTATACCGGAACTCCAAACCGGCTGGATCGCTACGCCCAAATGGATCAATTGGACCAAGATTCAGAGATTAATCAAGCGCTGGACACTATTGCAGAGTTTTGCACCCAGTTTGACCCAAAAACAGATACTCCATTTGACATCCATTATAACGGCACCCCATCTGATACAGAAGTTAAATTGATCAAGAAAACCTTGAAACAATGGTGCCGTATCAATGATTTTGATAAACGACTATTCAGGACGGTGAGAAGTACCCTCAAATACGGGGATCAATTTTTCATTCGTGATCCGGAGACATTGGAATGGCTATGGATCGACCCTACCCAGTTGACCAAAGTCATCATCAATGAAACAAAGGGTAAAAAGCCAGAGCAATATGTTATCCGAAACATGGGTCTCAATATTTTCGACAAAACCGCAACGGATATTGTTCGTCATGATACCCAGTATATGAGTATGAACAGTGTTCCGGGCGTGAGTGGAAATCCTGCCTCCATGTCAACCTCAGGCATGCGAAATTTTGGCTCTAGTAGCCTTCCATCCAATGAAGTTGGCATTGATGCTTCTCACATTGTTCACTTTTCCATGACCGAAGGTATGGATTTGAACTGGCCTTTCGGGACAAGCATCTTGGAGCCAGTATTCAAAACTTTTAAGCAAAAAGAATTACTGGAAGATGCGATCATCATTTATCGAGTTCAACGTGCCCCAGAGCGTCGTGTATTCACAATTGATACCGGGACATTGCCCGCACACATGGCTATGGCATATGTCGAACGTGTGAAAAACGAAATCCACCAACGCCGAATTCCTAGCCGTACTGGTGGTGGATCGACTGTCATGGATGGTAGCTACTCTCCAATGGCTATGATGGACGATTTCTTTTTTGCGAAATCATCGGACGGGCGTGGCTCCACGGTGACACCGTTGCCGGGCGGCGAAAACCTAGGCCAAATTGATGACTTGAAATTCTTCACGAACAAGATGATGCGTGCATTGCGAATCCCAAGCAGCTATATGCCAACAGGTCCTGATGATGGCACTGCAGCATATGCGGATGGAAAAGTTGGGACCGCATTCATTCAAGAATTCCGCTTCAATAAGTATTGCCAGCGCATTCAAAGCCTATTGGCACCTGTTTTCGATAATGAATTCAAACTATTCATGAAATATAAGGGTCTAGAAATCGATGCAAGTACATTTGACTTGCGGTTTGTCGCGCCCCAGAACTTTGCCGCATATCGTGAAATTGAACTTAACGCAAGCCGTGTCAACGTATTCAATCAAATTCATGATATCCCATACATGAGTAAACGTTTCGTCCTCAAGAAGTATTTGGGACTGGATGAAGATGAAATCATCGAAAACGAAGAAATGTGGATGGAAGAAAATCCGGATGCAGTGGAAAATACTGCACAAAGTTCATCACTGGGTGTAAATGATTTCGGGGCAGTTGGTATCAATACTCCTCCCCCAACGGATCAAACTTTTGACAATATTCCTGAAACTCCAGAAGCTTCAGGAACTCCAGAAGCTCCATTGCAATAAAAGAAAGAATAATAAAAATGCGACTACTAGAATTGAAAGAAGGTGCAAATAACACAAGAGATGAATTTTCCGACAACATCGATCAGCGTCATTTGCACGATACAAGACGCCCCAGACTGACCCTGCAACACTTGAATCGTCTCAGAAAAATTCGAGAAATCAAGAAAGCAGAGACCGACTTGCGAAATAAAAATCTCGCAATTATCTACCAAAGACCGCAAACTGGCATGTGAAATTCAGCTAAATAACCCCGTAAATTGCAAAAAGTGCGATTTTTGGGCTATTTGAGGGGGTTTTTTTAAGTACCTATTAAATACCCTTATGAAAACACATAACTTTTGTACAAAAGGAGTTTAACCAATTATGTCAAAACAAATTCTTGAAAAAGTGCTAGAGCACATTCTGAATAAAGAAGAAGATAAGGCCAGCGATCTTCTCCACACTTATTTTGTGGAAAAAGGCCGTAGCATCTATGAATCCCTAATTCAAAGCGATGAACTCGCTGAAGATGAAGTTTTCTCCGAAGATGACAGCGACATCGAAGATGATATGCAACATGATTTTGCTGATGATATCGCCGCCAAAAAGGACGAAATCGATGCCGAAGAAATGTTCTCTGAAGATGAAGAACTTCCTCTAGAAGACGACAACTTTGCCAATGCAGATGAAGAATCTGAAGAAGACGCCGAAGAAAAAGAAGAAGGCGAAGGCGAAGAAGCTGAAGAAAAAGAGCAAGCCGATCTATCCGCCATGCAAGACGCCGTTCTTGATGTGGAAGACGCCCTTGACGAACTAAAGTCTCTTTTCGCTGAATTGCAAGCTGACCAAGACGTAGAAGACGAAATCAAAGAATCTGCCGAACTTCTAGCTGTTGCTAAGCCAGCCCCCGGTACCGCCGACCGCTCTGCCAAGAGCCCAGTGCGTGCCAATGATTTCGAAGGTGGTGCTGAGCCATTCGAAATGGGCGTGGACGAAGACGAAGAGGGCGGTGAAGCCGATTTCGAAGACATGGATATCGATTCTGGTAACCGTGCAGGCCAAAAAACTGCTCCTGATATGCGCCAAGTGAAAGCTCCTGCTAAGCCAATGCAAGCTTCTGGCCGTAGCCCAATCGCAGGAAAATAATAAATATGTCTATGTACGTACCACTCCGTGAATCTTTAACTTTTGATCAAGCACGTGTCAATATTGATATCGTGGAAGCCGTCAATGGCAAACCAAAAGAATTGTACATGAGTGGTATCTTCATTCAGGGCAATGTGAGAAATCAAAATCAACGAGTTTATCCCGTTCATGAAATCTCCAAAGCCGTAAAAAGTATTAAAGAACGTATTGATTCTGGCTACTCAGTGCTAGGCGAAGCAGATCATCCTGATAATCTTCAAGTAAACCTAGACCGAGTCAGCCACATGATTACGGAAATTTATATGGATGGCTCCGACGGTATTGGGAAACTAAAAATTCTCCCAACACCAATGGGCAACATCATAAAGACACTTCTGGAAAGCGGTGTCAAATTGGGTGTTAGCTCTAGGGGGTCCGGCAATGTCAACGACAATGGCGAAGTCAAAGATTTCGAAGTTGTCACAGTTGATATTGTGGCAAATCCAAGTGCTCAAGAGGCATACCCAAAAGCAATCTATGAACAAGTAATGATGCATCGTCGTCAGAAACAACTCATGGATGTAGCTGGCGCAGCCAAGTATGACAGTAAAGCACAAAAGTACCTTGAGGAAGAGGTATTACAGTTAATCAAAACCTTAAAAATCTGACCAAGGAGAAAATATGAAAAATTTTCCAGAACTACTCGGTTCAGAGGTAATCTCAGAAGAAGTACAGGTGAAACTTCAAGAAGCTTGGGATGCCAAGTTGAATGAAGCTCGCGCCGAAATCACTGCAAATCTTCGTGAGGAATTCGCTCAACGCTACGAACACGATAAAGGCCTAATCGTTGAATCCATGGATCAAATGATTAGCGAAGCCATCACGGCTGAACTATCCGAACTTCGTGCCGCAAAGCAAGAACTCTCCGAAGCAAAAGTACAATACTCCAAAAAAATCAAAGAAAATAGCGACATTCTAAACAAATTCGTCCTAGAAACTTTGAATACGGAAATTGTAGGTATTCGTAGTGATCGCGCCGCCCTTGCCGAATCTAAAGCACAATACGCCAAAAAGGTGAAAGAACATGCCGAACAACTAAATCAGTTCGTCATGGAAGCTCTCACTCAGGAAATTGCTGAAATTCGCAAAGACCGTGCTGAACACAAATCTAGTGTCAATAAACTAGAAGAATTTGTACTACACAGACTAACCAATGAACTCAATGAACTACGCGAAGACGAAGTCTCACTACGTGAAGCACGTGTGCGCCTAGTTACAGAGGGTAAACAAATCGTCGCATCCGCAAAATCTAATTTTGTTAAAGAAGCTTCTGCCCGTGTTGAAGCCGTTATCGGCAAATCACTCAAAGCTGAAATTAAACAACTTAAAGAAGACATTCAAGTCGCGAAACAAAATACTTTCGGTCGCAAGATCATGGAAGCATTCGCAGCCGAATACATGTCTAGCCACTTTGCGGATGGCACTGAAGTTAAAAAACTCAGTACACAACTTAGCCAACTATCCGCCAAACTTGACGAAAGTCAAAAGGCACTAGCCGCTAAGGACACCCAAATTGCTGATGCACAACGCAAAGTTCGTATCGCCGAAGATACAAACAAGCGTGGCGCAATTATGCAAGAACTCTTGAGCCCTCTGGCTAAAGAAAAACGTGAGATTATGGAGGATTTGCTGACCACAGTAAGAACCGACAATCTCAAAGAATCCTTTGAAAAATACTTGCCAACCGTTCTCGATAAACAAGTTTCAGTTAAACCTAAAACAAAACTAGTCGAAAACACCCAATCACAGAAGACTGTGGTTACTGGCGACAAAATTGCAGTTCCCCCCAGTGACGTGAAAGAAGCAAAAGCTGAAATTCTATCATTGAAGAAACTAGCAGGAATTTAATTTTAATTAATAGGAGAATTAGCAATGTCTAATCAACTTTTTGAGTCTAAAAACTGGTCAGCTACTAAGGAAGCTCTACTAGAAGGACTAAGCGGCAATCGTAAATCCGTGATGGAAACTTGCCTTGAAAACACCCGTGCCCACCTAAACGAATCTGTTTCAAGTGGTGCTACTACTAGCGGCAACGTCGCTGTCCTAAACAAGGTTATTCTACCTGTGATCCGTCGTGTGATGCCTAGCGTTATCGCCAACGAAATCATCGGTGTGCAGCCTATGACTGGCCCTGTCGGTCAAATCCACACTCTACGTGTTCGCTATGCCTCTAACTCTGCCGGTTCACAAGTGACCGCTGGTGAAGAAGCTCTAAGCCCATTCAAGATCGCCAAGGCTTACTCCGGTAACCAAGACGCAGCTAACCCACGTGCCGCTGCTACTTCCGCTCTAGAAGGCGAAGCTGGTAACAAACTCAGCATCCAAATTCTAAAGCAAACCGTTGAAGCTAAATCACGTCGTTTGAGCGCTCGCTGGACTTTTGAATCTGCACAAGATGCTCAAGCCATGCACGGTCTAGATGTGGAAGCCGAAATCATGGCTGCTCTAGCACAAGAAATCACCGCTGAAATCGACCAAGAAGTTCTCGGTTCTTTGATGTCTCTAGCCGGTACTGCCGTGTCAACTTTTGACATGGGTGCTGCTAACAGCTTCACTGGCGTTCCTACTTATGTTGGTGACCGTCACGCTGTTCTAGCTATCATGATCAACAACGCAGCTAACCTAATCGCTCAACGCACTCGTCGTGGCGCTGGTAACTACGTTGTGGTTTCTCCTACCGCTCTAACTGTTCTACAGTCTGCTACTACTTCTGCATTCGCTCGCACCACCGAAGGTACATTCGAAGCTCCTACCAACACCAAGTTCGTGGGCACTTTGAACAACGCCATGAAGGTGTATGTGAACAGCTATGCTGACGAAACTACCCCAGTTCTAGTCGGTTATAAGGGTCCTAACGAAATGGACGCTGCTGCCTTCTATTGCCCATATATTCCTTTGATGAGTTCTGGTGTTGTCATTGATCCGACCTCGTTCGAGCCGACAGTTTCCTTCTTAGCACGATATGGTTATGTTGAATTAAGCAATACAGCAAACAGTTTGGGCAACGCCGCAGACTTTTTGGGCAAAATCAACATGTCCAACATCACTTTCCAGTGATCTAATACTGAAATCAGTACTTCAAAAAGCGCCTTCGGGCGCTTTTTTGTTGTGATAATCATATTATTGTTCATTTATCTAACATCGATCACTGATGGGATATTTG
>Ga0228699_1001559_pt1 | contig 11235 bp, 8 predicted proteins | sample McNCre217_Aug_MG_FD_178016 | JGI IMG/M metagenome (GOLD analysis project Ga0228699, IMG submission 178016) | Freshwater microbial communities from McNutts Creek, Athens, Georgia, United States - 2-17_Aug_MG | ecosystem: Environmental > Aquatic > Freshwater > Creek | place: USA: Georgia...
CACGGTTCTTACCAAGGCTGTCTCTAGCGAAACGCTGGAGGACTTTGCCCGGATCGCCGGTGTTGAGCTGGTTGTGATTGACGAGGACACCAACCTGCGTGCCTTCCGCAAGGAGTTGGCGTGGAGCGCTGCCGCCTCGCGCTTTGGAGTGAACGCCTAAACGCCCTCAGCGCTGGTTTGGGATTAGCGCTGGTTTGGGATTAGCGCTGGTTTGGGACTAGCTCGGTACCGGCCGGGCTATCCAGGAGTCCCTGGAACGCAAGTTCGGCCGCACCCATTAGTACGGCAGAGGTTCCAAGTTCCGAGCCCTTGACAATCAGGCCGTCGTGAGCCGACTTAATGGAGCTGTGTCGCATGCTGGCGAGCAGGCGGTCCTGGTTGAACTTGAAAAGCGAGTTGAGGAATCCACCAAGTACCACGGCCTGAGGGTTGAAGATGGTGGCCAATACACCAACGGCTCTACCCAGGTCGTCCACCTGCTGGTTTAGCACCTTGATGACCTTCGAGTCCTTGACGGTGAGAATGTCCTGTTCCAGCTCTTCGTCGGTGGCGGAATCGAGTTTGAACACCTCGAGCAGGTCGTCGCGCTTGACGAGTGCCTCGAGGGTTCCCGGCAGTCCTGAGAAGTCCGCGGTCTTCGCGGAGGAAATCTGAATGTGGCCCAGCTCGCCCGCGTAACCGGAGGCACCCCTGGCCAGGCGGTCGTCCACGATCATGCCGCCACCGATACCACCGGAGCCGGCGAACAAGAAGACAGCGTTGCTGTAGCCGCGAGCGGCTCCAAACATGCGCTCGGCGGTGCAAACGCTGGTGGCATCGTTGTCAACGAAAGTTGGTAGGCCGGTTAGCTGGGAGAGCATTGGGCCAAAGGGCACCTCAACCCAGTTCAAGTGTGGCGCCAGACGAATCACGCCGTCGCGAACGCGAACCTGGCCCGGCACAGCCGCACCGATGCCCGCGATTCTGGTTCCGGCGGGAAGCTTGGAGCGGAGATCGCCAATGATCTTGGCGGCAATTTGGGTTGCAGTTTGGGCATCCGGCTGCAGCTGAGTTGGGTAGCGCACCTTCTGGATTAGTCGACCATCGAAGGAGATCACACCAACAGTGGTTGCGTCGATTTCTGGGTTCACTGCAAACGCAACGATGTTCTCGCTGGCCTGCACGGTGAGCGATGGGCGTCCTACCGAACCAACAATCTGAGCCTCCGCCTCGGTGGCCAGGCCCAAAGAAACTAGTTCTCCAACCAGGTCGGAAATGGTGGAACGGTTCAAACCGGTTACGGAGGTAAGGAGTGAGCGTGGTACCGAACGTGACTGGTGGAGCATTCGCAGAACAACGGAGAGATTGTGCTGACGCAGGTTCTCGCGGTTCTGACCAAGCGGCGCCCTTGGCGTTTTGGTATCAGGCATATAACAATCTCCTTTGGATACCAAAACTACTGGAAAAAACGTTTCAAAAAATACTATTGTTGCTCTGAACAACAAACATCGTTGTTTCAGGCAACAAATGCCGAAGCCCGCTGAGGGCTTTCATGCACAAGAACAAGGAATCATCGTGACCCTAACCCCATCTCGCGAAGACAAGTTTTCATTCGGTCTCTGGACCATCGGCTGGCGTGCCCAGGATCAGTTTGGTGGCGCAACCCGCGCAGAGCTAGACGTGGTTGAGGCCGTCCACAAGCTTTCGGAACTCGGTGCCTACGGTCTTACCTTCCACGATGACGATCTTTTCCCCTTTGGTTCCACCGATGCAGTCCGCCAGGGCCAGATTGATCGCCTGAAGCAGGCCCTAGCCGACACAGGCATGATCATCCCGATGGTCACCACCAACCTCTTCAGCCACCCGGTATTCAAGGACGGCGCATTCACCAGCAACGACCGCGAAGTTCGTCGCTTCTCGCTCCGCAAGGCACTCCGCAACCTGGACCTAGCCGCAGAGCTGGGTGCCAAGACCTTCGTGATGTGGGGCGGCCGCGAGGGAGCGGAGTATGACAACGCGAAGGACGTGCGTGCCGCACTCGAGCGCTACCGCGAGGCCTGTAACCTACTTGGCCAGTACGTCCTAGACAAGGGCTACGACATTCGCTTTGCAATTGAGCCAAAGCCAAACGAGCCGCGTGGCGACATTCTGCTTCCTACCCTGGGTCACGCCATGGCCTTCATCAACACCCTCGACCACCCCGAGCTGGTTGGTCTCAACCCGGAGGTTGGCCACGAGCAGATGGCGGGCTTGAACTTCACCGCTGGAATCGAGCAGGCGCTTGAGCACGGCAAGCTATTCCACATTGACCTGAATGGTCAGCGCGGAGTGAAGTTCGACCAGGATCTGGTCTTCGGCCACGGCGACATCTTCAACGCCTTCAGCCTGGTTAACCTGCTGGAGTTTGGCGGCGTAAATGGGGGCCGCTCCTACGAGGGTCCTCGCCACTTTGACTACAAGCCGAGCCGCACCGAGGACTACAACGGGGTCTGGGCTTCCGCCGCCGCCAACATGCGCACCTACCTGCTGCTCAAGGAGCGCGCTGCTGCATTCAACGCAGATCCTGAGGTCAAGGCGGCCCTAGAGGCCTCGCGCGTGCACCAGTTGCGCAAGCCAACTCTAAACCCCGGTGAAGGCTACGCCCAGTTGCTCGCGGACCGCAGCGCCTACGAGGACTTCGACGCCGACAGCTACTACAACGGCAAGGGCTTCAACTTCGTTCACCTGAACCAGCTGGCTCTAGAGCACCTTATGGGTGCCCGCTAAAGATGGTTTTGGTTGCCGGCGTCGACTCGTCGACCCAATCCTGCAAGGTTGTAATTCGTGATGCTCAGACCGGTGCGTTGATCCGCGCCGGTCGGGCCTCGCACCCAAACGGCACCGAGGTAAATCCGGAGCTGTGGTGGGAGGCACTGCAGACCGCAATTGCTGACGCGGGCGGACTGGAAGATGTCGCGGCTGTTTCCATCGGTGGGCAACAGCACGGAATGGTTCTGCTTGCCCAAGACGGAACCGTGGTTCGGGATGCCTTGCTCTGGAACGACACCCGAAGCGCGGGCGAAGCAGACCGACTAATCGAGCACTTTGGTTCGGATTACCTGGCCAGGGTCACTGGCTCACTTCCCGTTGCCTCATTTACCAGCACCAAGGTCTCTTGGGTTGCGCAAAACGAACCGGTAAATGCTTCGCGCATCGCGGCCATCTGTCTTCCACACGACTACCTGAGTTGGCGGCTGGCCGGCTATGGCCCGGAAGGCGATAGTCAGTTTGGCCCAGACCTGTCCGCCCTAGCCACCGATGCCTCCGATGCCTCCGGAACGGGTTACTTCAATCCAACCGAGGGCGAATATGTTCCAGAGATTCTCGCCTGGATTCTCGGCCGAGTTCCGCACTTGCCGCGCATCGTCGCTCCTGGTGAGGCCGCATTCGCCGCCAACACCGACCGCACCGGTTACCTGGGCGCAATTGCCTGTGGCGCTGGCGACAATGCCGCCGCTGGCCTCGGCGTTGACGCGGTTGAGGGTGATGTGATTGTTTCGCTCGGCACTTCGGGAACGGTGTTCTCGGTCTCTGCCACTCCAACCAGCGATTCGAGCGGAACCATCGCGGGGTTCTCCAGTGCAACGGGAAGCTACCTGCCGCTGGTGTGCACGCTAAACGCGGCTAGGGTTCTGGATTCATTCGCCAACCTGCTGGAAGTTTCCCATGAGCAACTGGGAGAACTGGCCCTGCAGGCGGAACCGGGATCGGGCGGGGTGGTTCTGGTTCCTTACTTTGAAGGCGAACGCACGCCAAATCTTCCCAACGCAACTGCGTCTGTTCTCGGGCTAACGCTCGCAAATAACACGAGGCCAAATCTTGCCCGCGCTGCCATTGAGGGCATGCTCTGTGGTTTGGCGGCCGGCCTCTCTGCACTCACCGATGCGGGTGTCTCGGCCAGTCGGATCATCCTGGTTGGTGGAGCCGCGGCAAACCCAGCGGTTCAACAAATCGCGGCCGAAATATTCGGGCTTCCGGTGTCAGTTCCGGCACCCGGGGAATACGTTGCAAACGGAGCTGCGAGGCAAGCGGCCTGGCTCATTTTGGGATCCCGCCCTGCCTGGGGCATCGACACGATTGCAACCGTTCAAAAGCCGGCTGTGCCTGTAACCGTTATGCAATTTGCAGCAGCAACCGAGAATCTTTACCGCTAAACCCTTGTAAATAAAGGCATGTAGCCTCGCAAGCGGTTACTTGTTGCTTTAAACAACAAAACGATAACGATGCTCAATCGTTACCGAAAACGCTCAAATTTGTTTGTTGTTTAGAGCAACAATGGTTACAGCCTCAAATGAGGCGGCCCGTTGGGGGCTGTTACACAAAATCCAAAACAATCCATCTAGGAGACACAATGAAGAAGACTGCATTCTCTGCTGCAGTTGCTATTGCTGCCGCTTCCGCACTGCTTCTGACCGGCGTAGGCGCCGCTCACGCAGCTGCAAGCAAGCGTGCCTGCGTAATCCTGCCAGACGCCGACAGCGGTACCCGCTGGGAGTCCGGTGACCGTCCAGCCCTTAACGGCGCTCTGACCAAGGCCGGTTTCAAGACCGACATCCAGAACGCTCAGAAGGACACCGCCAAGTTCGCAACCATCGCTGACGCTCAGCTCGCTCAGGGCTGTGGCGTTATGATCCTGGTTGACTTCCAGGGTGCAGGCGCAGCTGTTGCAACCAAGGCAAAGGCACAGGGCATTCCTGTTATTGCCTACGACCGCCCAATCGCTGGTGCCAGCTACTACGTTTCGTTCGACAACACCGCTGTTGGTGCTCTCGAGGGACAGACCGTAGTTGACGGCCTCAAGGCTGCCGGCAAGGACCCAAAGACCGCAAGCATCGTTTACGGTTACGGTGACCCAACCGATGGCAACGCAGCCATGTTCAAGGCTGGCGCACTTGCAGTTCTGAAGAAGGCCGGCGCCAAGCCAGCCGCAGAGCTCAAGGGTACCTGGGATGGCCCAACTGCTGGAACTGAGTTCGAGCAGGCATTCACCACCCTCAAGGGCAAGGTAGACGCAGTTCTGTCGCCAAACGACAACAACGCTGCGGCAATCATCGCAATCCTGGACAAGAACAACCAGAAGGCTGTTATCTCTGGTCAGGACGCTTCGGTTGCAGGTCTCCAGAACATCCTTCTGGGCAAGCAGACCGCTACCGTTTACAAGCCATTCAAGGTTGAGGCTAAGGCCGCTACCGACCTGGCAATCAAGATCCTGAAGGGTCAGAAGGTTACCGTCACCAAGAAGCTTGCTGACGGCACCCCATTCCTGGCCTCGACCCCGATCCTGATCAAGGCCGCCACTGTTAAGACCGTGGTTGCTGCCGGCGACGCAAAGGCTTCGGACATCTGTACTGCAGCTGTTGCAGCCGCATGTAAGAAGTACGGCGTCAAGTAATAACTGACAAAGGGGCTGCCCTGCGCCTCAAGTAGGCGCAGGGCAGCTCTTCTTCTCCAAGAATCACCAAACATCCGCAACAAAGAAAGGGCTACTTGTGGAGATCCCAGTAGTCGAACTAGCCGGAGTCAAAAAGAGCTTCGGTCCAGTTGATGTCCTGAAAGGCATCGACCTCAAGGTTTTTGCCGGCAAAGTAACTGCTCTCGTTGGAGACAACGGTGCCGGTAAGTCCACTCTCATCAAGGGCCTCTCCGGAGTCCAGCCCTACGACGAGGGTGAAGTTCGCTTCAACGGCGAAATTGTAAACATCCAGAACCCGCTCGAAGCCAGCGATCTCGGCATCGAGGTGGTCTACCAGGACCTAGCTCTCTGCGAGAACCTGGACATCGTTCAGAACATGTTCCTCGGTCACGAGGTTCTCAAGACCGGCACCCTCCACGAGTCGGAGATGGAGCTTCAGGCCACCAAGGCACTGCAGAGCCTCTCGGTGAGAACCGTGAAGTCGGTCCGCCAGAAGGTTTCCTCGCTGTCCGGTGGTCAGCGTCAGACCGTAGCAATCGCTCGTTCGGTGCTCCGTGAGGCCAAGCTGGTAATCCTCGATGAGCCAACCGCCGCGCTGGGTGTTGCCCAGACCGAGCAGGTTCTGAATCTGGTTCGCCGCCTCGCCGACAACGGTGTTGGCGTGATCATCATTAGCCACAACCTGGGAGACGTCTTCCGTGTGGCCGACAGCATCGCCGTTCTTTACCTGGGTCGCCTGGTAGCTCAGCTCGATGCCAAGGAAACTGACAACGCCGAGGTTGTCGCTTACATCACCGGCCTCAAGTCAACCGACACCAGCGCCATTTCCGTTGAAGGAGCCATCTAGTCATGTCGAATCAAGTAACTTCGCTTGCCAGTGGTCACGAGGGAACTCTGGCCGATCAGTTCCGCGCCTACTTCCTCCGCCTCCGAGGTGGCGAGATGGGTTCGCTCCCAGCTGTTGCCGCAACTCTGGTTCTGGCGGGAATCTTCGCAAGCCTGAGCCCGTTCTTCCTAACCAAGCTCAACTTCACCAACCTGTTCGTTCAGGCCGCCGAGCTCACCATGCTTTCGGCCGCGCTGGTGTTCGTGATTTTGCTGGGCGAAATCGACCTTGCCGCCGGTGTAACCGCCGGTGTGGGCATGGCAGTCTTCATCACCCTCATCAAGTACCAGGGTTGGCCCTGGGTACCGGCTCTGCTGGCTGCATTCGCAACCGGTATCGTGGTGGGCTGGTTCATCGGATTCGTGGTAGCCAAAATCGGAGTCCCGTCCTTCGTCGTGACACTGGCATTCTTCTTGGGCTTCCAGGGAATGCAGCTGGTGCTTCTCGGTGAGGGAGGCGTTTACCGTGTCGAGACTCCTGAAATCACGGCCATCATGAACCAGAACATCCCGGACTGGGGCGGTTGGCTCATGATCGCACTCTGTGGCATCGGAACCCTATTGTTTGGGCTATGGGACCGCTCCCGTCGTGCCGGCACCGGTCTGGTAAACCGTCCGGTCAGCATCCTCTTCATCAAGGTGGCAGCCATCCTGCTCCTAGGTGGCGGTGCCGTTGCAGTAATGAACCAGAACCGCAGCCAGGGTGTTATTCCAATCTCCGGTGTGCCAATCGTGGTTCCAATCTCCATCATCATCATCGTTGCCTTCACCTTCCTGCTCGACCGCACCAAGTTTGGTCGCCACCTCTACGCAGTTGGCGGTAACCCTGAGGCCGCTCGTCGTGCCGGAATCAAGGTTGCACGAATCCGCATCTGGGCATTCATCATCTGTGCCATCCTCGCCGTCGTCTCTGGTGTATTCCACGCCAGCCGCATCGGTTCGGTTGACGGCTCTGCCGGTCACAGCATCGTGCTTAACGGTGTTGCGGCAGCAGTTGTTGGTGGCGTAAGCCTCTTCGGTGGACGTGGCCGCCTTTCCCACGCCGCTATTGGCGCACTGGTTATCACCATGATTGACAACGGTCTGGGTCTGCTTCAGATGCCTGCCGGTGCCAACTTCCTGATCACCGGTGGCGTACTGCTGCTCGCAGCAACTCTCGACGCACTAGCTCGCCGCCGCAGCGGTGGCAGCATTGCGCGAGTCTAACTAAATAGAACCAAACGGGCGAAGCCCTCTCGTATCAAACCAAGGCAGTAATGAAGTTCACCAACGGATTCTGGCTCATGCGAGAGGGCTTCAACGTTCTCTATGCGGCCCAGGCGTATCGCACCCAGATTGTTCCAGCCAGCAACGGAAACGGTCAGGCCATCAAGGCCCTGGTCACTCCCAAGGTGGTGCGGCATCGGGGGCAAACGCTAAACACCGCGACCTTCAACCTGGAGCTAGATGCTCCGGCTGAAGATGTCATCCGGGTTCGGGTCTCGCACCACACCGGTGGCAAGCCGGCCCTGAAGTACCCTGTGGCGGAGTCGTCGGTGACTGCGGTGGCCAATGAATACCCCGATGCCGTTACCCTCACCTCGGGCGAACTCACTGCCAACCTCACCACGGGCGAAGCCTGGAACCTCGAGTTCCGCGCCGGAGATCAGCTGCTGACCCACCAGCGCGAACGCAGCCTGGCCATTGTTGATGGCCCAGAGGGTGAGCACTACCTTTCGGTCCAGCTGGGCTTGGGTGTTGGTGAAAACGTTTATGGTCTGGGTGAGCGCTTCACGCCATTCATAAAGAACGGCCAGAGCGTTGAGGTTTGGAACGAAGACGGCGGCACCTCCAGCGAGCAGGCCTACAAGAACATTCCGTTTTACCTGACCAATCGGGGCTACGGAGTCTTCATCAACCACACCGGTCGGGTGAGCCTCGAAGTGGGTAGCGAGGCGGTTGAACGCGTTCAGTTCTCGGCTCAGACTCAAGACCTCGACTACTTCATCATCTACGGGCCAACCCCCGCGGCCATCCTGCGCAAGTACACCGGTTTGACGGGGCGGGCGCCGCTACTTCCCGAGTGGACCTTTGGGCTGTGGCTCTCCACCAGCTTTGTCACCAACTACGACGAGCACACCGTCAACGGCTTCATCGATGAGATGGCTCGTCGCGACATTCCACTAAGCGTCTTCCACTTCGACTGCTTCTGGATGCGCGAGTACCAGTGGTGCGATTTCGAGTGGGATCCGCGAACCTTCCCGGACCCAGCCGGAATGCTGGAACGCTTGAAGGCCAAGGGTCTCCACATTTCGCTTTGGATCAACCCCTACATCGGGCAGGCATCTCCGCTGTTCGACGAAGCCAAGAATCTCGGATACCTGCTTCGCCGCAACGACGGCCCGGGCGGAACCGCGGGCAGTGTCTGGCAGTGGGACCTCTGGCAGGCTGGGAACGCCATTGTCGACTTCACCAACCCGGCGGCACGCGCCTGGTTCCAGTCCAAACTCCGTCCTCTGCTGGAAATGGGAGTGGACTGCTTCAAGACGGACTTCGGTGAGCGCATTCCGCTAGACGTGGTTTACCACGACGGCTCAGATCCCGAGCAAATGCACAACCTCTACACCCAGCTCTACAACCAAACCGTATGGGAATTGCTGCAGGAGGTTAAGGGTCAGGACGCAATCGTGTTCGCCCGCTCGGCCGCGGTTGGAGGTCAGTCCATGCCCGTTCACTGGGGTGGCGACAACACCTCCAGTTTCGAATCGATGGCCGAGAGCCTTCGCGGTGGTCTGAGCCTGGGCCTGAGTGGTTTTGGTTACTGGAGTCACGACATCGGTGGCTTTGAGGGGTCACCAGACCCAAGTGTCTTCAAGCGCTGGGTAGCCTTCGGGCTTCTCTCTTCGCACAGCCGCCTGCACGGTAACGAGTCGGTGCGAGTTCCCTGGGCCTTCGATGAGGAGGCGGTTGACGTCACCCGGCGCTTTGCCAAGCTCAAGGAGGAACTCATGCCATATCTGTTGGAAACTGCCAAGCAGGCGCATGAGCAGGGCACCCCGATGATGCGTCCGATGCTGTTGGAGTTCCCGGAAGACCGCACAGCTTGGTTCGTGGACGGCCAGTATATGCTGGGTCCAGACCTGCTGGTTGCTCCCGTATTCTCGGCAAGCGGCGAGGTTGAGTTCTACCTCCCGGCCGGCAACTGGACCAACTACTTCACGGGTGAGCAAGTGACCGGTGGCGGTTGGCGCAGCGAGAAGCACGACTTCATGTCGCTGCCACTCTATGTGCGCGAAAACGCATCGGTGTTGAAGCGGTAACCCAGCCATCTAACGCGACCAGGGACAGGTAAGTAATTGTCAAGCCTCATCAACAACACCATTTTCGCCGCCGATCCTTCGGCGCACGTGTTCAACGATCGCCTGTACCTCTACGTTTCATACGACGAGCCCTACACCAACAGCTACGACAGCATGGTCGGTTACCACGTACTGAGCACCGATGATCTGAACCACTGGACCGACCATGGACGCGTGCTGCACCTCAGCCAGGTGGAGTGGGCCATCAGCCACATGTGGGCCATTGACTGCAACTTCTACCAGGGTCGTTATTACCTAACCTTCTGCGCCATTGAGCGGGAGACCAGCACCTTCCGCACCGGACTCGCGGTTTCGGATCGACCTGAGGGTCCGTTCACCGACCTCGGGCCAATCGAGGGTGTGGAGTGGGGTCAGGACCCGTCATTTTTCATTGACGATGATGGCACCCCCTATCTGATTTGGGGCGCCCGCGGATCAATCATGCTGGGTCAGCTGAACGCAGACCTCCGCAGCATCAAGAGCGATACCGTTCGCAACATTTCGGAGCAGGTGGGTGGCTACGAAGGTCCGTTCCTGCACAAGTATCAGGGGCGTTACTACCTGACCTATCCGGCACTTGACGGCGAGGTCTGGCCACAGCGAATGTGCCACGCCGTGGCTGATTCGCCACTGGGTCCGTATCAGGACCTGGGGGTATTCATCGGTGAATACCCCGGAAACTCTGGCACCATTCACGGTTCCGTGGTTGAGTTCCGCGGGCAGTGGTTGACCTTCTACCACTCCGGTTGGGTCTCGGGTACCGCCACCTCACGCAGTCTGATGATGGACCAGCTTTACTACAACTCCGATGGCAGCATTGCCGTCATCAACCCACACCCATCCCCGCGGGGAATGGCCGAAGTGGATGGCGAGCAGTGGCAGATAGTTCTCGATGCCGCAGCGGCGCCACTGGCCGGGGGAGAGCTGCATGGCACTCGCATCGTTGCCAGTAATCCAGGCGACCGCGGATTCAATCCGGACGGATCCACCGGAGCCGGCTACGTGACCGGCCTTACGCAGCAGGAGTATGGCCTCAGCGTGCTGCTGCAGGTTGGACCCGAACGCGACTGGGAGGTGGCGGTCAGATACCGAAGCAAGGCCGACCGCAACGCCCGGCTGCTGGTGGGTGGCTTCCTCTTCTACGACGGAAATCAGAATCAGTCGTACGACCAGTACGTGAATCGCGGAACTGTTTTCCCAAGCACCGATGGCCAGTGGCGCGAACTCGTAATTGGCCAGCACCGAATTGGGTCGGGGGAGTACCGGGTAAGGCTCTCGCACAGCCACAACCTTGCGGCGGGTGAAGAATCCATCGAGGTGGACTGCTTCATTTTCCGACCACTGAACTAGGCCTTCGAAACTCTTCCAAACGAGCTGAGCGAAGGTGACTAGGCTTCAGATATGAGCAATGTTGCTACCTTCACTGGCGTGACGGTCAAGCGCGGAAAACAAACCGTGCTGCGAGACGTGAACCTTGACCTGCCGTCCGGCAAGATCATCGGTTTGCTGGGTCCGAGCGGTGCCGGAAAATCCACCATAATGCGCGCCCTGGTTAGAGTGCAGTCCAAGGTGACGGGTGAG
>Ga0228699_1001567_pt1 | contig 11205 bp, 8 predicted proteins | sample McNCre217_Aug_MG_FD_178016 | JGI IMG/M metagenome (GOLD analysis project Ga0228699, IMG submission 178016) | Freshwater microbial communities from McNutts Creek, Athens, Georgia, United States - 2-17_Aug_MG | ecosystem: Environmental > Aquatic > Freshwater > Creek | place: USA: Georgia...
AAAACACGACTCTTCTTGCTTGGCTTGCTCATTATTCTTGCGACGCTTTTCGCAAATGGCGGAATATTGGCACGGGAAGTCCGTGTGGGCGTGTACGCCAACGAGCCCAAGATATTTTTGAATGACCAAGGCGAGGCCTCTGGCATCTTCCCTGACTTGCTGAGAGAGATTGGCACGCGAGAAAAGTGGACACTTAAATTTGTGCCTTGCGTGTGGCAACAATGTCTGGAGATGGTCGAAAAAGGTGAGCTCGATCTGATGCCCGATGTGGCGCAAACACCTGCGCGTGCAGAGCTATATGACTTTCATCAAACGCCAGCACTCAACAGTTGGTCTGTGATCTACAGACATCCAAATGTGGCGATTCAATCCTTGCTGGATCTGAAAAATAAAAGCGTGGCAGTCTTAAAGGATTCGGTGCAACAAACCTATCTGCAGGATGCTTTCAAAGGTTTTGGCTTCTCTGCCAAATTGATGCCTGTGGATTCTTTTGAAGAAGGATTTGCAAAGGTTCAAGCGGGGCAAATTGACGCCGTCGCAGCCAGCCATCATTTCGGCACTTATGCCTTAGACAAATTTCATTTGGTTGAGACACCGATTATTTTTCAGCCCAGCCATTTGTTTTTTGTGACGAAGAAAGAAACAAATGCGGATTTACTGACCACCATTGATTACTACCTGAACCAATGGCGCGACGACTCGAATTCACCTTTCTTTCATGTCATCAAAAAATGGGCGGGGCAAACCACGGTCACGGTGATTCCTACTTATCTTTGGTGGGCCTTGGGTGGGGTGAGCTTGATGGGTTTGTTGCTGTTTGGCATCGCCAGCTATTTGCGCATCGAAGTGAAGCGAAGAACCGCAGAAATCGTCGATCATCAAAAAAAGTTGAGCTCAATTTTGGATGCCGTCGGGGCGGCGATCTACATCAAAGACAAGAGCCTGCGTTACCAATACGTCAACCGCGCTGCCTCTGAAATTTTGGGCCAAAAACCGGAAGACATCGTTGGCAAGTTAGACCGTGATTTGCAAGATGAAAAAAGCAGCGCCTTGATCACACAAACCGACCGAAATGTCATTGAATCTGGACGCCGCTACGCCGGCGAAGATGTCGTTCGGTTGATCGGCTCTGACACGGCCCACACCTTCTTCTCCGTAAAAATTCCGCTGATCAATTCAAGCGGTGATGTGTATGGCCTGTGCGGCATTTCCACCGACATCACGGACCAGCTCGAATTCACAAAGAAAATTGATCTGCTCGCGCACTTTGATCCTTTGACGGGCCTTTTCAATCGCGCCTTCTTTTTTGAAGAAGCACAAAGGCTACTCAACAGTCCAGATCGCCCGATTGCCAAAGCGGCACTGATTCTCATCAACCTCGATAACTTCAAAGACCTCAATGACACACAGGGGCACTTGGTTGGAGATCTTTTGCTCAAGGAACTGGCCGATCAGTTCAGTTTGATCAAGCAAAACCAACATGTGCTGGCCCGCTTGGTGGGTGATTCCTTTGTATTTTTAATTCACACCCTCCCCCCCGAGCGCAGCGCCATTGAGCGCGAAGTGAATGATTTGGTTCAGCAAATCAAATCAGCTGTGACACGCCCCAAAAAACTTGAAGACGTGACGTACCACGGAACGGCCAGCATTGGCATTTCTATTTTTGAGCCGCATACGGTTTCTGTGCACGAGGGGCTCAAGCAGGCGGAGCTCGCCATGTACCAGGCGAAAAGCCTTGACCGAGGTCAGACCCGTACTTTTGAGGCCCAAATGGGGGAAATCGCGGCGGCGCGGCTCACGCTCGAATCAGAATTGGGTGAAGCCATTGAGAATGGGCAACTTGAAGTTTTTTACCAACCTCAGGTCGACAAAGGCGGCACGCTGATCAGCATGGAGGCCTTGATCCGTTGGCACCATCCCAAGCATGGGCTCTATGCGCCGGCTGCTTTTATTCCACTGGCAGAGTCAACGGGACAGATCTTATCGATCGGGCATTTTGTTTTGGAGTCGGCCTGCGAACAGTTGCACCGTTGGTCCACTCAGCCAGACATGGCCAAGTTGGTCATCGCGGTCAATGTGAGCGCGCGTGAATTTTTTGATGAAGGCTTTATTGACCGCGTGATACGCACGCTGTCCAAATTCAGCTTCAACCCAGGGTGCTTAGAGCTAGAGCTGACGGAAAGTCAGTTGCTCCAAGACTTTGAGGGAACCATGGTCAAACTCAATGCCTTGAAGGGTATTGGTCTACGTCTGTCACTCGATGACTTTGGCACAGGCTATTCCTCCTTGAGTCGTTTGAAAAATTTGCCGTTTGACCAACTCAAAATCGACGCTGCTTTTGTGCGTGATTTGGTGACCAACCCCAGCGACTCAGCCATCATCAAAACCATCATTGATCTTGGCAAAACACTCCATGTGGAAATTCTGGCCGAAGGCGTGGAAACACAAGCGCAAATGGACATCTTGATTGCCTTGGGTTGCGAAAAGTTCCAAGGCTATCTACACGGTAAACCTATGCCGATGCAAGAGCTGATGGCTGGACATGCGCAACGCCCCTGACGCGCCCTAAAAAAACATTGAAAGTGATAAATGTTATAAAGGATGAAATTTATTTAGAAAATAATGAATTCATCAAGCCTCAAAACATTCGTCACGTCACCGAAAGTAATTGTTTCTTTTTTCCTGACGCTGATCACGGTTTTATTTTGGTGGTACTTATTGGGGTCAGCCCAAACGCTAAGGGACGAGGCGACCTTCCAAGCCCAATTGAGAGGAAAGCAAGTCAACACAGCGGTCTCTCAAACCGTCTCCATGCTGTTTCGCAATGTGGACCAAGCCACTGTCAGGATGGCCCACAGCTATCTGCGCAATGGCAAGCGTGTTCCCTTTGATGAGCTGGATCTGATTGTTAAGAAATTCCCAGAGGGTGCTGTCGTTCAGATCGCTGTGATCGATGCACAAGGGTACTTGGCGTATACCAGCCTGAACAACCAAGAACGTGTGTTCCTTGGCGATCGGGAGCATTTCAAGGTACATCTAGGCATTCATGAAGAACACCTGTTCATCAGCAAGCCGGTTCTGGGGCGTGTTTCGAATAAATGGTCCATCCAATTCAGCAGACCCATCTTTGATCATGGTCAATTCAAAGGAGTGGTCGTTCTGTCGGTGGACCCCGAGTACTTGCACAAAGAACTGGTCAAGTTGACTTTAGGGGACGATGACACCATTTCAATCCTCCGCACCAGCGGCGAGTATTTAGCACGAGACAGGTTGCACCACGAAGCTATTTCAACTTCCGTGCCCAGCGGTCGCCCTTTTTTGGGTGCGCCAGCCGGCGGAAGTGGTTTTTTCCAAGCATTCTCATCTGTCGACGGGGTGGATCGAATTTTTCACTGGGTGAGGCTCCAGGACTTCCCCGTGGTGGTGACTTTGGGCTTGGGTAAAAAAGGCATCCTAGGCCCGATAGAAACCGCCATCGCCCACGAAGAGCAGAGGGCCATGCTTTTCACGGTACTGCTATGGGTACTGGCTTGGAGCATGGTTTTTTTCATGGCTCAAATACAAACGAATGCACAAAAACGCATTGTGTTGGAATACGCCGCACACCACGATGTCCTGACAGGCTTGAAAAATCGAGCGGGTCTGATCGCCTCGCTCGACTACATGCTGGGCAACGACCTCGCTCACGACCAGCACTTCACCGTGTATTTCATGGACTTGGATGGCTTCAAAAAAATCAACGACCACTACGGCCATGCGATTGGCGATGAAGTGCTAAAGGCGACTGCCCGAATGATCTCGGGTTGCACCAGAAGCAGCGATGTCGTCGCTCGGATTGGCGGAGATGAGTTTGTGGTTGCAAGCCAAAGCGCACCATCAGAGGGCGACGTCACGGCACTCACACACCGCATCAAAGCCGCATTTTTATCGCCCATCCACATCAACGGAAATGACTTGACAGTAGGCATCAGCATCGGGGTCGCAAAATACCCTCAAGACGGTGTCACCATCGACGAGTTATTGGTTCACTCAGACCGCGCCATGTATATGGATAAGCAAACACACACACTCTCAAAAAGTACTTAGTCCGGCGAACCAAGCTAAGTGCTTTATTTATCTGAGGTGGCTGACGGGCTCGAACCCACGACTGCATCTCATTAAACCTTCCTACTCTAGGCTCTCAGAAGCTCCATGGCAAGGGGTTGACTAACCACTGATTGTGGATTCCATTACATCTATGCAAGTCCCATTTCAAAGTGAAGTCACGTTGGTTTTCTCAACTCATTGAAGGACGAATCATGTACAAATCATTCCATGCCCATCAGTTAGCTTTCGCCCTCGCCTTGGGGGTTTTCACCGCTGGATGGGCGCACGCCCAGACTGCTTCTGTATCGCAAACTCAGTACGCTGCCGACAGCAAGCAGGCCACGGCGCGATACAAGGAGGATCAACAGCTTTGCACCACGGAACCAACGGCCGCCAGCCGTATGCAGTGCAAGCGCGATGCCAAGGCCGAATACGACAGCGCTATGGCAAGCGCCAAAGCACGCATGGGCAGCAACGCATCTAGTAGCACGACAGCGGCCAGTTGTTCAGATTGCGCAAAGGTCATTGCGGTGAGCCAGACCGAAAAGGCGGGTGAAGGTAGCGCCGTAGGCATGATCACTGGCGGTGTACTGGGTGCGGTTCTGGGCCATCAATTGGGAGGTGGTCTTGGCAAGGACTTGGCCACCGCAGCAGGAGCCGCAGGTGGAGCGTACGCTGGCAAAGAGATCGAAAAACGCACCAACACCCACAAGGTATGGACCGTCACCGTCAAAATGCCCAATGGCAACACGTCGAATTTTGAATTCGCCAGTCATCCAGGCTACCAGGTGGGTGACACAGTTCGAGTTGAGAACAACCGACTCACTCGGCCTTGAGCGCTTTTGCCGAAGCAAGGTTGAGGTCGCCTGAATTTGGCGAAGCAGGTTGTCAGAGCTTCGAGAAAGCGCATTGCCACGCAACAAAAGAAGAATCTAAAAATCTGCTGACATCCGCCGTTGCATCGAGAAGAAGGCAGAAAGCAAAAAGCCCGGTGAACCGGGCTTTTTGCTTAATTTATTTGGGGTGGCTGATGGGGCTCGAACCCACGACAACAGGAATCACAATCCTGGACTCTACCAACTGAGCTACAGCCACCGTAGAAGCGAAAATTATAACCTAGCTATTTTGATTTCTGCCTTGAATTTTTCTTTTAATAGCTTGTAGTACGCCAAGCCTTCAGCAGAAGCCCACCACTGGGCATATTGATCACGCTCACGGGCCAAATCTGCGGTGTTGGCAGCATCGCGTGGCAATACTTTTTCAACCTTCACCACGGCATAACCGCTGGTGCCCAAGTCAACACCCACCCACGCGGGCAAGGTTTGGGTGCTGGCACGCAAGGCGGCCTCCACCAACGCAGAAGGCTGCGCTTGTTTAGATTCACGCGAGACCACGATGGCAGCAGGCAGTTTGGCAGTGTCTGGGCTAGCCTTCCACTCGGCCAATTTGGCTGAGCCTTCTGAGCGCGCACGCGCAGTCGCTTGTTGGGCAACCACTTGCTCGCGCACACGGACTTTGACTTCATCCAAAGGCAATGTCCGCGCAGGGCTGTAGTTGGTGATGCGAGCTGCCGCCAACACATTGGGTGCTAACTCCACGGCTTCGGTGTTGCGTTTTTTCTCAATCGAATCTGCTGAGAACACAGCGGCCAACAGCTTGGGGCTATTCGCGGCGGTATTACCGGCCACAGGCTCGCGGCCCAAGTTACTGGCGTGTTGCACGTCGAGCTTGAGTCGCTCGGCCACAGGTTTCAAGCTGTCAGACTGCTCGTACACCAAGTTGGTGAACTGCTCGGCCGCTTCTGCAAACTTGCGTTGGGCCAATTGGGCGCGCACTTCTTGTTCCAACTTCGCGCGTTGGGATTCAAAGCTCTTTTGCTCAGGTTGCTTGATGTCCGTCAGGCGAATGATGTGAAAACCGAACTCGGTTTCAACCAAGCCGCTGGTCTCACCTTTTTTCAACGCGAAGGCGGCCTCTTCAAAAGGCTTGACCATGGCACCACGGCCAAAGAAATCAAGGTCTCCGCCTTTGGCAGCAGAACCTGAATCTTGCGAATTTTTACGAGCCAGCTCAGCAAATTGGTTGGGTGACTTTTGCACTTCAGCCAGCAAAGCTTGTGCTTTGGCACGCGCCGTATCACGCTCGGCCGCAGAGGCGTTTTTGTCGGCATTGATCAAGATGTGGCTGGCACGGCGCTCTTCCAAACCAGCTAAGCGTGCAGCATTTTGTTCGTAATAAGTTTTAAGTTCTGCCTCAGGCACCACGATGTCTTGTTGCACCGCCGCCAAATTCAGCACCACGTATTCAATGTCGGCACGTTCAAGTGACTGGAACTTGTCGGCATTGGCTTTGTAATAAGCCTCAAGGTCAGCATCCGTCGGGTTGATTTGACCCACAAAATCAGCCGGCGCAAAGCGCGCCACTTGGACTTGGCGTTGCTCGTAAAAAGCATTCAAGGTCACATCGGCCAAAGCAGTAGAGCTGAAGCTGGTCACGCCCACGCCTGACATCACTTGGCGCGAAGCCAAGTCACCACGCACTTGCGCTTCAAACGACTCAGGCGACATGCCTTGTGTGGCCAAGAGCTGACGATAGCGCTCCATGTCCAACGTGCCATCCGCACGGCGCAACGCCGCGATGGTTGGGTTTTGTTGCAACTCAGCGGCCAATCGGGCATCGCTGGCACCCAAATGCAGTTTGTTAGCGGCCACTTGCAACAGGCGGTCACGCACCATGCGCTCAAGCGTGCTGTATTTGGCTTCCGGTGTGTCGAACAACTTCACATCCACATTGGGCATGCTGCTGCGCATGCGTTCCACTTGGCTGCGGTGCGTACCATCCCATTCGGCTTGCGTGATGTCCTGACCGTCCACCGTGGCCACCGTGGCACCCCCTTCACGAAAACGGTTGTAGCCCTCAAGGCCAAACAAAACGAAAGACGGGAAGATCAACAGGAACAGCAAAAACTGCATGACCCGTGTGTGCTTGCGAACAAAATCAAACATGTTGTGGACTCATCGTGAAGTGTGAGGAACCAAGAAAAAAGGCGAACGCTTCGTTCGCCTTTTTAATGGGTGGTGGGTGCTGACGGGGTCGAACCGCCGACCTACTGCGTGTAAGGCAGCCGCTCTGCCAACTGAGCTAAGCACCCATCCGTAACCGCTAATTAGTTCAAGGCGTCTTTCAAACCCTTGCCTGGACGGAACTTAGGCACCTTGGCTGCTTTGATCTTGATGGCTTCGCCAGTGCGTGGGTTGCGGCCTGTGCGAGCGGCACGCTTGCCCACTGCGAAAGTACCGAAACCAACCAAAGAAACTGTGCCGCCTTTTTTCAAGGTTGTTTTCACTGCGCCGATGGTGGACTCGAGTGCGCGAGTGGCTGCAGCTTTGGAAATGTCTGCGTGCTTGGCAATGTGCTCAATCAGTTCTGTCTTATTCACAAAAATCCCCTCTCAATGAGATGTGATGTTGGTCAATGGTGATGCTAGTTTACTAGCACTACGTGATGTAACGCTGCCGTGGATGAGGCCATCTCAGTGCACTGTGCGTCTCATGAAGAAACTGTACACAACACGGCATGGAGTCGAATTCTAGTCTTTTTTTGAAGCTAAAAATCACAACGCATCTGCAATGGCACGGCCCACATCGGAAGTACTAGCGTTACCCCCAATGTCTGGTGTCTTGGGCGCGCCACTCTTAGGATCAAGCACCTTCTCAATCGCGGCCATCACAGCATCATGTGCATCTTTGTGACCCAAAAATTCCAACATCATGGCGCCACACCAAATTTGACCAATCGGATTGGCAATGCCTTTGCCCGCAATATCAGGGGCTGAGCCGTGCACCGGTTCAAACAAAGACGGGAACTTGCGATCGGGGTTCAAGTTGGCACTCGGCGCAATGCCAATCGTGCCAGTGCATGCTGGGCCTAAGTCGCTCAAGATGTCGCCAAACAAATTGCTGGCAACCACCACATCAAAGAAGTCAGGGCGTTGCACAAAGTGGGCCGTCAAAATGTCGATGTGAAACTTGTCCACATTGATTTCTGGATAGTTCTTGGCCATTTCAACCACGCGCTCATCCCAGTAAGGCATGGTGATGGCAATGCCGTTGGATTTGGTTGCACTGGTCAAATGCTTTTTAGGACGCGTCTGCGCCAGTTCAAAAGCGAACTTCAACACGCGGTCCACACCAATGCGCGACATCACGGTTTCTTGCATCACGATTTCGCGTTCCGTGCCGGGGTACATGCGTCCACCAATGCTGGAGTACTCGCCTTCGGTGTTCTCACGCACGATGTACATGTCAATCTCGCCAGGCTGACGAGGTGAGCCATCGCGGCGCACCACGGGCGCAATGATGCCGGGCATCAAACGTGCGGGGCGCAAGTTGATGTATTGGTCAAACTCGCGGCGAAACATCAACAGCGAACCCCATAGCGACACGTGGTCCGCAATTTTTTCTGGCCAACCCACCGCACCAAAATAAATGGCATCGTGGCCGCCGATTTGGTCTTTCCAATCGTCGGGCAGCATCTGGCCGTGCTTTTCGTAATAGTCCCAGCTCGAAAAATCGAAATGGTCAAACTTCAAATCGATGCCGAACTTACGGGCCACTGCGTCCATGACGCGAATGCCTTCAGGCATGACTTCTTTGCCAATGCCGTCACCGGCAATAACGGCAATACGGTGTGTTTGACCCATGAGATGCTCCTAGAAAGATTGAACTTGAGATGAAGCTTACCGGCAAATATCGCAATAATCATGCAATTGATTATTCCCAAAAAGGCAGCAATTGGATCGTACAGATTTGGCGATGGTCTTGGCCGTTAGGCAACACGGCAGCTTGGTAAAAGCAGCACGGGCATTGCAACTCACACCTCCCGTCGTCACGAAGCGGCTATCAGCGCTAGAGGTTCACTTAGGTGTTCGTCTATTTCAACGCATCACACGACGCGTCAGCCCCACCACCGAAGGGCATGCGTTGTGTGACCGCGCCATCGAGGTGTTACAAAGCTTTGCCAGCATCGAAGATGAGTTGCGCGAACGCCAAAGTGAACCCTCGGGGCTGATTCGCATCGCTTGCAGTTTTGGGTTTGGTCGGCTTTGGCTGGGCCCCATGTTGGCTGAGTTCCATGAGCGCTACCCTGCCGTTGCTGTGGATTTGCAACTTTGCGAGCAACTGCCTGACTTGGCCAATGAAAGTTTTGATGCCGCGATTTGGCTGTGGCATCCACCTGCACACATTGCAGCTGAGTGGATTTCTCGCAAACTCGCCACCAACCAACGCGTGCTAGTCGCCGCACCTGATTACCTTGCCCAACGTGGCACACCGAAAACATTGGAGGATTTAACCTCGCACGATTGTTTGGTGGTACGTGAAAACGGTGGAGACACGGGACAAGGCCAGCGTTTTGACCACTGGCGACTTAGCACCAAAAGTACAGCCCGTACGCCCTCACGCACACAACACATCACCGTCAAAGGCCCGCTCTCCAGTAACTCTGGAGAAATGGTGCGGGATTGGTGTTTATCGGGTCACGGCATCATGTTGCGCAGTTTGTGGGACGTCGCGCCGCAATTGGCCTCTGGCAAACTCAGCCGAGTACTCCCGCACTACGCCATGTATGACGCGGACATCCATTGGCTGGCCCCCTATCGCTCACAGATGCCATTGCGTATCCGTTTGCTGCAAGATTTTTTGGCGTCTCGGTTCCGTGATGAACCGTGGAAATACTCAGCGCGGTGAGACAGGACGAACAACCAAACTAACGCCGATCGCGGTCACCGCAATGCCTGCCAGTGTCATCAAGGTGATGGGTTCATCAAACAAAAACCACGCCATCACTGCGGTGGTGGGTGGCACCAAATACAACAAGCTGGTCACAGCGGCCGCGGCGCCGCGTTGAATGAGGATGTAGAACAACGAACTACCGCCCAAGGTCAACACCAATACCGCCCACACCATCGCCCAAGTCATTTCGGCATTCCACAAAGCAGGTTCGGTTTCCATGAGTGCCAAAGGCAAGGTCACCAAGTACGCGGCCATCAGTTGGACCGCATTGGCACTGCGCACATCGCAAGGCTGTACGAATCGCTTTTGATAGAGCGTGCCGGTGGTGATAGACACCAAGGCCATGGTGATCATGGTCAAGCTCCACGGGGTGACTTCAATGCCGCCTTCGAGTTTGCGCGACACCACCATGGCCAAACCCACAAAACCCAAAGCCAAGCCTTGCCATTGACGACGCGACACATGACCACCGCGTGCGGACAACCAAATGGCGGTGAGAACAGGCTGCAAACCCACAATCAAGGCCGTCAGCCCCGCACCCATGCCCACCTTCACAGCCGCCCACACGCCGCCCAAGTAACCGGCATGCATCAACACACCCGTGACAGCCAAATGCCACCACTGCGCCCTGCCCTGCGGCCAAGGCACACGCGTCCATTTGACCCACAGTACAAAACACAAAATAGAAAAGATATAGCGCCACAACAAGAACGTGAAAGGCGGCGAATTGGGCATGCCGTAGCGCGCCACGATGAAGCCCGTGCTCCAGATCAACACAAACACCACAGGCATGGCCCGTAGCCATGCTTGGTTTTGCGACTCAGACATTACTTGGCGTGGTCCACGATGTCAGGCCAAGCTTTTTGCAAGTAGTACACCATCGACCACACGGTCAACACGCCGGCAACCCAGATCAACACCGTGCCCCACAAGGCCGTGTCAATCACGCCAAACAGCTGGCCATCAAACAACAAGAAAGGAATAGCCACCATTTGCACCATGGTCTTGAGCTTGCCCAGCATGTGCACCGCCACGCTGCGTGAAGCACCAATTTGCGCCATCCATTCACGCAAGGCTGAAATGGCAATTTCGCGCCCAATGATGATGAGCGCCACCAGCACATCAGCGCGACCCAAATGCACCAAGATGAGCAAACTGGCGCACACCAAAAACTTGTCGGCCACAGGATCGAGGAAAGCACCAAAAGCAGACGACTGGTTGAGCTTGCGCGCCAAGTAACCATCGAGCCAATCGGTCAAGGCAAACACCACAAACATCACGGTGGCCCACAGGTTGCGCTCTGCCGTTTCAATGGGTAAGTAAAACA
>Ga0228699_1001568_pt1 | contig 11195 bp, 8 predicted proteins | sample McNCre217_Aug_MG_FD_178016 | JGI IMG/M metagenome (GOLD analysis project Ga0228699, IMG submission 178016) | Freshwater microbial communities from McNutts Creek, Athens, Georgia, United States - 2-17_Aug_MG | ecosystem: Environmental > Aquatic > Freshwater > Creek | place: USA: Georgia...
CCGGCACCTCATCGCCATTTTTGGCCACACGCTTCCAGACTTCGCCCGAGAGCTCCATCTTCAGCCACTCCACACCATCCGCAATCAGGCGCTGGGCCTGAGAGCGGGTGCTGGCCAGCCCGCGCTGCACCAAAAGTTGATCAATCCGCATGCTGATTCCGGCTTAGTAGCGGTAGGTTTCCTTTTTGTAAGGACCTTCCTTCTTCACGCCGATGTAGGCGGCTTGCTCGTCAGTCAGTTCGGTCAACATGGCGCCGACCTTCTTCAGGTGCAAACGGGCCACTTTTTCGTCGAGGTGCTTGGGCAACACATAGACTTTGCCGGCCTTGTAATCCTTGGGCTTGGTGAACAGTTCGATCTGGGCGATCGTCTGGTTCGCGAAGCTGGACGACATCACAAAGCTGGGGTGGCCCGTGCCGCAACCCAAGTTCACCAAGCGACCCTTGGCCAACAGAATGATGCGCTTCTCGGCCTTCTTGCCGCTCTTGGGGAAGATCACATGGTCCACCTGGGGCTTGATCTCTTCCCACTTGCACTTGGACAAGGAAGCCACGTCGATTTCGTTGTCGAAGTGGCCGATGTTGCAGACGATGGCCTGGTCCTTCATCGCGTCCATGTGCTTGTAGGTGATGACGTTCTTGTTGCCGGTGGTGGTCACGAAGATGTCGGCCTTGTCGGCGGCATATTCCATGGTGACGACCTTGTAGCCTTCCATCGCAGCTTGCAGGGCGTTGATCGGGTCGATTTCTGTCACCCACACTTGGGCGGACAAAGCACGCAGTGCTTGGGCAGAGCCCTTGCCCACGTCGCCGTAACCGGCCACCAGAGCCACCTTGCCGGCAATCATCACGTCGGTGGCGCGCTTGATACCGTCCACCAGCGATTCACGGCAGCCGTACAGGTTGTCGAACTTGCTCTTGGTCACCGAGTCGTTGACATTGATGGCGCGCAGAGCCAAGGTGCCCTTGGCGGACATTTCTTCCAGGCGCATCACACCGGTGGTGGTTTCTTCAGTCACGCCGATGATGTTCTTCAGGCGGCGGCTGTACCAGGTGGGGTCGACCTTGAGCTTGGCCTTGATGGCGTTGAACAGGCAGATTTCTTCTTCGCTGCCAGGCTTGGCCAGGACTTTGATGTCCTTCTCAGCGCGAGCGCCCAGGTGCATCAACAAGGTGGCATCGCCGCCGTCGTCCAGGATCATGTTCGGGCCTTCAGCGGCCGTGCCCTTCTTGCCACCGAATTCAAAAATGCGGTGGGTGAAGTCCCAGTACTCTTCCAGCGACTCGCCCTTGTGTGCGAACACGGGCGTGCCTTTGGCCACCAGCGCCGCAGCGGCGTGGTCCTGGGTGGAGAAGATGTTGCACGAAGCCCAGCGCACTTCGGCGCCCAGGGCTTGCAGGGTTTCGACCAGCACGCCGGTCTGGATGGTCATGTGCAGCGAGCCGGTGATGCGCGCGCCCTTCAGAGGCTGGCTCTTGGCGAATTCTTCGCGGATGGCCATCAGGCCGGGCATTTCGGTTTCGGCAATCGTCAGCTCTTTGCGACCCCAGGCAGCCAGGCTCAGATCGGCCACTTTGTAATCGGTAAATTGGGCTACCACTGCCTTGGCAGCGGTCACCGCTTTGGTGGCTTTTTCAGCTTTGGTGGCAGATTTTGCGGGGGCTTTGACAGCGGATTTCGCAGCGCTCATGGTTCACTCCAAAAGTTCATGTGGATGGCACTGGTCGGCAGGGGGATTGGATGGCCAAACTCACCGCACACGTTTCCAGTGGGTGAGCGCCGTTGTGAAGGCACGGTGCAGGGCGCACCGTGGGTTCCGAGCCTCACTCGCGGTACCCAAACAGGCACTTGGCGGGCTGCAACGCTCCTCGGAAGCTGCGGATTTTACCCTCTAGTCGATTGCCGCACCAAGCCGCTGGGGCAAAGCCATAGCGGAGGCACCCGGCTCAGGCCGCCGGGCCGGTGCTGGTGCCCACCTGCAAAGCCGGCTGGCGCAGCAGCTGGTAAGGGCCGCCTTCGGGGTCGCGCAGCACCTTCATCACCATCTCGGCCAGCGCGAAACCGGTGGTTTGCGGCGTGGGCTGGGTCACGGTGGTCACATCCAAACCGGTGAGCAAGGTGTCCTGCGGAATATCGCCATGCACCACCACCGAAATGCCCTGCCCCACCCGGAGGTTGGCATCCATCAGCCCGCGGATCAGGCCCACGCCGCCCAGGTTGTTGTCCACCAGCACAGCCGTGGGCCGGGGTGACAAGGCCAAGACCTGCGCCACCGCATTCAGGCCGCTGCGCCTGTCGTTCACACCGCCTATGCAATAGCCGGGCGGGCACTCCACACCTGCAGCCTGCAGGGTACGGATGTAGCCCCGGTGGCGTTGAAAGGCGAAGTTCAACTCCAGCGGCGCGTGCACATACGCAATGCGCGTGTGGCCCAAGGCCAGCAAATGCTCGACCGCCAGCTGGCTGCCCAGGTCATTGTCAAAGTCCAGCCAGGAGTAATGCGCGCAATCGGCAGTGCGGCCGTAGCCCACAAAGGGGTAATTGTTCTCCAGCAGGAAATCCACGCGCGGGTCATGGACCCGGGTGTTGGGCACGATGACCGCATCCACCCGCCCGCCGCGGAACAGGCGCTCGTAAATCTCCAGCTCGGTTTCGTTTTTGGCCACCGCCAGCAACAAGTCCTGGTGCTCGCGCTCCAAGCGCTCGCCCAAGCCATCGGCCATATCCAGAAACTGCGGGTTACCCAGGTTTTCGACCGCGGCGGAATACACAATCCCGATCGCATCGGTATTGCCACGCACCAGTCGGCGCGCGCCCGCATCGGGGCGGTAGCCCATGGCGTCTGCCATTTCTTGCACACGGGTGCGGGTCAGGGCGTTAACGTCGGTGTACCCGTTCAAAGCCCTGCTGACCGTGGAAGTGGACAGACCCAATGCCTGGGCCAACTGCTTGATGCTCACGCGTGTCTCCGGGAATGCTCGTTAGTTGTGGCGGCAAGTTTAAGCCTTGCTCCGCGCGCGGCTGTCGGGGCAGCTCTGTAAAATACGCCCTCTTCTCCTGCGGCCCGCCTGTGATGCGCGGCCCACCCGACCCTGGACCCCCCTGTGACCTACGCACCCGAGACCAAGCGCCGCCGCACTTTTGCGATCATTTCCCACCCGGACGCCGGCAAGACCACGCTTACCGAAAAGCTCTTGCTGTTCTCGGGCGCGATCCAGATCGCCGGCTCGGTGAAAGCCCGCAAGGCCAGCCGCCACGCCACCTCCGACTGGATGGAAATCGAAAAGCAGCGTGGCATCTCGGTGGCCTCGTCGGTCATGCAGATGTCGTACCGCGACCATGTGGTCAACCTGCTCGACACACCCGGCCACAAAGACTTCTCGGAAGATACCTACCGCGTGCTCACGGCCGTGGACTCGGCGCTGATGGTGATTGACGCGGCCAACGGTGTGGAAGCCCAGACCCGCCGCCTGATCGAGGTGTGCCGCCAGCGCGATACGCCCATCATCACCTTCGTGAACAAGATGGACCGCGAAGTGCGCGAGCCCTTGGACATCCTGGACGAAATCGAGCGCGAACTGGGCATGCCCTGCGTACCCATGACCTGGCCCGTGGGCCAGGGCAAGCTGTTCGGCGGCATCATCAATTTGCGCACCCAGGCCATGACCGTGTTTGAGTCCGGCAGCGAGCGCCGCCCGCAAGACTTCGACACCATGCCCCTCACCGACCCGGCCGCGCTGCAAGCCCGCTTCGGCCACGAGTGGGATACCGCGGTGGAGAGCATGGAGCTCGCCACCGGCGCCTCCCCCGCCTGGGACCACGAAGCCTTTTTGGCCGGCAAGCAAACGCCCGTGTTCTTCGGCTCCGGGGTGAACAACTTCGGTGTGATGGAAGTGCTGGACGCGCTGGTCGACTTGGCGCCCGCCCCCCAGAAGCGCATCAGCACCACGCTGGTGAACCGCCAGCCGGTGGTCAAAGAAATTCAGCCCGAAGACGAAGCCTTCAGCGGCGTGGTCTTCAAGGTGCAGGCCAATATGGACGCCAACCACCGCGACCGCATCGCCTTCGTGCGCATGGCCAGCGGCAAGTACACGCCGGGCATGAAGCTCAAGGTCATGCGCACCGCCAAAGAGCTGCGCCCCACCTCGGTGGTGACCTTCATGAGCCAGCGCCGCGAGGCGGTGGAAGAGGCGTATGCCGGCGACATCGTCGGCTTTACCACCCACGGAGGGGTGCAGCTGGGCGACACCATCACCGATGGCAGCGTCAACCTCATGTACACCGGCCTGCCCTTCTTCGCGCCCGAAATGTTCATGACCGTGGTGCTCAAAAACCCCTTGCGTACCAAGCAGCTGCAGCAAGGCCTGGCCCAGCTGGGCGAGGAAGGTGCCATCCAGGTGTTCAAGCCCGAAATGGGCGGCAACATGCTGCTGGGCGCTGTGGGCCAACTGCAGTTTGAAGTGGTGCAACACCGCCTCAAAGGCGAGTACGACGCCGACATCCGCCTGGAAAGCAGCCAGTACACCGGTGCGCGTTGGATCACCGCAGACACGCCCAAGGAGCTACAGGAGTTTGTGAACGCCTACCCCATGCGCATGGCCAAGGACGCGGCCGATACGTTGGCCTACTTGTGCACCAGCCCCTACGACGTGCGTCTGGCGCAGGAGCGCTTTCCGAAGATCCACTTCCACCCGCTGCGGGAGCATGCGGGCTTGGCGCTGCAAACAGCAGGCTAGCCAAAAGGCCCCGACGTGAAACCCCTGGCGCAATGGCCGGTGGACAGCCGCCGCGTCATCCGCGGGGTGTTCACCGATATCGACGACACCCTCACCCACGACGGCCATATCGCCCCCGAGGCGCTGCAGGCGCTGGGGGACCTGAAAGCGGCCGGGCTCACGGTGATTCCCATCACCGGGCGGCCCATCGGCTGGTGCGAGCCCTTCATGGCCGGTACCCACGGCCCGGCGTGGCCGGTAGATGCGATGGTGGCCGAGAACGGTGCGGTCGCGTTTGTGCCGAGCACTGCCAACGCGGCTACAAGCCTAATCGGCCTCCAGCGCCCGTCAGACATGCGCGGAGTGCTATCAAAAAGATATCAGCAAAGCATCCAGGCGCGCACTGCCAACCGGCTGCGCATGGACGCCATTGCCGCCCAAATCTGCGCCGAAGTGCCGGGTGTGGAGCTCAGCCGCGACAGCGCGGGGCGCGAGACCGACCTTGCGTTTGACTATGCGGAATTCGCTCAGCATTCGCCTGACACCGTGCAGCGCGTGCTGGCCCTGCTGCAAAGCCACGGCATGCAAACCACGGTGAGCAGCATCCACATCCACGGCTGCTTCGGGGACTTCAACAAATGGACCGGCGCCTGCTGGATCGTCCGCGAACTGCTGGGCCGCGACCTGAGCACCGAGTTGGACCAGTGGGTATTTGTGGGCGACTCGGGCAATGACCAGGCCATGTTCCAACACTTCACCCACAGCGCGGGCGTGGCCAACATTGCGCGCTTTGTGCCGCAGCTCAGCCACCTGCCGACCTACGTCACACCCTCTGCGCGTGGAGCTGGTTTTGCCGAAGTGGCCCGCGCCATTCTCGAGGCGCAGCATGGATAAGCACACCCCCACCACGCCGGGCTCGCGGCGCGGCTTGCTGGCGGTGTTCGGCTCCACGCTGTTTCAGCTCTCGGGCGTATTCATGCTGTCGCCCTTGGTCTTGGTGCTGCTCAAAGCGCAAGAGGTTTCCACCACAGTGGCCGGGCTGTTTGCGGCCACCAATTGGCTGGGGATTTTCATCATCACGCCCTTTGCCTCTGCGGTGACGCGGCGCTGGGGCCGCCAGCGGGCGATGTGGTTTGCGTCGGGCGTCCCCCTGGCAGCCGCCGTGGGCTTTCTTTGCACCGATAACCTCGCGCTATGGTTTGCGTTGGAGCTGCTGGCAGGCATTGCAGGCGGCATGCGCTGGGTGCTGGCCGAAGCGTTCATTGCCGAGTTTTCGCCGCCCGATCGACTGGGCCGCACCATGGGCCTGTACGCCACCATGGTAGGCATGACCTTCATCATCGGCCCCACCCTGCTGGCGTGGGCGGGCAACGACGGGCACCGTGCCCTGGGCTTGGTCATTGGCTTGATGAGTTTGGGCTTGCTCTGGACCACGCAAATTCCGCATCTTCCTGCCGCCCCTGCCACCGAGGAGAGCAGCCACACCGGACCGCGCGGCTTGTGGCTCGCGCTGCAACACCACCCCATCCTGATGCTGGCGGGCTTTATCGGCGGCTTTTTTGAACTGGGCTTGGCCTCCATCCTCCCCTTGTACGGACTCAGCCTGGGCCTGGGCGCCAGCGCTGCGGCGTTGTTGATTTCGGTCAGCGGCCTGGGTAGCACGCTGGTCGCGCTGCCCGTGGGCCTGGTGGCCGACCGCTACCAGGACCCGGTGCTTGGCCGCCGCCGTTTGATGATGCTGGTCGCAGCCATGGCCTTGGTGTGCTCGGCCCTGCTACCGCTGGTCAGTCGAGCGCTGTGGCTGGCGTGGCCGGTGGTGTTTTTGCTGGGCGCTGCCGGCAGCGCGCTGTACACCTTGTGCATGACCGACATCGGTGCCCGCGAAAAAGGCACCACCCTGGTCAACAGCACCGCCGTGCTAGTGCTCAACTACACCTTGGGTGGGCTGGTGGCGTCGGGCATCAGCGGCGCGTTGATCGACTGGTCCGCCACCGTGGCCTTTCCAGCGGTACTGAGCACCGTGGCGGGCGTGGGCTTGGCCGCACTCTGGCGGGTGCGCCACAGCGGGCGGGTCTGAACTACCCCTCCCCTACCTCGCTCGCTTACTTGTGCTTTTTCTTGGCCGGGGCGGCCTTGGCGCCTTTTCCTGGCTTTCCTGCCCTGCCCGCTTTGGCCGTCTTGCCGGCCTTGCTGCCTTTGACGGCTTTGCCGTGCTTGCCATGGGCCTTGCGGCTGCCGGAGTCGGACGCTGCCGACCGGTGCGCAGCCATGTGGGGCGGCGGCATCATGTCTTCGGGCGACATGTTGTAGGTCTGGGCAATCGCCGCCCAGCCGGCGCCCTGCTGGCGCTGCATCAGCACGCCGGGCAATGTTTGCTCGCCCTGCGGCGTCTGCACCGTGCCACCATGCAACGCGGCGCTGATCTGGTCCGGATTGGGCGCCCCAATGCCTTGCTGCTTGAGAGCCCCTTGCGCCAGCTTGAGCGCCAAACGCACTTCGCCATACCCCATGGCCCCGGTCACCGGCACCAAGCCGGCCGGGCCATGGTCGCTGGTGGGGCGGCCGCTGCGCAAAGTGGTTACCAGCGATTCGGTCTCTGCATGGCTGCCCACAAAAGGCGCGAATTCGCTCACAAGGCGTTCGGTAGACGCAGCGGTTGCCTCACTGGCTGACGTCGTTGTCGCGCCACTGCGGACCACTGCTTTTGCATGCGGCGCTTTGGCCTTGCCATGCTTGGAGGAGTGCTTGCCGGCGTGTTTGGCCACAGGGTGCTTGCCTGCCGTCTTAGGCTTGGTTTTCGCCTCTGCTGCGCCACCGGCACACGCCAGCACCAGCCCCAACACCAGCGCGGACACCCAACGGGAAGGCACCGCCCGAAAGGGCGATGCGTAAGAAATCTTGAAATTCATGGAAAGCGAGCTTATACGGTCTGCCGGCGCGGCAGACGCAGGCAATTGTTAAGCAGCGGTAAAACCCTGCAGCACGTTGACGGCGTTCACGCCCACCTCGTCCACGGCGTAGCCGCCCTCGAAAACAAACACGTTAGGCAAGCCGGCTTTCGCTAGGCGCTCGCCGATGCGCAGGTAGTCGTCCGTTTTGAGCGTGAAGCCCGAAATCGGGTCGCCCTCATAGGTATCCATGCCCAGTGACACCACAAGTACGTCTGCACCGAACTTTGCAATGCCCGCCAAGGCAGTCTCCAGGGCCTGGGCCCAGGTGGCGTAGTCGGTGCCACGAGGCAACGGCAGGTTGAGGTTGGCGCCCAAACCAGCGCCGGTGCCAGTTTCATCCGCATGACCCAGATAGAACGGGTACTCGGTACGCGGGTCGCCATGGATGCTGGCGAAGTACACATCGGGCCGGTCATAAAAGATGGCCTGGGTGCCATTGCCGTGGTGGTAGTCCACATCGAGCACCGCCACCTTGTGCATGCCCGCATTACGGAGGTGCTGCGCGGCGAGTGCCGCGTTGTTCAGAAAGCAGTAGCCACCAAAAGAGTCGGCCCCTGCGTGGTGGCCGGGCGGGCGGCTCAAGGCAAAAGCGGCGCGGTCGCCAGCCAGCACCGCTTGCGCAGCGCTCAATGCACACTCTGCGCCCTTGCGTGCCGCCCCCCAGGTGCCGCGGGTGAAGGGCGTGCCCGCGTCGTAGGAATACAGGCCCACCTTGGCAGCGAAGTTGTCGGGCTCGATGTCGGTGCGGAAGGTGCGCGTGGGCCAGACGGAGGGCAGGATGTCCTTGTCCGCATTCGCCGCGTCCAGCGCCACCCACTGGTCCCAGGCGGTGGCCAAAAAGTTCAGGTAGCGCGGGCTGTGGATGGCAGTGAGCGCGGCCTCGTCAAAGGCCTGCGGCTCCAGCACCGCGCCCAGCTGGCGACGCTGCAACTCGGCCAGCACATGGTCGGCACGGGCCGGCACCTCAAAGCACGGCACCAGCGCGCCACGGAACATTTCGACTTTGCCCTGGTGCTGGGCGTGGAGGTGGTTGTAAAAGGTTTTCATGGTGGTTTATGAAAGAAATAGGCCACTAGCGCTCGTGGAATATGCGCAAGCAGCTATCAAATAAATAGCAAATCAACTCTGGGGACGAATCACCAGCTCATCGTATCCGGTGAGCGCGTCCGGCTCGCGGGTGAACTGCCGGTCGGGCAGCAGGGCCAGCAGCACCTCGGCGGTGGTGAGTACGATGCAGCCCGGCGCCACATGCCCGCCCAGCACCTGCCCATTCGCGGTGGAAATGGCCATGTGCATGTGCGAACCGGTCTTGTCGCCAGCAGCGGCGACGGTGCCCGAGAGGGTGAGGATCTCCATGCTCTCGGTCAGCCGCGTCGGCTGCGCCGCACCTGCCAAGCGGATGCCCACCGTCGACAAGCTGCCGATGCCGGAAAGCACAAAGGCTGCGCGACAGTTTTGGGCCTGGACTGCAGCTTCTAGCGCAGCGCGCAGGTCTTGGCCGGGGGTGAGGCGGATGGGGAGGGTCTTCATGGCGCTGAAGCCAAACTACTTCGTCCAAGCATCCGACAAGCGCTCTGCCTGCTCCAGCACTAACCGGATGGCTTCCTCTTGCATCTCGGGCGGATACTTGTATCTACGCAAAGTAATGCGAACCAGATTGCGCAACCGTGCGCGCACGCTCTCGCGCTTTTGCCAGTCCACCGTCGTGCTGTTGCGCAGCTTCTCCGTCACTTCGCGGGCAATGGTCTTCAGGGTTTCATCACCCATCTTTTCCACTGCGCTCGCGTTGTCGGCCAGAGCATCGTAGAACGCCAGCTCCGAATCATTGAGCCCCATCGCCTCCCCACGCAAGGCCGCCTCGCGGAATTCCTTGGCCATGGCAATCAGCTCTTCAATCACCTGCGCGCTCTCCACTGCGCGGCTCAGGTAACGGTTCAGCGCGGCTTGCAGGCGCTCGCTGAACTTGCGCTCCAGCACCACGTTGGTCCGCATGCGCGACTTCACCTGGTCGTTGAGCAGCTTTTGCAGCAGCTCCACTGCAAAGTTGCGTTGCGGTAGCTGGCGCACTTCTTCCAAAAATGCGTCGGACAAGATGCCAATGTTGGGTCGATCCAGCCCCGCGAGTTTGAAGATATCTTCCACCCCCTCGGCCACCACCGCGTTGTCCAAAATCTGCTTGAGCACCGCGTTGCGGCCCTCTTCTGAAAGCTTGGCGTCTGACGTCGTGGCCTTGGCAATCACCGCCTTGATGGCCTGAAAGAAAGCTATCTCTTCCCGCAGCATTGCCGCGTCGTCCAGCGTGCCGCACAGCGAAAACGCCTTGGTGATGCCCAGCACCACATCAGCCCAGCACTTCTTGCCATCCTCCAGCCCCAGCACATGGTTAGCCGCAGGCAAGAGCAGCGCAGTGGCCTGCGTACGGTAGGCGCTGAAGTCAAAGCCATGCAATTGGTGACGCGCCACGTCCATCAGCTCTTGTAGCTTGGCCAGAGCCTCGGCGGCGTCCAGCGTGGGCTGGCCCTTGCCCTTGCTCTCGGTGTAAGTGCGCAGGGCGCTGCGCAGCTCGGCGGCAATGCCGATGTAGTCCACCACCAAGCCGCCCTCTTTGTCACGGAACACACGGTTCACGCGGGCAATGGCCTGCATCAGGTTGTGGTCGCGCATGGGCTTGTCGATGTACATGGTGTGCAGGCACGGCACATCAAAGCCTGTGAGCCACATGTCGCGCACGATCACCAGCCTCAGCGGGTCAGTCGCATCTTTAAAGCGGCGCTCCAGCAGCTTCTTGGTCTGGTTGTTGTAGATGTGCGGTTGCAGCAGCGCATCGTCTGCGGCAGAGCCTGTCATCACCACCTTGATAGCGCCCTGCGCTGGGTCGTCGCTGTGCCAGTCGGGCCGCAACTTGACGATGGCCGCATACAGCCGCGCGCAAATCTCGCGGCTCATGGCCACCACCATGCCCTTGCCCGCCACCGCGCTGTTGCGCGCCTCAAAGTGCTGCACGATGTCTGCCGCCACCAGGTCCACCCGCTCCTTGGTGCCCACCAGCTTTTCCAGGGCTGCCCAGCGGGTTTTCTCGGCCTCTTTCAGCGCCGAATCTTCTTCGTCTTCAAAGACTTCTTCCACCTCGGCGTTCAGCGCCTCCATCTCCACCTGGTTCAGGTTCAGCTTGGCCAAGCGGCTCTCATAAAAGATGGGCACGGTGGCGCCATCGTCCACCGCGTCTTGAATGTCGTAGATGCTGACGTATTCGCCAAACACCGCGCGCGTGTCGTGGTCGCCCGCCTCAATGGGCGTACCGGTAAAGCCTACAAAAGTGGCGTTCTTCAAACCATCACGCAGGTGCTTGGCAAAACCATATTTGTATTTGCCGCTCTTTTTGTCCAGCACCGCGCGAAAGCCGTATTGCGAGCGGTGCGCCTCATCGGCCATCACCACAATGTTGCTACGGTCGCTCAGCAAGGGGAACACCTCTTCGCCATCAGCGGGCGTGAACTTCTGCACCGTGGTGAAGATGATGCCGCCCGAA
>Ga0228699_1001570_pt1 | contig 11188 bp, 12 predicted proteins | sample McNCre217_Aug_MG_FD_178016 | JGI IMG/M metagenome (GOLD analysis project Ga0228699, IMG submission 178016) | Freshwater microbial communities from McNutts Creek, Athens, Georgia, United States - 2-17_Aug_MG | ecosystem: Environmental > Aquatic > Freshwater > Creek | place: USA: Georgia...
GGCATTCTTAGATAACGTCGTGGTGCTGGCTCCAACTGCAGATTGGATCCGAACATTGCCGAACGGAAAAATTCCAGATAGGCAAGATTTTCACACCTATGCCGATGATTTTGCAGGGCGCGAAAAAGCTTGGAGTGGTGCCGTCCGTCAAAGCGCGCAATTGGTGCGAGAATTCAAAGAGTTTTTAGCTCAGCCAGATCATCAACAGATTCAAGCGCTCTAGCCTCTTCTTATGACCTACATCACCCAACCCGCAAAACCGATTCGCAAGGCCGTCTTCCCAGTTGCGGGAATGGGCAGCCGCTTTCTTCCTGCCACCAAGGCCATTGCCAAGGAAATGTTGCCCATAGTGGACAAGCCACTGATTCAATACGCGGTGGAAGAGGCGATTGCTGCAGGCATTACGGACATCATCTTTGTAACAGGACGCACCAAGCGCAGTATCGAAGATCACTTCGATAAAGCCTATGAGTTAGAGACCGAGCTAGAGGCGCGTGGCAAAGCCGATTTGCTGGCAATTGCGCGCGGCACAACTCCCAAAGGGATCAGCTTTAGCTATACACGCCAGTCTGAACCATTGGGTTTGGGGCATGCCGTACTCATGGCTAAAGCGCTGGTGGGAGATGAGCCGTTTGCCGTGATTCTTCCAGACGACTTTATTGATGCCAAACAAGATCGCAAGGGCGCTCTGACCGAAATGGTAGAGGCTTACAAAACGCATGGCGGGGCCAGTGTGCTGGCTGTGCAGAATGTGGAACGCAGTCAAACAGCTAGCTACGGCATCGTTTCGACAACCGCATTGGATGCGTTAAACGAAACGGTGACTGGGATTGTTGAAAAGCCAAAACCCGATGTAGCTCCCAGCACGTTAGCCGTCGTCGGGCGCTATATCTTGGCACCAGAAATATTTGGCTACATTGAAAATATCAAGCCAGGCGCGGGCGGGGAGCTACAGCTGACCGATGCGATTGCGGCGATGCTAAAAGATAAAACCGTGATTGCAAATAGGTTCAGCGGTACGCGCTATGACTGCGGATCGAAGCTGGGGTATTTGCAGGCGACGGTGGCTTGTGGACTCAAGCATCCTGAGACAAGTTTAGCGTTCAGCGAATTTTTGAAGAATGATTTGCCGAACGTGATCAAGCCATAAGCCTTTGGTTTGGCGTAATTGCCGATTGGCTGCAAGATATTCCAGTCGCTGGTTGTAATCATCGACCGTGAGGTTATTGCAAATATGAATGCACTCATCAATCGTTTCAAATCGAATAAATGCGCGCTCATCCAAACCGTGTTCTTGAGTGTTTAGGCAGCCTCGATAAATCGGAACGGTGAGACTGTTAAAGCAGTCTATAATTTTTCAGAAAAATAATCAGACTCGACGTGATTTTCGATGGCGATGTGAAACATGGATGTAAACATCGCATCTTTTTTGTCGTCTGGAAGAATGGGGAGTCCAAACCTTTCCCAATTGGGGAGTCGTTTGCTAATAAAAAAACGGTTGGGGATCGTGAACTCTGCACGTCTTTGATAAAGCTCATCGCGCAGCTGATAGCCCGTCATATTGGAGGGGCCTCCACCAATGGAAATCATACTGCTGACTTCAAAATCTTTGGTACTGGGAATCTCGTTGACATAAGTATCCCAAAAAGTCATGAGCCTAGCATTTGGATATTTCAAGTGACGCTTGTCGTGGCTAATGATGAGATCGAAGTTGCCCCAATGAGCTGCCAAGTCGACCTCTGAAACCCGAATGGGCTCGGGCTCGCAAGCCAGTAATAAAACTTTAAACCGATCCGCACGAATAGGTTTTATGAATGAAAAATGAATGTCGCACGGGAACGTGAAATCAAAATCCAACCAAGTGGTTCCAAAATTTTCAACCTGCATGGCTCATCCTTAGTCTGTCGCTGGTTGCGGTACATTGAACAAGGTCGGCTGTCGCCAAGGAAGTCCATTGGGAAAGAGCTCGTGCATTTTGGCATTTCCCTGCTGAAAGGCCTCGACATTCATAGAGTGAGAGCCATCGGCTGATAGGCGGTAATTGGCTGTTGACGCACCTGTGCAGGCACAAGGGAGTTGGTGCTTCATCAGCTCTGCCAAAAAAGTTCGATCAGAGACTCTTGGTATATACCAAGTGTGAGCATACCTTCTCGCCACTTCGGTGCGGAGCGAGTAGCAAGTGTTATCAACTAAGTGCGTGCTATAGATATTGGTGAATAAACCGATGCTTTCGCAGTCATCTTCGCAAAGATAAACGCCTTGGTTATCGACAATTTTTCTAAGTGAAAAAGCCCAATCTAGCTTGTAGTTTTCAATCATGTAAAGAGCATTACTGCAATGGGAAGGCTCTATCCAATTGTCATCATCGACATAGCAGGTGAGAAACTCTGAGACGACAAAGGGAGCTAGTGCAAAGACGGGAGCCATTGCGTAGCCGTTGCCGCCATTGTTGTTGGGTAAATAAACGGCTTCAACATCAGGGTATTGATCTAGTATTGCTTTTGCATGAGGCCAATGTTCTTTGCCATGAACAAAAACATAATGCTTACATGCAATAGTTTGGTTTTTGACGCTAGCAATAGTTTGATGCAAGGTCTGACGACCTATGGTGGATGTAACGATGGCAATTTTTGTGTCTAGCATGACGATCCCATACTGGTCTTAAGGCTTAGGCGTGTTTGTTCAATGACCGCTTCTTCTGAGCTGAAGCGGGGTTCATACTTGAATTTAAGGAATGCGTTTTGATTCATTGAATAATAATTTGGCTTGCTACCAGTTGTTTGAATTGCACTTTCATAAGTTAATACTTTGTAGGTTAATGAAAATTCTCTTGCCATTACGCTGAGCAACTGATGTTTATCTATTGGACTTTTGCTATAGCAATCAACGCCCGCATTGATTGGAGGGGAGTTTAGGATACGCTTGACGAGCTGATAAAAATCCGAAGGGTGTAAATAATCGCGCATCATGAATGCATTCGATGTTTCAAATATTGCTTTATCGCGTATTGCCCTGATGATGTCGGTGATTAAGAATCGCGAACTCATATTTTGAGTATGACTGAAATAATTAAAAACACGAACATCCACAATAGCCAGATGTGGCATTGCACGGTGGCGGCATTCGGCGTGCAGCTTGGCAACTCCATACCAATCTTGAGGCTTTAAGTGGTTTAGATCGATGCTTGATTTGGTGTTTTCGTTCGCAGGTTCATCAAATGTAGAGCAGTAAGCAGCGCCGCTACTCAAAAAGATGTACTTGCAGTTTGGGTGGACTTCCACGTATTGGAGTGCTAAATCATCGTACTTTGACGTGATATCAAATATGCCTGCGCCCAATGCTGCCGTTTTTGCGGGATTACCCACTCCGACAAAGTTGATGATGGCATCAAAATGATCGCTTGTTTGAAATTGATCAAACGAATGCGCTTCGCACACATGATTACAGCTGATGTCGTTCAACCATTGCTTAACTGTTTCGGGACGCCGAGCAAAAAGTGCCAAGGAGTGGGTCTCACTTTTAGCGAAAGTTAGGATTAAATCTTTTGCGATCTCACTGGTGGCCCCAAGTATGGCTATGCGCATGATCTAATTTAAAGATAAATAAGCATGAACTTTTTGAATGATAGAGGCATCATCCAATGCATGCTCTTTAAGCAAATACTCATAGGTTCCGCAATAGTGGGAAAAGCGATCATTTGTTCCGATTCGCAAGATTTTGATAGGCGCGAATTGAGATGCAATTTCAGCGATCACAGAACCCAATCCCGCTAGCGTGGAATGTTCTTCAAGAACTATGAGTGTTTTATTTTCTTGGCAAATAGATGCTACCTGCTGCACATTAATAGGTTTGATGAAAGGCGCGCTCCAGACTGATGCTAGTGGAAACTCTGCGCCTGCAATTCTTTGCGCACTGCGCACCATTGAGCCCGTGGCGATGAAACTTAACGTGTTTGCTGGATCTCCATTGTGGACTCTTGTTAACTCTCCAATTGGGACGTCAGGCGTGGAAAGGTGTACATCGCCGCGGTCTGATTTTCCCATCCGAAGATACACAGTGCTGCACGACTGGTAAGCCAAATTCATGCAGGCCGTAACTTCATGGCGATCAGCTGGAGAAAAGACGGACAAATTTGGGATGGCTCTGGTGCACGCAATGTCTTCAGTTGATTGGTGGCTAGTTCCAAGGTGGCTATAAACAAAACCAGCACCATCGCCAATAAAGACGACGGGTAGTTGGTCATGCGCCACATCGAGCTTAATTTGTTCGACAACCCTCACAGGAATAAAGGCGCTAAGACCATAGACGAAAGGTTTAAATCCGACCCTGGCCAAGCCGGCAGCCATACCAACCATGTTTTGTTCAGCAATGCCCGCATTGATGTACTGACTGGGGCATTCACGTCTGAACTCATCGAACAGCGCATATCCATGATCGCCAGTTAGTAGCAGCACATTTGAATCAGCTTTAGCTAGTTGTACCAATGCATTAGAAAAAGCATCCCTCATGGGCGATCTCCAGCAACTGATTTGAGAGCCTTGGAATAAGTGTCAGCATTCAGTCTTGTGTAATGCCACATATTGTTGTTTTCCATAAAGGACACACCCTTGCCTTTGATGGTCTTGGCAATAAGTGCTTTAGGTTTGGAAGAAGGGCTATCCCATAGACTAGTAATTGCTTGGTCAATGACGATTTCGTCATGACCATCAATGGTGAGAGCTTCAAACCCAAAGCTTTCAAATTTTGCTTGTATGGATCCCAAATTTAATACGTTTGCCGTGCTACCCATGGCCTGAAAACCATTCTCATCAATTATGACCATAAAATTTTTTAGTTCGTGATGCGCGGCAAAGAGCGCCCCCTCCCAAATAGGCCCCTCGTTAATTTCTCCATCACCAACTAGGACGTAAGTTTTTTGAGTAGTCGCACGTAGCTTTGTACCCATAGCCATCCCCACTGCGACAGAAAAACCGTGTCCAAGCGAACCTGTCGTCGCTTCTAAGCCAGAAATACGTGAGTCGGAGAGACCTTTGAGCTCACTCCCATCTGCAAAGTAACCTGTGAATGCTTCGTCTGTTAGCCAACCTAATTCGCGCATGCATGCGTACTGCGCCATGACACCATGTCCTTTGCTGAGAACAAGATAGTCGCGATTAGCTGCTTGAGGATCATTGCTTGGGTAGCTCAGATGCGAACGGTAAAGCACTGCCAAAAGCTCAATGATGGAAAAGGCACAACCGATATGCACGGTCGACCCCGCATAAGCCATATCCAGTACGGTTTTGCGTAGTGTCTTGCAATCAAAGGCTTGATGACTATGAGGCATTGCTAGTCGGATAGTGATTAGAAATTTACGCCTAAATAAGTTTCAATCTTGCTAGCGGCATATTCCAGCATGTCGTTTGTTAAAGCGGGCTGCACCCCAATCCAAAACGTGTTGTTCATGACGTTGTCGGTATTGGTGAGCTCACCGCTAATGCGGTAATGGGCTCCCGCCATATAAGGCTGACGAGTCAAATTGCCTGCAAATAAAAGTCGAGTACCTACTTTTTCTTGATCAAGATAAGTCAAGAGGTCTAGGCGCGAGACAGGGCAGTTTTCTTTGAGCGTGATCGGAAAGCCAAACCAAGATGGATCGGAGTGCTCTGTTGGCTCTGGGAGATTTAAAAACTCCGTACAGCTTTGTAGTCTTGCTTTTAAGAAGGCGTAATTGTCTTTACGCGCTTGAATGAACTGCGGTGCTTTCTCTAACTGTGCCAAGCCGCAAGCTGCTTGCATATCGGTAATTTTGAGGTTGTATCCCAAGTGGCTATACGTGTACTTGTGGTCGTAACCGTCGGGTAAATCACCCCCGAGCTCTTTCTTTGTCCAGCAAAAGCGTTTGCTGCAGGTGTTATCTTTGCCTGGCGGGCAATAGCAATCACGTCCCCAATCGCGAAAGGATTCGGCGATGAGTTTGAGTTCGTCATTGTGGGTGAAAACCGCGCCGCCTTCACCCATGGTGATGTGGTGTGCAGGGTAGAAGCTGAGTGTGCCAATGTCGCCAAATGTGCCCACCATTTGACCCCGGTAAGTGGTGCCCAGCGCGTCGCAGCAGTCTTCCACTAGCCATAGTTTGTGTTTTTTACAAATGGCAGTCACAACATCTAAATTGAATGGATTGCCAAGACTATGCGCAAGCATGATAGCCTTGGTTTTAGGGCTAATGGCGGCCTCAATTTTTGATGCGTCGATGTTGTGGGTGAGCGGGTCAACATCCACAAAGACGGGCACAGCACCAAATTGCAAGATGGGGTTGACGGTTGTGGGAAAGCCCGCCGCCACGCCGATGACTTCATCGCCTTTTTGAATGGCTCTGTTGCCCAGTTTGGGCGAGGTGAGAGTACTAAACGCCACTAAGTTGGCAGAGGAGCCAGAGTTGACGGTAATGAGGTGTTTGACACCAATGAAGGCTGCCAACTTCTTTTCAAACTCGGCGTTAAAACGCCCAGTAGTGAGCCAACCATCTAAGCTGGCGTCCACCATGAGTTCTAACTCTTTGGAATCTAAGAGTTTGCCTGATGGCGGAATGACCGTTGTTCCTGGGACGAATGCAGTAGAGGCTTGCGACACAACGGAGAATTCGACCACCTGCGTGTTGATTGTTTGACGCAGGATAAGTTGTAGCGCCTTTGATGTGAGCTGAGCTAATTTTTTAACGACAACGGCTTGGCTTAGCAACATTGTTTTTTCTGCTCGAACGTAGCTTTTATAGGGTAGCGCAGAGCCATCAAAATCTGCTTCGCCCAAAGGCAGTCGTTTGGACGGCGCTTGGGGTTCCTTGGTGGTTATAAAAACAAATTTCACATCGCCAAAAGCATCAGGCAGCGTTAAAGCAATGGCTGGCCTGAGTTTGTTATTACTTAAGTCGCTGTAAGGGAATGGCAGCATATAAATGCCACCTAAAGTTATGGTTATAGAGTTCATGACAGAGTGTCCCAGCAATCTTCGGCTGGATCAAGCAGTACGGACTGTGCAAAGCCTGTTTGACTTTGCATCATGAGTGCCGCACGTTGTTCTGTACTTAAACCAGACACCGCCTTGTTTGCGGTATTTAAGAATAAAACGATTACATCAGAGTCGGCCGGAATGCCTTCTTGTTCGAGTTGGATTTTGCCATTGTGGCAATGCGTTTGAATAGCGAGCATATCGTTTCCTTTTTGTGAGAAGCTTAGCTTAGGCGACTGATTGGCTGTAGTGATGGATGTGCTTTAAGGTCATTGCCCTTAAATCCGAATGAGCTGTGTAGGCTTTATGCCATTCGACAATTTTAGTCAGAGCCGTCGCCAAAGACCACTGGGGTTGCCATCCCAGCCGTGCTTGCGCTTTTGAAATGTCGAGCTTGAGATGGTGCGCTTCATGCGGGTGCTCGCCTGTGTCGACTTGCCATTGGGCGTTGGCTCCCCACAAGGTGGCGAGATTGTCCACAATCCAGCCGACGGGTTTGGCATCGATTTCGTTAGGACCAAAGTTCCATGCTTCTGCAAAGCTGGTGCCGTTGGTATAAAGGCGTTCAGCGAGCGTGAGATAACCGCCCAGCGGCTCTAAAACATGCTGCCAAGGCCTGATGGCGTGAGGATTGCGGATATGGGCAGGCTGGTCTTGTTCAAATGCTGCCAAGATGTCTGGAATGAGCCTGTCGGCCGCCCAGTCGCCACCGCCTATCACGTTCCCCGCACGTGCGGATGCCAGTGCCACTTTGCGTGTGCCAGTTTGAAAAAACGATTGACGGTAAGCGCTCGTCACCAGCTCGGAGCAGCCCTTGCTGTTGCTGTAGGGGTCAAAGCCGCCCATGGGTTCGTCTTCGCGGTAGCCCCAATCCCACTCTTTGTTCTCATAGCATTTGTCTGTCGTGACGTTGACGACGGCTTTGACGCTGGGCGTATGGCGCACGGCTTCTAGCAGGTGTACGGTGCCCATCACGTTGACGGCATAGGTCTCAACTGGGTTTTGGTAGGAGTAACGCACCAGCGGCTGCGCCGCCATGTGGATGACAATTTCTGGCTGAGCCTTATGCAGTGCGGCTTGCAGGGCAGCAAGGTCGCGCACATCGCCCACAATGGATGTCATGCCGTCCGCAACATTGGCTTCTTCAAAAAGGCTGGGGTTGGTGGGCGGCGCTAGTGCAAAGCCCGTGAGTTCCGCCTCAAGACTTTGTAGCCATAGCGATAGCCAGCTCCCTTTAAAGCCTGTGTGCCCTGTTAAGAAGACGCGTTTGCCGCGCCAAAAGCTTGCATTCATAGCGCTGGGTTACCAAATTTTCCAGGGGGCTTTGCCTGATTGCCATAACTCTTCGAGGTGTGTTTTATCGCGCAGTGTATCCATGGGTTGCCAAAAGCCCGTGTGCTGGTAGGCTGCTAATTGTCCTTGGCTGGCTAGCTTCTCAAGAGGCTCCCGCTCCCAAACGGTGTGATCATCCACAAGTAGATCCAGTACTTTGGGAGAAAGCACGAAGAAACCACCGTTAATCATTCCGCCATCACCTTGCGGCTTTTCTTTAAAGCTGCGGACTTTGTGACCATCAAAATCGAGTGCGCCAAAGCGCCCTGGCGGGTAGGTGGCCGTGAGGGTGGCTTGAACATTTTGCGATTGGTGAAATGCTAAAAGCTTCGTGATATTGACGTCACTAACTCCATCGCCATAAGTAAAACAAAATGCCTCTTCGTCTTGAATGTAGGGCGCAACGCGCTTCAAGCGTCCCCCAGTCATGGTTTCTTCACCTGTATCGATCAGTGTGATTTTCCATGGCTCAGCATTTTGTTGGTGTACTTCCATCTTGTTGCTTGCTAGATCAAAAGTGATGTCCGACATGTGCAGGAAGTAGTTGGCAAAATACTCCTTAATCACGTAGCCTTTGTAGCCGCAGCAAATGACAAAGTCATTGATGCCATGGGCGGAGTAGATTTTGAGGATGTGCCACAAAATTGGCTTGCCACCTATCTCTACCATAGGTTTGGGGCGCAGCGAGGTTTCCTCTGATATCCGAGTACCCAGTCCGCCAGCTAAGATGACCGCTTTCATAATAAGTTATTGTTCTTGAGTAACACATCATTTTCAAATTGCGTCACGATGCTGAAGTTAGGAAGCAAGGCGAGAATCTGAACCAAGTTGAGTTGATTTTCGTAGAGCTCGGTATCACTATATTCGGTGTAAAAATATTTGACGTGTTTCGCGAAAGTGTCTTTGCCGCCTTCAATCAAATCGCCTTCAGCGCCTTGCACATCAGCCCACACAAAATCGATTCGATCAAGTCCTGAGGATTGAAACCAAGTGTCTAGTTTGACAACTTGAACGGGATACTTGTTATCAAAGGTAATGCCTGGGTTGGCTGTTAAATGTTCTTTTGGTTTACGCAAAGATCCCGACATATCCCAGCCCTCAGGCATGGTATAGCCAACGGCTAAGTTTTGTCCGCCGCTAGCATAGAACTCGGCGGTGCCATCAAACGCACCAACTGCAATCTCATGCAGTTTGGCGCGTGGATAGCCTGATAAGTGGGCTTTGAATTTTGTAATGCAGCGCGGATCGGGTTCAAACGAATGAATCAATCCATACGGAAATAAATCAAAAAATGCTTTAGTGTGGCCGCCATTATTAGTGCCAATGTCAAGAATAACGGGGTCTTGGCGGTTTAATAAGCGAGGTAGTGTGGCGAGATTCATTTCGCCTTGGATGATTTCTCTAGCCATGATATTTTTTTTCGTTAAATTAGTTTTCAAGCCCGACGCTAACCTTATACCCATTCGCCTTCAAAAGCGCATGTCGCTTTGCCGCCTCAAGGTCACTTTGCACCATCTCGGTCACCATCTCATCCAGCGTAATCGCTGGCGTCCAGCCAAGCTTCTCTTTAGCTTTGGTGGGGTCGCCTAACAAGGTCTCCACTTCGGTGGGGCGGTAGTATCGAGTATCAATCTTGACGACAGTTTTATTTTTTTCCAACCAAGTTGCCTGTTCATCAGTACCTGTTCCTGTCCATTTAAGCGTCATGCCCAGCGCTTTGGCGGTTTTGTTGATGAACTCACGCACGCTATATTGCACGCCTGTGGCGATCACAAAGTCTTCAGGCTTATCCTGCTGCAACATCATCCACTGCATGCGCACGTAGTCTTTGGCGTGCCCCCAATCGCGCAGTGCATCGATATTTCCCATATAGAGGCATTCCTCTAGTCCTTGGCTAATGTTGGCTAGGCCACGCGTGATTTTTCGGGTGACGAAGGTCTCGCCTCTGCGGGGGCTTTCGTGGTTGAAGAGGATGCCGTTGCAAGCGTAGATGCCGTAGGCTTCGCGGTAGTTGACGGTGATCCAGTAGGCGTACATTTTGGCGACGGCATAGGGGCTACGTGGATAAAACGGGGTTGTTTCGCGTTGTGGGGTTTCTTGGACTAGGCCGTAGAGCTCGGAAGTGCTGGCTTGGTAGAAGCGTGTTTTCTTCTCTAAACCCAGAATACGGATGGCTTCTAAGATGCGCAGAGTACCCATACCATCGACATCAGCGGTGTATTCGGGGGACTCAAAGCTGACAGCCACATGGCTTTGTGCGCCTAGGTTGTAGATTTCGTCGGGTTGTGTTTCTTGGATGATACGAACCAAGTTGCTGGTATCCGACAAGTCGCCGTAGTGCAGTTTGAAGCGTACCCCACCTTGGTCGTTCGCGATATGCGGGTCTTGGTAGATGTGATCGACGCGCTCGGTATTAAACGAGCTGGCGCGGCGCTTGATGCCGTGCACGATATAGCCTTTGTCCAGAAGGAACTCAGCCAAGTACGAACCGTCTTGACCCGTAATACCAGTGATTAAGGCCGTTTTGGGGATAACTTTAGTCATGATGTTTTAAAAAATCTGCGTACGCTAGTCGTAAGCCGCGTTCAAGTTTAACGGTGGGTTTCCAGCCCAGACGATTCAAACGGCTGCTATCCATCCATTTACGCGGCGTTCCGTCGGGTTTGGTTGTGTCGAAATCGATATGTCCGCTGTAACCAACGGCTTGCCCGATAGCCGTGGCTAAGTCAGCAATGGTTACATCACCCCCAAAGCCAACATTGATGTGGCTTTGCATGGGGTTGGTGTGCGTGTTGTAGGTGGCTTTGGGGAGATTCATGACGTGGATGCTGGCGCTGGCCATATCGTCCACATACAGAAATTCTCGCCG
>Ga0228699_1001571_pt1 | contig 11184 bp, 8 predicted proteins | sample McNCre217_Aug_MG_FD_178016 | JGI IMG/M metagenome (GOLD analysis project Ga0228699, IMG submission 178016) | Freshwater microbial communities from McNutts Creek, Athens, Georgia, United States - 2-17_Aug_MG | ecosystem: Environmental > Aquatic > Freshwater > Creek | place: USA: Georgia...
GTCGTGCACGGTCTTGACGCCTGGATCGAGCCAGTAAAAGCCCACGCCGCACATCACCAGCACGGTGGCGCCCATGGCCAGCAGGCGCGCCAGGCCTGTTTCGGTGAACAGCGGCTGGCTGATCTTCATCAGCCGATACAGCATCAGCACCGCGATGACCAGCCGCCAGATCAGCGCGGGCTCGGAGGTGTTGCTCTGCGGCAAGACGGCATTGGCCACCAGGGCCGCCCCCAAAAACCAATCGAGCTTGAGCTGGATGGGGTGATCGCCCCAGTGCTGCTGCTCCAGCACCTGCGCGCCATGCAGGTTCACGGCCGCCTGCACCCGCCACGCTGAGACCAGCACCACGCCACCGCTGACCAGGTACATCCACGTCGCCCAGGTTGCGGGCGTGGGCATCATCGAGTCGTAGAAGGCCGGCACGCTCGCCACCAGGGCGATGAGCATGGGCCAGGGTGAGGCACTGGTGTGGTGACGAGGGCGGCGGTGGGGCATGCAGCGGCGGCAGCGGCGTCAGGCGGGCAGGAAGCCCTCGACCGACAGGTAACGCTCACCAGTGTCGTACACAAAGCCCAGCACGCGGCTGCCTGCGGGCAGCTCGGGCAGCTTTTGCTTGATCGCCGACAAGGTGGCACCCGACGAGATGCCGACCAGCAGCCCTTCTTTGGCAGCGGCCTGGCGACCCAGCTCGCGCGCATCTTCGGCGTCGACCTGGATCACGCCGTCGAGCAGGTCGGTGTGCAGGTTGGCCGGCACAAAGCCCGCGCCGATGCCCTGGATGGGGTGGGGGGCCGGGGCACCGCCCGAGATCACGGGCGAGGCCTTGGGCTCGACCGCGAACACCTTCAGCTGCGGCCACTTCGCCTTGAGCACCTTGGCCACGCCGGTGATGTGGCCACCCGTGCCCACGCCGGTGATGATGGCGTCCAGCCCCTCGGGGAAGTCGGCGATGATCTCTTGCGCCGTGGTGCGCTCGTGCACGGCCACGTTGGCCGGGTTCTCGAACTGCTGCGGCATCCAGGCGCCGGGCGTGGCGGCCACCAGCTCTTGCGCGCGGGCGATGGCGCCCTTCATGCCCTTTTCGCGCGGGGTCAGGTCGAAGCTGGCGCCGTAGGCCAGCATCAGGCGGCGGCGCTCGATCGACATGCTCTCGGGCATCACCAGCACCAGCTTGTAGCCCTTGACGGCGGCCACCATGGCCAGGCCCACGCCGGTGTTGCCCGAGGTGGGCTCGATGATGGTGCCGCCCGGCTTCAAGGCGCCGCTGGCTTCGGCGTCTTCGATCATGGCCAGGGCGATGCGGTCCTTGATCGAGCCGCCCGGGTTGCTGCGCTCGCTCTTGACCCAGACCTCGGCCTCGGGGAAGAGGCGCTGCAGGCGAACGTGCGGGGTGTGACCGATGGTGTCGAGGATGCTGTGGGCTTTCATGGTGCTCGGTGTCCAGCAAAGGGGCTCATGAGGGGGGGGCGCGGAGGGGCGCGCCGACGTGCATTCAAGCATAGGCGCTGAGGGCAGCGTCGGGTCATGCGGCCCGCGCATGTCGTTCTTTACAAAAGGATAAAGCCTCGCGGGGCACAATCGACAAGATGCAGCAACACACTTGGACTTCCGCGATGGGGAACACGGGCGTGGCCGACCGGGCCGGCCGGGGTGACCGCACCCTGGTGCGCATGGGCGCATGGGGCCTCATGGTCAGGGTGATGGCCTGGGTGATGGCGTGGGCGCTGGTGTGTGCGGTGGCGCTGGGGCCCCGCGTCGCCCATGCCGCCGACTTCCTGCCGCCTGAACAGGCCTTCCAGGTGGACCTGGCCGCATCGCCCGACGGTGGCGTGGTGGTGCACTTCCGCCTGGCGCCGGGCGTCTACCTGTACCGCGAGCAGTTCAAGGCCAAGCTGCAGGCCGCGCTGCCCACCGATGGCGATGCCGGCTGGCCGGTGAACTGGGCCGTGCCCAAGGGCGAGGTCAAGCACGACCCCACCTTCGAAAAGGATGTCGAGGTCTTCCACCAGGATGTGGACGCCCGCTTGACCTGGCAGGGGGCCGCAGCCGGTCCTGCCCTGCTGACCGTGGTCTATCAGGGCTGTGCCGATGCGGGCCTGTGCTATCCGCCGCAAAAGGCGAAGTTCGACCTGCAGCTCGATGGCCAGGGGCGCGTCACGGCCGTGCAGCCGGTGGCGGCGGGTGGCGCGGGCGGTGGCCTGGCGGGATCGCTGCAGCGCCCATCGGCCTTGACGCAGGGCGCCACCTCGGCGCCATCCCCTGCACCGGGTTCGGCCACCGATGCCGAGCCCGACCGCATCAGCCAGGCCCTGGCCTCGGGCAACTGGGCCAGCGTGGTGCTGGTGTTCTTCCTGGCGGGCGTGCTGCTGTCGCTCACGCCCTGCGTGCTGCCCATGGTGCCCATCCTGTCGTCGATCATCATCGGCCAGCGCGAGCGGGTCAGCCGGGGCCGTGGCCTGGCGCTGGCCTTGGCCTACTCGCAAGGCATGGCGCTGGTCTACACGGCGCTGGGCGTGGCCGCAGGCCTGCTCGGCCAGGGGCTGGCGGCCTACCTGCAGCACCCCTGGGTGGTGCTGGGCTTTGCGGTGTTGATGGTGCTGCTGGCGCTGTCGATGTTTGGCCTGTACGAGCTGCAGCTGCCGCCGGCGCTGCAAAGCTGGCTGGGCGCGCGCACCCAGGGCCTGCCCGGTGGCCAGTTCGCCAGCGTGTTCGCGATGGGGCTGGTGTCGGCGTTGGTGGTGAGCCCCTGCGTGTCGGCGCCGCTGGCCGGCGCGCTGCTCTACATCTCGCAAACCCACAACGTGTGGCTGGGCGGCAGCGCCCTGTACGCCATGGCCTGGGGCATGAGCGTGCCGCTGCTGCTGGTGGGCGTGTCGGCGGGCAGCCTGCTGCCGCGCACCGGCGCCTGGATGACCGGCGTGAAGGTGCTGTTTGGTGTGCTGATGCTGGGCATGGCCGTGTGGGTGGCCCGCCCGGCCTGGCCGTACCTGAAGTCGCTGGCGGGCGTGCAGGCCACGTCCACCCATGAATCGGCCTTGCCCTTCGAGCGTGTGCGCAGCTCGGCCGAGCTTGATGCCGCCCTGGTGCGCGCCTCGCGCAACGGCCAGACCGTGATGCTCGATTTCTACGCCGACTGGTGCACCTCGTGCCTGGAGATGGAGCACACCACCTTCCGCGACCCGTCGGTGCGCGAGGCGCTCAATGGCGTCTTGCTGCTGCAGGCCGACGTCACCGTCAACAACGCCGATGACCGCGCCTTGCTGTCGCGCTTCAAGCTGTTTGGCCCGCCCGGCATCATCTTTTTCGATGCCCAGGGGCATGAGCTCACCGGGGCGCGCGTGGTGGGCTACCAAAAGGCGGCTGAATTCTTGTCGAGCGTGCAGTTCGCGCTGAGGCGATAATCACGTCCGTGAAGTCAGCCAGACCGCCGCTGGTGCAAGGCCCGAAAGGGCGCACTGGAGGAAGGTCCGGACTGCACAGGACAGCGTAGGAGGTAACACCTCTCCACCGCGAGGTGAGGATCAGAGCAACAGAGACGAGTCGGGCTGGCCTTCGGGTCGGTTCGGGTGAAACGGGCAATCTCTACGCGCAGCAACACCAAATAGGCACACGTTGACCTGGTTCCGGGGAGTGTGCGGGTAGGTGGCACCGAGCCGCTTTGGCGACAGGCGGCCCAGAGGAATGGCGGTCACGGTCTCGCGCCGCAAGGCAAGAGGCTGCACAGAATCCGGCCTATCGGCTGACTTCACACACTTTTTTCACGCCTCGGCATTCAAGTCGGGGCGCCCAGGCGTCGATATCACCGCATGAAATGCGGAGAGTCATCATGCCTGTGAACCTGCCTTTGCGCACGGCGCAACTGCTGTCGGCGCTGGCCAGCCTGGCGCTGGTCATGGGTGCTTACGCCAGCGATGGGCATGGGCACGGCGAAGCCGAGAAGCCGGCCAAGGAAGCCAAGGCGGAGAAGCCGGCCGAGAAGAAATCAGCCGAAAAATCGGGTGAAAAGGCCGGCGAAAAAGCCAGCGAAAAAGGGGCCGACAAGCCCGCCGACAAGCCGACGGCCGTGCTGCCACCCGCCTCATCGGGCTCGGTGTCCATGTCCGAGTTGCGCGACATGATCGACCAGAAGATCGCCGAGGTGCGGGCCAAGCGCGAAGCGCCGCCGGTGCTCAAGGTGCGGCATTCATCTCCCTCGCCCTCGCCCTCGCCCAAGCCATCGGCCAAGCCTGCCACTCAGGTGGCTGCTGCCGCGCCCACCGCCGATGAGCACAAGCCCGGCGCCGCCATGCTCGGGCACGACGTGCACTGGGCCTACATGGGCGACACGGGGCCTGAGAGCTGGGGCCGCCTCAAGCCCGAGTTCCAGACCTGCATGGTGGGCCGACGCCAAAGCCCCATCGACATCCGCGATGGCATCCCCGTGCAGCTGGACCCCATCCAGTTCGAGTACCGCAGCAGCGGCTTTCGCGTGATCGACAACGGCCACACCGTGCAGGTCAACGTGGAGCAGGGCAACAGCATCACCGTCAACGGGCGGCGCTACGAGCTGGTGCAGTTCCACTTCCACCGCCCCAGCGAAGAGCGCGTCAACGGCCGCCAGTTCGACATGGTGGCCCACCTGGTGCACAAGGATGCAGAGGGGCGCCTGGCCATGGTGGCCGTGTTGCTGTCCCAACAAGGCGCGGCCCACCCCGTGATCCAGCAGGTGTGGAACAACCTGCCGCTGGAGAAGCACCAAGAGCAGGCGGCGCAAAGCGACATCGACCTCAACCGGCTCTTGCCCGATCAGCGCCAGTACTACACCTACATGGGCTCGCTGACCACGCCGCCGTGCACCGAGGGGGTGCTGTGGCTGGTGATGAAGCAGCCGGCCATCGTCTCGCCGGACCAGGTCAAGGTGTTCGGCAAGCTCTACCCGATGAACGCACGGCCGGTGCAGGCCGCTTCGGGCCGCCTCATCAAAGAAGGCATGTGAGCGTCTCAGGCCAAGCCGGGTCGGGTCGGACCAGGCTCAGTACACCCGACCACCCTTGATCTGGGCGTGCGTGCGCCGGCTCAGGTCGGTGGCACGCGCCATCTGCGCCATCGCGTGGCCGGCATGGGCGTGGCAGATGGCCAGGCCCAGCGCGTCGGCCGCGTCGTTGTGCGGCTCGCGCGGCAGCTGCAACAGGCGCATCACCATGTGTCGGATCTGCGCCTTGGCCGCATGGCCGTGGCCCACCACCGCCTTCTTCATCTGCAAGGCCGTGTACTCGTTGACAAGCGGCGAGGTGGCGTGCGAGAGCAGCCCCGCGATGGCCGCACCCCGCGCCTGGCCCAGCAGCAGCGTGGACTGCGGGTTGACGTTGACGAAGACGATTTCCACCGAGGCCTCGGCCGGCTCGTAGCGGGCCACCACCTCGCGCACGCCTTCAAAAATCAGGCGCAGGCGGTTGGGCAGGTCGCCTTGGGCGGCCTCTTTCGTTTTGATGGTGCCACTCGCCACGTAGCTCAGGCGCGGGCCATCGGCCTCGATCACGCCGAAGCCGGTGGTCTGCAAGCCGGGGTCGATGCCTAGGATGCGCATGGGGCGAGCATAACCGGCGGCCGGGCGATCAGCTCGGGCTGTGCAAGGCTTGCGCAATCAAGGGCCACACGGCCTGGTGTGACGTCCTGAACCAGTCGATGTGGCCCAAGCGCTTGAGGCCGATCTCTTGAGGGCGCACGGTGCGCGCCTGCTTGGGCGCATTGGGAAAAGTGCGCAGCAGGTCGGCCACGGTGGCGGTGTTGGCGATGTCGTCGTCGCTGGCGTGCAGCACCGTGATCGGCATGTTCACTTGCGCGTGGAAGTCTTCGTGTGCGCGGCCTTTGATGCCGTTGGTGGCATAACCACCGGCCTCGCACCACTGGCCCCACTGCAGGGCCACGGTGCGCGGCAGGTCTTCGCCCAGGCCAAACCACGAGGTGGGGCCGTAACCCTTGACGCGAGAGACCAGCGGAACGGCCAGGCGCAGCGCAAAGCGCGCTTGCCACTTGAAGCCGGGGCGCATGGCCTTGAACCAGCCCGTGGAGGTGGCCACGCCCACCACCCGCGCGATGCGGTGGTGGTTGGGCAGCAGGCCCATCATCTGGCCGCCGGCGCTGTGGCCCACCAGCAGCGCGCGCTCGGCGCCGGTGTGGGCCAGCAGCGCATCGAGTGCCGCCACCAGGTCTTGCTGGGCCCACTGCAGCAGCGTGGCTGGGTGGCCCTTGAGCGGGCCTCTCAGCGACTGGCCGATGCCTCGGTAGTCGAACACCAGCACCGTGTGGCCCTGGGCGGCCAGCCAGTCGGCAAAGCGGAAGTAAAAGCGCTGCGGCACGCCCGTGGCCGGGCCGATCAGCACGGGCAGGCGCGGGGTGTCGCCGCGCGCGGCCAGCACATGGCCTTGCAGCGCGGTGCCATCGGCACAGGTGATGGTGAGCGGCTGCGGGGTGGCGGTGCGGGTGTCAGTCATGCGGTGGGGTCTTGGCGGGCAGGGTGTCGAGCTGCTGCACATGGGTGAGCCAGCGGGCCACCACGGCCAGCTCGGCCTCGGTGAAGCCCTGGCTGAGTCGGGCGTTGATGCGCTGCAGCGCCTTTTGCAGCGCGGGCAGGTGGGCGCGACCTTCGGGCTGCAGCCACACGCGCAGGGTGCGGCCATCGTCGGCATCAGGGTGGCGAGCGATCCACCCAAAAGCCTCCATGCGCTGCACCAGGCCGGTGGTGGCCGAGGGGGCGAGGTCGAGCAGCGTGGCCAATTCGCCCATGGTGCGGCCATCGGCCTGGTGCAAGGCAAACAGCAGGCCCGCCTGCACCGGCGAGGGCAGCGGTGCACCCGAGGGGCTGGCCTCGGCGTGGGCGTGGGCCATCCATTGCTGCAAGCGGCGCTGGGCGCTGTTGAGCAGGAAGATGAAGCGGTGTCGAGCCATGTGATGTGTTTCGTGTGCGAAGTAATTATTTCGCATGCGAATCAAAATGGCAAGGGCCGTGTGGATGAGGCCGGTGGCCCGGCGCAGGGCTGAGCTGGGAATTCAGCGCGGCGGGCGCGCGGGGACGGTGAAGCCGCCCAATCGGCGCAAGGGGCCGTAGTGCTCGTCGAAGCCATAGGCTTGCACCGTCACGCGGCCACTGCGGTGAACCTGCACCAGCGCATAGGCGTAGTGGCGGTCGGTGGCCGGCTGGCCAGGCGCCAGTTGGGCCGACTCAAACGGCGAGCCGCCCGAGCCCACCAGCACCTGCCAGCTCGGGCTGGTGCGCGTGCTGCCATCGGCTTGGGCCACCTGGGGTTGCATCAGGTGGAAGGTGTGCTCGTGGCCGCAGAAGTAGGTGGCGCCGTACTGCTCCACCAGCGCCCAAAAGCGGTCGCGGTTGCTCGGGCCTTCGGTCGCATGGTGGCGGGCGTCCAGGCCCACCTTGGGGGCTTCTGTGGTGTAGAGGTAGCTGTATGCCGGTTTGTGGCCGAAGATGAAAAAGCGCTGAGCGCCGCGCGCTCGGGCTGCGGCCAGGTCGGCACCCAGCCAGGCCACCGGGGCGGTGCTGTCGGCGCCGGCCGGGTCGGTGTTGACCATGGCGAAGTGCATGTCGCCCACATCGAAGCTGTAGCTCAGCTGTTGCTGTGGCGTGCGCAGGCCGTCTTCGGCGCCGGGTGCCGTGGTGCTGATGGCGCTCACCTTGAGGCCGGCAGGCAGCGCGGCGTTCAAGCGCGGCTCGTCGATGATCAGGTCGCCAAAGGCGTGGCGCCAGGCGTCTTCGTTGGCGGGCACGGCTTGCTTGCCCTTGAAGGGCTGGCCGTCGATGTCGGTGCACTGCACGCGCGCCCACACCTGGCCTTCGGGCAGGTGGCGGGCCACGCCCGGCGGCGTGGTGGTGGTGCCGCTTTTGCACTGCACCTCGTGGTTGCCCGGCACAGGCAGCACGTAGGTGCCGGCCTCGATCAGCGGGGCCACCATGCCGCGCCAGAAACTGGCCTGCAGGTGGTAGCGCACCAAGTCCGAGTTCAACACCGCTTCGGCGGTGTCGGTGGGCACGCCGGCGGCCGTGGCGTTGCCATAGCCCATGATCATGTCGCCGTTGAAGACGAGCAGGTGTGGGCGCTGGGCCTGGATCTCGCGCATCAGCCGCGACCAGGCCTTGCTGTTTTGCATCCAGCGGTGGTCTTGCGGGCTCAAGGGCAGCTGGCTGGGGTCGACCTGGGCCGGGTCTTGGCGCGAGTCGCCCACGGTCGCAAAGCGCAGCACCACGGGGTCGGCGGCCGGGCGGACAGCCGGTGGCACTGCCCCCAACTGCAAGGCGGTCAGACACAGCCCCGACAGGGCCAACAGGCGGCAAAAGAAAAGGCGGCTCATGAGCCGCCCATCATGCCAGCCTTGCGCTGGATGGACCTCAGGCAGTTTGGCGACGGCGCACCGCACCCACCACAGCCAAGCCGCAGGCCAGCAGCGCGAGGCTGGCGGGTTCGGGCACGGCGGCGTTGTTCTGGGCCACCAGGGTGGCGCCCGGCTGCACGGCGCTCAGGTCGGCGTTGGTGAACTTGAAGACGAAGTACTTGTTGTCGCCGGCCGTGCCTGCCAAGTAGTCGTTGTCGTTGGCGATCACCAGCGTGTGGAAAGTGACGCCGTTTTCCACGATGTCTTGGCCGAAGGCCGCACCTTCGAGCTTGGCCGGGATCTGCGCAGCCGTGAAGCCAGCGCCCAGCAGGGCTTGGTACAGGTCGAGGAACAAGGCGGTGCTTTGTGCGGCGCCTGCCAGGTTGGCTGCGCCGGTGATGTTGCTGACGTCGGTGGCGCCGTTGATGTCCACGAAGCGCAGTTGCTTGAAGGCGGCGCTGCTGCCGTCGCCCAGGCCCTTGCCGTCGCGCTCCAGCACCAGGAACTGCGTGTCGTTGAGCGCCAGGATCTCGCTGGAGTTGTAGTTCTTGCCCGCCACGCGGTTGTTGTAGGCGAACTGCTGCGTGGTACCGGTGAGCGTGTCGATGGTGACGATGCGGTTGTACTGGCCGCCATCGCCGCCGTCCTGGATCAGCGGGCTTTGCATGAAACCCACCAGCTTCTTGCCATCGGGCGTGATGGCCAGGCCTTCCATGCCCTTGTTGGCCACGCGGCCCGAGGTGTTGCCGCTGATTTCGGCAGCGCCGGTGCTGGCCAGGTTGTTGACGTAGAAGTTCGACGGCAGCGTGTAGGTGGCGGTGCGCTCGCCGGTGCTGCGGTTGAACTGGTAGACGTAGGGGCCGTATTCGTCAGACACGTACACGCTGCGGCCGTCGTTGGACATGCGGATGCCCTCGGGATCCAGGCGCGCGTTGCTGATGCTGCCCGAGTTGCCGCTGCCAAAGGCGTCCGAGCGGCCGGTGAAGTAGTACTTGCCGGCGGTGTTGGCGGTGGGCGTCGGGGCCGAGCCGTAGTTCAGCGGCGTGCTGCTCCACAGCAGCGTGGTGCTTTGCAGCGTGGGCGTCACGGTGTAGGGCAGGTTGCCCGAGGGCGTGGCGCTGACCTGCAGGTCCACCGTGTGGAAGCGCGAGATGTACGAGGTGGTGTTGTCGATGGCCGTGTTGTAGACCGCCGCGTTGGGGCCGCGATCCGGCAGGGCCAGGAAGGTGCTGCCGCCAGCCCAGGCCAGGCCCGAGCCCATGCCGCCCAACAGCGAAGCCGAGACGCCGTTCTCCAGGTTGCCCGAAAGGCCCGACAGGTCGCTGCCGGTGGCCGACAAGGTGCCGATGCCGATCAGGGTGGGGGCCGCTTGGGCGGCGGTGGCGGCCAGCAGGGCGGCGGCCAGGGCGATGGGGGCAAAGCGCACGTCAGACTCCGGGTACGGCAAAAGCAAAGGCCACCATGGTGTGGTGGCCTTGTGACGTGTGCGTGACGTGAAGATGACCGCCAGGTGACGGTCAGCCCATCATCAGTGACGGAAGTGGCGCGTGCCCGTGAACACCATGGCGATGCCACGCTCGTCGGCGGCGGCGATCACCTCGTCGTCGCGCATCGAGCCACCCGGGTGGATGACGCAGGTGGCGCCGGCATCGACCACCACATCCAAGCCGTCACGGAACGGGAAGAAGGCGTCAGACGCCACGGCCGTGCCTTGCAGGGTCAGGCCAGCATGGCCGGCCTTGATCGAAGCGATGCGGGCCGAGTCCAGGCGGCTCATCTGGCCAGCGCCCACGCCCATGGTCATGCCGTCCTTGCAGAACACGATGGCGTTGCTCTTCACGAAGCGGGCCACCGTCCAGGCGAACAGCATGTCTTGCATCTGCTGCGCGGTGGGCTGCAGCTTGGTCACGACCTTCACGTCGCCCACGATGTCGATGGCGTCAGCCGATTGCAGCAGCATGCCGCCGCCCACGCGCTTGAAGTCCAGGGCGTTGCCCAGCAGGCGGGTGGCGTCGTCCAGCGGCACTTCCAGCAGGCGCACGTTCTGCTTGCTGGCGTAAGCAGCGCGGGCCGCGTCGGTGAACTTCGGTGCGATCACCACTTCCACGAACTGCTTGTTGGTGTTGATGGCGTCGATCACGTCTGCATCGACCACGCGGTTGAAGGCCATGATGCCGCCGAACGCGCTGGTGGGGTCGGTCTTCAGGGCCTTGGTGTAGGCCTCGAGCGGGCCCGTGCCCACGGCCACGCCGCAGGGGTTGGCGTGCTTGATGATCACGCAGGCCGGGGCTTCAAAGGCCTTCACGCATTCCCAGGCGGCATCGGCATCGGCGATGTTGTTGAAGCTCAGCTCCTTGCCTTGGATCTGCGTCCAGTTGGCCAGCGTGCTCACACCGGGCTTGGCTTCGCGGTAGAAGGCGGCCGACTGGTGCGGGTTCTCGCCGTAACGCATGCCTTGCACCTTGTGCAGCTGCAGGTTGTAGACGGCGGGGTACTCGGCCTTGGCCGGCACGGCTTCGGTTTCGAGTTCCGAGCCGGCTTCCAGGCTGGTCAGGTAGTTGGTGATCATGCCGTCGTAGGCGGCGGTGTGGGCGAACACCTTCTTGGCCAGCATGAACTTGGTGGTGCGGGTGATTTGGCCGACCTTCATTTCGGTCAGCACTTGCGTGTAGTCCACCGGGTCGATGATCACGGCGACGTCTTGCCAGTTCTTGGCGGCCGAGCGCAGCATGGTGGGGCCGCCGATGTCGATGTTCTCGATGGCATTGGCCAGGGTGCAGTCTGCCTTGGCGGTGGCTTGGGCGAAGGGGTAGAGGTTGA
>Ga0228699_1001572_pt1 | contig 11176 bp, 13 predicted proteins | sample McNCre217_Aug_MG_FD_178016 | JGI IMG/M metagenome (GOLD analysis project Ga0228699, IMG submission 178016) | Freshwater microbial communities from McNutts Creek, Athens, Georgia, United States - 2-17_Aug_MG | ecosystem: Environmental > Aquatic > Freshwater > Creek | place: USA: Georgia...
GCCAAGAAGCGTGCTGGTCCAGGAGTTCGGTGCGCCTGAGTAGTCTACGTCAACGCCGGTAGTTTGGCGGGTCAGATTCGTGTGCGTGGCAACACCACCTGAGATGGTCACGGCGTACACCTTGGCCAAACCAGCATAAAGCCAGTAGCGTTGGGTTCCGATCGTAGCTGGGATCAGGTGGTGGGGCACAACAGCCGGCGAGTTGTAGACTTCACCATGGCCGTAAAACTGGTAGGCGTACCCGTCCAAGAAGCGGATGTTGCGAGCATCCGACCAGACGTTGATCGGAAGCTCGTGTTGGCTGAGGTCTTTGTTGACACCAGCCAAACCTGCGTTAGGTACACGGACGAGAGGCATCTCGGTCCTCCTTACTTAATGAGACCTTTGGATTGGGCCCAAATGTAAGCGCCGACGGCAAGAGCACCGATGATCCAGATGAACTTCTCAACAACACTCCGACCGACGCCTTGGTAAACTTGATTGGTGAGCTTCTCAATCGCTTTTTCAGCGGCCTTCTCAGCAATCTCGTCAATTTCGGCTTCAGACAGAGGTGGGCACTCCGGAAGAGGGCACGTACGTGTTTGGGTTCCGCTCATTTCTTCTTTTCTCCTTCATCCCACTCGACTGAGTTTTCGCAGTGGTTCTTGTCAAGCCAGTTCAAAATGCGGCAGAGCACGCAGCCCCACCGCCTCCCGTCCAGCTGCGCCTTGTAAGCGCGGCTGCTGATCGTTTCGTCCTCATCGCCATCGAACACCGCATTGAATAGTTGATCAATGGCGACTGCTACACGACGGCCGTAGGACTTCATTTCAAGTTCCTCAGCTTGTAGATCGTGCTGAGGTAGAGTCCAGTCAGCTCATCAACGATATTTTCGAGCGCTGGCACACCGTTGGCGATGTCCGTGCGATGGTCGTTGATCCAAACCACGTCGCGATCAAGCATCGACAGGATGTCTCCTTTTTCGTCATCCTCAAGCTCCTCGACTTTGATCTTGCCGAAGTTGCCTTGGTAGGCCTCAACGAGCTTGTCGATCGAATCGATGACACCGTCGTAAAAGTCACCCAACGCGGTGTGCTGGGCAAATGAACCAGTCGCCCAGTGCTCGAGATGGGCAGCATTGCGTGCTGCAAACACCTTAGAGACGAGCTGCTCAATCATTTGGACACCTGGCCGGTAAGAATTTCGTCGGCGCGACCAGGACCAATCAAGCCCGCCTGCTCAAGGCTGTGCAGCATGGTCTTGATAGGCTCCAGATTGCGATCAACGAAGTCGGTGCGTGGGTCATCGAGCAGCTTCCAGAAGATGCGGATTCCTGCATTGGCTTCTTTGGCTGCGTCAATGGCCACAAGCTCTTCAACAGTGAAAAGCATCTGGAAGGCGATCGGGCCGATCAGTGGAATCACTGTGGATCCTGTTACGATCTCGTAGACAGTTTTTGCTGGGTCCATGAACCGTAGGTCTCCGCACTCCCAGGTACCATCAACCCATATTGGATTTTCCGAAGTCTCAAATAGAGCTCCAGTGACGATGTTCTTAAGTTGTGGCATGATTAGATTCCTTTGAGTGACACAGAAGTGTTGAGTATGGTGCCCTTGTTAGCGACGATGTTTGTCGCAGTGTGGTCAAATGCTTTTCCAAGGGTCCCGCCAACGGCGTTACAGGGGTAACCACCGGGCCCCATAGAAAATGGGACTGTAGTACCTGGGTTACCTGCCGCTACGGTGCCTTGCGACACTCCGACGATGGCAGCATTTTGATATTTCGTCAGGCCGAAGGACATACCACCAGCTTGACTGCCAGAACACAGCAATATGGTAAAGTCACCCGCTGGTCTGGCAATGCAGTATGGGGTCAACGACAACCCTGTCGACGTGGTAAGAGCTGAAATTGTTCCGTTTGAGTTCATGAGGTATGGAGTAACACTGCCACCACCTGGGAACAGAACCAAATTTCCCCTGTCGATGAAAGCGTCACCGTTAGTCATACCTGCTGATGCGTTGGAGATGTAATTTGTCCCCGTGGTAGGCATGTACACGACAATGTTGCCACCCGATCCGGTGTTCACCAACCAGAAAGCTGAACCATCGGTCAACATCCGGATGTACTTGTTTGTCGAGGACTCAACGTTGGTATTCGCCACGGAGAAGGCTGCGCCCTGGACTGCCCCGGCGTTATTCAGAACATATCCCTTCGTATTTGTGCCGTCGGCGATGGCACAAGCGTAAAACCCTGTGGCTGCGGCAGCAATTTCCGGCCATGCGGTGGACGCAATAGTTGCGGCGTTCAGAACTGTGTAGTTCAAAACACCTGCGCCTGCCGCTGTAACAATGGCATGGCCGAGCGCGTTGCCGGCAACGGTGCTGCAGATGGCGATAGCTACATTCCCGTTCGACAATTGAGCCAGGCGCGGAGCACTTCCAGACGTGGGTGAACTCGTAACGTTCGCGAGTGCCGAGACGACCGCGCCAGTGTTGGAGTAGATACCAATCTGCATCCCGCCCGCAGCTTGGAACGCGATGGCGAAACCGCCGCCGGACAAAGGCAGCGAATCGTGGTAAACTGCGTTGGTTCCGATCTTCGTAGGCGCAACAACCTGGGTGAGAAGTTGGTCGTAGATGGCAAACCACGTACCGGCGTTAGCACCACCTTGGAAACACCACGACACAAGAATGTTGCCATTTGAGAGTTGCTGAACTGCGGAACCCTGTAGCGAACATGATGCAGTGCTGTCAATAGTGAGAGATTTGACGAGCGTACCAGCAGAGTTGTACTTTGCCACACCAATACCACAGTTAGAAGTGGTTACTGGGAATGAAAGGTACAAACCCCCGTCAATAGGACTTGCGAAAATTTCCTTACGCGAGTAGTTGTTCAACACAAAACTTGAAACTGCCGTTGAAGCAATCAGTGTAGTGGCAATGTTAGCCGATGCCGCGTAGTCTGAAACCGCGACAGGATAGAGTTTCCCTGCCGCGTTCAAAAGAAGCAGGTCATTCGCATTAATTGCGTTTACGCCTGCAGGTCCTTGCAGCGTCGTACCGTTTTTGAGAAAGTCACTGAGTAACATTATTGAAGCCTCCAGGTTGTACCGTCATACCACATACGGAAATTTTCTCCGCGAACGTTGCAGACTAGATCGTCCGCAACCCCCATAATTGTTTTGCCGTTACGACTGAGCGTCAACGCATTAGGCGACCACGTGCCTAATGCGTCTATGAGTTCAATACAAGCTCCCACTGCAGGGGCAGCAGGCAAAGTCAATGTGAGTGGCGCGGCAGAAGTGTCTGTTAGGTACATCCCTGCCGTGATAGCTACCGAAGCATTGATATAGATTGGAGCCACATTACTCCAATATGCGTTAATGCCGTCAGTCGTAACGAACTTCCCAGCGTTTCCAGGTTGACCAGGAAGTGCTGCATTGAACGCAGTAGCAACCACAAATGCACAGGTTGCCAGCTGAGCTGTAGACGTACCAGTTGCCGCGGTGGGAGCAGTTGGGATGCCGGTAAAAGCGGGCGAGTTCAACAAGGCGTACAACGCAAAGTTGGCAGCCAGTGCGTTATCGCCAGCGATGCGGGCCGCGGCTTCGGTGTTGATGTTGCCTTGCAGCGTGTTGTCATTGGTCGTACGAATCGCGGCTTCAGCAGCTGTGCTCGTGTCAACGTAAGCAGTGCTTGCCGCACGCGTCGAGTTGTCTCCCTGGGCTTTGGTGGGCACACGGATGTCAGTTACCGCTGAGAAGTCATGCGTCCCGGCGTAAGTGTCACCACCACGGTGGGAGCGATCGTTGCCGCTGACCAGGTAAAACTGAGTGCCGTTGTACCAAGCAACAACGTATTCATTTGCTGTGATGTCACCAGTGACTAAGGCTTGGCCGTCAATCGCGGTAAGTGACTTCGTGCCAAGTGCGTTCACTTGGATGGTCGTCGCACCAGTATTGGCATGGGTCGCCTTGAAGCCGATGAAGAAGTTGGCCGTGTAAGCAGCCGGAGCAGGTACCACAGTGACGGTAAAGTCGTTGACCGTGGCGCCTTGAGCTTCCACGCCAGTGCCAACGATCAGACCAGTGAACCCGACGAAGGTGTTCTTCAACACCGACTTGATGAGACGCAGGTGGTCGTCACCTTGGCTCTTTGGGTCCGTGCTGGTCGGGTTCGCCGTGTTCAGGTCATTGACATAGGTGCCAGTTTCGAGACCCATGGATTAGCCCTCCCAGATGTTGAAAGTACCGTAGCGAGACTGGGCTCCAGCATCGACGCCGAGGGTTACGATGCCCTTGGACTTGTCTTCTTGGATCTGAATCTCGTTGACGGCGCGGTCGAAACGCTCCTGCCACATGGCCAGGCGACCGTCATCACGGATGTACGGCGCCGACTCAAGAAGCGCACCGAAGAGGTACGCATCAGGGTAGTCAGTGAGCAGCGAATTAGTTGGGCTTGCATCAGACAGCCCAAATTTGCGAGCGTAGCGCAGGGTCAGCGGGTAGGCTGACTGAGCGTCACGATCGAACTGAATTTGATTGGCCTTCACCGTCCAATAGGTCGGGTAGGTCGCAATCGGCATGTACGGCAACTTGGCCGGTGGCTTGAAAATGAGCGTCCGACGGGGAATCCAGGATTCCAACCACATCGACACCGGGGCGCTGTAATCAGTGGGCAACGCCACGTATGCAGACCCAGGCACGGCAGTCAACGGGACTTCGACCTCTTCCTCACGGAGGGAGAGGAGACGATTCAGCCGTGACTCAGCCAGGGAGATGAAGTCCTTGATCTGGTCCGTCAGGTCGCTACGATGAAGCCACGAGGCCACCGAGGCCTGGAGCTGAGCATACGTGGCGATGGCCATGATTACTTGCCTTTCTTGGCCGCGGTTTTAGCTGCGCCTGCGTCCTCGCCGGTGGTCAGCTCGTCGACTGCGACGAAGCCTTCTTGGCGGGCAGCATCTTCACCTGCGGCGTCAGCCACGATGCGCTCGGCACCTTCGGCGCCAAACAGGATTTTCGGGTATTCGTTGATCGTTTCCATGAGGTTCTCCAGATGATTAAAGGAGACGAGGGCCGAAGCCCTCGTCATTCCGATTAGTTGGACAGGATACGTGCTGCCAACTGGGCGCGGAGCGTCTTGTAGCCGTACAGCACATCAATACGGCAAGGCAGGTTGTCGTTGTTGATGTCGTACGCGCGGACGATACGCATGGAGATGCCGTCGTACACCTCGCGGGCCGAGAAGTCCACGCCCTTCGGCATGATCAGGTCGGCGGTTGCGAAGGCGAAAGCATCCTTGTGGAACACCATGGACGGCTTGTACACGGCCGAAGCGCCGCCGACCTTGGTCACAGTGGCACCGTTCGGGATGCCGGTGGCCAGGACGTTCTGCATACCAGTCGAGGTGTAGATCGCCGGGCTGATCGCCAGGTTACCTGCACCGCCGGCGTAGTCGGCAGTCACGACGAACTGCTGCAGGGTACCGGTGTCCGCCTTGGTTTCAGGGTGGACGCGGTTGCAGCCGCTGAACGTGATGATGTCGCCCTTCTTGAAGGTCGTCGCACCAGTCGCCACGGTCACGGTAGCAGCACCGTTGGTTGTCACGGCACCGTTGACGGTGTACGTGGTGGCCGACAGAGCGGTACCAGTGGTTTGGGTCGGGATCAGGGTGTTTTCGTAGAAGTCGAAGCCACCCGTGCGGCCCATGATACCTTCTTTGTACTGCTTCGAGATGTTGGAGCTGTCCTGGAACAGGCCCTTCAGAGCATCGATCAGGTCGACCTGGTCCGTGGTGTTCAGGATGCAGGTGCGGTTGTTGTCGATCGGCGCCAGGTTGTCGTTCAGCAGCTTGCGGCCGGTCATCACGTTCTTGAAAGTGACGGCGGAACCGATGTTGTTGACGGCGTTGTACACGTCCAGAGCCATCGAGAAGGCGTCGGCTTCCAGGTTGGCAGCCAGAACAGCCATGGCCGGCTCCAGGATGCGGGAGCTGAAGTCGTCCAGGGACAGGGTCAGTTCAGCGGAGCTGAAGTTGACGTCCACGCCCTTCTGGGTAGCGACCTGCAGCGGCACCTTGTTTTCGGTCGTGTCTTGCGTCGACAGGGTTTTGCCCGTGCGGACCGTGTACTGGTTCGGCAGGCGGATGCTCAGCGTGTCACCGATCTTGGCGCCCGAGTTGGCGAACGAGTCGTCGTACTGGCGGTTGATGTTGCCGATGAAGTTGAGCTTCTGGTGCAGAATGCGGAGCGCTTCGCGCGTGATCATCTGCGGGGTGAGAAGAGTATTTGCCATGATTTAGCGAGTCCTTTGCTTGCGAAGTTGTTCATTACGGTGCTTCATCCATTCGTCCGTGTTCATCCGACCAGGATCCTTGCCTGCCGGAGCATTCGCGCCGACGGTGGGGACCGGTTTGACCGGAGTCGCGGTCGTTTGGGTAGCAGCACCCATCTGTTTTGCCACCAATTGGTCGCCTACGTAGGCCCGGTGCAGCAACTTCACGATCCGAGCATCGGTCACTTGGCCCAATTCCTGGGCTGAGAATCCGAGCTTTTCAACTGCGAAGTCACGGAGCTTGCCGGCCAACTCCGGGGACCAACCTTTGATGTCGCGAGCCAGGACCGCATTGCTTTGTTCGATTTGCTTGGCAAGGTTCTGCTGCGCCTCGAGAGCTTTCTGCTGTTCCTTTTGCTGCAACTGCCCGAGCGTTGCCGCCCGAGTGTCTTTCAACTGCGAAAACGTCATCCACAGCTGTTGCGCCTTGGCGGGATCTTGCTGGCTGAGTGCGGTCCAATCCACTTGCTCGAACTGCTTGATCTGGTCGTCAAGAGCTACCACCTTTGCGGCTTCCTGCAGGTATTCCTGCTGCGATTGCGCTTGCTGGACCAGCTGTTGCTGCTGAACTTCCAGTGCGCGACGCTGCTCGGCGACTTCCTGCGTCTTCCGCGTGTAGTCCGCGTTCATCATAAGCGCTGGTTTCAGCGCCTTGGGGATCGCGTACTTCTGGCCTTCGTACTCCACCTCTTCGGTGTCGTCCACAGGCGTGGCATTGGGATCGGTGTTTGTGGAATCGTCCCCTGCATCGCCTGAGGTCTGACCGGTGAGAGTGGAATCGTCAGCCTGAGGGTTGACGACTCCCGTGGTCGTTTCGCCACCCAGGAGGTTCGTGGTGGCGTCGGCGGAGGGGTTGGTCGTATCGGTGGTCATATTGTACACTCCTAGTTGGTTGGTGTAAACGGTGCCGCAGGGTTAGCCACAGGTGCCTGCTGCGGCGACACAGGCTGTGGAGGAATTTGTTGTGGAGGCATACCAGGCGGCATACCTCCGGGTTGTGGAGCGGTCAAAATGTCAGGCGAGGTCAGCACCTGCTGCAGAGTCTGCATCACCAAGGCCTGAACCTGCTCAGGCATCATGCCGGTTTGCATGGCCTGCAGGCGCTTGGTCTCAGCGTTGTAAGCATCAACCTGGACCTTGGCCACATCGACCGACTTGTCCTTCTGAGCTTCCTGGAGCTGCTGGCCCATCTGACCGAGCTGCTGCTGGAGCTGTTGAATGACCTGCTGCATCTGAGCTTGCTGAGGATCTTGGCCCTTGACCTGGGGCGGCAACATGGCCTGCAGACGCTTGGCAATCTCGTCAGCACCCGGCCAGTCCAGATTCTTGGCTAGTAGGTCGCCAATGACCGGAGCGGCTTGTGGGTAGACACGGAGCAGCTCAGTCATTTGGGCTGCAGCTTCTTCGCGACGAGTGGTGAAGCTCGGACCGGTCTCGACGGTCAGGTCGTACTTGCCGATCGTCAGGTCGAACACCTTCTCAATGCCCTCTTCCGTGGTAGTCGGCTTGCCAAGCGGCACGGTCTTCGGATCATCGCCCTCAGGACCGAGGACCCGGATGATGCGCTCGCCAGTGTAGACGGTCGGGATCAGGTCGATCAGGATGCGTCCAGTGTGGCGAATGGCGCGAGCCAGGTTATCGATGAAGTGGAACGTGCTGACGTCGCCTTCACGCTGACGAGCCAGGATGGCGCGACCGGAGGTCTCGTTGCTACGGGCTCCCAGGGACGCGTCGTAGATGCCCATGATCGACTTCAAGTCGTCAGCCGCGTTGAGAGCTTCCTGAATGGCTCCTGCGGCAGGGCCGGCGTACGGTTGACGCTGCGGAGGCACTTGGCCGTCGTATTCCATGTAGGCATGGCTCTGCGTGTTGGCAGTATTCCACTTGTCCACATCAGTTTTGAACGCACCTTTCGGGCCGATGAACGGAGCTTTTGGCGCCAGTGCCACCATTTCAGTGGACGTGGTGCGCCAGTAGTTGAACATGCGCTGCGGATCCTTGGCGTCGCGGATCAGGCTGCGGAAGTAGCGCTTGCCCTCGACATTGACCTCGTCGCCGTACACAGGAACGATGGGGATGTACTTGCCGGCCCAGTCGTTCTTCTCCAGGACCTCAGCACCCGTGAGGATGTACTGCTTGACTTTCCAGCTCTTGGTGGCTCGCTCGCCGACGACCTGCAGGCCCATGACCTCGAACACGTCCTTGGCAGCTTTGAAGCGCTCAGCATCGATGATGGAGCCGTCGTTCAGCGCCACGATCAGGCGGCTGACTTCAGAGCGTTCCCAGTATTCGGCCAGCATGACCTGCTCGCCCTCAGCCCACGGCTCCTTGAGAGTCGTGTAGCCCAGAGCTTCCCAGTCAACTGGCTCGGCTCCTTTGTACTTCTTCTCGAAGGCGGCCTTCTTCATCATCTCAGTGACGAAGGCTTGGTTCCAGTCGCTCGAGTCCGCAGCCACCGAGTGGGGATCGCCGTAGACGCTGAACACGTTAGACACGCGATCGATGCACAGGTCCATGTCGAACGAGTCATCGTGGGCGTAGTCCAGCTTGACGCGCCAGTAGCCGATGCCGCAGGTCACCGAGTTCTCGATGGCCGTGTCATAGGCGACGTCGGCGTTCGAGGTGTATTCGATGTTGCGGATCAGGCCGTTGATAATCTCAGCGGTCTCGACGTCAGCCTGGTCATCAGCCGGGTGGCACTTGATGCTTGGCTTGTTCTGCCGAGCGTCGTTGACCACCTGACGGATGAAGCTGGGCAGACGGTTGACCGTCAGGCATGGGCGCTGCTCGCGCTCACGCTGCTTCTTGACGTTGTCAGGCCATTGCTCACCCAAGCGGGCGAAGCGGATGTCATCAAGCGCCTCTTTGCGATTGTCTGATTCGGCCTCAGCGGCCAAGTCGAACGCCTCTTTGGCGTCCTTCAGGATGTCTGCATCAGTTGCCATGGTTTACCCCATCCAGCCGCCGGACGCGTAGCCTCGGTCGGTATTGCGTTTAACAGGTTCAGTCGTGGCAACCTGCAAGCCACTGACCACGAGGTACCGAGTGGCATCCATCAAGTGGTCGTTCTCTTTCACTACATTGCCCTTCTCATCGCGGCGGTACAGGCGGAACTCCGACTGCCAGTTGCCAAGGCTCTTGAACACCTTGAGCTTGCCACCAGACAGGCGTTGCCAAACAGCGTAGAGTCCAGCTTCACGTGCATTGACCGCAGTCTGCAAGCTGAGACCGAGCTCAACGTACTGCTGGAGCAGTTGATCGCCGTCTTTCTGGCCACGACCACGCGACGCAGGATCGATGACACCGGGAATCCAGTCGCCACGTCCCTTGATCGAGTCAGCGTGGATGATCGGCTCAGCCTGGCCGCGATAGTGCTCGCTGTACAGATACGTCGTGCTGGTCTCTTGATCGACGGCGCCCCAAACAACAGCAGTGCGGTTCCAGCCCACGTCCATGCCGTACACCCGAGGCCAATGCGCTGGGATGTCGAAGTCAGGCACGATGATGTCAGACTCAGGCACAGGGTAGATGGCACCAGCACCAAGTTGCGGCACACCTTTGGAGCGAGCATCACGCTGGAATGGCGGAATCGAGTCCCACAGCTCTTTCTTGGCGGCATCATCGAGGTGGGGCACGTCGTCCCAAGTGGCCATGACTACGAACTTGGAGCCGTCCGAGCGCTCTTCGATCTGACCACCGGGCAGGAATGCCAGTACGACCTCAGACATGCCAAGCAGCGGCGTGAACGTCAGCATCAGCATGCCGTTGTTCGTCATGGTCCGCAGCAAGCACTCCGTGTAGATGTCCATCGGAGGCTCTTCATCCAACAGGATGACGTCTTGCTCCGTGCCCTGGAAGGACTCGCGGCGCTGGTCGTAGGACTTGAGGGTCAGTTGCGACAGACCGCCCGCTTTGTTGCGGACGTAAATGCTGTCAACCGAGTCGGCCACACCAGCACCACGGCTGATGCGCTCAATGGAGTCGCCTGGAATCAGGCCAGTGCCCCACATACCAATGGGACCAAGCAGCTTGGCTTGCAGAATCTCGCGAACCGTCTTACCGGTATCACCTGCGGCCCACGCCTTGACTGGGTGGTCGAAGCGGCGTCCATTCCACCAGATTGGGTAGTCGCCGGTCAGGTGCCACACGAGTTCGTACAGACCAACGCCTTCGGTCTTGCCCACGCGGTTTGCAGCAAGCATGAGACGCTGGCGGAACTTCTTGCCTGCCTCAAAGAAGCTCAGGTGCTTGGGGTAGAGCTCACGGCGCAGACGACCCTTGTCAGGGTAGTAGTTGTAGATCTTCCGCCGCTCAGCGCGACGCTGCTTCTCCTCGAGGAGCTGGAGCAGTTCGATCTTGGCGGCGCGATCCATCACTCAGTGTCCTCGTTCTTAATGAGGTGCTTAGCCAGCAACGTGAGCTTGGCGTCAATCTCTTCATCACTGAGTTTGTGGACACCCATCGTGGCGTTCATGTCCACGGTCTGGGCTGCAAGTTTCGGTGCATAGAACGGCGCAGCAGCTTTGGCGCTGTCTTGGCGCATGGGGAGGTCGGGGTAGACGATGTCGGTCACCAGCTCTTTGGAGACCACATTGCCTTTCTTGTCGTGCTTGATGTCCCAGCGCTTCTGCTCAATGGGCTCGCCGCGAGCGACCATGAGAAGCCACTCATGTGGAAGGAGACCTGTGGCCTTCGCTTCCTCGCGAGCTTGGGTTGTGATCTTCTGGACGGAGCCTTTTGGGCGGCCCGATCCAGGGCGTTTGCCACCGACTGACATGTGGAACTCTCCTGATTTTGTGATTGAGTATCTAGGGTGAGATATTACATCGCATTACCACGTTTGAACACCGGTGTAAATACTCC
>Ga0228699_1001573_pt1 | contig 11164 bp, 10 predicted proteins | sample McNCre217_Aug_MG_FD_178016 | JGI IMG/M metagenome (GOLD analysis project Ga0228699, IMG submission 178016) | Freshwater microbial communities from McNutts Creek, Athens, Georgia, United States - 2-17_Aug_MG | ecosystem: Environmental > Aquatic > Freshwater > Creek | place: USA: Georgia...
CTTTGTTCAAAGTCAATGCCACGTCGGTGTAGCTGTTGGCATCGTGGTTTTTCACCACTTGTCGACCTGCGTGAGGCACCAATGAATAGCCTTGGCCCAAGTCATACGTGGCGCTCAAGTCCCAGTAAGCACTGCCTGTTGAATTGGCCAGACCGAACAAATCAGAGAATGCATACGAATACTTCAAAGTAGTCACGCCGTAAGTTGCAGCACCATAAACTTCATCTGTGTTGGCGTTGACACCAACTTTGTTGTAGGTGTTATTCAGGTATTCATAGCGCAGGTAACCCACGTCATACGCCACACCAGCGGCTTCAAACTTGTAGCCACCGTACAGATCCAGCTCAACTGGGCCTTTGGCATCAGAGCCTGCATCCTTGATCCACTTGATGGTCGAACCCCAAGCGCCAGCGTAAAAGCCATTGGCGTTGGCGTAATCAGCACCGCCTTGCAACGCTGCATCACCTTTGGTTTGTGCAATGCCGCGGTAACGGTATTGGCTCACCACACCCACGTTGTAAGTCACTTCAGGTGCAGCAGGCGCTGTTTGCGCAAACGCAGCAGAAGATGTAGCCAAGAAGGCCAACACGATTTTCGATTTGATGTTCATAGTTTTCTCCATTGAAACAATTAAGAGGGATACACCTACTTAGCAGAGTCCGTGCCAACGTTGAAATCCACAAAAGTGCGTTCTTCACTAGCCCTGCGACCCAAAGTGATGCAGTAGTCTGACGACATCACCATTTTCATGCACACGATTGGTGCATCACTTCGTACTACCCGCCCCGCAATGGGGACAACCCTTGGAACTGGAAGTTGTATGTCGCTCGCACTGATTCACAGCCGCGCCCTCTTGGGTTTACAAGCACCCGCCGTCACCGTAGAAGTGCATTTGGCAAATGGTTTGCCCAGTTTCACGTTGGTGGGTTTGGCCGACACCGAAGTGAAAGAGGCGCGTGAGCGGGTGCGCTGCGCCATTCAAAACGCAGGCTTGGAGTTTCCCAACAACAAACGGATCACGGTGAATTTGGCACCGGCTGATTTACCCAAAGACTCGGGCCGCTTTGATTTGCCCATTGCTTTGGGCATCTTGGCGGCCAATGGGCAACTGGACGCTGCGGCCTTGGCCCCTTATGAATTTGCAGGAGAGCTGTCCTTGTCTGGCGAACTGCGTCCCGTACGTGGCGCCTTGGCGATGGGGCTGGCTTTGCGCGGTGCGGGCATACGAACGCGGTTGGTGCTGCCACCCAGCAGTGCCGAAGAAGCCGCGCTGGTGCCAACCGCCGAGGTGTACCGCGCCCAACACTTGAGCGATGTGGTGACACATTTTGCAAACCCCGCAGACACAAGCAACGGTTGGTGCCGCATTGAACCACCTTCGTTTGAAAACACAGCGTCATCGCAAGGGCCAGACCTCTGCGATGTCAAAGGCCAAGCGGGGCCGCGTCGGGCCTTAGAAATCGCTGCGGCTGGCGGCCACTCTCTTTTATTAGTTGGGCCCCCTGGCACAGGCAAGTCTATGCTGGCACAACGCTTTGCAGCGCTGCTGCCCGACATGACATTAGACGAAGCCTTGGAGAGTGCGGCAGTGGCCAGCTTGGCGGGGCGGTTTGAATTGACGCACTGGATGCAGCGCCCCACGCGCAGTCCTCATCACACCGCCACATCGGTGGCCTTGGTGGGCGGAGGCACGCCGCCCAGACCGGGCGAAATTTCTTTGGCACACCACGGCGTTTTGTTTTTAGATGAGTTGGCCGAAGTCAAACGCAGTGCGCTCGAAGCCCTGCGCGAACCGCTGGAAAACGGCCACATCACCATCTCACGCGCGGCCACGCAGGCCAAGTTCCCGGCGCGGTTTCAACTCATTGCCGCGATGAATCCATGCCCATGCGGCCACTTGGGCTCACCCGTGCACGCGTGCCGCTGCACACCCGATCAAGTGGCGCGCTACCAAGGCAAACTCAGCGGGCCATTGCTTGACCGAATCGATTTGCAAGTAGAGGTTCCCACACTCACGGCGGAAGTGTTGATGCAAAGCGCGGCGGGCGAATCGACCGCCACCGTCCGTGCACGCTGCTTGGCCGCACATGCCACGGCACTGGCACGACAAGGCACGCACAACCAAGCATTGCAAGGGCAGGCCTTGCACGCACATGTGCGTTTGGAAACCAATGCCACCGCGTTTTTACAAAAGGCGGCAAGCCAACTCGGATGGTCTAGTCGCGGCACACACCGTGCGCTGCGCGTGGCGCGCACCATTGCCGACTTGGCACAAAGCACCACGGTGCAGGTGGCGCATGTGGCCGAAGCGTTGCAATACCGACGTGTGTTGGCTCAACGCTGAGTGCGCATCACACGCGAACCCCCAACACCACACCTTCGCGCTGCAACTGCGCCATCAGCTCGGCACCTTCGTTCACCAACGCATCAGGCATGGGGTGTGACAGCCAATGTGCCAACACCATCAACGCTTGCGTTCCAGTTTGGCCCTCACGCAACAGACTGAGCAACTGGCCCCTGAACACACTGCTTTCAAACACATGCAGCTCGTCATGGCCGTCGCGCAGCATAGAGACATAGGTGCTTTGCATGTCGTCTGGGTTGTGGTCTGTGTCAATGCTGTGCACGGGCCACTCATAGGCGGCCTCAACGTGCGTGGGGTTGAGCACCACGGCATGGTGCATCACATCGCCTTCAGCATCGAAGGTAGGCCAGATGACAGGCGTGGTGCTGACAGCGTTTTGCAACCATTCAAAGTGGGCCAAATCTTGCAGCCAAGCCGGCAAGCGTTGCATGTCAGGGCTTTCGCACACATGCTCCATAAATGCACGTTGCGTGGTGCTAGACCACGGTGTCTGATTGGGCGCGTCTTTGAGGAAAAGACGCACCGCGTGTTCCCACATCTCTTCACCCAACAACGCTTGCGTGATAGGAAACGCAGGTGCGAGCACATCGCACAAATGCGCAACCATGTCATGCGTGCAAGCACTGGCTTGAACGGGGTCGATGCCTTGAGGCACAGGCGCACTCAGCGGATCACGCAAATGACGTGCGAGTGCGAATTGAAATTGACGGAAATCGCTCAACATGTCAGAGCCTCCAAATTGAGTTGCTTCACATCGTCAACACAGCGCGCCACACGACGGTGTGTGAACGCCAAGACATCGTCCAACAGTTGGTGTTCGCGACCTACACGCACGTAGTCAATACTGTGCAGCGGCAAAGCGTGCAAAAACGCTTGGGCATCAAACCCAAAATGTCGGGCATTGGCGGCCAACGCGTGCAAATCCAAATGCAAGCTGCATCCTGAAGCTTGCACCACCTGTGCAATGAACTCCGCCTCATTCATCTCCACCAAAGTAGGTGCCAAACGGTGCGTGACGTTGCGAATCCCAATGCGCAAACCCAAAGCCTCTTGCACTTGGGCAATGCGCGACACCGTCCACGCAACCGCCGCTGGCGTACTTGGAATGGGAAGGTTGATAAACAACGGCGCGTCATCGGCACTCCAAGCCAATGCTTCTGAGAACACCTGAATGTTGTGTTCAGCGATGAAGGCGCGCAAATCTCGCAACACCGATTTGTCTAATGCGCCAGGCCCGCCCAATGACAAACTTTGGCTCAAGCAAACAGTGGGGTAGTGCTGGGTGAGCTGCTGTAATTCGCTACCCACACGCCCTCCAATGCCAACCCAGTCAGGAGGGGTGAGTTCTAAAAATTGCAAGGTATCAGGCGCACGATTTTTCAGCGGCGCCAACAGCGCTGGGCGCAAGGCCAAACCTGCGCCTTGAAGGATGTGATGTTTCATAGTTGCTTTCATACAAAGTGCCAAGGTATGGCTCCAAGCCTCGTATTCGGCAGGGTGGGTGAGAACATGAATAAACGAATTTGCGAATTTCTACCTTTTTGATTGGCACCATAAAACTTCAAAAATCACGTAGGCATCACTCTCAAAAATCAAGGCTTCGTATCATTGACCGCCATGTCTACCGTCTGCTTTTCATCGCGTGATGCCCGCTTTGTGTGGGCACTTTCGGCCCTGCAGCTGATCGGCTGGGGCAGTGTGTTTTACGGGTTCGCTTTGTTGATGGAACCGTTAGAGCAGGCTTTGGATATGAGCCGCGCCGAATCGTCGTTGGGCTTTAGCTTGATGTTGTTGGCCGAAGGTGTGTTGGCTTTTCCTGTCGGACGCTGGATTGACCGAGGCCACGAACGTACGGTCATGACGTGTGGATCGCTGCTGGTGTCCTTGGGGTTTGTGCTGCACAGCCAAATCACCACCGCGCTTGAGTTTTATGCGGTGTGGGCCTTGTTGGGGGTGGGCTTGGCGGGCACGTTGTACCCGCCTGCGTTTGCGGTGCTGACGCGGCGATTTCCACAACACTTCAGACGCGCCATCATCATCCTCACATTTTTGGGTGGCCTGGCCAGCACGGTGTTCATTCCGCTCGTGGCGTGGCTCGTTGATGCGTTCGGTTGGCGCGATGCCCTGTGCGTGTTGGCCGCCATGCACTTGTTGGTGTGTGCGCCCGTGCACTGGCTGCTGTTGCGCGATGCACCACAGCGCACGGTGTTGGCATCCGCCCATACCGACAGCGCCACGCTTTGGCACTTCATGCGCCGACCACAGTTTTGGCTGTTGGCATCGTTTGTGGTGTTGCTCATGGGCGTGACGTCTGCCTTGCCCGCCCACATGGTGAGCCTGCTGCGTGAGTCGGGCATGACCGAGTCGTGGGCGATTGCTGTGCCTGCCAGCATTGGTGTGTTGCAAGTGATGGGACGCTTGGGCTTGTATGTGGCTGAGCACCGCGTGGATGTGCATGCCACCAACCGTTGGGTGACGGTGCTCATTCCGCTCGGGTTTTTAACGCTGCTCATTGGCGCAGGCCACGGACTGTGGGGCGTCTTGTTTGTGGTGTTTTATGGTTTGGGTAACGGCATGCTCACCATCGTCAAAGGCACGGTCATGGCGCAATACGTGAGCCGTGAACACATAGGCAGCTTGAACGGCTTGCTGGGTTTGCCCATGGCTTTAGCCCGCGCCGCAGCCCCTTGGCTGATGGGGCTGCTGTGGTCTGTCGAGGCTGGTTACACCGTGGGCTTATGGGTGATGCTGGCAGCCAGCGTGGTGGGTGTGGCAGCGTTGTGGTTGGCACAGCGGCTGCGCAACACGTAGTCAAACGATAAACGGCCAGGCCCCATCCAAAGCAAGGTCCACAGCATCCCCATCAGCACCACGGGGTACTTGAAGTTGCCAAAGCCTTTGTCGGTGAACACATAGCCTTGCGCCAGTTCGCCCCACGTGCGCCAAGCCTCGGGCCAATGCACGCTGGCAATGGCCACCAGACTCAGCACCAGCAATGACACCGAGAAAAAGCGCGTGCCGAGGCCGATGACCAAAGCGATGCCGCCGAGCAGTTCAAACCACGTGGCCATTTGCCAACTGATGTTGGGCGGCACAACGTTGAATGGAAACGGGAACTGATCTTGGATGTCGACAAACCAGTTTTCGCCGTTGAATTTTTCTAAGCCTGATTCAAAGAAGTCCCAGCCCAAGATCAAGCGCAAGCTGAATAAGCCGACCCACAAGCCCAACGCGTCGAACGGGCCGAGGTATTGATAGAGGCGTGTTTTCATGGCAGTGTTCCCAAAATAATGTCTTGTTCTTGTAGTTGCTTGAGCAAGGTGGCGCCAAAAGCCAACAATTGTTCGGGCTGTGGGTGTTGCCTGTGTTCGGCAATGTGCTGCATCACCTGCGTACCAGTCATGGGCTGAACGTCTAGCAGCGCCAGCACATGTGCGGTAGCGGCATTCACCTCGGTGAACTGCACCGCATCGTCTGCATCGCGGTACACCACCAAATGCGTGTCCATCGATTTGCGTGGTTTGTGTTGCTTGCCAATGCGATGCACGGCCCAGTCGTAATGCAAGTCCATGCGAGCTGGGTTGAGCACCACGATCTCTGCCATCAGATCGCCATGTGCGTTGGCCGCTGGGCGCGGCACGTCCATCACATCCACCGCCAGTTCGGCCCATTCGTAATGCGCTAGGTCAGGCAGCCAACGTGGCAACGGTTGCTTGGGGTTGCCCTCCTGCAAATAGCGCACAAACTCACGTGGTATGTCGCGAAACCACGGCGTGTGCAAAGGCCAATCACGGTAGAAGGTGCGGCACAAACACCGCCACGCGGTGTCACCCAACAACTTGCGACTCAGCGGCATGCAGGTGTCGATGAACCCACACACGTTGTTGAACAGCATCTCGTTGTACACCGCCATTCGCCGTGCAGGCACACCTGCTGGGCGCATGGTGTGGTGCGGGTCACGCAAGTGGCGCGCCATGTCTTGCTGAAAGCTTTGAAACATCGCCGTCATCACGCCACCTTTTTGATGCGTGGCGCTTGCGCCTGCAAACGTGCAATTTGCATCACTTCGGCCGTCAGCTCGTTCAAGCTGGGCAGATTGAAATCGCGCTCTAAGCAAGTGGGCACATTGCCGCCGATGCGCTCATACGCAGCCATCAGCAAATGCCATACGGGGTCGATCACCTCGGCGCCGTGTGTATCAATCAGTAGGCCATCGGGCTCTACATAGTGGCCTGCCACATGCACGTAGCAGGTGCGTTCGAGCGGCAAGGTGTTGAGGTAGTCCAGCGCGTCAAAGCCAAAATTTTGGCTGTTGACGTAAATATTGTTCACATCCAAATGCAGCAGGCAGTCGGCCTCTTTCACCACTGCCGCCACAAACTCGGCTTCGCTCATGTCAGAGCCAGGTGGGGCAATGTAGGTTGAAGCGTTTTCAATGCCAATGCGCATTTCCAAAATGTCTTGCGCTAGCTTGATGCGATTAGCTGTCCACCTCACCGCCTCTTGCGTGCAGGGAATAGGCAACAAGTCGTACAAGTGCGATTCGTCAGAACACCAAGACAAATGCTCGGTGAAGAGCTGTATGCCATGCGCCTTCATGAAGGCTTTGGTTTTGTGCAGCAGTTGTGTGTCCAACGAAGCAGGCCCACCCAATGAGAGGGACAAACCGTGGCACACAAACGGGTAGCGTTCTGTGAAGTGACGCAAATCTTTGGCCGAGCGGCCTCCCAAGCCCGCCCAGTTTTCGGGCGCAACTTCAAAGAAGTCGATGACGTTTGGCACGCTGTGCTTCAGCGGCTCTATCAATTCGCGGCGAAAGCCAAGGCCTGCGCCTGAGAGGGGACGGTTCATGATGGCGTCACTCCACGCGAGTTGCTGGAATTACTTCTTCGCGCCGCAAGAGGCGTCTTTCTTTTTGTCTGCGCCACATGAGGCTTCTTTTTTCTTGTCAGCACCGCACTTGGCTTCGCCGCACTTGCCGTCTTTTTGCTTCATGTCGGCTTGGGCCAATTGGTAGCCGCTGTCGAGCTTGCTAGCCTCAAATGGGTTGGCGGCGATGGCGGGGCTGATAGCGGCCACAGCGAATGCAGAGCCCAAAGCCAAAGAGAGGAGTTGTTGTTTCTTCATGATGAGAGTCCTTGAAAGGTGAGTTGATAATCATGACCAGCGGTCTTTGGGTAATTCGCCGCCGAAAACAAATTGGTTACATATATTTATTTAATTTTTTCTGTAACTTTTCATCGGCCTCTGACGAACTGATGTGACCGTGGATTTACACACCTTAGAAACCTCACTGCACGCCGCCTGGATGCAAGCGTTAGCAGGCCATGCGCCCAGCTATGAAAAAGCGCTGTCAGCCATCAGTGGGCATTTGCGTGCGTTTTTGAAGCGTCGTTTGTATTCACGACCCCAAGACGTCGAGGACCTCGTGCAAGAAACCTTGTTGGCAATTCATCAAAAGCGACACACCTACCAAAGCGATCAACCGCTGACGGCCTGGGTGTATGCGATTGCGCGCTACAAGTTGATTGACCACTTACGCGCCCATTCGCGCCGCGTAAGCAAGCACGACGACATCGACGACTGGGCAGAACAACTGTGGGTTGACAACGACAACGAGGCACGCGATGCCTCGCGCGATGTGCACCAACTGTTGTCCGAACTGCCAGACAAACAACGCCTGCCGATCGAGCACACCAAGCTGCAAGGCTTGTCGATTGCCGAGTCCGCACAACTCACGGGGCAGAGCGAAGCCGCAGTCAAGGTCAACATCCACCGCGGGCTCAAAGCCTTGACCCAAAAGTTTGGAGTCACACCATGAAAACCAACGACCTCATTGCCATGCTGGCGACCGAAGCCAGCGCCACACCCACTGTGTCACCCTTGCGCCGCTGCGCTCAAGCCACTGCTGCTGGCGTTGCCATCAGCTTGGCACTGGTACTCACGATCTGGGGCTTGAACCCAGAGCTGAATGCCCTCGCCTACACGCAAGCTTTTTGGGTGAAGGTGGCGTGGCTGGTGCTCACCTGCATATTTGCAATGCCTGTGGTGATGCACTTGGCGCGTCCCGGCATTGCTGCTGGCAAAGGCGTGTGGGGCGTTGCCGCCGCGCTTGTGGGCATGGCTTGGCTGGCCTTGATGCAAGTCGCCGCTGTGGACGCAGACACGGGCATGCAACTCATGATGGGTGGTTCGTGGGAAGTTTGCAGCGCCAGCATTGCTGCGTTGTCCGTGCCGTTGTTGGCCGCTTTGTTGTGGATGCTGCGCGGCATGGCGCCCACTCGACCAGCACTGGCAGGCGCAAGTGCTGGGCTATTGGCAGGCGCGATCGCGGGCTTGGTGTACTCGCTGCACTGCCCCGAAACGGCTTATGCGTTTTTGGCGGTTTGGTATGTGGCGGGTATGGCCGTGATGGCGGGCGTGGGCGCGTTACTGGGCTCGCGTTTATTGCGTTGGTAAACCGCGAACACCGCACAAACAAAAAAGGCTCCGTGTAAACGGCGCCTTTTTGCTTTTACAAGTTAGGCGCTAATAACCGCTCTAAGTCTTTCACCGCCACACCTTGGCGCTGCGCCAAGTCTTGCACTTGGTCTTCGCCAATACGGCCCACGTTGAAGTACTTGGCTTCGGGATGCGCCAAGTAAAAACCGCTCACGCTGGCTGCGGGCGTCATGGCCAAACTGCTGGTGAGGCCCATGTCGATTTCGTCGCATTGCAACACAGCAAACATGTCTTGCTTGGCGCTGTGGTCGGGGCAAGCGGGGTAGCCGGGCGCGGGGCGAATGCCTTGGTATTTTTCTTGGATGAGGTCTTCGTTGCTCAACGCTTCGTCTGCGGCGTAGCCCCACAAGTCGGTGCGCACGCGCTGGTGCATGCACTCGGCAAAGGCTTCGGCCAAGCGGTCGGCCAAGGCTTTGAAGAGGATGGCTGAGTAATCGTCATGCGCGTCGATGAAACGCTTTTCTTGCTTCTCAGCACCCAGACCTGCGGTGACGGCAAATAAGCCCACGTAGTCAGCGGCTTGGGTTTGGTCGGCCACGAAGTCTGACAAGCAACGGTTGGGATTGTTGTTGGGTTTCACCGTTTGTTGGCGCACACCGTGCCACGTCATCACTTGCTGTTGGCGGGTTTCGTCGGCGTACAAAACAATGTCGTCGCCCACGCGTTGCGCGGGGTACAAGCCCACCACCGCGTTGGCAGTGAGCCAGCGGTTGGCGATGATTTTTTTCAGCATCGCTTGGCCGTCGGCGTAGACCTTCTTGGCTTCTGCGCCCACCACCGCGTCTTCCAAGATGGCGGGGAACGGGCCCGCCAAATCCCAAGTTTGGAAGAACGGGGCCCAGTCGATGTATTTCTCAAGCTCGGCGAGGTCGAAGTTTTTGAACACGCGGCGGCCAATGAATTTCGGCTTGGCCGGTGTGTAGTATTCAAAGCTCACTTGCGCGGCGTTGGCGCGGGCTTCAGCCAAGCTCACCAACGGCGTTTGTTTTTTGTTGGCGTGTTGCTCGCGCACTTTGGCGTAGTCGGCATTCAGCTCGGCGATGTAGTTGGCCGCTTGCTCTGACAACAAGCCTTGCGCCACGCTCACGCTGCGCGAGGCATCGGGCACGTACACCACGGGGCCGTCGTAATGCGGCGCAATCTTCACGGCGGTGTGCACGCGGCTGGTGGTCGCGCCACCAATCATCAGCGGCATCAGGCGGCTGCGGAAGTAGTCGTCCTTTTGCATCTCACCTGCGACGTATTGCATTTCTTCCAAGCTCGGCGTGATCAGGCCGGACAAGCCAATGATGTCCGCACCCTCTTCTTTGGCCTTGGCCAAAATTTCGTGGCACGGCACCATCACGCCCCTGTTCACCACTTCGTAGTTGTTGCACTGCAAAACCACAGTGACGATGTTTTTGCCGATGTCGTGCACGTCGCCTTTGACCGTGGCCATGACGATTTTGCCCTTGGCTTTCACGTCTTGGCCCGCTGCCGCTTGTTGGCGTTTTTCTTCTTCGATGTAGGGCACGAGGTGCGCCACGGCTTGCTTCATGACGCGCGCCGACTTGACCACTTGCGGCAAGAACATCTTGCCTTGGCCAAACAAATCACCCACCACGTTCATGCCGTCCATCAACGGGCCTTCGATGACGTGCAGCGGGCGGCCGCCCTTGGCCAAGATCTCGCGGTAGGCCTCTTCGGTGTCTTCGTTGATGAACTCGGTGATGCCGTGCACCAGCGCGTGGCTCAAGCGTTCGGCCACCGCTACGGGGTGATCGGGCGTGCCGCGCCAAGCGAGTTTTTGGCTGTCGTCTTTGGCCGCGCCTTTGGCAGTTTCGGCGACTTCAATCAGGCGCTCACCTGCCGTGAGGTGGACCTCACCTTCTTTGTATTTCGGCGTGCGATTCAGCACCACGTCTTCCACACGCTCGCGCAACGTGGGCTCAAGGTCGTCGTACACGCCGACCATGCCTGCGTTGACGATGCCCATGTCCATGCCCGCCTGGATGGCGTGGTACAGGAACACGGTGTGGATGGCTTCGCGCACAGGGTCGTTGCCACGGAAGCTGAACGACACGTTGGACACACCGCCGCTCACCTTCGCGCCGGGCAGGTTTTGTTTGATCCAACGCGTGGCTTCGATGAAATCCACCGCGTAGTTGTCGTGCTCTTCAATGCCCGTGGCAATGGCGAAGATGTTGGGGTCGAAGATGATGTCTTCGGGCGGGAAGCCCACTTCGTCCACCAACACGCGGTAAGCGCGTTCGCAAATTTCGATCTTGCGGGCGTAGGTGTCGGCTTGGCCTTTTTCGT
>Ga0228699_1001574_pt1 | contig 11157 bp, 12 predicted proteins | sample McNCre217_Aug_MG_FD_178016 | JGI IMG/M metagenome (GOLD analysis project Ga0228699, IMG submission 178016) | Freshwater microbial communities from McNutts Creek, Athens, Georgia, United States - 2-17_Aug_MG | ecosystem: Environmental > Aquatic > Freshwater > Creek | place: USA: Georgia...
GGCGCAAGACGAATCCAACCGCCACAACCAGCTGCTGCAGCAAGAGATCGATGCCCACCGCCGCACTGACCTGGCCCTGCAACAGGCCAAGGACCTGGCCGAGGCGGCCAACCAGGCCAAGACCCGCTACGTGGCGGGCATGACGCACGAGCTGCGCACGCCGCTGAACTCCATCCTGGGCTACGCACAGATCCTGCGCAAAGGTGGCCTGAGCGAGGGCGGGCGTGACAGCGCGCTGCGCACCATCGAGCGCAGCGGCGAGCACCTGGTGGGCCTGATCGACGGCCTGCTGGATCTGGCCCGCATCGAGGCCGGTCGGCTCAAGCTCGACCCCTCGCCGCTGCCGCTGCAGGATTTTTTGCACGACGTGGTGCGCATGGTCGAGCCCCAGGCCCAGGCCAAGGGCCTGCGCTTTGAGCTGGTCTCGCTGGGCCGTGTGCCGCGTTGGGTGCAGGCCGACGCCAAGCGCCTGCGCCAGATCCTGCTCAACCTGCTGAGCAACGCGGTGCGCTTCACCGACCAAGGGCAGGTCATCCTGCGCGTGGATGCCCGCCGCGAGGTGCTGCGCTTCGAGGTGCAAGACACCGGCATCGGCATCGCCCCGCAAGACCTGGAGCGCATCTTCCTGCCCTTTGAGCGCGGCAGTGCGGGCCGCCGCAATGCCGTGCCGGGCACCGGCCTGGGCCTGACCATCACCCACCTGCTGACCGAGCTGATGGGCGGCGAGCTGGGCGTGCACAGCGTGCAGGGCCAAGGCAGCACCTTCAGCGCCCGGCTGTACTTGCGCGAGATCGCGGCGCCTGCTGCCGCCACGGGCGAGGCCCGCCACCGCGACGAGGGCAGCGACGCGCTGCACCTGCGCCCCATCACCGGCTATGCCGGCCCGCGCAAGACCCTGTTGGTGGTCGATGACCAGCCCCTGCAGCGCCAGCTGCTGGCCGGCCTGCTGATGCCCCTGGGCTTTGTGGTGCGTGAAGCCGCCAGCGGCCAGGAGTGCCTGGAGCAGTTGCGCGAAGCCCTGCCCGACATCGTCTTGCTCGACATCAGCATGGACGACATGGACGGCTGGCGCACGGCCCGCGAGGTCCGCCGCGCCGGCTGGCAGGCGCTGCCCATCGTCATGGTGTCGGCCAATGTGTTCGACAACCGGCCCGAGAACCTGGCGGCCGTGCCTTGCCAGGCCTTCGTGGCCAAGCCCGTGATGGAAAGCGAGCTGCTCGACACCTTGGGCCGCCTGCTGCACCTGCAGTGGCTGCACGACGCGCCCCGCACGCTGACGGAGCTGGAGGCGCCCCTGCCCATCGTGGCGCCTGGCCTGCAAGCGCCTGCGGCTGCGGCGGCTTCGACCGAGGCCAGCGCGCAAGCCCTGGTCGCCCGCCTGTGCCACCTGGCCCGCCTGGGCGACCTCACTCGACTGCAGGCCTTGCTCGCGCCCACCCCATCACCCTGGCCTGACCTGGCCCCCGCGTGGGCAGGCTGGCAATCCCAACTGGACCAACTGGACCTCGATGGTCTGTGGCAAGCGGTGCGCGCGCACCCGCTGGCCGCGCAGCCCGATGGTGCCGAGGAGGAAGTCGATGATGTCACCCCTGGCTGAGCGACACGCGGGCACGCTGCTCGTCGTGGACGACGCCCCCGACACCCTGCGCATGCTGTGCACGGCCCTGGCCGCCGAGGGCTACACCGTGCTCGTGGCCCGCGATGGCCAGCAGGCCCTGGAGCGGCTGGAACTGGTCGTCCCCGATGCCATTTTGTTGGATGCCGTCATGCCCGGCCTCAGTGGCTTCGAGACCTGCCGCCGCATCAAGGCGCACGCCGCCTGGCAACACGTGCCGGTGCTGTTCATGACCGGGCTGTCGGACACCGCCGACATCGTGGCTGGCTTCGATGCCGGTGGGGTGGACTACGTCGTCAAGCCGGTGCGCATCGAAGAGGTGCTGGCGCGGCTCACCACCCATGTGCGCAACGCCCGCGTGGCCCGCTTGGCGCGCGAGGCCGTGGACGTGGGCGGCCACGGCGTGTTGCTGCTCGATGCCCGCCTGCGCGTGGCCTGGCGCTCACCGCAGGCCGAGCGCTGGCTGCGCACCGCTTTCCCTGATCTGCAGGGCGATGCGCCGCTGGATTGGTTGCAGCAGCTGGCGGCCAGCCCCACCGGAGGCGAGATCCGCCTGGCCTTGCCGAGCGGCACGCCCGCATCGGCCACGCCTGCGCAAGCCCTGGTCGCGCGCAGCCTGGGCGCGGCCGGCCTGGGCGAGACGATGGTGCTGCTGACCCTGCAGACCGCAGCCAGCGCCCCGGCCAGCCCCGCGCAGCCGGCGGCAGCCTTGCCATCGCTCACCCCGCGCGAAACCGAGGTGCTGTCCTGGCTGGCCAAGGGCAAGACCAACCGCGACATCGCCGACATCCTGGGCATGAGCCACCGCACGGTCAACAAGCACCTGGAGCACATCTTCGAGAAGCTGGGGGTGGAGACCCGGGCGGCGGCGGCGGCCTTGGCCTCGCGCACGCTGGGGGCTTGAGCGCGCTGCGTGGCTTTGTAGAATCGCGTCACCTTCAGATTGAAAGCGCCCGTGGCCAAACAGTACAAGCTCTCCGCAGAAGAACTGCAGCCCCTGGTGGCGGCAGGCCGCACCTGCATCGCCACCGACCGCATCACCGTCGAGGGCTTGCCCGTGCGCTTCATGTACCGCGAAGACCCGATCGGCCACAGTGACAGCGGCTGGCGTTTCCTCTCAGGCCTGGAAACCGATGCCTACATGGAAGTGGCCGGCCACCAGGGCCAGCACGAGCTGAACTTCCTGGCCAATTGCGACCGCGCCATCATCGAATTCCTGGACGCCCCCATCGGCTCGGCCTTCCAAAAGCCGGAAGACGCCCGTGCGCCGTTCGAGCCGGTGACGGATTGGGAGCCGGACGAGGATGAGCCTCAGGAATGAGGCCACCCCCGCAAGCGGCGCATGATCGCCCCATGAAGACCTCCCGGATGCCGCGCCGCTGTGCGCCGTCAGGGCGCGGGGCTTGGGCCACAGTGATGGCGCTGGGGATGCTGCTGGGCCTGTCAGCCTGCGTGGTCGTGCCCCGCACCACCGAGTTCTACGACGCCGACTGCCACATCACCACCCGCCAGATGCGGCTGGAGGCCGTGCAGGTGGGTGTGCTGGGCCGCTGCAGCAACGAAGGCTGCGCCACGGCCCTGGTGGTGATCGGCGCCACCGCAGTGGCCACGGCGGTGGTGTCGGGCAGCATCGTGGTGGTGGGCAATGTGGTCTACTGGTTGGAAAAGCAGGGGCGCTGCGTGCGCGCCATCGACCTCTAACCCGAAACGCCGTAAGTGCTGGCTGCCCAGGCGCCGGCCCCATGTTCATTGAACCGCCACGAGGCCAGCCATGAAGATCACCGTCGAGACCACCATCGCCGCCCCCTTGTCTCTGGTGTGGACCAGTTGGACCACGCCCGCCGACATCATCCAGTGGAATGCCGCGTCCGCCGATTGGCACACCACCCGCGCCGAGGTGGACCTGCGCGAAGGCGGCGGGTTCTCGTCGCGCATGGAGGCCAAGGATGGCAGCATGGGCTTCGACTTCGCGGGCACCTACACGCAGGTGGTGCCCCAACAGCTGCTGGTGTGCAGCTTTGGCGAGCGCAGCCTGCACGTCGAGTTCATCGACGGACCCGATGGCGTGACCGTGCGCGAGACCTTCGATGCCGAGTCCACGCACTCAGAAGCGCAGCAGCGCGCAGGCTGGCAAGCGATCTTGGACAACTTTGCCCGGCACGTGCGCGCCAAAGTGGCTGCCTGAGGCCGTCGGGTCAGGTGCCCCGCGCTGCGCCCAACATCTCGTGCACATCGTGGGTCATCGTGGCCAAAAAGGCCAGCAGCCCCAGGTAAGCAAAGCCGTAGGTGAGCTTGTCTTCCAGGCTGGTCTGGTAGTAAGCGGCCGAGGCGTCGTCGGTCACCTGGCCACGCAGGTGTCGCCAGGCCTGCATCACCTGCGGGATGGCCAGCACCGCGATCAGGATCAGCATGGGGCTGGGGTTGAGCATGAAGGCGCCAATCAGCACCGGCACGCCCAGCAACCAGATGCGTGGCGACAGCACGGCCGTGATGCGGCCCCCATCCAGCGGTGACAGCGGGATCAGGTTGAACAGGTTCAAGAAAAAGCCGCTGTACGCCACCGCCAGCAGCCAGTGCAGCTCAGGCCCGCCGTCGCGCGCGAGGAAGTAACAAGCCAGCGCCCCCAGCGAGCCCAGCAGCGGCCCGCCCAGGCCCACATAGGCCTCGGTCTCGGCGTTGTGGGGCAGCTGCTTCATCTCGATCCAGGCGCCCACAAAGGGGATGAAAGTGGGCGCACCCACATCGAGCCCACGTTGCTTGGCCGCCAGGTAGTGGCCCATCTCGTGCACGAAGAGCAGGGCGATGAAGCCCGCCGCATAGCGCCAGCCATAGATGAAGGCGTAGACCACCAGCGAGATCAGCATGGTGCCGCCCGTGGTGAGCAGCTTGCCGAACTTCAGGCCGCTCATCAGCAGCAACAACAGCTTGATCATCTTGGCCTCACGCCTTCTTGCCAAACACCTTGCGCGCGGCAGCCACCAGGCCCACCGCCGCCAGGCCGATCACCTTGGCGAACTTGGCGAAGAAGCCCGCCGCCAGCGCGAACATGCCCAGCTTCTTGGCCGCGATGCCGCCCACCAGCGCCGCCAGGCCGTACTCGGCCACCTTGTCGGTGGACGCGTTGAAGTCCTCGTAGCGCTTGCCCTCGTTGAAGCTCAGGGCTTGCAGCAGCGTGGTGGCGTGCGGCTTGTCGCCGGCCACGTGGCGCTCGTCGGTCAACAGGTTGAGCGAGATGTAGCCCTCGCGGCCCAGCGCGTAGGTGTTGTAGTTGATGCCGTTGGCCTCGCCCGCAGGCAAATCCTTCGGCCGCGCAGCCAGCGACCACACCAGGCGGTGCGTGGGCGCCTGGTAGCTGGGCTTTTCCACCCAGCCCACGATGTCCAGCTCGGTGAAGCCGCGCGCCTTGCGATCCTTGTTGGCCTCTTCCGTGCCTTCTTTGAGGCTCTTGAACAGCTCGTCGACATCCCACTTCTTGGCGTCATCGTCCTTGATGTAGCCCGCAGGCTCCCAGCGGGCCACGGCCAGCCAGTGGTCGTCTTGCTCGGCGGCAGGCATCACCAGGCCCAACAGGGCTTCGCTGTTGTGGTTGCCCATGGCCTGCAGCAGGCGGCCAGCCGCGGGCTGGGGCACCCAGATGTAGCCCTTGGGCAGGGCGAAGGTGGCCTGGTCTTTCAGGGGGATGCTGGCCGGGCCCACCACCTGGCTGCGCGTGGCTTCTTGCTGGGCGGCGATGGCGTCGCGTTCACGTTGCTCGGCCGATGTGGCCTGACTGCTGCCCGTGGCGGACGCCTGATCCGCATGGGCCAGTTGGGGCAGGCCGATCGTCAGGGTGCAGGCCAGTGTGCAGGCCAATGTGCTGGCCAAGGCACCAGCAAGTGCTCGGGCCTTCAATCCGGTGCGGTGGCGGGGCAAGTGATGGGGGTGCATGCGGTGTCTCCCTGGGTGTGTGTGGCGGTGTTGTGCGCTCAGGTCGCACATCCTACCGGCGCACAGCGCAACCTTGACCGCCACCTTGACCGCAATGGCTTGCGGTGAAAATGCCCGCCATGGCCACAGACCTCTACGCCCACCTCGACCTCTACTGCGAACGCCTCGGCCCCGAGTTCTGGGCCGAGCCGCTCAACGCCATCTCCAATGGCGCCTTCCTGGTGTCGGCCTGGCTGCAGTGGCGATTGGCGCGCACCACACCGGTTGGGCTGAGCGCGCGTGCAGCGTTGCTGATTGCCTTGGTTGCGGCCATCGGTGTGGGCAGCTTCCTCTTCCACACGCTGGCGCTGTACTGGGCGATGCTGGCCGATGTCATCCCCATCTTCATCTACCAACTGGTGTTCCTGGTCTGCTACCTGCAGGGGGTGGCCCGGCTGGGCTGGGCGCAGGTGACGGGCTGGGTGGGGGTGTTCTTGGTGGCCTCGGTGGGCTTTGCGGCCTTGCCACAGGCCTGGCTCAATGGCTCGCTGTCTTACGCCCCGGCCTTGTTGTTTGTGGCGGGGTTAGGCATCTATCACCGACGCACGGGCCGACACGCGCCTTGGGGCCTGTTGGCCGCCGCCGGCGCCTTCGCGCTGGCACTCACCTGCCGGTGCCTGGACATGACCGTGTGCCCGCACTTTCAGTGGGGCACGCATTACGCCTGGCACACGCTCAACGCCGTGGTGCTGTATGCCGCCACGCGGGCCTTTGTGCTCAACCAGGCCTGAGCGTTGACAACCCCCTCACGTCTGGCGGGGTGAACATCCGGTAACGGGCTGGCACGTTCGGCCTTTGCACCTGCTGTGGCATCTGCCTACACTGGCGGCTGACAACATCAAACAGGAGGTGCAACATGCACAAGTCATGGCAAAGGCTCGCCGCCACCGCAGGGCTGCTGGTCACACTGGGCCAGGCCCACGCGGCCAACCTCAGCTACACCTTTGACACCGACGCCCAAGGCTTCGGCGTCAGCGGCGCGTCGATGACCAGCACGGGCGGCTCGCTGAGCCTGCGCGACATCGACGACAGCGACTTCGTGGTGATCTTCCCCACGGCCGACCTGGGCGACTGGTCGCGCTTCAGCGGGGGCACCTTCAGCTTCGATGCCGTCAACCTCAATGGCGCTTCGACCGACTGGCTGACCTTTGGCACGCTGCGCATCGAGTCGGGCAGCTTGGTGGTCGAGCGCGACTTGGTGCCGCAGGCCGCCCCCACGGCCAACTGGGCCACTTACAGCGCCACGCTGGACGCGGCCACCTGGGGCCCGGTGCTGGGCAATGTCACCCGCGTCACGCTGATGCTGGAATCGCATCAGGGTTGGGACAACAGCAGCGGGTTTGAGCTCAACGGCCTGGACAACGTCCGGGTGTCGGCCGTGCCCGAGCCCGGTGCCGCCAGCTTGGCAATGCTGGGCGGCGCGATTGCTGGCCTGGTGGCCTGGCGCCGCCGCGCTCGCTGATCGGATCAGCTCAGCCCTTGGCGCCCAGCCACAAAGCGCTGGGCTCGCCCGCCACGCTCACGCGGCCGTCTTCGCCGATGGCCAGGCGGCCCTCGATCAGCCAGCGCACGGCCTGCGGGTACATCTGGTGCTCTTGCTGCAGCACGCGCGCAGCCAGCGTGGCCTCGGTGTCGGTGGGCAGCACGGGCACGGCGGCCTGCGCCACGATGGGGCCGTGGTCCAGCTCGGGCGTCACGAAGTGCACGGTGGCACCGGCCACCCTGCAGCCCGCTTCGATGGCGCGCTGGTGCGTGTGCAGGCCCGGGAAGGCCGGCAGCAGCGAGGGGTGGATGTTGAGCAGCCGGCCCGCGTAGTGGCGCACAAAGCCTTCGGTCAGGATGCGCATGAAGCCAGCCAGCACCACCACGTCGGGCTGGTGGGCGTCGATCACCCGCGCCAGTTCGGCGTCAAACGCCTCGCGGCCGTCAAAGGCCTTGTGGTCGACGGCGGCCGTGGCGATGCCGCGCTCGGCGGCCCAGGTCAGACCGGCCGCGCTGGCCTTGTTGCTGAGGACGGCGCACACCTGGGCGGGCCACTGCTCGCGTGCGCAGGCTTCGACGATGGCCTCCATGTTGGAGCCCCGTCCGGAGATCAAGATGACGATGCGTTTCATGCGGGCGCCAGTGTAGCCGCGCCGACCTCGCTGCGGCACGTCCGCTCCCCCGCCTCTACAATGGGCGCCCCGCTTTTCACCGGCTTTTGCCTGTTTTGGCGTCCACTTACTTGCCCATGCCCGCCGCCATGTCCACCCCAGCCCAACGCGTCCTGACCGGCATCACCACCACCGGCACCCCCCACCTGGGCAACTACGTGGGCGCCATCCGGCCGGCCATCGTCGCCAGCCGCGAGCCGGGCGTGGAGAGCTTCTTCTTCCTGGCTGACTACCACGCGCTCATCAAGTGCGACGACCCGGCGCGCATCGCCCGCTCGCGCCTGGAGATCGCCGCCACCTGGCTGGCCGCCGGCCTGGACACCGAGCGCGTCACCTTCTACGCGCAAAGCGACATCCCCGAGATCCCCGAGCTGAACTGGCTGCTGACCTGCGTGACCGCCAAGGGCCAGATGAACCGCGCCCACGCCTACAAGGCCTCGGTCGATGCCAACGAGGCCTCTGGCGAAGAGCCCGATGCCAACATCACCATGGGGCTGTTTTGCTACCCCATCCTGATGGCGGCCGACATCCTGATGTTCAACGCCCACCGCGTGCCCGTGGGCCGCGACCAGGTGCAGCACATCGAGATGGCGCGCGACGTGGCCCAGCGCTTCAACCACCTCTACGGCCAAGGCCGTGAGCTGTTCGTGCTGCCCCAAGCCGAGATCGAAGACAGCGTGGCCACCTTGCCCGGCCTCGACGGCCGCAAGATGAGCAAGAGCTACGACAACACCGTGCCCTTGTTCGAAGGCGGCCCCAAGGCCCTGAAGGACGCCGTGGCCCGCATCGTCACCGACTCGAAGTTGCCCGGCGAGCCCAAAGACCCGGACAACGCCCACCTGGTCACCCTGTACGACGCCTTCGCCACGCCCGCTCAGCGCGAGGCCTTCCGCGCGGCGCTGCGCGGTGGCCTGGGCTGGGGCGAGGCCAAGCAGCAACTGGTGCAGCTGATCGAAGACCACGTGGGCCCGATGCGTGCGCGCTATGCCGAGCTGATGGCCGCGCCCGAGCGCATCGAGGCCGTGCTGCAAGCCGGTGCCGACAAGGCCCGCGCCCAGGCCACGCCCTTCCTGCGTGAGCTGCGCCAGGCCGTGGGCCTGCGCCGCATGGTCGCCGTGGGCCAGCCGGCCGCAGCAAACGGTGCCGCAGCCTCAAGCGATCAGGGCGCCGAGCCGCCGCTGGTCAAGCAGTACCGCGAGACCGACGGCCAGTTCTACTTCAAGCTCACCACGGCCAAGGGCGAGCTGCTGCTGCAAAGCCAGGCCTTTGCCGGTGGCCGCGATGCTGGCACCTGGGTCAAGCGCCTGAAGACCGAAGGCGCCGCTGCCTTGGCGAAGGCCCCGGTGAGCCGTGCCGAAGGTGTGGACGACGCGACCGTGTGTGCCGCGCTGGATGCCCTGGTGGCCTTCGAGGCCGAGCAGGCCGCCAAAAGTGCCGCCGCCAAAGGCTGAACAGGGCGCACACACCATGGCCGCGGGCATCCACATCACCGACATCGAAGCCGCCATCAACTGGTGGCGTGAGCGGGCCAACGTGGTCGAGGGCATGCCCTTGCCGCGCGAGCTCGAATCGCTGGCCGAGGTGTACGCGCTGATGGTGTACTTTCGCGAAAGCGAGTGCGACGAGGCCTCGATGCCCGCCGCCGCCAAAGCCGCCTGGCTGGCCTGGTACGACACCACGCCCGACACGCCCTGCATCGCGATCTGCTCGACCAGTCAGGGCGACGACGTTTGCAAGGGCTGTGGCCGCAGCTTCTTCGAGGTGCAGCACTGGCCGCAGATGTCGCCAGCTGAAAAGCGCAGCACCTGGCGGCGCATCACCATCGAATCCACGGCGTGGCGCTTCAACCGCTATGCCGAGCGGGGCGGCAAGGCTGCGCCCACTTCAGCCCCTGCGGCAGCCCCGGGCGATCAGGCGCCCTGACGCTGGCCTTGGGCCGTGGGCTCGGCGATGCGCTTCTTGCCCGAGCCAAACACCATCTTCTTGACGAAGCGTGCCATGATCTGCACGCAGGCCAGCGCGTCGGCGCGGGCGATGCAGGGCAGTTCGTTGCCGCGCTCCCAGCCGGGGTTGCGCTGCTCGAAGAAGGCGATGTCCGGATCGGCGCGCATCTCGGGCGTGATGCCGGCCACGTGGTCCATCAGGCAGTTGGCGTTCTCGCCGAAGTCCAGCACCATGCGCTGGCGGTCGAGCTTGCCGGGGAACATGGCCTCGCAGTACTGCTCCACCATGGCCTGCATGTCGGCGTTGTGGCTGCCACGACGCGGGTAGTACTCGTGGAAGTTGCGGGTCATCAAGAGGTAGGTCTTGTAGCCCTTGGAGATCAGCAGCCAGTACTGCATCTTGAACGGGTTCTTGAACGCTTCCCAGACCATCTTGGTGATGGCCGCGCGCTGCAGCGAGCGGGTGCCCCAGTACTGCTTCTCGACGATGGTGTCGCCGCTGAACAGGCCCTTGGCCTTGCGGCCGTTGAGCTCGAACTCGTAGATGCCCAGGGTGGAGAAGCCCACGATCTCTTGCGTGGCCTTGTGGCGCACGATGAAGGCGCCGTCCTTCTTGTTCAAGTCGCTGATGAAAGTTTGCAGCGGGCTGTTGGCGTAATTGGCCTCAAACAGCGCATGCATGCGCATCACGTCCTGCACGGTGAGGGTGTCAACCTTCTGGTAGCGGGTGGTGAGCATGGGGTACATCCGTTTGCTGTGCTGCGTTGGATGTCATTGTTGACGTGGTGCGGTGCAGCACGGTGCAGGGCAAACCCGCCGAAATCAGGCCTCCCCCCTGAGGTGCGGGGTGTTTGAAACGTGCATAGTTCTCGAGTGATGGTGTGCGAACGTTTGTTTGAATTCGCCAATTTTGTCACGCTGTCAGCGGCATGCGTTGGGCCATGGCAGGTGGTGGACGGCATGGCGGAGGGGGCTGGCGTGTGCGCCGCAGGGGTGTGCGGCCCAAAAGAAAAAGCCCGCTTGCGCGGGCTTCGGTGGTGACGGCCGGGCACAAGGTGCGCCCAGCGGAGACCAGGGGGATCAGGCAGCCTTGCGGGCAGCGCGGCCGGCGCCAACCAGACCCACCAGCACCAGGCCGGTCAGGGCGATCGACGACGGTTCGGGGATCGGGTTCGATTCGAAGGTCACGGCCTTGGTCGACAGCGCGCTGCCAACGCCCTTGAAGGCGATGGTGTAGGGCGAGTCGAAGGTCACGCCGTTGGTGAAGCTGCCAGCGGTGTTCAGGGTCAGGGTGAACGTGTTGGTTTGACCCATGCCCAGACCGGTGGTGGGTTGAGCCGTGCCGCAGGTGCCGCCGGCGTACACGCACAGGTCGATCGTGTCGAAACCGGCGAAGCTCTTGCTCACGCCAGCGCTGAACAGCGTGCTGTTTTCACCAACCGAGGTCAGCGACGGAGTGACGGTGGTCACGCCGAAAGCG
>Ga0228699_1001577_pt1 | contig 11121 bp, 10 predicted proteins | sample McNCre217_Aug_MG_FD_178016 | JGI IMG/M metagenome (GOLD analysis project Ga0228699, IMG submission 178016) | Freshwater microbial communities from McNutts Creek, Athens, Georgia, United States - 2-17_Aug_MG | ecosystem: Environmental > Aquatic > Freshwater > Creek | place: USA: Georgia...
ATCAAGAGGCGCGTGATGCGCAATTTTTGCTGCTTGGTAGCGCCTCGCCGCTGATGCTTCAGCAATCCAGTGAATCGCTTGCGGGCAGGTTGGGATTGCTCCACATGAGTGGGCTAACGCTGCCAGAAATTACCGACCCCAAAAACACCGCGTCCAATCAGCTATGGCTGCGTGGTGGGTTTCCGCGTGCATTCTTAGCCTCTAGCGATGCCGCCTCATTTCGGTGGCTGCGCGACTATCTCTCTTTGGTGATTGAGCGCGACCTACCGCAGCTAGGTCTTAACGTCGCCACACCTGTCATGCAGCGCTTTTGGCGCATTTTGGCGCACTACCACGCGCAAATTTGGAATGCCGCAGAGCCCGCCAGGGCGCTGGGCGTGAGCCAACCCACGGTGCGCCGTTATTTAGATTTTTTAAGCGGCCTGCAACTCATTCGGCAACTGCCGCCATGGCATGAGAATCTCAATAAGCGCCAAGTAAAAGCACCCAAAATTTACGTCCGCGATTCGGGGCTTTTGCACTATTTGTGGGGGGTGACCAATAGCGAGCAACTTTGGCTTAATCCCAAAAGTGGCTTGAGCTGGGAAGGCTTCGCACTGGAACAAGTTTTGCAAATTGCGCAGCCCGATGAAGCCTATTTTTGGGCAACCCATGCAGGAGCTGAGCTTGATCTGTTCATGTTTAAACACGGACTTCGTATCGGCGTAGAGTTCAAGCGCATGGATGCACCCAAAGTCACGCCGTCCATGCTCACGGCCATGGCTGATTTGAGATTAAATGCGCTCTATGTCGTTTACTCGGGCGAGCGCAGGTACGCACTCTCTCATAGCAGTGCCACCGCGCCTATTGAGGCAATTCCCCTATCCCAATTAAAGATGATGCGACCCGATTGGGGATTAGATGACGCCTAAACTAAGCTAAAAACACCTTGAAAATCGAAAATATAACTTTCGATTTTCAAGGTGTTTTACCCTTCATTTTTACAAAATTAAACCTGTATATGAATAACAATATTTACGCAAAACGCCGTGCCGCCCTCGCCTCCCAACTTGCCAGCGGCGGCATCGCCATTATCCCGACTGCGCCCGAGCAGCGGCGCAATCGCGATAGCGATTTTTTGTTTCGCTTTGATAGCTACTTCCATTACCTGACGGGCTTTACCGAGCCGAACGCCACGCTGGTTTTACTCGCCAACGGTCACTCGATAATGTTCTGCCAGCCCAAGGACGAAGCACGCGAAATTTGGGATGGCATCAGGCTTGGTCCTGCTGCTGCCCCCGCTGCGCTTGGCTTGCAGACTGCTTTTGCCAGCACAGAGTTAGATACACATCTGCCCGTTTTGTTAGAAAACACCGCTGTCGTTTACTTCCCCTTCGCCACGCACCAAGGCTTAGACGGTCAAATCACGCATTGGTTGGAGGCCGTGCGGGCTAAGGCTCGCCAAGGCGTGACCTGCCCTGCTGAGCAGCGCGATTTGTGCGCCTTGCTGGATGAAATGCGACTCATCAAAGACGCCTCCGAGATCGCCACCATGCGCCGTGCCGCGCAAATTAGCGCAGGGGCACATCTCCGTGCGATGAAGCTCTCCGCTCAAAGATTGCGCCAAGGTTTAGACACGCGCGAGTTCCATTTAGATGCCGAACTGCTGCACGAATTCCGCTTGCAAGGCTCGGAATACCCCGCGTACAGCTCCATCGTGGCAGGCGGCGCGAACGCTTGCGTGCTGCATTACCGCGCCGATGCTGCGCCCATTTTGAGTGGCGATTTGGTGCTGATTGACGCGGGCTGCGAGCTGCACGGCTACGCGTCCGACATCACGCGCACATTCCCCGCGAACGGCAAGTTCAGCGCGCCACAACGTGATTTGTACGACATCGTTCTGGCCAGCCAAGAGGCATCCGTAGCGGCCACAAAACCCGGCAATCGCTTTAACGATCCGCACGATGCGGCAGTACGCGTCCTCTCGCAAGGCATGCTGGACGTGGGTTTACTAGACGCAAACGTCGTTGGCAGCCTGCAAGACGTGATCGAGCAACGTGCCTACAGCCCGTTTTATATGCATCGCACCAGTCATTGGTTAGGTATGGATGTACACGATTGCGGCAGCTACATCGAGCCATCCGAAGCACACATCGTCACCGAAAAAATCGACCCCGTGACCAAGCAAACCGTGCAAGTGCGCCCCAGCCGAATTCTGCGCGAGGGTATGGTGCTGACCCTAGAGCCCGGTATCTACGTACGACCAGCGGCAGGTGTGCCCGAGCGCTATCACAACATCGGGATTCGGATTGAAGATGATGCGCTGGTGACGGCTAAGGGATGCGAACTGCTTAGCCGCGGCGTGCCTGTGGATGCGGACGCCATTGAAACGTTAATGGCTAGCTAGTCGTTGTTTTTTGCTTGCGATGCCAAAAATATCCCGGGCAAAATGATCGCAGCACCGATAGCGTGATAACTGTGCAGTGGCTCACCCAGAGCAAACCACCCCAAGGCGGCTGCATATAAAGGGCCAAGATAGAGCACCAAGGCTGTGCGAGATGCACCGATGCGTTTTTGCAAAGTCGAATAGGCAAGATACGCTCCTGAGCTTGGAAACACAGCAGCCGCCAACACAACCATCACCGTCCTAGCATCCCAGACGGTCTGGCTATAAGCCAAACCAGATGAAGCTTCCAACAGCGCCAAAGGCAGCGTAAAGAGTGCCCCGCTTGCCGCGATGAGCACCAACCGAGCCAGCGGGCTAAACGGGCTTGGCCAGCGTTTGAGCAAGATCGAATAAATCGCCCAGGCAATGGCACAGCCAAAAATCCATGCGTCACCTGCCACAAACTCTGTTTGGGCTATCGCATGCCACTGCCCTTGAATCACCACATGCACCAGCCCCAACAAAGCCAAAACTACGCCCAGCCATTGGCGTTTGCGTAAGTGCTCTTTTAAAAGCAAAGCAGCCGCCAAAACAATAAAGACAGGCGATAGCGCGTAGATGAGTGCAATGTTATTGGCCGACGTGGTGCGCGCTCCAATGTACACCCACGCACCGCACATCCACATACCCAGCATGCCAAGAGCCAAACAATGCCAGCGCTCAGCCCCAATCAAATGGCGCTTGGCCTTCAACTCAGGCCATGCAAAGATACCCAGCAACAATGCAGCCAAAGCCCAACGAGTCACGGCCAACATATGGGGCGCAATCAAGGGTGGCGCTGTGCGAGCCACTAGATAATTAACACTCCAAAACGCAGGAGTAGCAAAAATCAGTACCCACGAAAAAAATGAGATAGCCGTGCTTGGCACAGTCTTGGCAGTAGTGGAAACTACGGTATTTGAGGGTGGCATTGGGGCTAAAATCCAATATTCTTACAAAAACTGACGATCTGCATTGCGCTGATCGTAACGAATATGACAACTGACAACACGGCTTCTAAAGCATCTGAACTTCGCGCTGCAGCGCTTGATTATCACGAGTTCCCTGTCCCAGGAAAAATTCAAATTGCGGCAACCAAACAGCTGACCAATCAGCGAGATCTGGCACTTGCCTACTCACCTGGCGTGGCAGCACCTTGCGAAGAAATCGTGAAAGATCCAGCGAATGCCTTTAAATATACGGCTCGCGGCAATTTGGTTGCCGTGATTACCAACGGCACAGCCGTGCTGGGGCTTGGTAACATCGGGCCATTGGCCTCCAAGCCTGTCATGGAGGGCAAGGCGGTTTTATTCAAAAAATTTGCGGGCATTGATGTCTTTGACATCGAAATTGATGAGCGTGATGATCTGGACAAATTAGTAGACATCATTGCATCGCTGGAGCCAACCTTTGGCGGCATCAACCTAGAAGACATCAAAGCACCTGACTGCTTTTACGTTGAGCGCAAACTGCGCGAGCGCATGAAGATTCCCGTCTTCCACGACGACCAGCATGGCACTGCCATTGTGGTGGGTGCAGCGGTTTTGAATGGTCTCAAAATTTCTGGCAAAAAAATTGAAGATGTGAAATTGGTCACCAGCGGCGCGGGTGCAGCAGCCTTGGCCTGTTTGGGCTTGCTGCTGAAATTAGGCATTCCACGCAAAAACATTTTTGTGACCGACTTGGCTGGCGTGGTGTACGAAGGACGTACCGAGCTAATGGACGAAGACAAAATCCAGTTCACACAAAAAACGGATGCGCGTACTTTGGCCGAAGTCATCAAAGGCGCAGACATCTTTTTAGGACTCTCTGCTGGTGGCGTTTTGAAGGCTGACATGGTCAAATCCATGGCAGCCAATCCGCTCATCTTGGCGCTGGCTAACCCCAATCCTGAAATCAATCCAGACGAAGTCCACGCTGTGCGCTCAGACGCGATTGTGGCCACGGGCCGCACGGACTACCCCAACCAAGTCAACAACGTTTTGTGCTTTCCATACATTTTCCGCGGTGCATTAGACGCAGGCGCCTCCACGATTACGGACGAGATGGAAATCGCCGCCGTTCGCGCCATTGCCGAGCTGGCGCAAGCCGAACAAAGCGAAGTCGTTGCGGCGGCCTATGCAGGTGAGCAATTAACGTTTGGTTCGCAATATCTGATCCCCAAACCTTTCGATCCGCGTTTGATGGTGATGATTGCACCTGCCGTTGCTCAGGCCGCCATGGCGTCTGGTGTCGCCACGCGCCCCATCAAAGACATCGTTGCTTACCGAGAACAATTACAAAGCTTTGTTTACGCCTCGGGCACAACGATGAAGCCGATTTATGCGGCTGCCAAAAAAGCGAATAAAAAGCGTGTCGTTTATGCCGAAGGCGAGGAAGAACGCGTCTTGCGTGCTTTGCAAATTGTGGTGGACGAAGGACTTGCACACCCTACGCTAGTTGGTCGCCCCGCCATCATTGCCGAGCGCATTGAAAAATTTGGGCTACGTCTTAAACAAGGACAAGATTACGACGTAGTCAATGTCGAGCACGACGAGCGCTACCGCGATTTTTGGGAGACCTATCACAAGCTCACAGAGCGTAAGGGTGTGACACAGCAGCTCGCCAAAATTGAAATGCGTCGCCGCTTAACGCTAATCTCAGCCATGATGCTCAGCAAAGGCTATGTCGATGGCATGATTTGCGGCACATGGTCAACCACAGCCAATCACTTGGCCTATATTGACCAAGTCATTGGTAAGCGTGCAGGTGTCAGCACCTACGCTTGTATGAACGGCCTCATGCTGCCTGATCGTCAAGTCTTTTTGGTGGACACACACGTTAACTACGACCCAACGGCGGAGCAGCTGGCCGAGATCACCATCATGGCTGCGCATGAGATGCAACGCTTTGGTGTCAAGCCCAAAGCCGCACTTTTATCGCACAGCAATTTTGGCTCTAGTCAAAACCCAAGCGCCATCAAAATGCGAGATACGCTTGCGCTGCTACGTGAGCAAGCCCCTTGGCTAGAGGTGGACGGTGAGATGCATGGCGATATAGCGCTGGACGAAGCGGCGCGCAAGGTCATCATGCCAAACAACACTTTGAGCGGCGAGGCCAACTTGCTCGTCATGCCCAACATTGATGCCGCCAACATTGCCTACAACCTACTCAAAACAGCTGCTGGTGGCAATATCGCAGTAGGCCCCGTGCTGCTGGGCGCGGCCAAGCCCGTGCACATCTTGACCTCCAGCACCACCGTTCGCCGCATTGTCAATATGACGGCGCTCACCGTGGCAGATGCGAACGCAGCGCGTTAAACAACGCTCAACCAAGTACCTATTTATGGCACTTGGTTTTTTTGCGAAAAACCTTAGGCTCTATCGGTGAGCCGCTGCCCCAGAGACCTCGTCCTGCTTGCCTTGCAGCCATTTCTTGTGCGCCATAAGTTCCGAGTGACTGACGATAGTGATTCGACCATGCGTGCCCGTTTGCAACTAACCACGCGCCTAAGTCTTCGCCACCCACGCTAACTTTGGCCACCATACGACCATATTTGTCGCGGGCTTTGCTGGTGACGCTAACGGTTTGATGCAGCACGCGATGCGAAAGGGCGGCTTGAGCCGTGCGACCGTAGTCTTGACAAATCTCGGGCGCGTCGATGCCTTGAATGCGAATGTCCGTGGCTTGCTCGCCATTGCCAGTCGATACCCACATCGTGTCGCCATCGGTTACGTGAGTCACGACGGCATGAAAGGAAACGGTGGGGTATTTGGTTCTTGGCTTGTGCGCCATATGGTTATGCGTCCACGCCTGGACCGACCCATGAAATACGAGGAGAGTTGTAATGAGCGAGGCGATAATCAGCATCAGTTTTTTTCTCATCCAATCATTGTAGAGATCCATCAGACATGGCCGTAAATCTTCCTCTCATCCAAGCCGAAGCGCTTCATCCCGTACGCGGCATCCGCATTGGCATCGCCCAAGCAGGTGTGCGTAAGACCAACCGCGACGACCTTACCGTGATGCTGCTGCCAGAAGGCGCATCGGTAGCAGGCGTGTTCACCACGAACCGTTTTTGTGCTGCACCAGTGCAGATCTGCCAAGACGTTTTGAAGGCAAATCGCAAAGGCGTTCGCGCCCTCGTCATCAACACGGGCAATGCCAATGCGGGCACGGGCGAATCGGGCATGGCATCCGCCAAGGCTTGCTGCGAAAGGCTTGCAGAGCATCTTGGCTTGCAAGCCACGCAGGTATTGCCCTTCTCCACAGGCGTCATCATGGAGCCGTTGCCCGTGGATCGCGTGATGGCGGGTATGCCTGCTGCGATTGAAAACGCCAACTCGCAAATCGGCGAAAACAACTGGTACCGCGCCGCGCACGCTATCATGACCACCGACACACAGGCCAAAGCCAAGAGCGTGCAAATCACGATTGATGATCACGTAGTCACGATCACAGGCATCAGCAAAGGCGCAGGCATGATTCGCCCCAACATGGCAACGATGCTGGGCTATATCGCTACCGACGCGAACATTGACGCCGACGTGCTGCAAACCATCACGAGCGACATCGCCAATCAATCCTTCAATCGCATCAGTGTGGACGGCGACACATCAACCAACGATTCCTTTATGGTGATGGCCAGCAACACGAGTGCGATGTCACGCATCACCTCAATGGAAGGCACAGCCAGCAAGGCTTTCAAGGCAGCGCTTTTGGAAGTCGCGCAATATCTGGCACACAGCATCGTGCGTGACGGCGAAGGCGCGACCAAGTTCATCACCGTCACGATTGAAGGCGGACGCACGACGGAAGAATGCTTAAAAGCGGGCTATGCGATTGCGCACTCGCCACTCGTGAAGACCGCCTTCTTCGCCAGCGATCCCAACCTTGGACGCATCCTAGCGGCAGTGGGTTATGCAGGCATTACAGACCTCGATCAAAACAAAATCGATTTGTATTTAGATGATGTGTGCGTCGCTAAAAACGGTGGACGCAACCCCGAATACCTAGAAGCAGACGGACAGCGCGTGATGAAGCAATCCGAGATCACGGTACGTGTGAACCTTCGGCGCGGCGCGGCATCAGACACCGTCTGGACGTGCGATTTGTCTCATGAGTACGTGACGATTAATGCGGATTACAGATCATGAACAATACCGAAAAACTCATCGAGCGTCTCGTTACCAGCATCGAGACACTCACCGAAAAACTAGAACGTGCCCTACCTCAGCCTTTGCAAGCGCCTGACTGGAGCGCCGCTGTGGCGTGGCGTTATCGCAAACGTGCGTCGGGGCATGGCTCGCTAGAGCCTGTGCAGCACGTGTCAAACTTGAAGCTCGATGACCTCAAAGAAATCGACGTGCAAAAGGAAAAGATTGCGCGTAACACCGAGCACTTCGTCAATGGCCTTCCTGCCAACAATGTGCTGCTGACGGGCGCGCGCGGAACGGGCAAGTCGTCCTTAATCAAAGCTTGCTTGAATGCCAATACCAGCAAGGGTTTGCGGCTGATTGAGATGGATAAGGCTGATCTTGTGGATCTCTCGGATATTGTCGATGTGGTCGCAGGTCGTCCTGAAAAGTTCATCGTGTTTTGCGATGATTTGAGCTTTGAAGATGGCGAGTCGAGCTACAAGGCTTTGAAGTCTGTGCTGGATGGCTCGGTCAGCGCGGGCAGCCCGAATGTGCTGATTTACGCGACCAGCAATCGCCGCCATTTGCTGCCCGAGTACATGAAGGAAAACCTCACGTACACGCACACGGATGATGGCGAGGTGCATCCTGGTGAAGGCGTTGAGGAAAAAATTTCGCTCTCCGAGCGGTTTGGATTGTGGGTGAGTTTTTATCCGTTTACGCAGGACGAGTACCTCACAATTGCGAATCAATGGCTTGCGCATTTGGGCATTCAAGAGGGCGAGTTTTCCGCTGCACGCCCGCACGCGCTGGTGTGGGCACTGGAACGCGGTTCGCGCTCAGGACGCGTGGCGTATCAGTTTGCCAAGGACTATGCGGGTAACCGCAGCACATCACAACGCAGCGGAGCATGACTAACATTCTTACCGCAGACGGCAATCTAGCCCGAGAGGGTGATCGCACAATAACCGAAGTAGCCGTCGGCGTTTTAATTGATTCGCAAGGTCGCTACCTCATGACCACGCGCCCCGAAGGCAAGGTCTACGCGGGCTATTGGGAGTTTCCAGGCGGAAAACTAGAAGCTGGCGAGACGGTGGTGCAAGCCCTGAAACGCGAGCTGATAGAGGAAATTGGTCTTGCGATTGATGCCGCACAGACCGAGGTTTGGCGTGAACAAATGGTGGACTATCCGCACGCGCTAGTCAGGCTTTATTTTTGCAAAGTGACCGCATGGAGCGGGACGCTCACCATGCATGAAGGTCAAATTTTTGAGTGGGTCTCGCTACCTGTCAGCGTTGCTCCCATCCTGCCGGGCGCCTTACCTGTATTGGGCTGGCTGCTAGAAGCTATCGAAAAATGTCAATGACAGAGCGTCAATTCAAATGAAATATCGTTTGGTATTTGTAGTGATCGCTCAGTCACGGAGAATTTGACAAATCGGGCCGTGACCAGCAGACGATTGACGGACATTTCAGGCACAGCTCCAAGATTTTCGTCCAGCCGAACGCGCGCCAATTGATACAACTTGCCTTGCTGCAAGTATTGCTGGAAATGCCCCGCCGAGGCCATCATTTTTTGGGGGCTGCCTGATTCGCGCACCAACCGCATAAGCAGCATGACTGCTCGGCGCATGGGCTGCACGGCTTCGATCCAAGGTGATAAGTCGTGTTGCCGCGCTGCTGATCCTAAGTGCTGCCAAGCGTAATAAGCAGGCAAATCAAATGAACAAGTGCCACCTGGAATGCTGGCACGACTTCTCACCGACATCAACCAATCATTCTCACCAAGCGTCCCGCCAACGCGGCCAGGTATTTGACTGAGGTCTGAAAATCCTCGATCTAGCTCAGCAATCACCTGATTAAGTGCAGACTCGTCTATGGCTGGATTACCGCGAAAGGGCATGAGCGCATTTTTTTGTTTATCAAGATCTTTAAGAACATCCGTTTTTAGTTCAGCACGGCCAGCCACATCCATAATTTCAAATAAAGTGGATAAAGCATAGTGGTGGTCAATAGGTGAATCGCGAGCGGCTAATGTCTCCATACGAGCGTAGAGGTGCTCCAAACGTAGGTACGTTCGGATGCGCTCGTTAAAGGGATGTTCGTAAAGAATCACAGAGCGATTATTGCAGTTTTAAAAATACCTTGGCGGCTTCACACTTAAGGGTCGCTAGGGTCATGTCTTCATTATGAATCACCACGTCAGCCATAGCGAGCCTTGATTGCCGCGATGCTTGACTTTTGATCACTGCTCGCACTTGCGACTCAAGCATTTGATTCCGCGCCATCACGCGTGCAACTTGCGTACTCTCCAAACAATCAACAACAACGACTGCATCTAGCAGAGGCTTCCAGCCGCTAAAGCTCGTGCGCTCGGCTAGCAACGGCAAATCAAGAACAACCAAAGGTGTTTTTGCTGCCAAGATCTGATCTTGCATGGCTTGTTTAATCAGCGGATGCGTGATGGACTCTAATTTTTGTTTGGCGCGATCGTCTGCAAAAACCAACTCACGCATTTTGGTGCGATCAAGTGCCCCGGTGCTATCGACAAAGTCATTACCAAAGACTGAGCGGATAGCGGTCATTGCACTGCCGCCAGCAGCTGTTGTAGCACGCGAAATCGCGTCCGCATCCACAATGGTTGCGCCTAGCTCATGCAGCATATGGGCGACGGTGCTTTTGCCACTACCCATGCCGCCCGTGAGACCGATCAATCTCATAGCTGCCAACCCGTCACAAGTTCAAGCGCTGCACCAAATGCTAAAAATGGACCGAAAGGAACGTAACCACTCACGCCATCAATTTCGCGCTCGCGGTGCGTCCACTTCATAACAAGCCCCACTACAGCACCGAAACTGGCGGCAACCAACACCACAGGAATCAAAGCTTGCCAGCCTAGCCAAGCCCCAATAGCTGCAAAGAATTTGAAATCGCCATAGCCCATGCCATCACGATGCGTCAATAATTTAAACATCCAAAAAACGAGCCATAGCGATAGATAGCCAGCACAAGCGCCCGCTAATGATTGACTCAAAGTGAGCGAGGGCAAAAGTCCCAGACCGACGACCACAAGACCACCCCACGTAAGAGGCACAGTCATATCGTCTGGCAAATAGGTTGTATCCCAATCAATCATGGCTAATGCAAGCAAAGCTGCGCCAAACAAAGCATACGCGGCGGCAGTCACTGTGAAATGCCAGCGCCATGCACAATACGCAAAAATGACGCTGGTTGCCAATTCGATGAGGGGATAACGCAGACTGATCTTGGCATGGCATGCAGAACAGCGACCACGCAGAAAAATAAAACTGACGATTGGAATATTTTCAAACCAACGAATACGGTGTCCACAACTGCCGCATGTAGAGGGAGGATGACTCAGGCTAAGCGACGATGACTCAGCCTCAAACTGAGCCTCTAAAATTTTGGGCAACCGATAAATCACCACATTTAAAAAACTACCAATGCACAGCCCAACGAGTGCAAATGCTGTCATCGCAAAGGTAGGCGTGATGTAGAACAAGCTCATGGCACTAATTTTTTCTCTGCAAAGATAGCAGCGGCAACTCAAGTAAGGCCGTCTTATAAGGGCCATCTGGCA
>Ga0228699_1001584_pt1 | contig 11081 bp, 11 predicted proteins | sample McNCre217_Aug_MG_FD_178016 | JGI IMG/M metagenome (GOLD analysis project Ga0228699, IMG submission 178016) | Freshwater microbial communities from McNutts Creek, Athens, Georgia, United States - 2-17_Aug_MG | ecosystem: Environmental > Aquatic > Freshwater > Creek | place: USA: Georgia...
ATGGGCCAGTGGCTGTGCGTGCCCATGATCGTGCTGGGTGCCCTGTTGTGGGTGCTGGCCACAAAAAAAGACGCCTTCCGACCCAAAGATCGGAAGGCGTGAAGAGGTCGGTGGAGTTTTCGCGGACCCACTGACCCCCGCTGAGGAAGACCGCCTGGCTCTGGCGAATCAGGCGGTCAGGTCAACACATGCAATGCGTGTGCCAGCTCAGGCAGGGGCTGTGCAGCGATTCAGGCCGCAGCCTTGTGCGCCACGCCGTGGCGGGTGTACAAAAAATCCAGCACGGCCTTGCGGCAGTGCATGTAAGTCGGGTCTTCGGCCAGCTCCACGCGGTTGCGCGGGCGCGCCAGCGGCACGTCCAGGATCTCGCCGATGGTGGCCGCCGGGCCGTTGGTCATCATCACGATGCGGTCCGACAGCAGCACGGCCTCGTCCACATCGTGGGTCACCATCACCACGGTGCTCTGCGTGCGGGCCACGATCTTGAGCAGCTCGTCTTGCAGGTGGGCGCGGGTCAGGGCGTCCAGGGCGCCAAACGGCTCGTCCATCAGCAGCACCTTGGGCTCCATGGCCAGGGCGCGGGCAATGCCCACACGCTGCTTCATGCCGCCCGAGATCTCGTTGGGGCGCTTCTGGCTGGCGTGGCTCATGTTCACCAGGGCCAGGGCGTCTTCGGTGCGCTGCTTGAGTTGCGCCTTGCTTTCCTTGCGGCCAAACACGCGCTCCACGGCGAGGTAGACGTTCTGGAAGCAGGTCAGCCACGGCAGCAGCGAATGGTTCTGGAACACCATGGCGCGCTCAGGGCCGGGGCCCGCGATCTCGCGGTTGTCGCAGATCAGGCCGCCGCTGGTGGGCGACAGCAGGCCGGCGATCAGGTTGAGCAGCGTCGACTTGCCGCAGCCCGAGTGGCCGATCAGGGCGATGAACTCACCCTTGTTGATCGTGAGGTTCACGTTCTGCAGGGCGTGGAACTGGCCTTTCTTGGTGTTGAACACCATTTCGGCCTGGCTGACTTCGATGAATGCGGTCATGGTGATGTCTCCTCGGTCACTCGAAGCTGAAGCGCTTGGCGATCGCCATCAGCAGTTGTTCCAGGGCCAGGCCCACGATGCCGATCACGAAGATGGCGATCAAGATGTGGGCCACGTTCAGGTTGTTCCACTCGTCCCACAGCCAGAAGCCGATGCCCACGCCGCCGGTCAGCATTTCCGCCGCGACGATCACCAGCCAGGCCGTGCCCACCGACAGGCGCACACCGGTCAGCATGTAGGGCAGCACCGAGGGGAACAAGATCTTGGTGACGATCTTCCACTCGCTCAGGTTCAGCACCTTGGCCACGTTGAGGTAGTCCTCGGGCACGCGCTGCACGCCCACGGCGGTGTTGATGATCATCGGCCAGATCGAGCAGATGAAGATGGTCCAGATGGCGGCCGGATCGGCCGACTTGAACACCATCAGGCCGATGGGCAGCCAGGCCAGCGGTGACACCGGGCGCAGCAGGCTGATCACCGGGTTGAGCATCGAGCTGATGATCTGGCTGCGGCCGATGATGAAGCCCAGGGGGATGCCCACCAGCGCGGCCAGGCCAAAGCCCATGGCCACACGCTTGAGCGAGAACAGGATGTTCCAGCCCAGGCCCTGGTCATTGGGGCCGTTGCTGTAGAACGGGTCGCTGAACAGCTTGACCGCCTCGGTCCACACGGCCAGCGGCGTGGGGAAGGTCGTGCTCTTGATGGTCAGCAGCGCCCAGATGCCGATCAGCAGGGCAATGCCCGCCAGCGGGGCCAGCACCTTGAACAGCATGGCGCTCCAATCGATGGGCGCTTTGGCCGGCTTGGGGGCGGCTTCGGGTTTTGCGGCGGCTGCGGTGGCCGTCGCAGGTTTGGCGGCGCGCACGGCGTCGCTGGCTTCTGAGGGGCTGTGGAAAACGGCGCTGACCATGGTGGCGCTCCTTAAGCAGTGGGGGTGTCTGGCAGTTGGCGAGCCTGCTTGGGTTCAGGCTCGCCTGCTTGGGTCGCAAGGGTTCAGCGGGGCGTCAGGCCTTGATCTTGAAGCTGTCGGCGTACTTCTTCGGGTCCTTGCCGTCCCACACGGTGCCGTCGATCAGCTTGCTGGTGCGCACCACGTCCTTCGGCAATGCGATGCCCAGGCCGCTGGCGGCTTCCTTGAACAGGTCAACCTTGTTGACCTGCTTGGCCACGGCCAGGTAGTCGGGGTGATCCTTCAGCAGCCCCCAGCGCTTGTGCTGGGTCAGGAACCACATGCCATCGCTCAGGTACGGGAAGTTGGCCTTGCCGTCGTTGAAGAACTTCATGTGGTTGGGGTCGTCCCAGGTCTTGCCCAGGCCGTTCTGGTAGCGGCCCAGGATGCGCTGGTTGATCGCGTCCACACCCGTGTTCACGTACGACTTGGCGGCGATGGTTTCGGCCATCTTCAGCTTGTTTTGCAAGCCGGCGTCGATCCACTTGCTGGCCTCCAGCACGGCCATCATCACGGCGCGGCAGGTGTTGGGGTACTTCTTGACGAACTCGTCGGTGGTGCCCAGCACCTTCTCAGGGTGGTCTTGCCACACGTCTTGCGTGGTCGCGGCGGTGATGCCGATGCCATCCATGATGGCGCGGTGGTTCCAGGGCTCGCCCACGCAGAAGCCGTCCATGTTGCCCACGCGCATGTTGGCCACCATCTGCGGCGGCGGCACGGTGATGACCTTGGCATCCTTCATCGGGTTGATGCCGTAAGTGGCCAGCCAGTAGTAGATCCACATGGCGTGGGTGCCGGTGGGGAAGGTCTGGGCGAAGGTGTACTCGCGCTTTTCGGCTTCCATCAGCTTGGCCAGCGAAGCGCCGTCCACCGCCTTCTTGTCGGCCAGGGCCTTCGAGAGCGTGATGGCCTGACCGTTGTTGTTCAGGTTCATCAGCACGGCCATGTCTTTCTTGGGGCCGCCGATGCCCATCTGCACGCCGTAGATCAGGCCGTACAGCACGTGCGACATGTGCAGGTCGCCGTTCACCAGTTTGTCTCGCACGCCCGCCCACGAGGCCTCTTTGGACGGGATGATCTTGACGCCGTACTTCTTGTCGAAGCCCAGCACCGAGGCCATCACCACCGAAGCGCAATCGGTCAGGGGGATGAAGCCGATCTTGACTTCTTCCAGCTCAGGCTTGTCGGAGCCCGCGGCCCAGACGGCCGATTGGAGACCAGGCACCACACCGGCGGCAGTGGCTGCGGCGGCAGTCTTCAGGATGGAGCGGCGGGTCATTTTCAGATCCTGCGAGTTCATGGTGAAAGCGTTCCTGTTGCGAAAACAAAAAGGCGTCTCCTGCAGCACGTGCACGCCGGGTGGGCATGCCGCTGTGGGATGACGCCTTTGTCGGAAGCTCGGCCCCCATCGTCGGAGACCAAGTTGTTCGCAAGCTCTTCGTTGAGCCAGCTTGCCTTCAACATTGCAAGGGGTGTGCCAGGCCTGTGTGCGGCCCGCGGGCGCGCTTCAGGCACAGACCTGGCGCGTGGCGCACGCTGCTGGTGCCGGGTGCCGGTGTGCTGTGCGGGCTCAGGTGCCCGGCTCAGGGGCTTGCACCGAACTGGCGCGCCACAGGGGCGGGCTTCACGCGAGCAGCTCGGCCGCGTCGATCAGGCGCTGGGCCACCTCGGCCACCTTGATGCCCTTGTCCATCGCCATCTTGCGCAGACGCGCATAGGCCTCCGGCTCGCTGATGCCTTTGTTGGACATCAGGATGGCCTTGGCCCGGTCCACCAGCTTGCGCTCTTCAAGTTGGGTGCGCGCATCGGCCAGCTCCTTGCGCAAGCCTTCTTCGTGCTCGAAGCGGGCAATGGCCACGTCCAGCACCGGCTTGATGCGCTCGCTCGGCGTGCCCTGCACCATATAGGCTGACACGCCCGCCGTGATGGCCTTGCGCACATACGAGGTGTCGTCGTCGTCCGAGAACATCACGATCGGGCGGCGCTCGTCGCGCGTGGCCATCACCACGTGTTCAAGGATGTCGCGCCCTTGCGATTCGGCATCCACCACGATCAGGTCGGGCTGGATCTGGGTCAGCCGCTCCGGCAGGTAGGCGTCGCCCGGCAGTGTGGCCACCACGTCGTGGCCGGCTTCGAGCAGGGCGATGCGCAGCACGCGGGTGCGCGCCACCTCGGCCGCCAGGGCCTCATCGGCCTCGTGGGTCACCACGACCGGCAAGATGATCACGACGCGGAGTTGTTGGGCGCTGCGCATGGAGGGGATCATGCAACAAGTGCGCCCAGCCCGGTGCCCCATCCGCCTGACCCGGGGAGGGTGGGGCACGTAAACTGGCGGCATGTCGACCTCCGTTGTCCCTGGCGCGCCTGCGGCCGCCCCCCTTGCCACGCCGCCAGCCGGGCGCCTGGTGCTGGGCATTGAATCCTCATGTGATGAAACGGGCGTGGCCCTGGTGCGCTCGGTGCCAGGGCGCCTGCCAGTGTTGCTGGCCCATGCATTGCACAGCCAGATCGACATGCACCAGGCGTACGGCGGCGTCGTGCCCGAGCTTGCTTCGCGCGACCACATCCGCCGCGTGGTGCCGCTCACCCGCCAGGTGGTCGAGGCCTCGGGGGTGCCGCTGCACGCCATTGACGCCATCGCCTACACCCGTGGCCCTGGCCTGGCCGGCGCGCTGCTGGTGGGGGCGGGTGTGGCCTGCGCGCTGGGCGTGGCGCTCAACAAGCCCCTGCTCGGCGTGCACCACCTCGAAGGCCACCTGCTCTCGCCCTTTTTGTCTGCCGATGCGCCCGCCTTCCCCTTTGTGGCGCTGCTGGTCTCGGGTGGTCACACCCAGCTCATGCGGGTCGACGGGGTGGGGCGCTACACCTTGCTGGGCGAAACCGTCGACGACGCCGCAGGCGAAGCCTTCGACAAGTCCGCCAAGCTGATGGGGCTGCCTTACCCGGGTGGTCCGCACCTCTCGCGCCTGGCCGAATCCGGCAGCGAGGGCGCGTTCGACCTGCCGAGGCCCATGATGCACTCGGGCGACCTGGACTTCTCGTTCGCCGGCCTCAAGACCGCCGTGCGCACCCATTTGTTGCGCGCCGGGCTGCTGGACCAGACCGAGGCCCTGGCCGATCCGGCGCGCGCCCCCTGGTTGGCCGACCTGGCCGCTTCCACCCAGGCGGCCATCGTCGAGGTGCTGGTCAAAAAATCGCTGGCCGCCTTGAAGGCCACGGGCCTCAAGCGCCTCGTGGTGGCGGGCGGCGTGGGCGCCAACCGGCACCTGCGCGAGCAGCTCAACGAGAAGTGCGCCCGTCGCGGCCTCCGCGTGCACTACCCCGAGCTGCACCTGTGCACCGACAACGGCGCGATGATCGCCCTGGCGGGCGCCATGCGCTGGGATTCCGGGCTGGATGCGCCGCAGCACCGCCCCGAGTTCGATGTCATGCCGCGCTGGGACCTGGCGTCCGTGGCCGTGGCGGCATCCTGAGCGTTGCCTTGCACCTGGCTCGTTTTTGCGGCTACAATCGCGGGCTTGCCCCATGTTGGGTGAGTTCGCACGGCCTGGGTCAGGTTTCACCCGGTGTCCGCAAGTCCAACGCAGAAACCGAAGTCGCCAGCGGCTGCCGGGTGTTCACTGAACCCCAGCGCCCTCGGTGTCGACGGTCTGCACTGTTTTTTCAGGAAACACACATGTCCGTCGCTGACATCAACAAGGCCGAGATCATCAAGGGCAACGCCCGCGGCCAGGCCGACACCGGCTCCCCCGAAGTGCAAGTGGCCCTGCTGACCGCTCGCATCAACGAGCTGACCCCCCACTTCAAGCTGCACAAGAAGGACCACCACGGTCGTCGCGGCCTGCTGGCCATGGTCAGCCGCCGCCGCAAGCTGCTGGACTACCTCAAGGGCAAGGACTTCGCTCGCTACACCGCCCTGATCCAGAAGCTGGGCCTGCGTAAGTGATCCACGTCTGACGTCGAAAAGCCTGTCTGGCCTGTCCAGCCAGGCTTTTTGTCTTCTTGGCGCCCTGAAATTTCACCCGCATTCCGGGGTAAATTTCACGGTTTGCCAACTTTCCCGCCCGCACTCATCGAGCGACACGCTGTGTCATTCCAACGGGGTTGCCGCCTGGCCTCACAGGCCGCTCGCAGCCCCGCTGGAATGGCATCGCGACCGAGTGAAGGGCTTCACCCCTGGGGCGGCATGTGCCGGCCCCGTCATCGGAGACGAACCATGACCATGTTCAACAAAGTCACCAAGACCTTCCAATGGGGCGGCCGCACCGTCACCATGGAAACCGGCGAAGTGGCCCGTCAATCGACCGGCGCCGTGCTGCTGGACATCGAAGGCACCACCGTGCTGGCCACCGTCGTGTGCGCCAAGAACGCCAAGCCCGGCCAGGACTTCTTCCCCCTGACCGTCGACTACATCGAGAAGACCTACGCCGCCGGCAAGATCCCGGGCAGCTTCTTCAAGCGTGAAGCCAAGCCGTCGGAACTCGAAACCCTGACCTCGCGCCTGATCGACCGCCCGATCCGCCCGCTGTTCCCCGAAGGCTTCTTCAACGAAGTGCAGCTGGTCATCCACGTGGTGTCGCTGAACCCCGAAGTCTCGGCCGACATCGCCGCCATGATCGCCTCCAGCGCCGCGCTGTCGATCTCGGGCATCCCGTTCAACGGCCCGATCGGCGCCGCCCGCGTGGCCTACATCAACGGCGAATACGTGCTGAACCCCAGCCCGGCTCAGCTGGCTGAATCGAAGATGGACCTGGTCGTCGCCGGCACCGAAACCGCCGTGCTGATGGTCGAGTCCGAAGCCGACCAGCTGTCGGAAGACGTGATGCTGGGTGGCGTGGTGTTCGGCCACGACCAAGGCAAGGTGGCCATCGATGCCATCCACGAATTCGTGCGCGAAGCCGGCAAGCCCCTGTGGCTGGAGTCGGGCCTGTGGACCCCGCCCGCCAAGGACGAAGACTTCATCGCCAAGATCAACGGCCTGGCTGAAGAAAAGCTGCGCGCCGCCTACCAGATCCGCTCCAAGCAAGCCCGCACGCAAGCCTGCCGCGCCGCCTATGCTGACGTGAAGGCGGCCCTGACCGCTGAAGGCGTCGAGTTCGACGGCGTCAAGGTCGAAGCCCTGCTGTTCGACATCGAAGCCCGCATCGTGCGCAGCCAGATCCTGGCCGGCGAGCCCCGCATCGACGGCCGCGACACCCGCACCGTGCGCCCCATCGAGATCCGCACCGGCGTGCTGCCCCGCGTTCACGGCTCGGCCCTGTTCACCCGTGGTGAAACCCAGGCCCTGGTGATCGCCACCCTGGGCACCGAACAAGACGCCCAGCGCATCGACGCCCTGGCCGGCGAGTTCCGCGACAGCTTCCTGTTCCACTACAACATGCCTCCGTTCGCCACCGGCGAAACCGGTCGCGTGGGTTCGCCGAAGCGCCGCGAAATCGGCCACGGCCGCCTGGCCAAGCGCGCCCTGGTGCCGCTGCTGCCCGCCAAGGATGAGTTCGCCTACACCGTGCGCGTCGTGTCGGAAATCACCGAGTCCAACGGCTCGTCGTCGATGGCTTCGGTCTGCGGCGGTTGCCTGGCCATGATGGACGCCGGCGTGCCGATGAAGGCCCACGTGGCCGGCATCGCCATGGGCCTGATCAAGGACGGCAACAAGTTCGCCGTGCTGACCGACATCCTGGGTGACGAAGATCACCTGGGCGACATGGACTTCAAGGTGGCCGGTACCACCGGTGGCATCACCGCCCTGCAGATGGACATCAAGATCCAGGGCATCACCAAGGAAATCATGCAAGTGGCGCTGGCGCAAGCCAAGGAAGCCCGCCTGCACATCCTGGGTGAAATGGTCAAGGCCATGGGCACCGCCAACACCGAGGTGTCGCAGTTCGCTCCGCGCCTGTACACCGTCAAGATCAACCCCGAGAAGATCCGTGACCTGATCGGCAAGGGCGGCGCCACCATCCGTGGCCTGTGCGAAGAAACCGGCTGCCAGATCAACATCGCCGAAGATGGCGTGGTGACCGTGGCCTCGAGTGATGCCGACAAGGCTGAGTTCGCCCTGCGTCGCATCGGCGAGATCACCGCTGAAGTCGAGATCGGTGCCATCTACGAAGGTGCCGTGACCAAGCTGTTCGACTTCGGTGCCCTGATCAACCTGCTGCCCGGCAAGGACGGTCTGCTGCACATCAGCCAGATCGCCCACGAGCGCGTCGAGCGCGTGGCGGACTACCTGCAAGAAGGTCAGGTCGTGCGAGTGAAAGTGCTCGAGACCGACGAAAAGGGCCGTGTCAAGCTGTCCATGAAGGCCCTGCTGGAGCGCCCTGAAGGCATGCCGGAAGACGCCCCTCGCGAGCGCCGTGACCGTGGTGACCGCGGCGACCGTGGCGAGCGCCGTGACCGTGGCGACCGCGGTGACCGTGGCGACCGCCGCGACCGCGCGCCCCGCGCCGAGCAGCAAGCCGCTGACGTTGGCAGCGATGCCGCTGACGGCCAGGCTCAGCAGCAACAACAGCAGTAAGCAGGCGAGGGCGACGATGAAGAAGTTGGTCGTGGGCAACTGGAAGATGCACGGTTCGCGTGCCGCCAATGCCGAACTGATCGCTGGCCTCAAGGCCGCTGACCTGTCTGCCACGGCGGCCAACGCCACCGTGGCCGTGTGCCCGCCGGCCCTGTATGTGGCCGATGTGGCGGCACTCCTGCAAGGCTCCGCCATTGGCGTGGGCGTGCAAGATGTGTCGGTGCAAGCGCAGGGTGCCTACACCGGCGAAATCTCGGGCCCGATGGCCCGTGACGTCGGTGCCAGCTACGCCATCGTCGGCCACTCCGAGCGCCGCAGCTACCACGCTGAGTCCGATCAGCTGGTGGCCGACAAGGCCAAGGCTGCGCTGGCGCATGGCCTCACCCCGATCGTGTGTGTGGGCGAGACCCTCGCTGAACGCGAAGCGGGTCAGACCCAGGCGGTGGTTTCGCGTCAGCTCCAGGCGGTCATCGACACGCTGGGTGCTGACCTGGTGCGCATCGTCGTGGCCTATGAGCCCGTGTGGGCCATCGGCACCGGCAAGACCGCATCGCCCGCCCAGGCGCAAGAGGTGCATGCCCAGCTGCGTGCGCAACTCAAGTCCGCTGCCGCTGAGGCGGCCAGCGTGCCGCTGCTCTACGGTGGCAGCGTCAAGCCTGACAATGCCGCCGAGCTGTTTGCCCAGGCAGACATCGATGGTGGCTTGATCGGTGGCGCAGCCCTCAAGGCTGCCGACTTCGCAGCCATCGCCCGCGCCGCCTGAGTCGGGCGCAGGCTCTCTCTTTTAGGAGTAACTCTTCATGCAACAAGTCCTGATGAATCTGGTGCAGATCGCACAGGTTCTGGCAGCGCTGGCCATGATCGGCCTGGTGCTGGTGCAGCACGGCAAGGGTGCTGACATGGGTGCCTCGTTCGGCAGCGGTGCCTCGGGCAGCCTGTTCGGTGCCACCGGCAGCGCCAACTTCCTGTCGCGTTCCACTGCAGTGGCCGCCACCGTGTTTTTCGCGGCCACCCTGGCCCTGGCTTACTTCGGCAACCTGCGTGCCGCAGGCGGCGCCAGCACCAACAGCGCCTTCGGTCAGGCCGTCAGCGCTTCGGCGTCGGCAGTTGCACCTGCTGCATCTGTTGCGTCGGCTGCCACACCTGCATCGGGTGCTGCACTGATCCCTGGCAAGTGATCACGAAAAAACACATTTTTCGGGTTAGAATGTGAGTCTTCGGTGAGCAAGCCTCACGCAAGCCGAAGCAAAACCTGCCCTGAGCCTCGCAATGATGCGAAGTGAGGGCAAAACTGGAAGATTCAAGGCGTGAGCCAAAAGGTCGTGGGTCAAAAGCCCTGGGCCAGCAAGCTCTCAAGCCCCAAGCCGACGTGGTGAAATTGGTAGACACGCTATCTTGAGGGGGTAGTGGCGAAAGCTGTGCGAGTTCGAGTCTCGCCGTCGGCACCATAAGATTAAGAACCAGTCTTTGTGCCTCATGCCATGATCAGCTTGAACTCTCTCGTCCATGCTGATCGGGTTTGTTGCAGTCACCGGCGTATCCGTTGGGTGGAAGCAGTAGGTCAAAGTCACCAGCGAAGCGCGCTGAGGAAGAAGAAGGATCGGGACTGTCCCGTTTTTTCGCATTCCTTGCGCGCTTTTTCTTTTGTCCGTGTGGTCAAATCCGCGGGTTTGCATTGAGGGAAAGCACTGCACCATGATGAACATCGAGCAGTACCTGCCAGTCATCCTCTTCATCCTTGTGGGCGTCGGTGTCGGCGTCGCACCCCAGGCCTTGGGTTTCCTGCTGGGCCCCCGCAAGCCTGACCCCGAAAAGAACTCTCCGTATGAGTGCGGCTTCGAAGCGTTCGAAGACGCCCGCATGAAGTTCGATGTGCGCTACTACCTGGTCGCCATCCTCTTCATCCTGTTCGACCTGGAAATCGCCTTCCTGTTCCCTTGGGCTGTGGCCCTGAAGGAAGTGGGCATGGCGGGTTTCCTGGCCATCATGCTGTTCCTGGCCATCCTCGTCGTGGGCTTCGTCTACGAGTGGAAAAAAGGCGCCCTGGATTGGGAATGATCCCGCACCAGGCACCAACAGGAATCTGACGAGGTAATTGCTATGGGTATCGAAGGCGTCTTCAAAGAGGGCTTCATCACCACGTCCGCCGACACGCTGATCAACTGGTCCAAGACGGGCTCGTTGTGGCCGATGACCTTTGGTCTGGCCTGCTGTGCCGTGGAGATGATGCATGCGGGTGCGGCCCGCTATGACATCGACCGTTTCGGCATGCTGTTCCGTCCCAGCCCGCGTCAGTCTGACCTGATGATCGTGGCCGGCACGCTGTGCAACAAGATGGCGCCGGCGCTGCGCAAGGTGTACGACCAGATGGCCGAGCCCCGCTGGGTGCTGTCCATGGGCTCGTGCGCCAACGGCGGCGGCTACTACCACTACAGCTACTCGGTGGTGCGCGGTTGCGACCGCATCGTGCCGGTCGACGTCTATGTGCCGGGCTGCCCGCCCACGGCCGAGGCGCTGCTCTACGGCATCCTGCAGCTGCAGGCCAAGATCCGCCGCGAATACACCATCGCCCGCTGAAGCAGGA
>Ga0228699_1001585_pt1 | contig 11080 bp, 5 predicted proteins | sample McNCre217_Aug_MG_FD_178016 | JGI IMG/M metagenome (GOLD analysis project Ga0228699, IMG submission 178016) | Freshwater microbial communities from McNutts Creek, Athens, Georgia, United States - 2-17_Aug_MG | ecosystem: Environmental > Aquatic > Freshwater > Creek | place: USA: Georgia...
CAAGGTGATCTTGCGTTCCAATTTTTCCAAAGTTTCAACAGTCACGGCCATGTGGTTTCTCCTAAATTGGCATGGTCAGCAGCGGCCTTGTGGCCGCTTGCTATCAATCAAATGGTGCGCGGGGCGTGGGTCGTAAATCTAATTAAATCAACAACTTAAACCCGTAACGCGGGATTTGTGCGGGAATCGAGGCAAAGCCGAATTCCGACTAAGCCTTAAATTGTAGCAATAGGGGTGAGTATAGATGAGTGCCCCCATACGACTACCCTTGTGGGGCTGGGGGCTGCGCTATCGGCTCCATCCATAACCGGGGCCGCCACGGCAAGGTCTCCCGCACTGATATTGCCGCCTCAGTGCGCCGCGTGGACTTCGCGGTAATGTTGGCGGTGTTAAAGAAGATTTGCCTCTGTGGTCCTTCGCTTGACTAGGCCGGGCAGCACTCGGCCACCTCCGCGCACCCAGCGCATGAGTTGATCTTTGGCTTGGTCCCACTGGCCAGCATTGACCACCCGGCGAAGCGTTGACGCCTGCAAGGACCCAAGCCCCAAGTTGTAGGCAAAGTCAGCAATGGCGCTCAAGCGGTCGCCTTTGAGGTTTGGGCAAAGTGCGAGCGTGCCGCGTGAGAACTTGAGCGCATCCATGCGCATGCGCTGGTCGGCGTACTCTTGAGTCCATGCCCTGCCGGGGAAAACGTCAGCCCCAGTTGAGCCCCACCCGCACGTCCAAACGCCAGCCGGGCACAAGTACGGCACTAGCTTGCACCCTTCAAAGGTGCGAATCAGCTCATAGAGCGCGGCTAATTCAGCCTGCTCGTTTGTCACGGTTAATCACCCGGGTGGCGAAGTAGAAGCCGATGATTACGCCCACCAGCTCACGGTCCCAGTCGCTCATCTTCCAGCCTTGGGAATTCAGCGCGCACACCCAAAGGTAAAGCGCCAGCGAGGCGGCGGCTGGTCGGATGACGCCATTCCAAAGGTCAACCAACAAGATGCCCGTCTTCTCTGTGGCCCGGCTTGTTGCCTGCAAGAAAGCGTTGGCATCAATCCGGGCAATATCGGCGTCAGCTTGGACCATCACTTCTTTGACGCCCAACTCGGCTTGCAGTCGGATGCGCTCACAGTCGCGGGCATGCCGCTTATCGTCCAGCTCCGCTTGCAGGGTGAGCATGGCTTGCTCATGCTTGTGGTCTTGGGCTTTGGTCCACATGGCGGCCAGCTGGCCCCAAACCATGCGGAATGCCGCACCACCCAAGAAAGAAATAATCGCGCTCATTGATGCACCTCCATGCACTTGATGCTATGGGTGGGTGCACTCAATGGCGGACATTTATTGCAGGTCGTCGCGCTTGGTTCGCAAGATGTCGAGCTTGTCGCGCTGGCCTTGGTTGTAGCGCTCGCGGCTCTCGCTGGTCATGGACTGATTGCGGTTGGCGCTGCGAATGTTTGCCCGAATCTCGCGTTCCTCTTTGCTTATGTCGGCGCGCTGGTATTCGACGCCGCGCTCAGGGTCTACGGCGCGAATCTTGGTGCCTGTGAGCACGTCGGGCAACGTGGTCGAAAGCGGAATGGGGTCGCCTGCTTTGGTGCGCCCGGTGTACGGTCCAAACTCAGTGTCAAACGTCTAGGCAGCTGAGTCCATCAACTTGTTGAAGTTGAAGCTACCCGGCACGAATGGCGCGTTGGGGGTGAGCTGCTTGTAGATGTAGCCAGCACGTGTTTGCGCAGCTTCCCAAGAAGTGTCTGACTTCTTCACCAAGTCTTTGCCGCTGAATGTGTCCACGTTCCACGCGATTGCAGCGGTCATGGTGAGCATTGGGTGCGAGGGCATCATGGGCGCAGGCACGGGCAAGCCGTTGGTCTGGTTGCTCACATCGAACAAGTCGCCCAAAGGCACCCGGCGCGTCACATCCATGAAGGCTGGTTTTCCCTCGACGTTGAACGGCATGCGGATGGCCCGGTGGGTACCAATCGCGGAGCGCCCTTGCATGTACTCGGGCAAGCCTTTGCGCTCTTTGTCTTCGTCGCCACCGCTGAAAAGATAGCCCAACCAGTTGGCACCAGCGAGCAAAGCAATGGGGGCCAGCAAGCGGTCAGGTCGCGTCATGGCCGTGTGAATCAGCATTGGCACGGCTTTGTAGGTGTACGCAAAGAACGGGCTATACGTGCGCTTGATGAGCTCCACGCCCTCTGGCATATCGGCATAGTTGAAGATGTAGCGCTCAGTGTCCGTCACGGCATCGTCTGGCGACATCCCGGCTTTGCGTCGATCAGCGTAGATCATCAACTTGAAGAACTGGTCTTCAAACTCATAGGCGCTTTGCATCTTCTCGCGGTACCAACTCACGGGTTTGCCTGTCTTTTTCAAGAACTCGGCAACCTTGCCCACGCGTGAAGTGGCCACGCTCTCGATGTCGGACATATCCGCCAGGTCGGGCATGAGCAAGTTTTGGATTTCCAACGTCGCCCACTCGGTACCAAACAAGCCCTTGTCCACCGCCTCTTTGTAATACTCGCCTTTGGTGCGGTACTCGCGCACCGTGTTGCGCCAGTTGGCTGGGTTGGCCGGGTTCAAGCCAGCGAAGTGCATCACAAAAATGTTGCTCACCACGTTGTTGCCGTGGCTGACTGGGTTCCAAACGGTCTTGCCTTCTTTCCACAAGTTCAATGCCGTGTCGTAGGCTTGCATGAGCACGCCCTTGGGTTGCGTGTTGCGCTTGAGTGAGTCGGCCACTTGAGGCTCGACATACATCCCAGCCAGCGAGCCATAGGTCTTGGTACCGGGTGCGCCCTTGACCTCGACGTTTGGCACTTGCACCCAGCCGCCGGGGTTGTGCACCTTGGCCAAGTCGCTGTTGCTGGAGATTGACTTGAACAGTCGGCCAATGGCCACATCGCGTTGGGTTTCCACATAGCCCATTGCGTAGCGAAGCACACCGTCACGGACCTCGCCCATTTCCTTGCGCTCGTCTTCGGTGAAGTCGCGCCACATGAGAATGGTTGTGCCGTTGTACTTGCTTGGGATGCCCTTGCCCGAGTCCATCGAGTCAAACAAGTCTTGAGGGATTTGCTCACCATCGGCCAAGCTGGAAATCTTCCAACCGAACTTTTGAGCCAACTCAACCTTGTTGACTGGCACCTCATTGACCAAGCCGCGCGATTGCAGGCGAGCGCCACGGATTTTCAAGCGGGCCTTGGTGAACCAAGATTGAAGCATCGCCTTATTGGTGAGCTTGGCCACCAGTGGCGTGCGGTACAAGCGAGGCAGGTAGTCTTTGACCAAGCGGTCTTCGGACAACATGCCCAGCTCAACCAACTCTTGCGCCTGCACATCAAGTGCCGCCGTGATTGATGCCGCCAGCTCCACCATTTCTTGCGGGGGAACGTCAGCCACCTTGGCTTGGTTTTCAATCATGTCGGACAAGAGCACGCGTTGCTCTGGCGTCAACTCCATGCCTGTCTCTGCAATGCGCTTTGCGTTCTCCGTGGCTTTGTTTTGGTCCACGCGGAACTGCCGCAACATTTGCTTGAATGCCTCGGGCTTGTTGTCGGCCATCTTGATTTGGCCAAGGTAGTCCGTCGCATAGGCGGCCATTCGGTCGTAGACCTTGCGGCCTGCCACCCACTGCTTGCGGCCAGCGGCATTGACCTCAACGCTGAATGCGTCCTTGGCATTGATGGGCTCAAACTTGCGCTTTGGCTTTCCGAGGTCCAAATCAGTTTGGTCTGCCTGCTGTTCTTCTCCCTTCATGGAGAAGGGCACGTCGGCCATGTCGTTCCAAGTGTCAGTGGCTGGCTTGGCATCCACCTCGATCTTGCCGAAAATTTCATTGATGAGCGCGTGGGCCTCGTCATTCTTCACAGAGCGCAAGTCGGCAGCGTATTTCTTCAAACCAAAGAAGTCCGCCAGTTGGGCAAGCCACTTTGTAACCACGGAGCGAACACGCTCAAGCACGGGTTTGTCTAGCGTGCCGCTGCGGTTTTCCTCTGCGAAGATGGCCAAGGTTTCATCCACGCCGCGCGCTTTGGAGAATTCCTCGCCATGCGTTGCCTTCGTGCGCTGGCCAACTTCGGTTTGCACCCAAGCGTCTGCTTCATTCTTGATGAAGCTGTCGCGCTCGTACAGTTTGGCCATTTGAGCTATAAACTGGTCTTTGGTCAGAAATCGGCGCAAGCCATAGTGGAGCAATTCATGGAAAAACGTCCGTTGTACTTCGACTCGACTATGGAGGAAATCACGGAAAAGATAAATGCTGGAGTTGTGCAGAGCACCGGAAATTCCATCACTATCGCTTGCCCCCGGAAGTACCCCGACCGCAGTATCAAGCACCCGAATTACGGGTTTGTGCGCGAACTTCGCGAGCGCTTGGCTAATCTCATCTTCAATCGCGGACGGCGTTAAGCGCTCAGAAATATTGACGCCCTTGCCTTTGCCGCTTGTGCTGTAAATCTCCACCCCCTTGTCGCTGTCGCGGGTTTCGATGGCGCTAAAGAATTCATCAAAACCTGCTCGAATCGCTGGAATTTCGTCAGCCGTTGGGTATGGATAACTGTCATCCATCTGCATGCCAAGCGCAGCCATTGCTTTCCAAGTCTCAGGGTCAACAATGTTGGCCAAATAATCATTCGATGCACTTTGGTCTTGCAGTTTGGCAATCAAATAGCTCTCGAAGGCACGTGCCGACATTTCCACGTCAGTAGTCCAATAGTCTTTGCTGCGCTTGCCATCGAGTTGTGCAGAGCGTGCCTTAATGGCCGTCGAGTTAATCGCCTTCATCACGACGCCATAAGCGTCCACCATTTCTTTGCGCACACCTTTGTCTTGATACAAATACTTACTGCCAATCGAAGCGAGCTTCACATCGGTGGCGTCTGTCATCATGCCATCGGCTTTGTTGCGCTTGCGTGAGAAGTAGTTGTCCAGCGCGTGCCACCATTCATGGCCAAGACTGCCAGCGCCATTTTTCTTGGTGAGGTTAATAACCACCATGTCGGGCTCATAGTGAGCGGCGGCAGGACTCACACCACCACTACCACGGGCGCCAAACGCAAGGCCCAGCTCGCCATTGAGCGAGATAGCTTTTGGTGGCACTTCAAGCACAGCGGCCATGTCCATCAATGCGTCGTATGCGTCATTGAGGTCTTGCTGGCGGCGGCCTTGAGCAACCCAGTTACCAAACTCCACACCACGGAAACCAAACGCGGCGCCAAACATTTGAGGCGTCACATCCTGGCCGTTGCGCATATCTTCACCCACGCGCGGCTTGTTTGTGTCGCGGCGCTCACGTGGAATTTCTTTAGCCTTTTCCAATTTGTCCACCAGCTCGGCTTGGCTTTCAGCTTTGTAGGTGCGTGCCTCTTTGACCGTGGCGAATGGCCCGGCCAAGTCGATGTAATTGCGGCCCAGCTTCTTGCCAACAAAGAAACCATCGACACGGTGCTTTGAATAAATATCGAAGGTGACTTGCTTCTTGGCATCCGCTTTCGCGTTCATGCCCGCATACATTTCTTTGAACTTGGTGAGGACTTCTTCTTTGGTGTTACCTGCGGCGATGGTGCGCGGCCAGCTACCAAATGATGTCGACTTCGCCTTTTGCTCAATCACCCACTTGGTCACATTCTTCTCGCCCGAATAGAGCGAATAAAAGTGCTCATCCATCGTGATGCCATCAAGTGATTTATCGTGACCAACTTCCAAGTAAAGCTCAACGCGTCCTTGCAGTGGCTTTAGTGTGCGTGACTCTTGCAACAACTTCTTGGCTTGTGCTGCGGAGTTGTCGCCAGGTGCCATGATTGAACTGGCCATTGAGCGAAGGCTCTTGACCTGCTCTGCCCAGCGTTTTACCTTGTAGCTTTGGCGTGGCTTGGCTGGAATTTCGTCGCGTGCTGCACGAATAAATGCCACGGTCCAGGGGTCAGTGCCGTTATCGAGTAAAGCTTGATAGTCAGGCTGCGGCCAAACCTTTGAAAGTGGTTGCAATGCAATGTCGTCGTCAACAACTTCGCCAAGTTGGTCCTTGAATGAAGTCCACACGTCTTTTCGTGCGCCACCAATCTTCTGGCCAAAGTCTGCGATTTTGTCTTGCGCCTCGGTTGGAGTTTCGGCTTGTGTCACTGGCTTGTTGCTGCGCTCAATCACTTCGTCTTTGGCTGAGAACATAGTCGAGTGAGTGCGCGGTGATGAAGTTGAAACCCATTCGCCATCGCGCTTGCCAACGCCTTCAACGGTCACGGACCAGTTGCCGCCATTCCAATCAAACGATAGGACGCGGCTGTTTGTTTTCCAATAGTCGCTCTTGATGATGTTGCCCACTGCAAAGTGGTCTTCGAGCTTGGCGCGTAATTCTGCGGTGCTCTCTTTGCGTTTGCGTGCTGGCTTGGCTGGTGCTGCTGCTGGCGTCGCTTCTGGCGCTGGCTCTACCTGCGCTTCTTCTGTTGCTGGGGCACTGAAAATATCTTGCTGGCCAGACAATGAATCTTCGGCGCTTTGACCAAGCTGAAAGTTATCTGAACTGGCACGCTGACGGTCAGCAATGTCTTTTGCCTCGCGCTCTGCCTTGGCGTTTTGTTCTGCCTCTCGGTCTAGGCGCTTGCGTTCTTGCTCGGCCTGTTCGAGCTTGGCCAAGCGGTCCTCAATGTCTTGAGGCGTGTAGCTGGTTAGTCCGTCTTGCTCTGCCAGTGGCGTGTAGGTGACGCGGGTTGCGCGATAGTTGCGTCCATCACCAACATTTTTCCCAGTCAAGGTAATGCTTGTGTTCTGGGTTTCATCATTAACTGGCATGGCATGAGTTGCCAGGCCCATGATTTCGCGCCATTGTTCAAATTGCGCTTTGTTCAACCGACCGTTTGAGACCTCTGTTTTCTTTGTGAACTTCTCACCGCTGTCGGATGTGAATTCTTCTGTATCAATGGTTGCGTTAGCCAACAATTTGTCGGCCAAAGAAATTAGCTGGTCGTTGCTTTCTTTGGTTGGGGCTTCAATTTGCCCTCGCGGATTCCCTTGTTCACCACCATCTTGGCCAGCATTTCCACTGCTTGTGGACTTGGTTGCTTCGGCAATGGCTTGGGTGAAGGCGTCTTTGGCGTGTTCATAGTATTCGTCTTGGGTGGCGTGTGGGTACTGTACTGCGATTCGCTCCAAAATGCTTTCGGCATCAATGCCTAGCGCATCCAGTTGGGCGGCATACGCGGCAACTTCGGTTTGCAGTTCTGGGGATGCTTGTTCAAAGCCTGCATCATCTTCTTGGCTTAATCCGAAGTCATCAAGTGGTGCAAACGGGTCGAAGTCAGCCTCTTGCGCAGCCTCTTGCTGGCTGGCCAAGTAGTCTTGAAACTGAGTTTGATGCTCAAGCTCTGCCATGTGCTCCCAGCCTTCATCGGTGTACTGGGGGTTGCTGACACTACGCTTGATTAAGTCATACGCTGCGCGCTCGCTGTCTTCTTTGAGATAACCATATTCCTTCAAAGCCTCGGTCGCCTGGGCAATGGTCATGCCTTTGCCGCTGCCCGCAAAAAGCCAGCGATTGCCGATTTTGATGTTGCCCTCAATCCCCAGGTTTGAGCGCTCGCTTGGAGCCATGCCGCCACGTGATGCGATGAACTCATGCGCAGCCATTGGTTTGCCTTTGGAGCCAGCTTCTGAGCTGGCCCCACGAATGCGCTTGGCCGCCTTTTCTTCTGCGGCAAGCTGTGCGGGCGTCTTGTCAGCCAGCACAAATCCGCCTTTGACTTGCTTGACTCGCATCAAAGGTTGCAGCTTCTTGGCTTTTTGAGCTTCGGCTTTTGTCTTGAATGGGATGCCGCCTTCATCAATGCTTTGGCCCTCCTGGCCAATATGGCCCGTGATGGTTTTTGCTTGACTAGGGATGAACGGAATTGAGGCGGCTACATTGCCAGCGGGTTGGGTATTTGCTGGTGCGACTTGTTCTGAAATTTGTCCATTGGACTCCAATGATGTAGCGCGCACCTCTGGCTGAGTTGCTGCATTTCCTGTGAGGTCCAGTTGCCCGGCGTCGCGTACTCGTTGCAAAGCTGCCATGCCTGGGTCTGCGTCAAGTGGCCCGCTTCCAAGGTCGCTTGAATCCACATTGTGTAAATCATTTGCTGTGCCATCGGCCACGGGTTCCTTGTCGAGTTGAATGTCATCGGCCACGGGGGTGAGTTTTGGCGCATTGAGCGGGCTGTCTTGTGTCGCAGTTGAGGCAATAAGGTCAGCAAGCGATTGCGCGGCCATTGGCGGCGCTTCTGCGCTTGGTTGCGCCTCTGGTGCCAATGGTGCGACTTGAGCAGCTTGCGGCTCAGATACGGGTGCCTGCTGTGTAACTGGTGTTGGTGTAGTGCCAAAGATTTTTTGCACGGCTGATTGATAGTCAGCAAGTGTGGGCGCTGCGGGGGATTGACCTTGGCCAGAAGGCGGCAACGATGGGGCGACGGGTGGCACTGGGACGTGACGCGCCGACAATGCGGCGCCAGGCACGGTGCCAGCCAAAGTGTCAATTGCAGCTTGGCCAAGGCCCTCAGTGATTTTTGTTTGGCCATCAATGCCGCCAACAGTTGCATTGCCTACGGCTTGAGGGACAAGGGTTTCAGCCAGCTCGCCTGCCCATTCAATCAATGCACGGCCAGCACGTTGCTTGAGGCTGTTGCCCACTGCGGTGCCAGCGATGACTTTCTCCAAACCTGTGGAGCCTGAAACCAATCCTGTGAGTGCGCCCGCGGCTTGCGCGGGCAGAGCTTTGATGGGGGCAAGTAACGCCACGGCTTCCTCATGCGGGATGCCTTTTGAAATCAATTCCTGGTATTGGCCATCGTTTTGCCATACTGAGGCTGGCAAGTTGCGCAGCACATCAGCGGTTTGACTTGCTGCGTCACCCGCGTTTGAAAGCGCATTGACGGTGCCCATGACTTTGGTGCCAGCACCAAGCATGCCTAGTCCGATAGTCGGACCAACGGAGCCAGCGCCACGAGCAACGACATCAAGCCCGGCAGCGGGTTGCGTGAAAAGCGAATTGAATGCCGCACGTGCTGCGGCCACCTCTCCACCATTTTTCTTGGCTGCGTAAATCTCAAAGTCACGTTTGGCTTGCTGGTCCCGCAAGTCATCAGACTTCAAACGGTCGGCGCCTTTGTTGACGGTCTCAAAAAATTTACTGACTGGGTTATCGCCAGCATTGATGTTGTCCGTAACGCCCTTGGCCATGCCATAAGTGCCTTGGTACAAACCAAGCACCGTGTCAGCTATTGCACGGGGAACGCTGCGCTCTTGAGCGGGGGTGAACTCGCGCGCTTCTCGAACTGGGAAAGCTGGCTTAGGTGCAGGCGTGTCATCCAGTGCGCGTGCTGCATGACTAGCGGCAGAAAAATCAAACTTGGTTGGGTCTGGTGCAATACCTTGGAGCACGCTTCGTTGACGTGGCGCAGCGGCGGCCAGAATCTCAGCGGACATCGAGCCCATAGGGTCGCCCGTGGGCTCAATGCTTTGGCTTTCTCCATCAAGGGCCCCTGTGAACTCTTTTAACTTGGGTGTTGCGTCAAGTTTTCCGTTGAACTCACGAAGGGCCATTTATCACTCCAATTGGTATTTCTTCCCGTCTGGACCTTCATAGACTGGTTTGCCATTTGAGGTGCCAATCTGCTTGTAGCCAGCGGGGACAGTGGCATCAATTTTGGGAGTCTCCGTGCTGACTGGCGGATTTTTGGCACGGTTCTTTTGCTTGGCTGCCGCGACGTATGAGGCTTGGTTTGATCGCTCCGCATCGGACAGTTTTGACAAGACACCTTTGATGATGTCTTCTTCGCTTGTTGGCTTGTCAGTGCCTCCAAACAGTTTGGAAATTGCACCCGCCTGCTTAGTGCTTGGGTTGGCCAATTCGGTTGCAAGTTGTTGCACTACGCTTTGGTCCAGTCCAAGCATGTCGTTGTATTGGTCGGGCACACCCTTCTCTCCAAATTTGGCAGTGCGGGCCTTTTTAATGCGCGCCAAGATGTCGTTGTCTTGAGGCGTCAAGTCCATCGAGTTCTTGCGCAGTACCGCGGCCACGGCCTCGCGCGGCATGTCTTCCACATATTTGCGGGCGGCATCTACGTCTTGATTGGCCCGGAGCTGGGCATTGGTCAAAGGCTTGCCGCCGCCCCCGGAATCAAGCGCATCACCTTCGAGTGTGTGCTTGCGTGCCGAAGCGCTGGCATTGCTTGCTTGGGCATTGTTCTCATTGGCCTTTGAATTTTCAACGGCGCCGAAAATCTTGGCCAACACTGGGTTGGCTTCTACTTGTCCGCCAGTGAAGTTGTCCAGGCTGTAACCCGTGTTGCCCACATTGTCAAAAAGCGGCTTTCCCGCTGCTGCTGCGTTGGCCTTGCCGTAGTTGACGGCCAGGGCTGGGTTTGCCACAACAGCATCAATGCCTCGACCTTTTTGCTCGTCAAGCGCAGCTTGGGTCCCTTGGTGCACATTGCTGCCAGTGGCATACATGCGCTGCATCACGGAAATGGCTTGGCCAAGTTTCTTGACCGTATCTGCATCCGCTGGTGCTGGCATCACTGGGCCAACGCCATCCGCCGGGGCTTCGTAGCTTGGCCCAAAGCTGCCAGTCTCCAGTTTGTTCTTGAATGCCGGGGCAAGGCTGGTTGGCAAGCCAAGACTCAGCATGGCGTTTTCAACTGGCGTTTGCTGCAAAGCGAGCTCATTCTTTTTGAGTGCTGCTTCTGCACCGTATTTCTCGCCTGCCATCTTGTGCATGTAGAGGCTGGCCTCTTTGCCCATTGCATCTTGTGCATATTTTTGTCGGACGGCCTCACCTTGGAAAAGTGCACCAAGGCCAGAGCCCACGCCGCTACCTGCGGCTGCCCAGGGGTTATCAACTGCGAATGTTGGCATGGCTTATCCGTTACTTAAAAATGTTTTTGAATGCAGATGCAAAGTTATTGGTGTCGCCCGTCCATCCTTTGTTGGTGTTGAGCGTTGCGATTGGGTCAGGGCTCATATTGGCCGCGGTAATGTCTGCGGATGTCACGCCACCAGTCCCACCCATTGCTGCACCTGCGCCGCCTGCTGTTTGAAGCAAACTGCCCATGAACATTTTTGA
>Ga0228699_1001586_pt1 | contig 11077 bp, 10 predicted proteins | sample McNCre217_Aug_MG_FD_178016 | JGI IMG/M metagenome (GOLD analysis project Ga0228699, IMG submission 178016) | Freshwater microbial communities from McNutts Creek, Athens, Georgia, United States - 2-17_Aug_MG | ecosystem: Environmental > Aquatic > Freshwater > Creek | place: USA: Georgia...
TTGGCAGTGCAATCAATCGAAAAATCTTCAAAAAGCACAGGCAAGAAAATAAGCAAGGCTAAATAAAACAAAGCAGATAAGTCACTGCACAAAGGACAAAAACGCGGGGTGGAATATGACGGCTAATGCCCCCGCACTCGTAACAGGTCGAAGCAATAGCTTGTTACAACAGAGTGGAAATGCCGCAGAGTTGACTGATGGACAGCAAGCCAATGCTAAGTCAGGTTGCAAGTTTTAGGATGTACGTCTTGCATAGAACTCTTATTGCTACTAGTGCGACGGACTTTTTACCGTAAAGCTAGGTTCGGACGGAGATGGTCGGTTATTCAAGTAACCGCCATAGCCGTCCTATGCTCGAAGCATTCCCCGTAAAACCAATTCACTTCATGCCACTTCGTCGCATTCAGCTTCTTAATTCAATCATTCATTCCATCAAATCAATCACTGCGTAGCAATTACGAAATGCAGTTTGAGCGAGCGACAGTGAGTGATAAGTGCATTGAGTTGGATTGCACGTCAAGTGCAAGCCTATGAGTGTCGAGTTTGAGTACACCCTAGCAAGACGCCTGTAATGTGTAAGCACAGGGTTGGTAAATGAATTGATCGACACGATGCAAGGTAGGGTCCAGACTTGAGCTGACAACAACTACTTGATTGCATCATGCATACACAACACCCTATTCGTATCGGTTACATCCGCGTCAGTACAGCTGAACAGAATACTGATCGTCAACTATCTGGCGAACAATTAACGGTAGTTTTTACCGATAAAGCCAGCGGCAAGAATGCAGACAGGCCACAGCTACAAGCAATGCTGGCAGGTAATTGGCCTGAGGGCAGCACGGTAGTCGTACACAGCATGGATCGACTGGCACGAAGTCTCAGTGACTTGCTGCGAATAGTTGAGCTGTTAACAGCACGTGGCATCGCTGTGCATTTTGTGAAAGAGGGCAAGACATTCAGGGGAGATAGTACGGACGCGATGGACAAGCTGATGTTGTCCATGCTGGGGGCGTTTGCCGAGTATGAGCGGACGTTGATACGTGAACGTCAACGCGAGGGTATTGCCAAGGCCAAAGAGAGGGGTGTTTATCGTGGGCGTCCCAGAAAGTTTGAAGACGCCGAACGAATAGCGCAGATCGTTAAAGAGGCCACTGCGCTTGGAGCTAACAAAACGGGCATAGCAGCCAAATACGGAATCAGCCGCGATACCTTGTACAAATACTTAAAGTAATTGCTATCGGTACTTCGTTTGGAAACGAAAAATCACTTTTTCGCTTTCTCGTCCCTGTCTGCGTGAATCAGGTCAGCTTCGAAAAGCCGGATTTCTTTTTCCTTTAGCATGTGTTCGAACGCTGCGTCGAAACTATCAAAGGTAATTGATTTCGTATTGTCGGTAATTACTGGGCAGTACTCATCTTGCATTGCCTTCAAAAGGTCATCAGGAACTCTGTCTAAAACTTCTTCAGTCAATACGGTGTCAATTTGGCACTTAGGACAAATTGCAGTTCGGTGAAGTTTGTCATCTACCCAGTCGGTGATTGCAGACGGCGGAAAGTGCTCAAGGCATCCAAAGCAAGCACAATCCTTTGCACTTTTTACAAGTGGTTCATTCTGAAACGCTTTTTTGTGAGCTGTGTCTAACTCTCTCAATGTAAATTTACTCATGGCAGATTCCTGGCGAATGAAAAGATGCAACGATCAGAAAGTAGTTTACAAACTACTTTTTAGGAACAGTGATCCGATACACGTCACCATTGCGGACAACTTCCAAGCCATGTTCTTCGCGCAAATGATTAAAGTGTTCGTGAATAGCACCACGAATTGCCTTGAGTTCAGCCATGGTTGCACCCATTAAAAGTGCTTTGTCCAATCTGTTGCTGCCACGAGTGTGCCCAAGCCAGTTGGGCGTCACATCTAGTTCACCCTTTTGCCCATGTCGAACAAGCTCCATGATGCGATTGGTTGCACGACGATCGGAGTCAATATTGCGCTTTCTAGTCATAGCTATCCTTTTTGTTTGTGCCAAAGCTAGTCAATGTGCTGGTATTGAGTGTAGATTTAATCAACGCTCGCAGCCAATTCACGTGTCAGCTAAATCTTCAACTGAACCGTAATCAAGTTGGTGCTGCGCTTAACCAACACATTAACCCCACCACTTCCACACGCAAGGGTTAGTTGATTAAAAACAGCCTTCAATGACGTAACTGGATGCCCGTTCACAGCTTGCACTTGGTCATCTACTTGGAAGCCGTTCAGCTTAGCCAATGATGTACCAATTACATCCTTAATCAAGATCACACTGCTTGTACTCATAAAAAAGGGCCACCGAAGCAGCCCAACCTGTTGTCTTTATTTGTTCGCTGTGATTAGTTCAGGGCGTCTTTCAAGCCCTTGCCAGCTTTGAACTTGGGCACCTTGGCTGCTTTGATCTTGATAGCTGCACCAGTACGTGGGTTACGACCTGTACGTGCAGCACGTTTGCCCACGCTGAAAGTGCCGAAACCCACCAAGGTCACAGTGTTGCCCTTCTTCAAGGTCTTCTTCACTGCATCAACAATGCTTTCCAGTGCACGACCAGCAGCGGCTTTGCTGATGTCGGATTTGGCTGCGATGTGTTCGATCAATTCTGTTTTGTTCATTTCTCTAGTACTCCTGAAATTTTGCTTGCCCACTTGGGGCAGAGACCATCAGCAACTACAGCTGGGTAGTTACTCAAACGCTGCTGCTGTCTAGTCAATGCAGGTTGCTCGTAATAACTCACACCACAGCGCAGTCCTGATGCTGCACCTTCGGTTGAGATCACATACGCACAACTGCTGCACTGATTGGGTTTAGGCGACAAGGCCAAGCTCAATGCTTCCTGTCTGCAAATTAGTAGCTGTATCCAACTTGCAACAAGAATTTATTGCGTGAGTAGGGTTCGCTTGTAGGTGCTGCATCTTGAATGCGGTGTGCGACCTGTGCCTTGAAGAACATGCCTTGGTAGTTGCCTGACCAGCCAAAACCCACATCGCTGATGCTGCGACGGTTATCTGCATCGCTCACTGGCACTTGGGCTGACGCTTGACCAAAGTCATAGAAGGTAAACCAGTTGTGCTGCAAACCTTCATAGCTTGGCAGTGGACGTGCCAATTCAAACTTGACCAGTGTTGCATTGCTGCCCATCAGTTCACCTGCTGGGTGACCCCACACACCAGAGCTACCCGACACAGACATGCGTTCGCTGCTGTCCAAGTTCTTGTTTTTCAAAGAGGCTTGTGAACGCAACGAGGTTGTGAACGTGAAGTTGTCAGGCAGCAAGTTAGTGCGGCTCAGTGACAGCACGGCCTTGCTGAAGTTGCCAGCTGTCTGTGCACCTGCAGCATCATTTGCCAATGCTGTGTCGTTGTTGATCTTCAAATCACCCACAGTCACTGCAAAGTTGGCTTGAGTCAAACCATCAAAGCCCAACACAGCTCGTTCATCACGCACGTTCACACCTGCAGTCATGGTGTTGGCGGCTTTGGGCGTTACTGTGCTGGTTGAGTTGATCTTGTCTTCGAGGCTCTTGCTGGTGACGTTCAAACTCAACTCTACTGTTTGAGCACGAATGCGGCGCAAGGGGTAAGTCAATGTGGCATCCACCACGTCTGCCGTACCTTTGGCGTCCAACGAGGCATAGGTATTACCCAAGCTGTATTGCGTATGTGCTGCGGACACTTCACCACGCAAACCATTGGGCATAAGCAAGTTTGAGTAAGCCACACGGCCATTCATCAAGCCTGTGCGATTGGTAGTCATGCCACTCAAGCTCAAACGGTCACCACTGCCTGTGGGCGAGTTGAAGTCGGCATTAAAGCTCAAACGATGCTCACCTGTGTAGACGCTGCCGTAGTTGTCGTAAGTCACAAAACCGTTACGTGCTTTGGTAGCTTCCGTGTCCACAGCAAAGTCACTAGTACCCACCTTTTGACCTGGCATCACATCGGCACGGGTTACTTGCACGCCGGGTGTGTCGTTGATGATCAGCATGGCACGTTCCAGCGTATCCAGCGAAACAATGTCGTACTTCTTCACATCGTCCAACATGGCTTGCACAACATCGTCACGCACCAGCGATTTGTTCTTCAAAATGAATTGACCGTAGTTGCCTTCCACCACTCGCAATGTCACCTTGCCATCCACCACCTGCTGTGCTGGCACATACACACGAGCAACAAAGTAGCCCTTGACGCGGTAGAAGTGCGTGAGCTTTGAGGTCACTGTTTCCAACTCAGCCAAGCTCATGTCTTTGCCAGCAATGCCCTGAATCTGCTGCATCAGAACATCTGCGTCGATTTCACGATTACCAACAACCGCCAACTCACGCACATGAATTTTGGGTAGGTTATTGGGGAGCGTTTGCATCGGCGGTTCGATTTGAATACCACCAATGTTGGGCAACTTGCTTTCTGGTTGTTGGATAGCAGGTACTTGAGATTGATTTAAGACGCTGCCGATGTTGGGCACTGTTTGTGCATTGGCAAAAGAAGCAGCGACCACGGCTGTAATAAGTGTGAATTTGTGTTTTGTGTATTTCATTTTTGTAACTCCCTTAGTTGGCTTTCACCACAAACAATTGCTGTTCAACGCCGGTGGGCAGCTTTACGCCACCGTTGACGATCTCAGCAAGAGAGTTACGACTGACTGGAACACGCACTTCACGGTCACCACCTGTACCACCGCCACCTTCTGCGCTGCTTGAAGATGCAGATGGTTTAAGCATCTTCTTGGCATCACTCAAGGTGACTGTTTGAGTCGGCTCATTTACCTCCGGAGAAGACAAAATGGCCAAAGGTTCTTCCTTGCTGAATGCAACCGACAGATTGGAGGGGGCCGTCAAGACGTTGATGAAAGATTTGGCTTCACCTTTATCCTCTGGTTTGCGGAAATGGAAGTGTGGCGGGGTTACGCTGAACGGCGCATTGATAGCGTTGGCAGCCTGGCGTTCTACATCGCTTGTTTGGGTGTTACCGCCGGAGCCACTTCCCGAAGAAGAAGCGACAGGTCCGATGACCCAGACAGAGTTACCAGCACTCAATCCCGAGGTTGCCCAGCGCAGCTGAGGGTAAACCTGCGAAAGCGATGAGTCTTCCACGATGTCCCAAGTGGCGGTAGTCAAGATGTTTTTCAGTTCGGCGGTTGTTGTTCCTGTACCCCCCGCGCTGCTGCCGGTCTGGCCGCTCGCACCCAAACCGGATGTGGCGACGTCCCAGTAGCCGCCCGTTACCGACCCACCGCTGCTGTATCCGATCAACCCGCCCACGCTGCCGCTTCCCGTGACCAAGCCGGTCGAGTACCCTTGTGCTAGGCTGCCGTAATCGTTTTTTCCGACCAGCCCACCCACCTGATTGACACCAGTGACCGAGCCTGTTGCAAATACATCGTTAAGGCTGAGCTCGTTATGGCCTACTAGGCCCCCTGCACGATCTCCTGTTGCCAAAACATTGCCGGTGGCGAAGGATTTTTCAATGACCTCCCCTGAATCCCAGTAGGCCGCCCCGATCAGGCCGCCCACCTTGCTACCACCACTGACGTTGCCCATCGCGTAACTTCGAGTAATGTTCACATACCCGTCGCCAACAAGCCCCCCTGTAGCTTGATCACCTGTGACGTTACCTGTGGCATAGCTGTCTGTGATACTTCGATTGGCGGCCCCATTGCCGATATATCCGACCAAGCCGCCTACAGAACCACCGGTGGCGATAATGTTAGAAGTTGAATAACTATTACTGATCTGAAGATCGCCATCGCCTCCGCCAACCAATCCACCTACGGATGAAACGCCGGTGACAGTGCCAGTTGCATAGTGAGTGCGTGTCAAAATCAAGTGTTGACCTGTGCCCACTAAGCCTCCTACGTTGCTGTTTCCGATCACGTTACCGGTGGCATAGCTATCGGTAATTTGACTTCCTGTAGCATCGTAAGAAAATGTGCTTCCAATCAAGCCTCCAACGCTGTCATAGCCACTGACAGTGCCAGTTGCGTAAGAGTTGCTTACTGTCGATGCTTTTTCCATGAGACCAATTAGCCCCCCGGTAAAAGGGTCTTGTGAACTGGTCGTGACATTAGAAGACGAATGGCTGTTCGAGACAGCGACGTCGCCGTCGGCAACTCCAATCAATCCTCCTACCATGCCTGCGTTTGAGGTTACGGCTCCTGAACTGCTTGAATTATTCACAGTAGATCTATTTGCAAGCCCGATTAAGCCGCCTCCTGGGGCAAAGGGGCCACCTGTTATCAATACGCTAGAAGATGAGTTGCTATCGGAAATGCTGACGTAGCCGTCAGCCAAGCCGATGAGTCCGCCCGCAAAGCCTGCGCTTGATGTGATCGTTCCTGAGCTGGTTGTATGGTTTACCGTGGAGCTTTGAACAGAACCAATCAGGCCACCAAGAGAGTCATTGCCAGTGATGTCTACTGCAGAAATCACGTTATTAATTGAACTAAAACGATTGGCATTTGACGTGTTATCACGCTCTGCGCCACCCATCAGCCCTCCTAATCGGTTGTGACCGTTGACGGTTCCACTGACGAGGACATTTGTCACGTTAACGCCGTAGCCGATACCGATCAAAATACCATTAGCATCCCAACCGCTGATGCTGGCTGAAGCAACTTTAAGGTTTGCAAAGCTCGCGCTTGAAGCCACTCCGAACAAACCATTGAAGTCATTCGGAGGAGACGAGCTCCAAACTACCGGTTTATTAACTGTAAGCCCATTAATGCTGTGCCCTAGGCCATCAAATTTCCCCGAAAATGCATAACCGGTTTGGTTAACGGGATTTGCGCTAGCGGGGTTGAGGTGTCCAATCGGGGTGAACCCTTCGCCGCTGTTCCAGCCGCTGGTTGAACCGGCCAAGATGTCTGATCCAAGAACAAAATTCCCTGCCAGTTTGGAGCTATGGTTCAGACCTTGAAGGCTGTTACTGGTGCTAATGGATTCGTCACCAGCAGAGCCGAGTAGTGTAATCACTGTCCAGTTGGTGGTCGCTCCATCTAAACCTAACTTGGTATTGAATTTCTGGCCTGCCTGTAAATTGATTTTGCCACCGAAGTCCGTCGCAGTCATCGCAAAATCGTAGGTGGCTGTATTGCTGGCAGACACCGCACCTTGACCGTACTTCAAAGTGACAACACCACCGCTGCCACCGGAAGCATCAATCGTGGCATTGATTTTGATATTTCGTACTGCATCTAACGTCAGTGTGCTGCCGCTCGTCCAAGTGATGCCGTCATTGACGAAGATGTCACCATTGCCACTTGTCGCACCCTGACTACTTTGAATAGTGACGTTACCACCAGCCAAAGCAGTTCCAACTGCTGCGCCTGTCATGTCACCACCACTCGATGCAACCGTGAAGTCATTGGGGTCAATCAACCAAGTACCTGCTTGGCCGTTTGTAGCCAATGTGGTTACACGTGCAGCATCTGCAACTTTGACATGTGCTGCACTGGTTTCCACAAAACCACCATTGCCACCGTTAGGCGCACTGGCATCCAACACGCCATCAACTTTTACAGTGCCGCTGTCCATGTCGCCCAGCAAATAAATCTTGCCTTCGCTACTGCCAATGGTCTGAGCACGAATCTCACCCGTGTTGTTCACTAAGCTACCCAACACTGTGTCCAATCCCTTGGCAGTCAAAACAACCAGACCACCATCAGCGTGAATGGCTTGCTTGTTTTCCACCAACGAATTGAGTGTGCCTTGATCAATCGTCACACCCACCAACGAGTTGCCGTTGAAGTTCAAGCTGATCTTGTCACCTGCAGCCAAGGCAGCTGTACCCAAGCGAGCACTGATGATGCCTTGGTTGCTGACTTGATTTCCCATCAAAGCCACATAGCCACCATCAGCTGCATTGATCGTTCCCAAGTTCACAACGCTAGCTTGCGAACCTGTGCGCTCAAACGTGCTGCGACCCGCCATGAAGTCTGCATCGCTGATGTTGAGCGTAGATGCAACCAAACCACCCACGTTGACTTGAGCACCTTGTCCAAACAACACGCCGTTGGAGTTCAACACAAACACTTGTCCGTTGGCATTCAACGCACCGTTGATCACCGATTGTTCGTTGCCCACCACACGGTTCAGCACAACAGCAGAAGCGTTGGGCTGTTGGAAGTTCACAGTGGCGTTGCTGCCAATAGAGAAGTTGGTCCAGTTAATTGCCGCACGTTGCGTGGACTGCTGCACGTTCATGGTGTTACCACTGGTGCTGATGGCTGCTGTGCCTGCAGTCACTTGAGCCCCTGTGGGCAAGGCATTCGCAGTAGGTGGGGCTGCCCAAGCACTGGAAGCCATAAGCAAGCCGCTGAGCAATACGCTGGCGACGCTAGAACAAACTTTTGATGATGCACGACCTGAGGTACGTGTCTTTTCATGTGCAACAACAAACTTGGAGTGACGGTGACTCCAGACAAGGCGATAAACGTGATTCATACATTCCCATTCGTTCCTCAGAAGCCATCTCCAGAGGTTTGAGGGAATTGTTTTGGACGATCAATTTCCGATCTACCTAAATTGCGAACTCAGTACAAGTTGAGCGAACAAATTTGTAATTTTTTGACGGTTATCGATTCCTTGTCAATTTAAGTATTTCACTGGGCAGCATGCCATAACGCTCTTTGTATTGCCGAGAGAACTCACTGAAGTTGCTGTAGCCACAGGTCGTTGCTATGTGAGCAACAGTAACGCCAGGAGTGGCTTCAGTTAATAATTTTTTTGCCAAGGCTAGTCGCTGCTGACGTGCCCATTGCATGGGGGAGCATGAAAAATGTTTGTGAAATTCTTTTTGCAACATCCGCGAAGACATGCCACTGACAGATTCAAGCTCTGTCAGACTCACCGATCGTTCAAGGTTTTGCTCGATGAAGCCGCACAGATGATCGATCACTTTGCGATTGCCTTTGGTCGAAGAATCGTTTTCGGACTTCACAAAATGGTGTGGTGCAAGTAACATAACCATCAATCGCGTGATGTTTTCATCCACGTTAAAACTTTTCAGAAGCGTCAAATCACCATTGAATTGATCAATTAAGTTGCAGGTTTGCTGCATGACACCACGAAAATCAACATTATGAATTTTCGTATTTACGACTCGCGGTTTTTCAGGACGCAAGATGTCTTCAAATCGCTCACCCAACATGGTGCGTCCAGTTGCAAACAATCGCTTCTCAGAAACACTGATTAGCAAACAAGATTTATTGCCTCCCTCCGTGTGTCTACGTCCTTTGGAAGCAAACAGTGCGCTGCCGCTTTCATCGGCGATGTAGTGGTCTTGACGTATCCATGATTCGATTGATCCCCTAATTGGCATTGCAATTGTGTAGTCAGGATCGTTCACACGCATGACAGTGGGTGAGCTAGCGGCAGCAAGAACTCGCACACCGTCATTGGCGTACACAGACGTGCGGTGTTGAAAGGCACTTTCCTTTCCAAGCGTGTCGTATTCACTGACCCAATTTGTGATTGCGTTGACTCGTGATTGCATTTGCTCAAGGTCTAAATCGACTTGAGATCTGTATTGCCCAAATGCAAGAGGTGGTAGCTGGAGCTTTGTTTTTGGCATGATTGCGCTAATTCTGTCATTGCAAATTTGGAGTGACTACCAAGAGAGCGAATTTCATGCAAATATTGCGAACACACATCTAAGCGCGAGCGGAGATCTACAACGCGAGATCAAGCACTTGGGGTATGCAGAGTAGCTGACGCAGAGTTCAAACGCTGGTCGGTTGTTTTCGTAAACCTTAACTTAAGGTTTTCGCGCCAGCGTAGATTAAATCGACATTGAAAAATAGTTTGCAAACTAGTTTTTTTGCTGGGCTTGCGAGTAGCCTAGAGCGCAACTTCAGCATCGCCAGCTACCCTACTGCCAGCTCACAAAGAAAAACGCACGATGGGTTACGTCGTACGGTTATTGCAAAGTTATGGGGCAGTATCTGTAGGATGAATTCTGAGTTACTTCCGCCAAGCGTTCACAACAGCTGTAGTTACGTTTTGAAAAATTTCTCCCGACATGGGTGGACAGTTTTCGGAATAGCCAGAGCCGGAAACGTTAAACAAAGTCTCATTCGTTTGTACGTCAACTAACTCGGCTGTCAGATGGCTAAATCTATAACCTCCACCAAAACATCTGGTCATTGGATCCAGCGGTGCGTAACCATCTATCACCAACACGTATCTAGCCGTAGACTCCCTGAACTCTTCAACTTTGTTACCGCTCACTTGTTCACGGACTCTTTTTTGACTTGCCCATCGCAAAATCTGAAACCCGTTTTGACGAAGTCGATTTTCAATTTCAACGACCCAAGGAGTTCTAGGGGCATCTAATGCGATGACTTTGGGCCCATCAATTTTCCGCTCAACAATTACTGTCGTCGAGTTGTGAGCACATCCAGTGAGCAGAACTGCTAAAGCTATTAACGCCAAAATATTTTTCATACTAGACCAGATAGGTTTTTCAATTTAATCATTTTATGGACTATAGGCTGGGTCAGTAAATCCATCGCTGAGGTGGTTAGCGTCAGCAAGCGTTGCCGAAGTAACGCTCAAGGACAAGCGTAGATTTAATTTGCGCCCACAAAAATGCCCACGCGAAAGTGGGCTGGGCAATTGAGAAATAGCTGATTAACTCAATGCAAACGCCATCATGGCCGCATCATCCAAGGCGCTGAAAGTCACCCACGTGGCCAACTGATAGAGCAAAAACAAAACCCGCTCACGGGGGGCGGGTTGCGTGTGTGTTGACCAAGTCAAATCAGCATTCATCCGTGCCGTGCCCTGGCGCAGCTTGAGTGGGCACATGGTGGCGCAGGCCCACTTGTTGGTTGTGCTCATCCACAAACACCAGTTGTGGCTCATGCTTGGCCACTTGGTCTTCATGCACTTGGGCGAACGACGCGATGATCAACAAGTCGCCCACGCTGGCGCGGCGTGCGGCTGAGCCGTTGACCGAAATCATGCCCGAGCCACGTTCGCCTTTGATGGCGTAGGTGATGAAGCGTTCGCCGTTGTTGATGTTCCAGATGTGGACTTGTTCGTTCTCACAAA
>Ga0228699_1001587_pt1 | contig 11071 bp, 10 predicted proteins | sample McNCre217_Aug_MG_FD_178016 | JGI IMG/M metagenome (GOLD analysis project Ga0228699, IMG submission 178016) | Freshwater microbial communities from McNutts Creek, Athens, Georgia, United States - 2-17_Aug_MG | ecosystem: Environmental > Aquatic > Freshwater > Creek | place: USA: Georgia...
AGCGTTTTCCAAGGAATGGTTGGTGCTGCTGCGAGACCCGCAGGGCTGGGTGCCGCCGTCGCTTGGGCTGCTGCGCTGGAGTGCATGGCAAAGCCCGCTGCTGCCAAGCAGGCAGCGAGCACGCAACCAGTCGCGGAGAGTGAGGACAGGCGGCCATTCATGACGTGAGTGCGGAGAGGCAAGGGCGTGACCACAGAGGCTTATTTCTCCTGATTGTTGCGCAAAAACTGGGCAAAACCGGGGTCCGTGTAGGCTGCGGGAGGTAAAGTATCTGTTAAGAGTTCGGTATCCACATCGGCCAGCTCTTTGGCCCGGGAATCGTCCTGCACCGCGTTGATCACCAGCATGCCGGTCACCAAAGCGAGGAGCGGTAGCCAAGAGCCCAACTGCGTCCAGAGATTGCGCAGGCCAGAGCCCATTTGAAGACTGGCTTGCCCTGCGCCGCCCAGAACGACCTCTGCACCCGCAGCTTGCGCCACCAGCTTGCGTTTGGCCAAGGCCTGCATGCGCGCGGCCTTCAAACGCTCAGAAATGTCGTGAGGCAAGGCATCTGCTCCTTCTTGGAGCCGTGCGGTAATGGATTGCGCAATCGCATGCTGAATTTCAGGACCTGAAAGGCGTGATGTTCTTGTGTTCATAGTCGAATTCCCTTTCCTTTCAACGCATTTCCCAAAGCTTGCACCGCCCGTGAGCAGTGGGTTTTCACGCTGCCTTGTGAGCAGCCCATGGCGGCGGCGGTCTCCGCAACGTCCATATCCTCCCAGTAACGCATCAGGAAGGCTTCCCGTTGACGTGCTGGCAAACGCAAAATTTCTTCTTCAATCGCCATCAGGGTCTGGCTGCGCTCCGTCTGAGTCTCCGCACTTTCGGATTGTTCCCCGCCTGCGTCGGTGACCAGTGACTCCAAGAGGTTGAAGTTGTCGTCTTCGTCGTCGGATTCGAAATCGCTGAGGTTGGAAAACAGCGCGCCGTAGGTTTTTTGCCGGCGAAACCAGTCAAGTGTGCTGTTCGACAGAATGCGTTGGAACAGCATGGGCAATTCCGATACCGGCTTGTGTCCGTAATGCTCGGCCAGCTTCATCATGCTGTCCTGAACAATGTCCAAGGCGGATTCGTCATTTCGTACATGGTAGGCAGCACGTTTGAAGGCGCGTCTTTCCACACTTTTCAGAAAATCAGACAGTTCTTTTTCGGTCGCCAAGTCGTGCTGCCTTCCGGTGGCTTTTGTACGTTTTATGTACGCCTTGCGAAGGCGCAAAGCCCCGCTGACTTACAAAAATTAATCAGCAATTATTGCATTGCCCGGGCTCCTTGATGGGGCAGTTTGAGATGGCCGGCGAAAGCAGTGCGATAATGCGGCTGCAAATCAAAAGGCAAACGGGTCCCGGTCCGGCGCAATATTCAATGCGTCCATGGCTTGGGATCTTAAGTTCCGCCGCGACTTCACAAGAGTTTGCGAAGGGGCACCCAAGGTTTTTCGTCAGAGAAATTCACAAAGGTTCATCATGGAAATTTCAAAAGCCGACATCGCAGCGGCAGCATCCGCGTCCAAAACGACAGCAGTTCCCGAGTTGCGGGGCGCAGAAGTTCTCGTCAAAGCGCTTCAAGCGGAAAACGTCAAGTACATCTGGGGCTACCCCGGCGGTGCCGTTCTGCACATTTACGACGCTTTCTACAAACAAGACACGATTCAGCACGTGCTGGTGCGCCATGAACAGGCCGCGGTACACGCAGCCGATGGCTATGCCCGTGCAACTGGCGATGTCGGGGTTGCGCTGGTGACCTCCGGCCCCGGCCTGACCAATGCGGTGACCGGTATCGCCACGGCGTACATGGACAGCATTCCCATGGTGATCATCTCCGGTCAGGTGCCTACGCACGCGATCGGTCTGGATGCTTTCCAAGAGTGCGACACCGTGGGCATTACCCGCCCCATCGTCAAGCACAACTTCCTGGTCAAAGACGCCAAAGACATGGCCGAGGTTATGAAGAAGGCGTTCCACATCGCACGCAGCGGTCGTCCCGGCCCGGTGGTGGTGGACATCCCGAAGGATGTGTCCTTCAAGAAGGTGCCTTACCACGGTTACCCCGAGAGCGTGGAAATGCGCTCTTACAACCCGGTGCGCAAAGGCCACGGCGGACAAATCCGCAAGGCCTTGCAGCTGTTGTTGGCGGCCAAGCGTCCCTACATCTACACCGGCGGCGGCGTGTTGCTGAGCAATGCGTCCAATGAACTGCGCACCTTGGTGGACATGTTGGGTTACCCCTGCACCAACACCTTGATGGGCTTGGGCGCTTACCCCGCCAGCGACCGCAAGTTCCTCGGCATGCTGGGCATGCACGGTACGGTAGAAGCCAACAACGCCATGCAGAACTGCGACGTGCTGCTGGCGGTGGGCGCCCGTTTCGATGACCGCGTGATCGGCAACCCGAAACACTTCGCGCAAAACGAACGCAAGATCATTCACATTGACATTGATCCTTCGAGCATCTCCAAGCGCGTCAAGGTGGACATTCCAATCGTCGGTGACGTCAAGGACGTGCTGAGCGAGATGATTGCCATGATCCGCGAAGGTGCCGCTAAGCCCGATGCTGGTGCTCTGGGCGCTTGGTGGGACACGATCGAAGGCTGGCGTAGCCGCGACTGCATGAAGTACAACCCCGGCAATGGGGATGTGATCAAGCCGCAGTTCGTGGTGGAAACCTTGTGGAACATGACCAAGGATGCAGATACCTACATCACCTCCGATGTGGGCCAGCACCAGATGTGGGCTGCGCAGTACTACAAGTTCGACGAACCACGCCGCTGGATCAACTCCGGTGGTCTGGGAACCATGGGCGTTGGCATTCCTTACGCCATGGGCATCAAGTTGGCCAAGCCACAGAGCGAGGTGTTCTGTATTACCGGTGAAGGCTCGGTGCAGATGAACATCCAGGAGCTGTCCACCTGTTTGCAGTACAACACGCCGATCAAAATCTGTTCGCTGAACAACCGCTACCTCGGTATGGTGCGCCAGTGGCAAGAGGTGGAGTACGAAGGCCGTTACAGCCACAGCTACATGGATGCTCTCCCCAACTTCGTGAAGTTGGCTGAGGCCTATGGCCATGTGGGCATGTTGATCGAACGTCCTCAAGATGTAGAGCCCGCTTTGCGCGAGGCCCGCAAGTTGAAGGACCGTACGGTGTTCATGGACTTCCGTACTGACCCCACCGAGAACGTGTTCCCGATGGTGCAGGCCGGCAAGGGTATTACCGAGATGCTGTTGGGATCGGAAGACCTCTAAGCATTTTTTAGTCAAATAGTGCTCTGGCGCCCATGAAATATGCGCGGACTGCTATCATTTTTGAATGAATCTATTGTCTGCCGAGCCGTGCGGTTACCGCCGCACGGGGAGGGCAGCGAAAAGAGGAGTCGGTATTTATGAAACACATCATTGCAGTGCTGCTGGAAAACGAGCCTGGCGCTCTTTCCCGCGTAGTGGGCTTGTTTTCGGCCCGCGGTTACAACATTGAATCGCTGACCGTGGCCCCCACGGAAGACCCCAGCCTGTCGCGCATGACGATTGAGACCCATGGTTCTGATGACGTGATTGAGCAGATCACCAAGCACCTGAACCGTTTGATTGAAGTGGTCAAGGTGGTGGATCTCACAGAAGGTGCCTACATCGAGCGTGAGCTCATGATGGTCAAGGTCCGCGCGGTGGGCAAGGAGCGCGAAGAGATGAAGCGCATGGCGGACATCTTCCGCGGCCGCATCATCGACGTGACCGAAAAAAGTTACACCATTGAACTCACAGGCGATCAGTCCAAAAACGATGCGTTCCTAGAGGCCATCGAGCGCACTGCCATTCTTGAAACCGTGCGTACCGGCTCCAGCGGCATCGGGCGCGGCGAACGTATCCTGCGGGTTTGACAGAGGTTTTCCTGTGTGGGCTTCGGCTGGCTCACCACACAGGGATTGTTTGGCGACAGTGTTTACCGTTCGCCCCGAGCTTAGGTAGTTTTTGCAACAGGGCGCTTTTCGCCAATATTTATTTCGGAGAGAAAAATGAAAGTTTTTTACGACAAGGATTGTGATCTGAGCCTGATCAAGGGCAAGACAGTGGCCATCATCGGCTACGGTAGCCAAGGCCATGCGCACGCGCAAAACCTGAACGACAGCGGTGTGAAGGTCGTGGTCGGTCTGCGTAAAGGTGGCGCTTCTTGGGACAAAGTCGGCAAAGCCGGCCTGACCGTGATGGAGGTGAACGATGCGGTCAAGGCTGCTGATGTGGTCATGATTTTGTTGCCTGATGAACAAATCGCCGAGGTGTACACCAACAACGTCGCTCCCAACATCAAGCAAGGCGCTTCTTTGGCCTTCGCACACGGCTTCAACGTGCACTACAACCAAGTGGTTCCCCGTGCGGATTTGGACGTGTGGATGGTTGCGCCCAAGGCCCCCGGCCACACGGTGCGCAACACGTACACCCAAGGTGGCGGCGTGCCCCACTTGGTGGCCGTGCACCAGGACAAGTCCGGCAAAGCCCGTGACTTGGCCCTGAGCTACGCCATGGCCAACGGTGGCGGCAAGGCCGGCATCATTGAAACCAACTTCAAGGAAGAAACCGAAACCGACTTGTTCGGTGAGCAAGCCGTGTTGTGCGGTGGCGCGGTCGAGCTGATCAAGATGGGTTACGAAACTCTGGTGGAAGCCGGTTACGCTCCTGAAATGGCGTACTTCGAGTGCTTGCACGAGTTGAAGTTGATTGTGGACCTGATTTACGAAGGCGGCATTGCCAACATGAACTACTCCATCTCCAACAACGCGGAGTTTGGCGAGTACGTGACTGGCCCTGAAGTCATCAACGAAGAATCCCGCAAGGCCATGCGCAATGCGTTGAAGCGTATCCAGAACGGTGACTACGCCAAGATGTTCATCCAGGAAGGCCGTTTGAACTACCCAAGCATGACCGCTCGCCGCCGCAACACGGCCGATCACAGCATCGAAGTGGTGGGCTCGCAATTGCGCGCCATGATGCCTTGGATTGCGAAGAACAAGCTGGTCGACCAGACCCGCAACTAAGCGCTGCCAAAGCTCTTGCAAAAGGCCACCTCGGGTGGCCTTTTGCTTTCGTATCAGGGTATTTTCGAGGGCCTCACTGGCTTACACTGCGCGAGTAGTCAGCAATCCCATCTGGTTTGGGGTTGCGAGGGTGGTATTCACCCGTTTGGAGATCGCATGCACGATGGAATAGAAGTAGACGTTGGCACCCCTGAAGCGGGGCTGACCCGTAAACGGCGCAAAGGCATTTATGTCTTGCCTAACTTGTTCACTTTGGCCGCTTTGTTTGGTGGTTTTTACGCCATTGTGATGGCGATGAACGGTCGTTTTGACTTGGCTGCGGCTGGCATTTTTTGCGCCATGGTGCTGGATAGCCTGGATGGCCGCGTCGCCCGGATGACCAACACACAAAGTGCATTCGGCGAGCAAATGGATTCGCTTTCCGATATGGTGTCTTTTGGTGCCGCGCCCGCGCTCATCTCCTACGAATGGGCATTGCGTGGCTTGGGGCGCTGGGGGTGGTTTGCCGCCTTTGTATATTGCGCCTGCGCAGCGCTGCGACTGGCGCGCTTCAATGTGAACACGACGGTGGTGGACAAGCGCTATTTCCAAGGGCTTCCTTCGCCTGCCGCGGCCGCATTGCTCGCCGGATTTATTTGGTTGGCAACCGATCAAGGGGTCACTGGCTCGGTGGTGGCATGGCCTATGTTCGCCTTGGCGCTGTATGCCGGTCTGACGATGGTGACCAATGTGCCGTTTTACAGCTTCAAAGACATCCAGATGAAGCGCAGTGTGCCCTTTGCAGTGATCGTGCTCATTGCCTTAGGTATTGCGGTGATCAATATCCATCCACCGATCGTGATGTTCGGGGTGTTTGTGATTTATGGATTCAGCGGTTACGTGGTGTACCTCGTGCGACGTGCGCGGGGCATTCAAACCAGCGTGATCAGTACCTCGACCGACGAGCCCGACGAGCGCGGCTTGCACCGTTAAACCCATTTCGGAGAATTTCATGGCGGAAAAACTCATCATTTTTGACACCACTTTGCGCGATGGCGAGCAGTCTCCGGGCGCCTCCATGACGCGGGACGAAAAGTTACGTATCGCGCGCCAACTGGAGCGCTTGCGGGTGGATGTGATCGAAGCCGGTTTTGCGGCCAGCTCCAATGGCGATTTTGAGGCGGTGCAGCTAATTGCCAACTCCATCAAAGACTCCACCGTGTGTTCTTTGTCTCGTGCCAACGACCGGGACATTGCGCGTGCCGCTGAGGCCTTGAAGGGCGCCAACAGTGCCCGTATCCATACCTTCATTGCTACCTCTGCGTTGCACATGGAAAAGAAGCTGCGGATGACACCCGAGCAGGTGCTGGAGCAGGCCAAGCAGTCGGTGCGGTTTGCACGCAACTTGGTTGCGGACATTGAGTTCAGCCCGGAAGACGGCTATCGCAGTGACCCCGATTTCTTGTGCCGCGTTCTGGAAGCCGTGATTGCAGAGGGGGCGGGCACCATCAACGTGCCGGATACGGTGGGCTACGCCGTGCCGGAGCTGTATGGCAATTTCATCAAGAACTTGCGCGAGCGTATTCCCAACTCTGACAAAGCCATCTGGTCGGTGCATTGCCATAACGACTTGGGGATGGCGGTGGCGAACTCGCTGGCCGGCGTCAAGATTGGCGGTGCGCGGCAAGTGGAGTGCACGGTCAATGGATTGGGCGAGCGCGCAGGCAATTGCAGCCTAGAAGAGATTGTGATGGCGGTGAAGACCCGCAAAGATTACTTTGGCTTGGAGCTGGGCATTGATGCGACCCACATCCTGGCAGCCAGTCGCATGGTCAGCCAGACGACGGGTTTTGTGGTGCAACCGAACAAGGCGGTGGTAGGGGCCAATGCCTTTGCCCATGCCTCCGGGATACACCAGGATGGCGTGCTGAAAGCGCGCGATACCTACGAAATCATGCGTGCGGAAGATGTGGGCTGGACCGCCAACAAAATCGTGCTGGGCAAGCTGAGTGGACGCAACGCGTTCAAACAGCGCTTGCAAGAACTCGGCGTGCAGCTGGAGAGTGAAACGGAGATCAATGCGGCCTTTTCTCGTTTCAAGGAACTGGCGGATCGCAAGAGCGAAATATTTGACGAAGATATTCTGGCTCTGGTGGGGGATGAAAGTGTGTCGCTGGAGCGCGAGCACTTCGGGTTTATTTCCTTGTCTCAGCACAGTGAAACCGGTGAAAAACCGCATGCCTCCATTGTGTTTACCGTGGCGGGCAAAGAAGTCAAAGGCGAGTCGGAGGGCAACGGCCCGGTGGACGCATCCTTGAAGGCGATCGAATCGCATGTGCAAAGTGGCGCGGAGATGGTGCTCTACTCCGTCAACGCGATCAGCGGTTCCACCGAGAGCCAAGGTGAAGTCACTGTGCGCCTGCAAAACAGCGGTCGTGTGGTCAACGGTGTGGGGGCCGATCCGGACATTGTGGTGGCATCTGCCAAGGCCTATTTGAGTGCTTTGAACAAGTTGCAAAGCAAGTCTGAACGCGTGGCGGCGCAGGGCTGAGGGGTATCCTCCGAAAAATAGTTGAGGTTTGGCTTGCAAGTAGTTGATCTATTTGACATTTTTTGATTAAACTGCGAGCCAACATCTCAATAAAACGCATCTGGCCTGTCTGCATGCGTTTTACCCAAAGGAATTACGTTGAAACGCACACTCATTCAACTGGGCTTGGCTGGTTTTCTTGTCTCAGCTTTGCTGATTCCCCATGGCGCTTTCGCTGCGAGCAAGCATAAAAAAGCCACCGTGAAAGTGGCAGCCACGAAGGCCCACGCGCACGCCAAATCAACGCACTCCAAAAAATTGGTGGCCCACAACAAGACCAAGGTGAGTAAACCTGTGGCAGTGGTGCAGCCCAAACCTTCATTTGGACAGCTGGCCGGTTTGCACGGCAAGACAGACGCATTGGCACTGAAGTCCAGTGTGGCGTTTGTGGTGGACCAAGACACCAAAGAAGTTTTGTTCAGCAAGAACGAAAATGCGGTATTGCCCATTGCCTCTATCACCAAACTGATGACGGGTGTGGTGATCAGCGAGGCCCATTTGTCGATGGACGAAAACATCGAAATTACCCAGGCAGATGTAGACACCGAAAAAGGCAGCCGTTCCCGTTTGGTGGTAGGCACAGAGTTGTCTCGCGGTGAGTTGCTGCATCTGGCATTGATGGCCAGTGAAAACCGTGCGGCTCATGCACTGGGACGGACATTTCCCGGCGGTCTGCAGCGTTTCGTGGGTTTGATGAATAGCAAGGCGCGTGGCTTGGGCATGGTTGACACCCAGTATGTGGAGCCTACAGGCTTGAATAGCCGTAACCAGTCCAGCGCCAAAGATTTGGCAACCTTGGTGAACTACGCATATGGCGATGCAACCTTGCGCGAGCTGTCTACATCGACGGGCTACCAAGTCGAAGTGGGCAACCGCACCTTGCAGTACAACAATACCAACCGCTTGGTGAAGAGCCCTGCTTGGGATATTGGTTTGCAAAAAACGGGTTACATCACCGAAGCCGGTCAGTGCTTGGTGATGCAGGCCAAAATTGCGGGGCGCAAGCTCATCATGGTGTTTTTGGACTCCGCCGGTAAATTGACCCGGATTGCTGATGCTGAGCGAGTCCGCAAGTGGGTAGAAACCAGCCATCCTGCGGGCACCAAAGCGTCGCCTTTGGCGTTGCGCGGGTTTGATAGCCGTATTGCTACCAACTAAAAAAACGAAACCCCGGCAAGTCCGGGGTTTCGTTTTTTGGGGCCTCGATTTACTGCTTAACGCAAGCTGGGTCTAAAGCCTAGCGTCTCGGAGATATGTTGCGCAGTCTCTTTCAGCTTGGGGAGCCAATGGTCTTCTAGGCGGCCGGAGGGGGCTGAGATCGACAGACCGGCAATGAGCTTGCCTTGGTCGTCGTAAATGCCGGCTGCCATGCAGCGTACGCCTAACTCCAGCTCTTCGTTGTCACTGGCCTGGCCATATTGGCGGACTTTTGCCAGTTCGCGCTCCAGCGCATCCAACTCGGTAATGCTGTTTTTGGTATGGCCTTGCAACCCGGTACGGGTTGCGTAGGAGCGAATACGGAGTGGGTCGTCGGCTGCCAAAAAGAGTTTGCCTACGGAGGTGAGGTGCAAGGGGGCACGCCCCCCGATAGCACGCACCACCTGCATGCCGCTGCGTTCGCTGTAGGCCCGCTCTACATAAATGATTTCGTCGCCCTGGCGCATGCTCAGGTTCACCGGCTGCTGGGTGAGCTTGTGCAGCTCGCGCATTGGGCCCAAAGCGGCGTCACGCACATTGAGACGTGCTTTCACCAAGTTGCCCAGCTCCAGCAGGCGCATGCCCAGACGGTAGCTGCCGCTTTGGGGGCGATCGACAAACCGGCCAGATACGAGGTCGTTCAGGATGCGGTGTGTGGTGGAGGGATGCAATCCTGCACGTTCACTGATTTCCTTGAGCGGAATCGCGTCTTCCCGGGATGCCAGGACATCGATAAGCGTGAACATGCGCTCCAGCACTTGCACAGCGGGGGCAGCTTGGGGGTCGTGTTCTTTTTTAGTCATGGTGTGGTGTATCCGACGATGTTAACCCGCCGGCACGCGATGCTGGTCCTTGTGGAGAGCTGGAGCTTGTCCATCCTTCTTCGGTGAGCACCTCGTAAGGCGTGAACCGCGACTTGTACTGCATTTTGCGGCTTTCCCGGATCCAATACCCCAGGTACACATAGGACAGTCTCAATTGCTTGGCTTGTTCGATTTGCCAGAGGATATTGAACGTGCCGTAACTGGCTTGAGGGCTGGGGTCGAAAAAGGTGTAGACGGCGGACAGTCCGTCATCCAGTACATCCAGAATGGACACCATCCGCAGCGCACCCAGCGTTTCCTCGCTGGTGGGTGGTTCGCGGAACTCTACCAAGCGTGAATTCACCCGGCTTTGCAAAAGAAATTGCACATATTGGTCCACACTGTCCTCGTCCATGCCGCCACCGGCGTGTCGGGTGGTTTGGTAGCGAAGGTACAAGTCGTAGTGTTCTTGGGAGAAGCCTAAGTTCATCACCCTGACGTGTAGCGCACTGTGCCTGCGCCAGGCTTGGCGCTGGCTTTTGTCGGACTCAAATGCTTGCACGGGTATCCGCAAGGGTGTGCAGGCGGTGCATACATCACAGTAGGGCCGGTAGGTAAATAAGCCGCTGCGGCGAAACCCTTTGGCGACCAACCCGGAGTAGGTGCTGGTATCGATGAGGTGACTGGGGGTGGCCACTTGAGAGCGTGCAAGCCGTTCCGGCAAATAGCTGCACTCATAGGGCGCAGTGGCGTAAAACTGCAGCGTGTGAATGGGGAGATCGGTCAAGTCTGTCATGGGCGATTCGTGCAGGCTGACTCCAGAGCGTCCCAGTATAGGGGCTTGAATTCCCATTGCAGTGCCGGTTGGTGCACGGAGCTGTGCAGATAGTTCGCAAATGTATCTCTCGGAACGGGGCGGGCTCCCATAAAAGCAAGATGAGCGGTCACTTGCTGACAATCCACCCAGGCAACGCCTTGTGCCGCCAGCATGCCGACCAGCGCAGCCAACGCGATTTTGGAAGCATCCGTTTTCCGTGTGAACATCGACTCACCAAATACGGCGTGGCCAATGGAGACAAAGTACAGGCCGCCGATCAAACTGCCGTTGTGCCAGGTTTCTATGCTGTGGGCATAGCCGCTGCGGTGAAGCTGGATGTATGCCTCCTGCATTTCTGTCTGAATCCAGGTGCCTGACTGGCCCTCGCGCGGCAGCGTTGCGCACTGGGACATGACATCTGAGAACCGCGTGTCCACGCGAATTTCATAGCCGGGAGCATGGCGAAATTTACGGATTACTTTTTTGAGCGATGTATGCAGGCGAAATTCGCGCGTGTGCAGGACCATGCGTGGGTGGGTACTCCACCACAAGATAGGCTGCCCCTCGCTGTACCAAGGAAAAATGCCTTGCGCATAAGCACGCGTCAGGGTTGAGACACG
>Ga0228699_1001590_pt1 | contig 11054 bp, 11 predicted proteins | sample McNCre217_Aug_MG_FD_178016 | JGI IMG/M metagenome (GOLD analysis project Ga0228699, IMG submission 178016) | Freshwater microbial communities from McNutts Creek, Athens, Georgia, United States - 2-17_Aug_MG | ecosystem: Environmental > Aquatic > Freshwater > Creek | place: USA: Georgia...
ACCATCATCAACGGTCAGGGCCAGCATTCCCTTGTTGCCCTTGATTGTGGAGATGGTGCCGCCAGGAACCTTAACTTTTGAGAGCTGTGGTTCAAAGAATACGGGTGGCGGAAAGTCTGAAGCCTCGGGAGGGGCACTGAGTTCTGCATTCATGGCAATCTGATGCATCGTCAAGCCGTTGAAAGTTTCGGGAACTGCTCCACCAGTGCCGCTGAGCCAGCCGTTCTCACCGAATACCCGCGGGCCAAACTCTGCCGCGGCAACACCAAGTCCCGCTGTTGCCACTCCGGCAGCCAGCAGGCTCAGAAACTGGCGCCGCTCCACATCTCGGATTGTACTCCTGGAGGTTAACCAGTCGGAGAACGAAAAATTCTACGCAGTTTAGGTGCGGTTGCGGCTCAGGCGTCGGCGCAGCTGACTGAAGAGCGGGTCAACTTCGTCAGCGCGGAAGAGCTTTGCCAAGACCAGGAAGACTGCCGCGATCACAACGCCGAAGGCTGCACAGAGCACGGCCGTGAGCGCAAAAGAGTCAGCGCGCAATAGATTGCCTGCCAGGTTGAGCAGCAGTAGCCCGACACCGACGGTGACCAGCGCAGCGAGCCCCAACTTGAGGTAGCTGACGAGCACGCGCCGGCCATCCAGCCCGCCGATGCGGCGACGCAGCACAATCAGCCCGACGAGCACCTGAACCATGGTGGCCAGCGAGAATACGAGCGCTTGCGACATGGCGAGCAGTTCCACGGGCATGATCGCCAGCATCAGCAGTGAACCCAATACGTAGAGCACGATTTGAACGAGGGTAAAGAAGAAGGGGGTGCGGGTGTCGTTGAACGCGAAGTAGGTGCGCTGAATCACGAACAGCATGCCGTAGGCGGGCAGGCCGATGACGTAGAGAATGATGATCACCGCGAGGCTCGCGATGTCACGGGGGAGGGCGCCCCACATAATCACAGCGGCAACGAGCGGCGCAGCAACGATGATCACGGTAGCCGAGCCCATCATGGCCAGGCCGATGTGACGCAGGGCCGCTGAGACGTCTTTGCGCAGCTCGTCGAGGTTGTTGACATGCGCCCATTCAGAGAGGCGGGTGAAGTAGGCGGTACCGATAGAGAAAGCCAGTACTGAATAGGGCAGCATGAAAATCAGCCAGCCGTATTGCAAGGCCGCAATCGAAGCGCCCTTACCCGAGGCAGTGTTGGAGACGTTGGTGGTGATGATTCCACCGAGCTGCATCACTAGCACGGTAGCCAGGCTCCAGCCCACAATTTTGCTGAGTTTGCCCAGGCCAACCCCACGCCACTGGAAGTCCAGGCGCCACTTCAACCCGGAGCGTCGCCACGCCAGCATGAGAATCAATGACTGGGCTGCAACACCCAGCGTGGCACTTCCAGCAAGCAGCGCGATTGCTCCGGATGACCAGTCGGTGACCGCACGGCTACCGTCGGGGTCGTCGCCGAAGAGGTAGATGAAAACCCCCAGGCCCACGATGGCCACGACATTGTTGAGCACGGGCGCCCACGAGGAAGGCCCGAAGACCTTCTTGGCGTTGAGCACCTCGCCCAGAATGTTGAACAGGCCGTAGAAGAAAATCTGTGGCAGGCACCAGTAGGCGAAGCCGGTTGCCAGAGCGAGTTGGGCGCTGCTCCACGAGAGGGCATAGAGCTGAATCAGCAAGGGCGCGAATGCCAGGGCAAGCAGCGTGATGCTCATCAGGAAGACGCCGGCGATGGTCACCAGCTTGTTCACATACTGCGTTCCGCCATCGTGGGCGGTCATGGCCTGCACGATCTGTGGCACCAGAACGGCGCTCAAAACTCCGCCAATCAGCACCATGTAGACGTTGTTGGGCAGCAAGTTGGCGACGGCAAAAGCGTCGGCGCCGGTTGATGAGGTGACACCGATGGCGGTGGCCAGCACCATCGCCTTGACGAAGCCCAGCAGGCGCGAAGCCATGGTGCCGAAGGCCATCAAGCTGCTCGAGCGAGCAATGGTGGAGGAAGCCATTCCCCTATCCTGCCAGTGAAGCGGTCACTAGCCCTCGAGCTTGGATGCATCGCTGAGCGCGTGCCAGCTGCGGTTGTAATAAACCAGTGGCTTGGCGGTGCTGCAGTCTTCGGCAATCTCCGACTCGAGCGCGTGCACGAGGAAGATGGTGGAGCTTCCCGCCGGGGTCTTGCTCAGTACTTTGCCGCGGATGCGCGCAGGCACGTTGTGGAAGAACGGCTCGCCCGTGGGGAGGCGGTCCCACAGGGTTGTGTCGGCGAAGCGGTCTACGCCGTGGGTGGCGCACAGCTTGGCGAGGGGGAGCTGAGCGTCGAGCAACATGTGCAGCACGAGGGTGTCAGCCTTGAGTAATGTCGCGGCAGCCGAAGCCTGGTTGCCAACCGAGAAGACGAGAAGTGCGGGCTCAGCACTCACGGAGAAAACAGAGCTCGCAGTCAGGCCGACGGGCCCGTCACCTGCATCAGCGGTGATGACCACGACGCCGGCGGGGTGGTGACGGAATGCTTCCTTGAATTCCTCGGGGGTCAGGCCGCCACTGAGGTTCGACGTCACATCAGGTGTGGTGTTCATTGGTGTCTTCTCTCGTTACCAAATCATGGGGCGGTCGTCTTCGTCGCCCTCGCGAACGAGGTCGACAACGACGGGGACGTGGTCGCTCGGGCCATCACCCTTGCGCTCATCGCGGGCGATGGAGGCGCTGTCCACGAGTTCGGCAAAAGCCGGTGAACCCATTATGAAGTCAATTCGCATGCCCTCGTTGCGGGGGAAGCGCAGTTGCTTGTAGTCCCAGTAGGTGTAACCCTCAGGGACCCGCTCGCGAACCACATCACTGAGTCCGATCGTTTCAAACGCGAAAAACGCTTCGCGTTCAAGAGGGGAAACGTGTGTGCTGCCGATAAATTCCCGAACATCCCAGACGTCGTGGTCGTAGGGGGCAACATTCCAGTCGCCCAGCAGAGCAAGCGGAGTCTCAGGGTTCTCGGCCATCCAGGCGCTGGTGTCCCGGGCTAGGCCGTGCAGCCACTCGAGCTTGTAGGCATAGTGCGGATGATCGAGCTCGCGGCCGTTGGGAACGTACAAGCTCCACAACCGCACACCGTCGACGGTGGCCGCAATGGCACGAGCCTCGAGGGGTGCTTGGCCCTGGGCATCCGGCTCACCGAACCCGGGCATTGAAGGGAAACCGATCTGCACATCTTCCAGGGGCAAGCGTGAGGCGATGGCTACGCCGTTCCACTGGTTGAGGCCGTGCAGAACAACCTCGTAGCCCGCTGAGGTGAAGGCGTCGTAAGGGAACTGGCTGTCGCGGCACTTGATCTCTTGCATGCACAGCACGTCGATGTCATCGCGCACGAGGTAATCGGTGACGCGCTCCACGCGAGCACGCACAGAGTTCACGTTCCAGGTCGCGATGCGCATTCCTCAAATTTACCGCTGACTAAACTGGAGCCATGACCGATGCGCGCACTCAGCTGATCAACTTCATCAAGAATGAAGCCGTTTTTCACGGTGACTTCACCCTCACCAGCGGCAAGAAGGCGACCTACTATGTCGACCTGCGCAAGATCAGCCTCGACCACCGCGTAGCTCCCCTCATCGGGCAGGTCATGCTGGATGTTCTGGCTCAAATTCCCGATGTTGATGCCGTGGGTGGCCTCACCATGGGTGCTGACCCCATCGCGAGCGCCGTATTGCACCAGGGCGCTGCTCGCGGTCTCAGCTATGACGCATTTGTTGTGCGCAAGGAGCCCAAGGACCACGGCCGCGGTCGTCAGGTTGAGGGCCCCGAGGTCGCCGGCAAGCGTGTGGTTGTTCTTGAGGACACCAGCACCACGGGTGGATCGCCTCTGGCTGCTATCGCGGCTTTGGAGAAGGCCGGCGCCACTGTTGTGGGCGTAGCCGTCGTCGTGGATCGCGCAGCTCCTGCTCAGGCACGCATCGAGGCAGCTGGCTACCCCTACTTCGCTGCCATCAACTTGGCAGACCTGGGCCTCGAACCCCAGTAATCGCCTGCCTTAGGGCAGAAGCAACACTTTTCCGGTCGTACCGCGACCAAGCAGGGCTTCTTGCGCTGCGCCAGCTTCGGCCAGCGGGTAACGCGCGCCGATGCGCACATCGAGCTTGCCGGCGCCCACAGCACCCAGCAATTCACCCGAGCGCCACTGCAGGTCTTCTGGCGTAGCGATGAAGTCCCACAGGTTGGGGCGAGTGAGCATGAGGGAGCCATTCTTGTGCAGCTTCATAATGTCGACCGGGGGTACGAGACCCGAGGCTGCTCCGAAGCAGGCCATGGTGCCACGGCGGCGAATCGAGGTGAGCGACTCGTCGAACGTGTCCTTGCCCACACCATCAAAAGCGACGTCGACGCCGATGCCATCGGTAATCTCACGAACCTTTTCGCCGAAACCCGAATAGCCAAGCACGAAGTCGGCACCCGCAGCGCGCGAGAGCTCAGCTTTTTCTTCGGTGGAGGTGGTGGTGATGATTCTGGCACCGCGGGCTTTGCACAGCTGCGTCAGCAGAAGGCCAACGCCACCAGCGCCCGCGTGGATCAGCACGGTGTGTCCGGGCTGCACGTCAAAGGTAGAGGTGCACAGGTAGTGCGATGTGAGACCCTGCAGGAAGACACCAGCGGCCTGCTCGAAGGTGACATCGTCGGGGATGCGCACGGCACCAGCTGCGTCGTAGACGACGTGCTGAGAATATGAGCCCGCAGCCTGTGCCGAGACCACGCGATCGCCCACGTGAAGGTGGTTGACCCCCTCGCCGACCGCCTCGACGACACCGGCCGATTCTTCTCCGGGGGTGTAGGGCAGGGGCATCACGTACACGCCTTGACGGCGGTAGATGTCAATGAAGTTGACGCCCACGGCCTCCACGCGAACGAGTACCTGACCGGGGCCAGGAGTTGGGGTGGGGCGAGAGACCAGCTTGAGAACCTCAGGTCCGCCAGTCTCGGTCATCACGATTACGTCACTCATACAAACATCTTGGCGGTTCGATAGCCTGAACGGGTGCCTGAGCCCACTGAATTCCAGCCAGTGACTGCTCCTGGGCAGAATCTGCCCCATTCGCCCACGCATGAGCTCAGCACAGCAGGCGTCGGGCCCTGGATTGGCGAGCTGCCAACCGAGCCCTGGTACGACCTCGAACTCCTCGCTTCCGGTGACACACGCAACGTGATCGACCGTTACCGCTACTGGCGGATGGAGGCAATCATCGCCGATTTGGATGAGCACCGGCATCCGTTCCACGTGGCCATCGAGAACTGGCAGCACGACATGAACATCGGCTCCATCGTTCGCAGTGCCAATGCGTTCGGAGCTGACACCGTGCACATCGTTGGTCGTCGCCGCTGGAACAAGCGTGGTGCCATGGTGACTGATCGCTATCAGCACGTGGTTCATCACGAAACGGTGGCTGACCTTGTGGCCTGGGCGAAAAGCGAAGGCGTGCCTATCTTGGCCATCGATAACGTGCCCGGCTGCGTGAAAATTGAGACCTACGCCATCCCCGAAAAGTGCCTCATGCTCTTTGGCCAGGAGGGGCCAGGTCTCTCAACAGAAGCCATCGAGGCGGCGGATGCGGTACTCGAGATCACTCAATTTGGCTCAACCCGCTCCATCAACGCCTCCGCAGCCGCAGCTGTGGCCATGCACAGCTGGGTTATGCAGCACGTTTCTTTCTAGCTGACAGGTGTTTTACCTCGGCTGAGTTCTTCTTCGCTCGTGAGAATACCCCCCGGGGTATATAATGAGAGGCACGTCGTCGAGGAGGAAAAAGCAATGCGTCGTTATTGGAAGCTAGTTGTAGCCACGGTCATGGCAATCGGAGTGATAGCAGGCGTTACGGCGTGCTCGTCCGCTCAACCCATTGATATGAAAAATGTCACTGCCGTGATTGATGTGCGCACTCCGTCTGAATTTGCAGAGGGTCACCTCCAGGGGTCGATCAATGACGACATCCAAGGCGCTGCATTCGCATCACAAATTGCAAAGCTCGACAAAAACGGAACCTACGTCGTTTATTGCAAGTCGGGAAACCGTGCAGGGCAGGCTGTTACTGCCATGAAGGCAATAGGCATCAACAACGTGACTAACGCAGGGGGCTACACAGATGCTTCCAAAGCTACGGGCCTCCCCCTCGTCAAATAACTCATCCAGAGAAAGAGAACAAACATGTGCCGTCAAGTAACGTGCCGCAAGTGCGGAAAGACAACCTGGGCAGGCTGCGGCCAGCACGTCAACGAAGTCATGCGCGGGGTCCCCTCGTCACAGCGTTGCAAAGGCCACGCAAACGACCCTGTCGAGCCAGGCTTCTTTGCCCGCCTGTTCGGCAAGAAGTAGGCATTTTTCGCCACTTTTTGCTTGGTAGAATGACTTACGGGCTTGTGCCGGATGCGCTCGCCGCAATCCGCAGTAACTAGAGGGGTCCGCCATGCCAGCAATCGTTTTGATTGGTGCCCAGTGGGGCGATGAAGGCAAGGGTAAGGCAACAGACCTCCTGGCCGAGAAGATTGACTACGTCGTCAAGTTCAACGGTGGTAACAACGCCGGTCACACAGTGGTTATCGGCGACGAAAAGTACGCCCTCCACCTGCTACCTTCGGGCATTCTTACCCCCGGTGTGACTCCTGTCATCTCCAACGGTGTCGTTATCGACATCTCGGTACTGTTTGCCGAGCTTGATGCTCTCAACTCACGTGGCATCGACACCTCCCGCCTACGTGTGAGCGCCAACGCCCACGTCATCACCGACTACCACCGCACGCTCGATAAGGTCACCGAACGCTTCCTGGGTAAGCGCCAGATCGGCACCACGGGTCGTGGAATCGGCCCCACCTACGCCGACAAGATCAACCGCGTGGGCATCCGTATTCAAGACATCTTCGACGAGAGCATCCTGCGTCAGAAGGTTGAGGCTGCACTCGAGGTAAAGAACCACCTGCTCACTAAGATCTACAACCGTCGCGCTATTTCGGCTGACGCTGTCATCGAAGAGCTGCTCTCGTACCGCGAGCGCCTAGCTCCCATGGTTGCCGACACAGCGCTCGAGCTCAACAACGCACTCGACGAAAACAAGGTTGTGCTGTTCGAGGGCGGCCAGGCCACCATGCTCGACATTGACCACGGAACCTACCCCTTCGTTACCTCGTCGAACGCAACCGCCGGTGGCGCCTCAACCGGTTCAGGTGTGGGACCCAACAAGTTTGAGCGCGTGATTGCGGTCATCAAGGCCTACACAACCCGCGTGGGTTCGGGTCCTTTCCCCACTGAGCTTTTCGATGAGGACGGCGAGTACCTGCGCGCCAAGGGCTTCGAGTTCGGCACCACCACGGGTCGCCCACGCCGCTGCGGCTGGTACGACGCCCCCATCGCTCGCTACACCACGCGTATCAACGGCGTTACAGACTTCGTGCTCACCAAGCTTGACGTGCTCACCGGTCTCGAGAAGATTCCCGTGTGCGTCGCCTACGACGTTCACGGCAAGCGCTTTGACGAGGTTCCCGTGAACCAGAGCGACTTCCACCACGCCAAGCCCATCCTGGAATACTTCCCCGGCTGGACCGAAGACATCACTGGCGCTCGTACCTTCGCTGACCTACCCAAGAACGCACAGGACTACGTGAAGGCCCTCGAAGCCATGAGCGGCGCCCGCTTCTCGGCCATCGGCGTGGGCCCCGCCCGCGATGCCATCATCGTGCAGCACGAACTGGTCTAGTTAGCCAAATCTTTACTCTTTCTCAGCTCCTTCTTTGGGGGTGAGGGGGTTTTCCTTAGACGCCGGTCTCGTAGCGTCGAAGTATGAAGAAGTTAGCTCTCACCAGCGCCCTTGCCCTCGCGATTGTTCCCATCTCGGCAATCGCCTTCACCGCAACCTCTGCTCAGGCCGTTGTTGATCAGACCTCAGCCGAACAGCTGGTTCGTGCTTCGCTGGCCAACATGGGTATTACCAACCCCGACGCCAACCTGGTGCAGACCATGGTCACTCAGATCCTGCAGGCGCAGACCGATGGCGCCATCATCGACACCTCCCTCATCGACCCTGCGACTCCAACGCCTACGCCGGTACCCACCGACACGGCCACTCCAACCCCTGCGCCATCTGATTCATCAACTCCCACGCCATCGGGGACACCTCACCGCCACGAGGGTCTGGGCCGTCACTACCTTGAGCAGTCACAGCTCTGGGCAATTGCCTCACCTCTGTGGAATGCCGCCTTCGACACCATCCAGACCGCGTACGACGCGTGCGTCACGGCTGCGGTACCCGGTGTTGACTGTGCTGCCACCCTGGTGCCAGACCTGCAGGTTGCTCACGCAACCGCTTTGGCCTCGGCCTACGACACCATCGTTGCCCAGATCGCTGCATTGCCCGCCGACCAGCAGGCCACTGCCCAGGCCGCGCTCGATGCCCAAAAGGCCGCTGCTCAGAAGCAGCTCACGCATGTACTGAACGAGTACACGCCCACAGACGCTGCAACCGGACTAGTTTCAACCACTCCTGCGCAACTGCTCGAACTCAAGGCCGAGCTGGATCGTAAGAGTGCGTTTTACAGAACTACGTCCCCAACTGGTGTTCCCGCTGATCCGGCTGCAGCTCACCGTGAAGATGCCGAACACCGCGTAGATGGAACCACGCGTTCACGCGACGAGAGATCGAGCACCTCTGCTCCAACCCCAGCGGCTCAGCCAACGACAGCTCCGCAGGTGGCGCAATCACCTAGTTCGTCGGCTGCTCCACGGCCTAGCGATGATTTCGCAAACCGCCTGCGTCAGCAAAGCGGTCGCCGATGAAGCAGAGCCTTCTCGCTCGCACCGTTGCCGCAGTCCTTCTTGCAGGGATTGCGGTAACGGGGCTTTCGGCATGTCAGGCTGCTCCATCAGCCGCTGGTCGCGAAATCATGACCCGTCAGCTCAGCTCCGATGTGAAGCCGTCGGGCGTGGTGCTTGCCGGAGTCATCCTGCAATCCGGTGATATTGAGAAGGCGGTATCTCAAGGAATCGTCACGCCCGCTGAGGTCGATGAGGCCAAGAAAGCCATCGAATCAAACCTCATGTCGTATTGGCACGATCGCGCTGCCCTCGAGCAGAAGAAGTAGTTCAAAGCGCAACTCGCGATAATCTGGGCACATGTCTGAGAACGCCGTGGGGAGTACCCCAGAGATTGCACCAGAGGTAGCCACCAAGCTGGCGACCCTGCGTAAGAGCATCGACAACCTCGATGATGCACTCATCCGCATCCTCGCCGAGCGCTTCCGCCTCACGCAGCAGGTGGGTGAACTCAAGGCAGAGCACGCACTGCCACCCTCGGACCCCAACCGTGAAGCAACTCAGATTGCACGTTTGCGCGCGTTGGCCGCAGATGCAAACCTCGACCCCGACTTCGCCGAGAAGTGGTTCCACTTCGTGGTTCAAGAGGTTATTCAGCACCACCGCGCCATCGCCAACGGCGACTAGCAGCCGCCCATAATCGCAAAAACGCCGCCCCATTTCGGAGCGGCGTTTTTATGCTGCGGAACTTCTAGCCGAAGTACTTAGGCAGAGTTTCGTTGCTGCGCTCGCGGATCTCGGCCACCGACACAGTGAACTGTCCCTGCACGTCGAGCTTGGCGTTCTCGCCGCGCTCGTCGGTGACACCGATGCGCAGAACAGGGTAGTTGCGAGCTTCGCACAGACCCAAGAAGCGCACGTCGTCTTCGCGAGGAACGCTCACGATCACGCGGCCGGTCGACTCGGAGAACAGCGCGGTAGCGGCATCCACACCGTCACGCTCGATGATTTCGTCGAGCCAGACGCGGGCACCTACACCGAAGCGCATCACGCTTTCGGCGAGAGCCTGGCCGAGGCCACCATCGCTGAGGTCGTGCGCCGAGAGGATGAGGCTCTCGAGTGCAGCGCCATTGAGCAGTTCAGCGAGCTCGCGCTCCTGGCCCAGATCAACAGCAGGTGGGCGACCGCCGAGGTGGTTGTGAATGGTGCCGGCCCATGCCGAACCGTCAAGTTCCTCGCGGGTGTAACCCAGCAGGTAGATGTTATTGCCCTCGTCCTGCCATGCAGACGGGATGCGGCGCGCGACGTCATCGATCACACCGAGCACACCCACAACAGGAGTGGGGTGAATGGGCTGGTCGCCAGTCTGGTTGTAGAACGACACGTTTCCACCCGTGACTGGAATCTCGAGCTCGAGGCAAGCATCCGAAAGGCCCTCAACCGCGCGCTTGAACTGCCACATCACCTCGGGGTTCTCAGGCGAACCGAAGTTGAGGCAGTTGGTGACAGCCAGAGGAGCAGCGCCCGAAACGGCAACGTTGCGGTAGGCCTCAGCCAGTGCCAGGCGTGCACCCTCGTAAGGGTCGAGCTGGCAGTAGCGGCCGTTAGCGTCGGTTGCAATGGAGAAGCCCAGGCCAGATTCTTCGTCAACGCGGATCATGCCGGCATCGTCGGGGAAGCTCAAAGCCGTGTTACCCATCACGAAGTAGTCGTACTGCGTCGTGATCAGAGACTTGTCAGCCAGGTTAGGGCTAGCCACGAGAGTGAGGAACTGGTCTTTCAGCTCAGCACCGGTGGTGGGGCGAGCCAGCTTGTCGGCTGAGTCCTCGTTGAGCTTGTCGATCCATGCGGGGTAAGCCACGGGACGCTCATAAACGGGGCCATCAATGGCAACCGTACGAGGGTCGACGTTCACGATCTCTTCGCCACCGTGGTGGATGACCAGGCGACCGGTGTCGGTTACCTCACCCAGAACGCTGGTTTCAACATCCCACTTGTTGACCACAGCCATGAACTTGTCGAGAAGTTCAGGCTTGACCACTGCCATCATGCGCTCCTGGCTCTCCGACATCAGAATCTCTTCTGCGGTGAGCGTGGGGTCGCGCAGCAGTACGTTGTCGAGCTCGACGAACATGCCGCCATCACCATTGGAGGCGAGCTCGCTGGTAGCGCAAGAAATACCGGCAGCACCGAGGTCTTGGATACCCTCAACCAGGCCTTCGCGGTACAGCTCGAGGCAGCACTCGATGAGCACCTTCTCGGCGAAGGGGTCACCAA
>Ga0228699_1001594_pt1 | contig 11038 bp, 8 predicted proteins | sample McNCre217_Aug_MG_FD_178016 | JGI IMG/M metagenome (GOLD analysis project Ga0228699, IMG submission 178016) | Freshwater microbial communities from McNutts Creek, Athens, Georgia, United States - 2-17_Aug_MG | ecosystem: Environmental > Aquatic > Freshwater > Creek | place: USA: Georgia...
CGCACAGCTCAACAGCGCCTTGCAAGACGTGGTGGCCGCCTCGGGCAGCGCCGACCTGGCCGCCGTGACGAGCACCACCAGCGACAAGCTCACCAACCCCAGCCTGAATGTGCCCGCACCGGCCGACGACGCCGGCGCCTACACGGCGGTCAAGAACTTCTTTGCCGACTTGGTCAGCGCGGTGCGCACGCTGTTCACCAGCACCGATGGCGAGGCCGCCATCAAGCAGGCACGGGCCTTTGAAGCACCGGTCAAGAACCTGCGCATTGCGGCCGACGTGCTCACGACCGATGGCGGGGTGCTGCAAAAGGGTGTGGAGCTGTGGAACGCATTCGACCAGGGTTCTGCCGACCCCACCAAGTTCGAGCACCGCGATGTGGGCTCGCCGCGCTTCCTGCCCACCGGCTTGCACTGCAAGCTGCAAGTCGACACGGGCGGCAATGTCTACAGCGACGCCACAGCGAGCACGGCGCCTGCGGACATCGCACGCGCCACCTGCCGCGCCGACTACGCCTATGTCGTGAACTGGTCGGCCGCCACGGGCAGCGGCTCGGTCTACAGCTACCCGGCCAAATCGTCGAGCCACGTGTTCATCATCACCCGCAGCAGCACCACGGCCTACAGCTACAGCGGCTTCGCCGTGACGGACACCCGCACCGTGACGCTGGACTACAGCATCGGCGAGTCGACCGACACATCGCCCAGCAGCCGCACGTTCTTGCAGAACACCTCGGGGACGGGCACGGTCTCAGGGTCGGGCAATGGCACAGGCGTGCCCCCGGCCACGGTCAAGCTGTGGTCGGGCACCATGACCGCCAGCATCAACCCCAGCACACAGGAGCTCTCGGCCCTGCAGATCACCGGTGACGTGCCTGAAGGACTGGACCAAGCCGGAGCGCTGTACCACGCCAGCACCTCGCCCAACCTGGCCCATGTCCAGCTGTCTGCGCAGTTGACCAACACGCCCAACGGCAGCACCAACGACTTGACCTTTGCCGGCAACATGGCCGCGCAGGATGCCACGGGCAACTCCACCGAGTATTCGGTGGCCTTCAGCAACGGGCACCTGACCGTGGGCAACAGCAAAGGCCTGAGCATGAGCTTCGACGCCACCCTGCAGGCCAGCAACGCCAAGTTCGTGGGCAGCCTCAACGCCGTGCGCCAGGTCAACACCGTGGTGGATGGTGGCCAGGCCACGGTCACAGGCAAGGTCTACAACCTCACCGACTCGACCAGCCCCTTCATCGAAGCGGCCATCACCTACGCCCAGGACAACTCGCACTACGACAACACGAAGCCGTTTGCACAAGGCAGCAACTACGTCCTGGCCACGGTGTCCTTCGATGGTGATGTCACCGCCCCCAACAGCCCCAAGCTGCGGGTGGCCCTGACGGGTGCCGCCACCCAGTACGCAGACCACTACAGCTTCGGGCTGGACGGTGCCGATGCCATCTCTGGCGACTACTTCATCTACAACCGCGACGGCAGCCTCAAGCGCGACGTGACCTTCACCGCCCGAGCCCCTGCAGGCAAGCCGGCTGGGGTGTCGCAGGTCGTCACCGAGATCGTGGACCCGACCAACAAGGTGGCGTTCGGCTTCGGCTACAACGGCTACAACAACAGCGGCGACACCAGCAAGCCCGACACACGCGCCAAGGTCTACGTCAACAAGATCGAGCGCGGCACCCTGGACAGCGGCACCGGCAACCTGCCCCTGGTGACCCTGACCAACGGTGAATCGTTCTCGCTCGACACCGGCACCATCCAGTACTGATGTCCTGTCCTCGCAGTTCCCACAGGATCCCCATGCGCCGCCACCTCATCGTCACCCTGCCTGTGCTGGCCAGCCTCAGCCTGGCCCAGGCCCAAGCCCAATCACTGACCGACTTCAAGCCCTCTGCTGACCGCGGCTTTTCTTATTTCCTCGGGCTGGCCCAGCAGACTGCCGCCTACTCGGAGCGCCCCTCGGCAGACTTGCTGGGTGTGCGCGCCATCACCTCGAACAAAACCAAGTCGGCCATGCTGGTGTCGGGCGCGCTGTACGCCTTCAACGACGACCTGCTGATGTCCCTCGACAACCACAGCACCTTCGCGCCGGCGATCTCCATGGAGCGCTGGCGTGAGGTGGACGGGGGGCTGCTGCAAACCAACCGCTACTCGTTCAGCCAGAGCAACACGCGGGCCTTGGCCTACCTGCGCACCCACAAGGACGTGTTCTTCACGGGTGGTGTGAACTTCCGTTCGCAATCGTTCAAGCGCTATGACTTCCGCGCGCAAGACAGCCGCGTGGACACCAGCAGCAGCGTGCCCACCGAGGAATCCACCAGCGAACTCGTGGGCGAGGTTGGCTTGGCCTTCGAGGGCGAGCGCGTCAAGCACAGCGCCACGCATTACGGGCTGCGCTTCAGCATGGGCGTCCCGCTGTGGCGCCAGGTGACCAACACCTCTTACCCGTCGCTGACCTTCTCCGATCGCGGCGGCTGGGACACCAACCTGGAGATGCGCTACAGCTGGGCCGTGAACGACATGGCCCACCTGGGCCTGTGGGGCAAGTACACCTTCTCGGTTCGCAAGAGCCAGCGCCAGGGCTATGTGGACGCAGATACCGGCGCCGCCCGCACGGCCGAGTTGCCAGACTCGCACCTGCGCACGACCGCGTTGGGGCTTGAACTGCTCTGGAAGCTGTGAGCCCTGACCTGCCCCCCGCGCCCCCAGCACCCTGGGGCGCGGTGGTGTCCGTGCAGACCGATCGGTTCAGCGATCCCCTGCCCCTGGCGGACCTGCTGGCCAGCCGCTTGAGTGGCCTGCGGGCGCGCCACCAGTGGAGCCTGGCCTATGCCCGTGACGAAGTGCGGGTGAGCGCGTGGGGGCCTTTGGGCCTGCCCTCGTGGCTGTGGCCCCAGGCCCAGGACACGCGCTGGCAGCTCAGCGCCCTGGCTCGGCAATCGGCGACGCTGGTGGCCAGCCGAGGCGCCGTGGCCTTGACCCAAGACATCGCCGCCGATGGCGCCCCCGCCCGCAGCTACCAGGCCGATGTGAGCCTGCGCCTGCGGGGCTACGCTGGCTACGGCATCGATTGGGCGGTGCAAGGTGCCAGCGGCTGGCCTGGTGGACAGCTGCGTTGGCAACTCGGCGTGCAGACCTTGCGGCTGCTGCGCCTGATGACGCGCGACATCACCGGACAGGTGCGCTTTGATGCCGCCACGTCCAGCTACACCACCCGGCTGGAGAGCGACCAGTTCAACGACCGCCACCACTACCTCTACCAAACCGAAGGCGACACCCAAGGCTGGGCCTGGCTCGCACACTGGCAGCTGCAATGGCAAGCCAGCCCGGATTGGGCCTGGTCAGTGGGCGTGAGTGACATTGGCCGGCTGCATTGGGACCGGCTGGCCCATGAGCAGCGCACGCTCGACACCGATGTGACCCGCACCGACAGCGCCGGCAATGTCTCGTACGCCCCGCTGCTGCAGGGCCGCGATGGCCAAGACCGCCTGACCCTGATGGCCAACGCCACGGTGGTGGCTGGCATGAGCTGGCAATGGCAGAGCGGCCAGCACATCGAGCTCAGCGCGCGACACCTCGCTGGCATGCAGCCCTGGCTCCCCTACAGCGGCGTCCGCGTGCAAGGTGGGGACTGGCAATGGCAGCTGGGGTGGCGCTGGCACGAACGCGCGGCACAGGTGGGCCTGCAACATGGCCCCTGGCAAATGCACATGGCGGGCGACGCGCTCGACAGCCGAGCCCGCACCCGCCAGTTCAGCCTGCAGTGGCAGCAGGCCTGGTGATCAGCTGAGCGTCAGAACGAGGCGCCGAACTGCGCCATCACGCCGACTTCGCGGTCTTGCGAGTACGCGGCCGACACCTGCAAGCCAAACAGGCTCACGCCGGTGGTGATGGCGCTGACCTTGGCCTTCATGTCCTGGCGATAGCCCAGGCGCAGCTTGGCCACGTTCCAGGCGTTGAGCTCGCCACCGATGGCGAAGATCTGGCTCGAATCCGAACCCGTGCCCACCGTCTTGTTGGCGGTGAGGTCCAGGTCAGACGTGACGGTGCCGTACTTGCCCACCCAGGCTGCACCCACGCGCACCTGCGGGGCGAGCTTCACGTCCTGCGTCGGATCCGACGTCTTATAGGTGTGGGGAATCAGGTTGCGCACCGTCATGCCCAGGCGCACGTTTTCGTAGGGCGAGCCCTGCTCGAAAGTCTTGGCCAGGCCCAGGTCGAGGTTGACCCCCGAGTCGGTCTTCTTGTTCTTGTTGAGGTCGAAATCGTTCTTGTCGACGTTGGCCGTGTAGGCCACCGTCTGGATCTGCTGGATCTTCGGGGTCAGGCCGACCAGCACACTGCTGTCGCCCACGTTGACCGACTTCGCGAACGACAGGCCGATGTCGGCGATCGCCACGCCCACCACCTTGAAGTTCGAGTTGCTGTACGAAGCGCCGTCGCTGCCGATGATGGGCTTGCCGGTGGTCGGGTCGACGAAGGAGTTCAGGCTGCTGACGTCGCCATTGGAGTTGGCGTACGCGCGGGCCCCACTCACCACGGTGTCGATCTTGGTCAGGTCACTTGAGGCGATGGTCGGCGTGGCCTTGCCGAAGAACTCCACGTTCAGGCTCAGGGCGCCCTTGTATTCCCACTTGGGCAGCGCAAACGCCGCCACGCCACCGGCGTTGACGTTGTAGGTCTTGCCATTGAGCGCATTGAGGTCGTTGCGCACCACGGTGGCCGCATTGGCCACGCGGCTCGATGCATTCACCAGCGCCACGTTGTTCTGGCATCCCGCCACCGCCGTGCCGTTGGCGCTGCAGGTGTTGTAGGCCGACGAGAAGGCGTTGGCCGCCGACTGCATGTTGTCGATGGTGTTGTGGTCATCGAAGTTCTTGAAGGCGTCGATGGCCCCATCGTTGCCCGATGCGCGGGCACCCACTGCAGGGAAGATGAAGGAGAAGCGGTTCGAGTCGGTGCTCACCGCCAGCAGCGCCGGGTTGTACAGCGAGGCCGCCGCGTATTCCGACGAGGCCACGCCCGCGCCCCCCATGGCAAACCCACGGGCTTCGAAGATGGAGAAGGGGGTGGCTTGGGCCACGGCGGGCAGCGCCAGGGACACGGCCAGGGCCAGGCGGCAACGGGTGAAGGTCATTGCAGGATCCTCTTGATGATGTCGGCGGACGGGGGTGACGGGAACGTCGTCGTCAACCCAGGAATCTAGCGACTCGGTGCGCAGATCGCATCATCCTGAAGCGTGAGGCCGCGCCACAGTTGCGCAATTAAGGCACGTTAACGGCCGCTATTGCCCGCCCCACTGACCGACATCAAGGCCGGACCGGGCGCATCACCGACAGGTTGTCCACCATGTGCAGGCGCGGATCCAGGCAAGCGCCTTGCGCCCACTGCAGGCTGTTCAAGCTGCGGAAGGCTGGCGGAAACACCACCTTCTGCCATCCGGCCTTGCGCGCCAGCTTGACGGGCAACTTCACCTCGGTGCCGTCTTCTTTCTGGCCTGAGAACTCGATGGTCAGCGGCCCATCACCTTCGAGGGGCGCCACGTCCAAGCTCAGCACATCGAAGGGCTGGTTGTCATTGGCCATCAACAGCACCTGGGCCTCGCAACTGCGGATGGCCAACGCGGTGCTGCCCTTGCGGTTGCCCTTCCATTGGGTGCCGAGGGCCACCAGGCCAGCAGCGATGGGCTCGTCCACAGCGGGCACGTAGCGCAGTGCAAAGCCCTGGGCCATGTACTGGTCACCCACCTCGCATTGCGCCTCTTGGCGGGCACACGCGATGTCTTCAAAGTCCAGCGTGACCAGGCCAGCTTTGAGCGAGGGCTGACCCGCCTGCGCCCGAACGCCCATCATCAGCGCGGCGCAGCTCAGGGCCAACGCGATCAGGGTCCATCCTTGACGCATCGTGTCGATCTCCAGGCAGCAGAAGTTGTTTTCTTGATGTGAAAGAAGTCTAGGAAGCTGCCGCCCGCCTGCGAACACCCGACCCCGGGGGACGCCCCCTGATCACGGGCCCCCGGCGGGCCCAAATGGCCGCGAAAGGAACATTCCACGGTCTCAGGTGTTCACCCCAGACAACGCCTCCAGTGGGCCTGCAGGCTGTGTCGCACCGGCTCGGGGCCGCCCATCACGCCCATGTGGCCCAAGCCCTGCATGACATCGACCTGGGCTTGCGGGTGCACCGCGTGCAGGCTGTGCACCATTTGCCGCGCCGGGGGTTGCGTGTGTTCACCGTGCACCAGCGTCATTGGGGCGTCCACCTGCATGGCCGCAAAGCCAGGGGCGTGGTTGGACAAGGCCGACACCTCGTGGAACATCTTGTGGCCCAGCTGCCTGGCCCCGGCCCGCACGCGCTCAGGCACAGCCTGCCAGGTGCCCGCGCCATTCCAGTAATCGATGAAGGCCTGCAGCCAGGCGTCTTGGCCAATCAGGCGGCCATCGGTGAGCGGCGTGCCCGGCCCGTACAGCGTGCGCAACTGGGCCTGCACGTCGTCCGGGAACGAGGCCGGGGGCAAGGCCCGCAAAGCCGCGAAGGGGGTGGGCTCGTACAGCCACAGCGAGGCCACCCGGGGCCCGCCCTCTTGCTGCCAGGCGCGGGCCAGCAACAAGGCCACGGCCGCACCGTACGAATGGGCCACGAGGTGCACGGCATCGGTGTCGGCAGGCACCTGGCGCTGCAGGTGGGCCACCTCGTGGGCCAGGCGGAAGTCATCCACACCCAGCTCAGGCAGTGGCGCCTCGGGGCTGTAGCCCAGGTTGGGCGGCGCCAACGCGGCGATGCCCTCGGGCACGGTGTCCAACAACGGCTTCCACATGGCCGGGCTGGTGCCGGTCGAATGCACGAACAGGGCGACGGTGGGCATCGGGTCTCCTCCTGGGGCGAAGACCGCAGCCTAACCGCTTTGCGCGCAGGGCGTGCGCCGTGTGGCTACACTGCCGGCCCTATGCAGATCTTGCTGGCGCCCATGGAAGGGCTGCTCGATTTCACCTTGCGCGACGTGCTCACCCGCATTGGCGGCGTGGACCGCTGCGTGTCCGAGTTCATCCGCGTGACCGACATGCTGCTTCCCGCCCGGCACTTCAAGCGGATCATGCCCGAGCTCGATCACGGTGGCCTCACGCCGGCCGGGGTGCCCGTGCGCGCCCAACTGCTGGGCTCGGACCCCACCTGCCTGGCCGAGAACGCCGCGCGCCTGGCCGAGCTGGGGCCGCATGGCATCGACCTGAACTTCGGCTGCCCGGCCAAGGTGGTCAACCGCCACGGCGGTGGCGCCTTGATGCTCAAAACCCCAGAGCAGATCGAAACCGTGGTGCGGGCCGTGCGCCGCGCCGTGCCCAGCCACATGCCGGTGTCGGCCAAGATGCGCCTGGGCTACCACGACGACGAATTGGCCGAAGTCTGCGCTCAGGCCATCGAAGCCGGCGGCGCCGAAGAGCTGGTGGTGCATGGCCGCACCCGCGACCAGGGCTACAAGCCCCCCGCCTACTGGGACCGCATCGCCCATGTGCGGCAAGCCGTGCGCATCCCCGTGGTGGCCAACGGCGAGGTGTGGACGGTGGCCGATGCCTTGCAATGCTTGCAGGAAAGCGGCTGCGACAGCCTGATGCTGGGCCGTGGCATGGTGGCCGACCCCGGTCTGGCCTGGGCCATCCGGGCGGCCGCGCAGGCCCCGAGCGATGCGCGCAAGGCCATCACCTGGGCCGACATCCAGCCCCTGATCGCCGTGTACTGGGAGCTGGTGCATGGCCACGTGGTGCCCAAGCACCGCGCCGGGCGTGTCAAACAGTGGTTGAACTACATGCGCCGGGTGCACCCCGAGGCGGGCGAGATGTTTGCGCAGGTGCGGCCACTCACCGACTCACGGCAGGTGGACGAGTGCCTGCGCCGCCACCACGGTGCTCAATGGCCCCACAGTGGCCAGCTCAGCGCGGCCAGCACAGCCGCCACATGCGCCACCACACTGAGCCAATAGGTCGTCTGGAAGCTCGATTTGCTGGTCTTGTGGCGCAGCCGGTGCTGCGCCAGGCGCGCCCCCACCCAGCCGCCCAGCAGGCTCAGGCCATGCAGGGTGTCTTCGCTGGTGCGCCAGATGCCACGCTGCGCGGCCAGCTTGTCCTGCCAGTAGGCCAGGACCGTCAGCACATTGATGCTGCCCCAGGCGGCCAAGAGCCAGTGCGGCCAGCGCCCCAGGTGTGCACCCCAAGCCAGCACACCGGCCCAGAGCAAGCCGAAGGCCAGCACGGGCTTGAGCCAGCGGTCGACCGGCGCACGGGCTGCACGCACGCGGCCTGAGCCCTGCCCCGCCGAGCCAGGCTTCGGTCTGGGCGCGGCGTTGGCGCTCAGCGCTGCCGCCAGCACCACCGACTCGACAGCCATCGCCCGCGGGCCTTTGCCGCCCACGTGGATCTCCTCGTAGTGCACGGCCAGGCCCACGCTGGGCATCACGCCCTTGACGTCGCGGATGTGGAAGAACACGTCGGCATCGGTGCCTGGGCTGCGGATGAAGCCAAAGCCCCGCGCCTCGTCCCAACGCACCACGGTCCCGGTTTTGCGCATGTGCTTGCTGCGTCAGCATGAACAAGGCGCCCGCAGGCGCCTTGTTCACGGTGGTGGCATCACTTCCAGTTGCCGTCTTTCAAGCCGGTGATCTTGTTGAATACGGGCTGGCCCGCCGCGTGGTCCACACGGTCGGCCACGAAGTAGCCAAAGCGCTCGAACTGGAACTTCTGATCGGGCTGGGCGGCCGCCAGCGAGGGCTCGACATAAGCCTTCACCACCTTCACGCTGTCGGGGTTCAGGCTGGCCTTGAAGTCGCGGCCACCGGCATCGGGGTGCGCTTCGGTGAACAGGCGGTCGTACAGGCGCACCTCGGCGGCCACGCCATCGGCCACGCCCACCCAGGTGATCGCGGCCTTGACCTTGACGCTGTCGGCGCCCGGGGTGCCGCTCTTGGTGTCAGGCACGACGGTGGCCATCACCTCGGTCACACGGCCGTCGGCATCCTTGGTGCAGCCGGTGCACTCGATGACGTAGCCGCCCTTGAGGCGCACCTTGTTGCCCGGGAAGAGGCGCTTGTAGCCTTTCGGCGGCACCTCTTCGAAGTCTTCGCGCTCGATCCACACCTCGCGGCCCAGCGTGAAGTGGCGGGTCGGCGACTCGGTGCCCTCAGGCGGGTGCGGCAGCGCGGGCAGGTGGCAGGGCTCCTGGTGGCCCGCACCCATGACCTCGTCCCAGTTGGTCAGCACCAGCTTGACCGGGTCGAGCACGGCCATGCCACGGTGGGCCTTGTGCTCCAGGTCATCGCGCAGGGCGATGTCCAGCGTGCTGTAGTCGATCCAGCTGTCGGCCTTGCTCACGCCGATGCGCTCGCAGAACAGCTGGATGGCCTCGGGCGTGTAGCCCCGGCGGCGCAGGCCGACGATGGTGGGCATGCGGGGGTCGTCCCAGCCAGTCACCACGCCCTCGTCCACCAACTGTTTGAGCTTGCGCTTGGAGGTGATGACGTAGGTGAGGTTCAGGCGCGCGAACTCGTACTGGCGCGGCACCGGCTGCTGGATCAGGCCCAGCGTGGCCAGCTTGTCGAGCAGCCAGTCGTAGAAGGGGCGCTGGTCTTCAAATTCCAGCGTGCAGATCGAGTGGGTGATCTGCTCGAGCGCATCCTCGATGGGGTGGGCGAAGGTGTACATCGGGTAGATGCACCAGGTGTCGCCCGTGTTGTGGTGCGTCGCGCGCTTGATGCGGTAGATGGCCGGGTCCCGCATGTTGATGTTGGGGCTGGCCATGTCGATCTTGGCGCGCAGCACGGCGGCGCCGTCGGCCAGCTGGCCGTCGCGCATCTCGCGGAAGCGCGCCAGGTTCTCATCCGGCGTGCGGCTGCGGAAGGGGCTGTCGGTGCCGGGCGTGGTGAAGTCACCGCGGTTCTTCTTCATGTCCTCGGGCGTCTGCTCGTCGACGTAGGCCAGGCCTGCCGTGATGAGCGCTTCGGCCGCGCGGTACATGAAGTCAAAGTAGTTGCTGGCGTAGTACAGGTGGCTTTGCGCCTGGCCGTTGAAGGCCGAATCCCAGCCAAAACCCAGCCACTTCACCGCGTCCAGGATGGAATCGACGTACTCCTGCTCTTCCTTTTCAGGGTTGGTGTCGTCGAAGCGCATGTGGCAGACGCCGCCGTAGTCGCGCGCCAGGCCAAAGTTCAGGCAAATCGACTTGGCGTGGCCCACGTGCAGGTAGCCGTTCGGCTCTGGTGGAAAGCGGGTGCGGATCTTGGCGGGGTCGGGCTCGCCGGCCTGGTGGTGGGCGGCGTCGCCAGGGGTGGCGGCCCAGCGGCGGGCGGCGTAGGTGCCCTGCTCCAGGTCGCGGTCGATGATGCCGCGCAGGAAGTTGGTGGGCTTGGCGGGCGTGGTGTCGTCGTTCGGGGCGCTCATGGCGTGATTCTATCGACGGCCAAGCCTGGCGCCGCTCCCCACGACATGGAATTGAGGTGTCGGCATTTTTAACACCCGGATGTGACTCTTCACGGACGGCAAACGTAAGTCTTTGATTTGCATGGAACACAAAAGCTGGCATGCGACCTGCTTTAGACCACGCATCCCGGCAGTAGCCCGTCTAACCCTCCAAGGAATTGACATGAACTTCAAGCAATCTCTCAAGTCGATCGCTGTCGCTTGCAGCCTGGCTGCCGCCACGGCCGCCCAAGCAGGCCCCGTTTTGTTTGACTCGGTTGGCGACAACCAACTGGTCACCTACGAAAGCCAAGAGCTGACCTCGTTCCTGAAGGCCACCGTGGACTTCACGCTGACCGGCCTGACCAGCTCCACCGCCACCTTCAACGTCGTGGTGAAGAACCTGTCGACCGGCGCTGGCCTGAACAACCTGTTCGCTTTCGGCGTGACCACCGTCACTCCGTCGCTGACCTCGGTTGGTGAAAACAGCACGCTGTTCAGCGCTGGCGTGAGCAAGAGCTTCGCCGGTTTCGACACGATCGACCTGTGCGTGTACGCCGGTGGCACCTGCGGCACGGCTCAACCCACCACCG
>Ga0228699_1001600_pt1 | contig 11012 bp, 10 predicted proteins | sample McNCre217_Aug_MG_FD_178016 | JGI IMG/M metagenome (GOLD analysis project Ga0228699, IMG submission 178016) | Freshwater microbial communities from McNutts Creek, Athens, Georgia, United States - 2-17_Aug_MG | ecosystem: Environmental > Aquatic > Freshwater > Creek | place: USA: Georgia...
AAACCATAAAAAAATAGCACCCGAAGGTGCTATTCTTAGTTGCTACGTTGTCACTTCAATGTGACATTCTTGTAGTTATTATGCAGATTGTACTTTAACGAAAGTAGCGTTAGGACCTGCGTTGCTGCTCAATACATAACGATACTTGTTGGCGTTGAAACCACCGTTGTTGTAAAAGTTTTCAGTACCGCTTGTGCTATCAGTGTGACCATCACTTGTGAAGTCATATACGTGTCTGTTAGTAATGCGACTTGCATAAGTGTTAGTAGTTACTGCCACGCCTGTAGCTGCTGCTACGTTACCAACTGTACCAATAGTAAACGAGTTACTTGTAACACCAGTGACTTGAACAAAAGTACCAATGTTTGCACTTGGGCTTGTCCAGCTTACATAGTCACCAACGCGAGGCATTGCTACTGGACCAGTAACTGCTGTACGTGTGTCAAAAGTAACTGTAGTTTGAGTTGCACCACCAGCCACGTTAGCTGCTGCGATGTTAGCTGCCGCAGTGTTCAATGTGATCAAGATGTTCATTTGACCAGTACCCACGTTTGGACTGTTTACCAATGTGCAAGTGCCAGTACGTGTACCGTCTGTTACGCGGAACTTGTGTGCACCTTTTTGTGCAAGAATACTACCGATAGTAGACGAGCCACCTGGTAAGTTGACTTGTGCTGTAATTTGTAGACCACCATCACTAGATTTACCACCAACACCACCGTAGTGATAGCCGTTGATCAATGTTGGGCTTACGAAACGATCACCTTCTGGTTGAACGTAATTAACACCAGAAGTTACTGTTGTTTGGGTTGCGATTTTTAATTTTGCCATTTTGTTTCTCCTAATTACGGTGTTCTAGACCGCCACATGACTTTGTGGAACTTAGTAACACTACTAAGTAGAGTATTTAGTGCAGCCAACAAAAAAGCGCCTTGCGGCGCTTTCCTGTTTCCTTCTGTAAACCCAACCGAAGCTGGGGTCCCGAACAGATGATTATTGGAACGACAAGTTGCTGATAGAGATTTCAGAAACGTAGTCACCAGCGTTACCAAGAGATGACGCTGTGTTTGTCAACTCAACATATCCGTAACGAGTCATGAAGCCCACGACTGGTTCGAATGTGTTAGGGTCTAGAACAACACCAGAACTCATCAATGGGATATATGGGCAGTAGAATGCTGGAGCATCAGCTTCTGAAGAACCCTTATAGCCAACCAATACTGGAGTGCTGTCGTTTGCGTATGCGTTTACATAAATGCGCATTGCGCCGTTCAATGTACCGACATACTTTGTGTTTGTTGGAGCTTCGAAAGTTCCTTCTGTTGTACGAGCAAAAGCGCTTGTAGTAGCAGATTGAAGAACTGTCAATGCAGCTGGAGATACGATAGCCCAGTTACCTGCGCCACGACGAGTGCGTTGAGCGATCAAGTTAGCAGAGCGGTTGATCAAAACAGCCAATGCAGCGTGTTCGTCACCAACGAATGTTGCTGTACCAGATACAGCAGCTTGGTCGTAAGCGTAGTCAGTAGCAGCCAATGCGCTCAAAGAACCGATGATTTCTTGGTCGATTTCAACAGTGATTTCTTGAGCTAGAGCAGCCATGATTTCAGCTTCGATATCAAGACCGTGCATAGCTTGAGCGTCTTGAGCAGCTTCGAAAGTCCAGCGTGCGCTTAACTTACGAGTCTTAGCTTCAACGACTTGCTTCAAGATTTGAACGTTGATACGGTTACCAGGAACGCCTTCTAGAGATGCAGTAGAACTTGCATAACCAGCTGTAGTACCAGAGTAAGCAGTAGCGATCTTGAATGGAGACAATGCTTCGTCACCAGCTGTAGTACCAGTTGCACCGCCTGTACCAGTTACGTTGTCTGTATAACGGACACGTAGTGTGTGGATTTGCGATACTGGACCTGTCATTGGCTGAACGCCGATGATTTCGTTAGCGATAACAGTTGGCATAACACGACGAATAACTGGAAGAATAACACGGTTAAGTGTTGCTACGTTACCAGCTGTAGTTGCGCCAGCAGTAGCGTTTTCAGCCAAATGCTTGCGTGTGTTTTCCAAAATTACTGCCATGTTGGTTCTTTTAGAACCGTTTAAGCCTTCTAGCAGAGCGTCTTTTGTCTCGCCCCAACGGCTTTCTAATAATGCTTGTGTCATTTTCTTTCCTTTTTCCTTTTAGGGTTAAGTCACTTTAGCCCTGCTAATCTTTTTAATTCAAAAACATTTGCTGTTTCCACAACTTCTTGTTTCTGAACGTGTTTAGCAGATTTATCTCCTGTTACTTCGACTTTGCTTTCTGTCAATGCAACTTTAGCAGTTGCTTTAGCAGGTGCACCGCCGTTTAGTACAGCAGGAAGATACTTATCAAATGCGGACTGTAACTTGTCGGTCTGCACTGATTCAAGAAGTTCACCCATTACAGTGGCCTTCTCTTTGTTCAATGGTTTCAACATTTCAGCAAGTTTTGCCTTGCGATCTGCCGATTCCTTGATAATACGTAATTCTTTTTCTTTTGATTCAACCAAGACTGCCTTCTCATCAGCAACCTTACGTGCTTCGGCGATAACAGCAGTCTGTGTATCAACGATTTGACGTAGTTTAGCGATTTCTGTGTTCTCATTAAGATGAGTAACAGCGAATTCACTAGCAAATGCTTCGAATAGGCGACGTCCAAACATGTTCTCACGAGCGATTTGAATGTCTTCTTTTAGTTGAGTCATTTCAGACTCTAGTTTAGCTGTAACGGATTCTTTAACCATTGCTGCGCTACGTGCAACAAATGCAGATTGAAGTTCTGCAAGTTTTGCTTTAGCACCAGCGACAAGCTGCACTTTGGTTTCAACCACTGCACGTTTGTCAGCTTCAAATTCTTGAATTTCTTCAGCCAGAGCTTTGATAACAAACTGTTCAAGTTTAGCAATGCTATTCTCGTATTGTTTGCGATCTGCACGAAGTTCTTGGATTTCTTCTGCTAGTTTAGTAACTAGGAAGTTATCGAACTTCTCAGTAGCTTCAACCATACGAGAGTTAAATCTCGCACGATCTTCTGCCAACTTTTGTGTCTCTGATTGGAATTCGCCAATCTCAGCAGTTAAAGATTCTGTCACCATTTTGTCCAGAGCCTCAACCATAACTTGTTTGTCGTGTTGGTAACGTTGAGAGAATTCTTCACGCAATTCTGCACGAACTTGCTCACGAGCTTCGTTGATACGACTCTCGAATGCTTCGTAAATTGCCTTTTGAGTACCCTCATTAATGATACCAGACTCCAACAATGGTTTGATAGCGTCTAACATTGGTTCCATACTCCTTTAGATTTTAAGGTCTTTGATAAGGCGTTTAATGCCTTGTTCAACGTACTTCTGTACTTTTTGATCCTGAGATGCTTCACGAGCCACCTCAAGTAACTGTGCGCCGCCGCGCATGTTCATCAAACCTTCGTAAATTGCTTTAGGATAGGCATGAGGAGCGCTCGGTTGTGCAACAATGTCCACAGTAATGATTTCAAAATCACTCACATGGCCACTGCTTTCGTTAACATTGCCGCTACCACGACTGCTAACACCTAACTTAACACCGCTAGTCAACATTGCCTCAACAATCTTGCCCATCGGAGTTGGTAAAATTTTTAATTGTCCGTAACCACAGGGTCCGTCCATCCACATGTTTTCAATCATGTGTGTGACACGATCTAAGTTAATCTTCAAATCATCAGGGTGATCCAATTCGCCTAGAACTGAATAACCACCCTTGATTTGTTCATTGATAGTGTTAACGGCTTTAGAGATTTCCTGAACAGGATAAACACGTTGGTTAGCGTTCTTCACGCCTCCCTCGATGAATATCCCCTTCATTTTCAGAGTCTTACCTTTACCATCGCTGGTATCTTCCTCCAAAATTTGGATGCCAGCGTGATTAAAAGTCAGAGTCTCTTTTAGGTACAAAGCCATTTTCGTTTCCTAATTACTTACGGCCAGTGTTCTGTACTTGTACAGACTTCTTAGAAACAGCTACAGACCCGTCAGTTGTAGAACCTTCTGGCTTCTTTGGAGTTTCTTTTGTTTTGAATGCTGTCTTACCAGCATTTGCGCCAGGTTGATTTTGGAACTTCTCGTTAGAGAATGTTGTCTCACCCTTGCTATAAATGTTGCTTGGCTTTTTGAACTGCTTACCGTCTGGGTTTTCGTTAGAACCGCCCTTAACGATGTTGCTGCTTTCGCCGCCGAAGTCAGGACCTTTAGACAAACCAACAGACTTGCTGTTTACTGTAGGAGCGTCACCGCCTGTACCAACAGTCTTGCCTTCACCAGTTGCTGGCTCTTGCTTGTAGATTTCGCCGATCTTGTCAACGTATTCTTTCATGATTTCAGCTTCTGTCTTGCGAACGATAGATTCTGTCTTACCAGAACCGCTCTTGCCGCTGCCAGACTTACCAGAACCAGCTACGCCAGAACCAGACATGCCTGAACCAGACTTACCAGAACCTGCGAAAGGATTCTTACCTTCGGCAAATGCTTCTTCGCCGCCTTCTTCACCAGAAGTTTCTTCTTCGCCGCCGTCCATGTCAAAGTCGCTTGCGCCTTCATCATCGCCGCCCATGTCGTCACCACCGAAGTCGTCACCACCCATGTCATCGCCACCTTCTTCACCACCCAACATAGCTTGCAAATCAGCTAATTGAGCTTGTAGGTCGTCAAGTTTAGATGCGATCTCGCCATCTTGTCCTTCTTCTTCGCCGCCGAATTCTTCTTCGCCGCCGAATGTTTCTTCGTCATCAGCGCCGAAATCATCGTCGCCGCCTAATTCAATTTCACCGCCTTCAAGGTCGTCTTCGCCAAGACCCATGTCTTGAGCTTGTTCGTTTTGGTCGGTAATGTCTGAAACGAAACCTTGAGCTTGATTTCCACCAAGTTCTTCGTCCATTAGACTTTCGTAAATTTCACGAGACTTTGCTACCACGATATCGTGGAACAATGCCTTCGCTGTTGCTTCGTCTTCATTAAGAATGCTCTCAATGAGTTGTTCGTATTTGTTCATTTAAGGAACTCCTTTTGTTTGGCTTTGTATAATTTATTTAGATAACTACGCAGATTTAGCTGTTTTATGCGTGTTTTTTCGCGGTTTTTCCGGAATAATTAGATTCCGCCCATGCCCGCAGCAGGTTCAGCACTTGCACCGTACTGACTCTGGATATCTTTCATCTTGGTCTCGAATTCAAACTTACGCACATCATTTGCCATACGTAGACGGTTCAGGTGTGCAAAAGTCAAGCGACTCTTACGAAGATCGCCCAACTTCATGACGCTATTATCATCCTTTTCGGATTGATAACCTGGCTTTGCTGGCTCAGGGCTTTCAAATAAGTCAGATATAAACATAGTCTTATTTATATCAATTGGTTACATTACGCCTGGAGGGCTTGCTGCACCAGCACCTGCTGAGCCAGGAGCGCCGGCTTCTCCGCCGCCCATTCCAGTATCAAGTGCTCCTGCGCCCGCTTCTGCTCCCGGTGCCGGAGTAACGTTCTCAAGATCGCTTGCAAGACCGCCCGGAGTAATACCAACGTTACGCAAGTTGGCTTGTCCAGCATCTGCGCTTTCTGCTTTGCCTTTTTCTTCGCTCCACATCATCTCGTTTTCGCTCATCTCCATCTCGCTTAGACCCAAATAACGCTTCATCAAGAAACGCTTTGAGAAGTATGGAAATGCTTCTAGCTGTGTGAATGTGCCAATCTTTGCGCTGTCAATGTCTGCTTGGCGATACTGAGCAAAGTTCTGTGGTTCATTAAACTGTAAATCAAAGATTTGTCCGTCAATGTTGATGCCTCTCCAGCGCATGAACATCTTGAATTCTTGATCAAGTTTGTCAATGACCATACCTTGTAGGCGCTTACAGTATTGATTGAAACGCCATTCCTGAATCAGAGCAGTGCCCACTTTACCATCACTGATACTCTGTGTACCATCGTCCACTCCGGTTGGCAAATAACTTGCTGGAATACGTAGACCACGGAACAACTTGTTAGTAAAGAACTTCAAGTCAGTGATCTCACCCAAGTTTTGACCACCTGGAAGAATCTCAACACTTGAGCCACGACCGTCAGCAGTCTGTGGGAAGAAGAAGTCTTCGTTTGTTTGCAACGGGTTATACGTTGCATCCATCATGTTCTGACCACTTGCTGATTGTGTTGGGATACGGCGTTGGTTGATTTCGTTTTTGATACGCTCAATAAAGGCCATAGCCATGTGTGTTGGCATGTTACCCACGTCAATCTTGAACATACGGCGCTCTGGGGCGCGTTGCACACGATAGATAATGATACTGTCTTCAAGCAATTCTTTTTGTTTGAAAACTTTGAAAACGTTCTCTAGTACGCTGTTACCAAAAGGCCAAAAGATATCTAGACCTTCAGTTAAACTCAAATGCACAACGTGTTCTGCATTAACTACAGCTTCGTTTTGTGCATGACTGAAACGACTACCACCAGAATATGGGGTGCGGGGCTGAACATATGCGCCGCTTGCTCCACCGACTTGTGGGTGATTAGTGAAAGTATCTGACGTACTAACCGCAGTGACCGTCAAGTTCTGAAAGTTTGGATTAATGTCTTTGACTACGTATTGCTCGGGCTTCTTGCCTTCGCTTTCGTTTACAATAACTTTAGTAATCTTTGACATTTCAACCCAGAATAACTTAAACGTTTCCGGATCACGAATAAACACTTGATCGCCATACTTGATAGTATTGCGGAAAATCTTAAACATACGCTTGTTGAATTCATTTAAGTTAATCCACTGCTGTAGCTGTTCTTTGATGATTTTGACTTCGTTATCTGTTGGTTTCTCGTGAAAATGAATGTCAAACGGGCTTAAATTCTCATCATTCTTCTGAGTACTGAACTCTGCAAGAATGTCCAGCGCCGCATTAACTTCACTGTCCATGTCCATTTGTTCGTATTGATTGTAACGTTCAATACGGTTTGGATGACCAATGTAAACTTCTGGGAGTGAACTTGCAGTAGCACGATACGCCGGGTTAACCGCTTGCGAACCAGTAGCACTACCAATTGGGCTCACTGCCCCTTGAAAGTTACCGGTCTTAAAATATTTTTTCCAACCTGCCATGAATTTCTTCCTGTAATGCTATATTTATTAGCGCATTACATGGAGACTTTAAGAAGTTTGTCCAGCAAGTCTTTGTTGTCTTTGGCGTGAACGGCCATTTCTTCATGAACACCCAATTGTTTGGCCAACATGTCTTGCAATCCATTGAATGCTGTAGCAATACCGTCACCACCAGTCGTTGGGGCAGATGATTTACCAATTGCAGTAATCAATTCGTCAAGTTTGCCAGTTAAGGCATCTATGTTTGCAGTATTCATACTGACTGCCCCGCCTCCAACAGCGCTGACTAAATCGCCAAAACCCTTACTCTGAGTATCAATCATACCCCCACTGGTTGGGATGATAAGTTCAGTGCCATGTAGCTTTTCTAAGAATCCCGATGGGTCGCCGCTGACCCAACCACCGTTGGCTTTGCCCTCAGTGCCACCAAACCAGCTCTTTACTTTATCCCACCATGCACCGCTGACTGCGCCTTCAATCGCTTGACCACCACCCTCAAATGCGGGGTTTACAACATTCTTGTGTACTGAATTGATAGCTTCTTGTAGCTTCAATGTAGATGTAGTCAGACCAGCTAACGCTTCTGAGCTACGCTTTGCAAACTCACCCAACTCTGCGCCAGTCATCTTTTCCATTGCAACTTGTTGATTTGTTGCAGCTTTGGTCATGTCTGCTAGACCTTTTTCAGCAGAACCGGCAGCGCCCGCTAGATTAGCTTGGGCTGTCGCAGCATTATTAGATGCCTCTGCACTACCCATTTGTGCTGCAAGAATATTATCATAGACTTTGCCCATTTCAGCAGCTTTGCCTGTAACGCCTGCAACCCCAGCAGTACTAGTGGCCTGTGCCATTTTGTCAGCAGCCAATGCATCTTGAGTCGCCTTCATACGTTCACCAGTTGCAGTGGCAATGTTTGCATCTGCTGCGCTTACGCCAGATGCAGTATCCTGAATCAACTTCATCAAGTTTGCATTACCAGCGATAGTAGAATCTGTGACAGTACCCAATGTCATGAACTGAGTCAATGCATTTTGTACTTCTGGGCCGAACTTAGAAAGTGTACTATTGGCTTTCATGAATGCGTCTTTTTGACCAGCATCCAATTTGCCCATCAATGCTGCACGTTGACTTTCAGCACGAGACTTTTCCATCAACTTCTTGGCATCTTGACCAGTGATATCACTGATAACTTTCAAGTTTTGTGCATAGTCACGAGCACCACGAGCTAGTTCTTCAGGTGCAAGATTCTTTAAGTCCTTGCCTGCTGCACGTTGCTGGGCCATGTACGAAGCCATGACCTCGCCCTGTTCTTCATAATTGTAACCAATGGCCATCAATTCATCACGCAATGCAGCACCACTCTTACCAGTTGTCTTGGCAAGACCTTCCATGCCCTTAGCCATGACCTTAGTAGCCTCACCGTGAGTAAGTCCGCTTGCTCCCAAATCAGCAGCAGACTTGATTGCAGCCTTACTCAGAGTTTCCATGCCGATGCCAGCATCATTGGCAATCAGTCGCATTTCATTCATACCACCAGCAAAACTTGCACCCATCTTAGAGTACTCTGCCAGTGTTTGAACAGATTTTGTCATTTCTTTGGACATCTGTTCGTTGTACATCTTCTGCATTTCTGCACCAGCATCAATAGCTTTGCCTATCAATTCGCCGATGCCCGCACCAATTGCAGCGCCAATTGGGCCACCCAGCAATGTACCAACGCCAGTGGTCAACGCCATTGTAGCGTTTTTATACACTGAGGCAGTGGCATCAACTTCGGTTTGTAACACAGTAAGACCAGCGCCAATTGGATTTTTGGCCATGTCGTCATAACTGGTCATGAACGATGTAGTCAAGCTAATCGCTGATTGAGCCAAGTCAGACATGACATTGGCCAACGCAGATACTGTAGCAGTAGTGATTGTACCAGCTTTACTGAATTTGGTCAAAGACTCAGTGGCCTGTCCGCTTGCAAGTTTATTGTCTTTTAACAATTTCTTGCCAACGTCAGAGTTCTCGCCCAGACCTTTTACATAGTCTTTTAGCTTGTCCGTAGCGGTTTCTTGTTGCTTGTTAAGTGCGTCAGCAGCTTTACCTGCTGGTGATTTACCACCAAGATCGCTTTTCTTAACGGCCTCAAGAATTTTCATCAGGGTATCTTCTGTAGCAGCGTTTTGCGCTTCTACCATACCAACCCCAGGAATGTTAATTTTTACTGTACCAGCCATATTTTACCATATAAATATTCTATACGTGTATTTATTTGGAGTTCAACCATGTCAGTTTCAACAAACCCTTTAGCCAAGCATTTTCGTCAACCATCACTATATCTGTCACTACCAAGCAGAGGTCGCTTCTATCCAGACGACGGAATAGAATTATCAGCTACAGGCACAGTGCCAGTATACCCCATGACAGTTCGTGATGAGCTGGCATTAAAGACCCCAGATGCATTATTAAACGGTCAAGCAGTGATTGACGTTATCAAGAGTTGCTGCCCAGCTATCAAAGATCCATGGGAACTGCCATCAATTGATCTGGACCCGATCTTTATCGCTATCAGACTAGCAAGCTATGGTAAAGAGATGGAGTTCAACAGCACATGCCCGCATTGCAAAGAAAGCAGCGAGTTTATGCTGGATTTGAACGGAGTACTTGATACACTGCCAAAAAGCAATTTCAACAGAACCTTTACGTTTGACGGACTAGTATTCAAATTCATGCCACAAAAGTACAAGAACATGAATCGTATCAGTATGATGAACTTTGAACAAGACAAGCTGATTCAGAACGTAATCAAGAATGAGACTCTATCAGAAGAAGAAAAGATGACTCAATTCAAGGTTGGGTTTGATAAGATCCGTCAATTGAACATTGACTTGGTAGTTGATAGCATTGAAAGCGTGACCACAGAAGACGGTACAGTTGTAACCCAAAGAGAAATGATTTCAGAATTTATTGATAGTTGTAGTCGCCAGGTCTATGACGATATCAAGAAAACTGTAGACGAGTTGGTAAATGAGTTTAAGATTAAACCACTGACACTTACTTGCTCTAATGAAGAATGCGGTAAAGAGTTTCAAACGTCATTGTCATTTGACCACAGCAATTTTTTCGGTTAAGGCTTTTGCCATTGAGTGATCAGGAAATCGTTGATTTACTTGATTCAATGGAAGAGTCGGCAAAAGCCCTTAAACACGAAACTCTACAATTATGTTGGTATATGCGAGGTAGCATATCCTATGATGATGCCATGATGCTAAGTTTAGAAGAACGCAACATTATCAGTGATATCATTAAAAGGAACATTGAAGCTACTAAGAAGTCAGGACTTCCAATCTTCTGAGGACTACTACGTAGTCCAATTGATTCGCTATCGCTCATCAATATTATTTTTATTTTATTAAGGAATATTACTTAGGGGAGCGAAGCGACATTACTGTTCATCTAGATTAATCTCCACACTTTGCCCGGTTGCCCGGGACAAAGATAGTGAGTGTTTTCATCTGAGTCGCACTCCACTTAGCGTTAGAACTATAATTGACTATAATCAATATCGTAGGCGGTTGACCGGTACCTACTCATTCTGTCTATTCAACGGCGGATTTATATCTATACGCTAACATACATATAAACCGTGCTACATCGCTGTAGCGTCTTTTGGCCATGTTATTCCTGTTCAAACAATCAAATCGCGGCAGTTAAGCGATCTTCATCCTTTCGGGTAGTGATTGAGTGCTCCAAACGGCGTGGAGGCTTCCGTCCCTCTTTTTATCGAGTTGTCTCTAGGCACACGTTTTAAGACTTGTGCGAGTCGTTATCCGTTTAATTTAAGTTTGTTTAATATGTGGGAGCCATGAACACGGACTGAGATTTGTCCGT
>Ga0228699_1001604_pt1 | contig 10978 bp, 10 predicted proteins | sample McNCre217_Aug_MG_FD_178016 | JGI IMG/M metagenome (GOLD analysis project Ga0228699, IMG submission 178016) | Freshwater microbial communities from McNutts Creek, Athens, Georgia, United States - 2-17_Aug_MG | ecosystem: Environmental > Aquatic > Freshwater > Creek | place: USA: Georgia...
GCGCTCTGGGCTGAGCTCAAGACCGTCTACCCCGTTTCGATCACCATCGATGAGGTCATCCAGGAAGCTGGAACCAAGGGTCGCGTAAACCGCGAGTTCATGCGTCGCGAGATTCAGTCGGATGCCACGGTCGCCTACCAGGCTCGTGAAGCTCAGCTGGGCGAGGCTGCCATGCGCGAGCTCGAGCGCCGCGTTGTGCTCACCGTTGTTGACCGTCGCTGGCGTGACCACCTCTACGAGATGGACTACTTGAAAGACGGCATTGGCCTGCGTGCCATGGCTCAGCGCGATCCGCTGGTGGAATACCAGCGCGAAGGTTTTGCGCTGTACCAGGGCATGATGGCGCAGATCAAGGCTGAGTCCATCGGCTTCCTGTTCAACCTCGAGGTTCAGGTCAACGAGTCTGCTGGCGATCCTGCTCACCCCAGCATCGCCGCGCGCGGACTCTCGCACGATGAGACCAACCAGCACCTCTCCTACACAGCGCCATCTGAGGACGGCCACGTTGAGGTTCGTGATGAGCGGGGACGACTCGAGCAGGCTGAAACTGCTCGTGCGCAGCAGCTTGCCGACAACGGGCGCCAGATTGTTCCTGAAGAAGAGCGTCCTGCAGGTCCTACCGTCGGCCAGAGCCGCGGAGCATTCGGTCAGGTGACCAACCAGGCTCCTGCCGGCAACCGCGCTGAGCGTCGCAAGAACAAGAAAAAGTAACTTAGTTCGCGAGCGCCGACTCGAAGAGGGCGTTGGCGAAGAACTCACCGTGGTGGTCGATCGCAAAGACCGCGACGGGAAAATTCTGCACGGCGTGAGCCATTTGCGCGTGTCCGCCCGCCACGATCGCGGTAGCCAGAACGTCGGCCATCACGATGTCGGGGGCCAACACACTCACCTGTTGAAAGGTCTGGTCGGTGCCGGGCTTGAGCCAGATGTGCTCACCGCGTTCGGCTGATCCTGAGGTTGCCATCGCGGGCAACTTCGCTGTCAGGCGCACCGCGGTGAGCATCTGCATGCGGTCGCCTGGGTCGACGATGCCCATGCTCCAGCTGTCTGGTGCGTCGGCAGCAGCAAGGTCATCACGACCTGAGACGACGATGTCACCGCCGGCATTGACACAGAAGTTTGTTGCGCCTGCCTGGCGCAGGGCATCCGCCGCTTGCGCGATAGCGACAGCCTTGATGGTTCCCGAGAGATCGAGCACGCCATCGGGGCGGTCAGGGCTAAAGGCGCCACCGGTTTGATCGCGCCATGAAATGGCTTGAGCGTAGGCCTCACGCATTACCTCGGAGGAGTCAGCAAGGCGCAGCTCCCCGCGGGCAATCTGCGAGATTTCGGAATCCTCGCGGTAGAGGCTAAAGCGCTCATTGAGTGCGGCAAAGACTGCCTCAACGTCGGCGCAGGCCCCAGTGAACTGGTCGGCAGAGAAAGCGTCGTCCACACGAACATTGACGACCGTGCCCATGGTCTCGAAGGAATGGATGAGGGGCATGGTGGTCAGCGTAGCGGGCGAAAGCCGAACGGTCGGATTTACTTCGCTTGGCTCAGCGCGTTCTGCAGCGACTGCAGGTAGGACTGCGTTGTGTAGGTTGCGCCACTGATGTTCGAGACGCTCGCCGACTGCGCGGCAAGGACCTTCGTCTTCAACGTCGCGGTAGCGGAGGCGCTGATCTGATTCGATTTGGTGTCGACTTGCTGGCGCTGCAGAACAATCACGTCGGAGATCTTTCCGCCCTTGATAACTACCTGCACCTGTGAGTTGCCATAGCGGGTGGCGACAACCGAACCTGTGTAGGTGCCATCTTTGTAGGTCGTCGTTGTGGTGGTCGAAGACGACGACGAAGAAGATGATGATGATGAGGTACCGCTTGAGGCGCTCGCCGAAGCAGATGCGCTTGCCGAAGGACTGGGGGTAGCCGTCGTACCGGTGGTACCCGACGCGTTGGTCGTGGTGCCCGAGGCGATAGCCGTGCTTGTGGGAAGCTGCTGGGCGAGTGCGCCCAGGCCAGCCTGCCAACCGATGGCAACGATGGCTGCGGAACCTACTCCGGCTGCGAATGCACTCTTTGCTCTCATTAGAAATCGAACCTTTCAGCGTGAATACGGTGTTCCGGTACACCTAGTTGGCGGGCATCTTCCACAACCAGGTCAAGCCAGGCGGTGGGGCCACAGATGAATACGTCGGAATTGCGGATGTCGGGAGCGAGTGATTCAAGGCTCTCGCCGGCGGTGTATGCCTCGTTTGAAAGCCAGGTGTCGACGCCGCGGGGGCGGTGTCCCACCAGCACGCGCAGATACGCCGACTTCTTGACGCAGATCTCGTAGGTTTCATCCCACAGGTAGACCTGGTCATTGGTCGCACCGCGCAAGATCACGGTGGCGTCCATGGGGTTCACGCGAGCATCTTCGAGCATCGCGCGGATGGGGGTGATGCCGATGCCGGCACCCAAGAACACGGCCTTCGTCGTCGTGCGTGCAGCATCCGAGAACAAACCGTAAGGGCCTTCGAAGCTCACAGCCGTGCCAGGCTTCAGGCGCAGCAGCTTGTTGCTGGAGTCGCCCAGGTCGCGAACCGTGATGCGCAAGCTCTGGCCATCGGGGTTGGCCGACAGCGAGTAGGGGTGCGAGTCCCACCACAGGCCTGGAGCCCAGAAGCGCCAGTTGAAAAACTGTCCACCGCGGGCGGTCAACTCGTCGAGGCGGTTACCGCGCATGGTGATTGAAACCACGCCGGGGCCCACAACGTCTACCGCAGTCACAACAAGCTTGTGCTTGAGCGAAAGCGCGGTGGGGAGAATCACGCGGTAGATAACGATGGATGCGAAGGTCGCAATCGAGATGGCCATCCAGTACCAGCGGGCCATCTTGCCTTCACCGAACAGCTGACCGTTGGTGAACTGGTGAGGCAGAGCCAGCAGCACAGCAGCGTAGGAGAGCAGGTGAACGGCGTACCAGAACTGATAGGCCAGCTTGCGGCGCACAATCACGAGCGAGGTGACGACGACCAAGATCATCAAACCGGTGGCGATGAAGGCCCACCCCATGTCGGGCAGGTTGACGATCATGTCGATGGCCTCAGCGATGATGTTGTTGCCGGACGAGATGCCGTAGCCAATCAGCAGCAGAACCATGTGGCCCAGGATTAGGTAAAGCACAGGCTTACCCAGCTTGCGGTGCAGGGCAATCACTTTGTCGTGCCCGAAGGTTCGATCCAGGATGGGGATGCGCGCAGCCAAGATCAGCATGATCAGCAGTAGGTCGGTGCCGATGAGGCCGGCAACGATTCCCAGTCCTGTTGCAACTTCCTTGATGTCGAGGAAGTAGATCGCTCCACCGTCGGCCAAGAAGAGGGCCAGCACGATGGCGATCGAGAAGTACATGATCGTCTCGAGGAGGTCGCCGCGGCGCAGGCGGCCGCGGTAACGGCTCGAAATCTGCTGCGCAAGGGGCGTGGCTGTCGTGGTCATGTCTAGAACTATTCCAGCAGGAACTGTACGAACCCTATGCGAAACCTATGAATTACTTATGAACCTCGGCACGAGGTTGCCTGGGGCAAGCATGCCCCTCGGCACTGGGTTACTTGAAGATGATCGTGCGCTGGCCATCCAGCAGCACGCGGTCTTCGGCAAACCACTTCACAGCCTGCGTGAGGGTGCGGCTTTCCTCGTCCTGACCGATGGCAACCAGCTCGGCAGGCGTGCGTGAATGATCGACGCGCACCACGTTCTGCTCGATGATGGGACCCTCATCGAGGTCAGTAGTCACGAAGTGTGCCGTGGCACCGATGAGCTTCACACCGCGGGCGTGAGCCTGCTTGTAGGGGTTGGCGCCCTTGAATCCAGGCAAGAACGAGTGGTGGATGTTGATGATCTTGCCCTCGAGCTTCTGGCACAGCTCAGGCGAGAGAATCTGCATGTAGCGTGCCAGCACGACCAGCTCGATACCGTGCTCTTCGACGGCCTGTAGAACGCGAGCCTCGAACGCGGCCTTCTGTGTTGCATCCTTCACGGGCAGTGATTCGAAAGGAACTCCAAAGAAGCCGGCCAGCTCGCCGAGGTCGGCGTGGTTGCTCAGTACGAGGGGAATCTCAACGGGGAGCTGTCCTGCGCGCTGGCGGAAAAGAAGATCATTGAGGCAGTGGGCTGCCGTGGTGGCCAAAACCAGCGTGCGTAGGGGGCGACCCACAATGTCGAGACGCCACGTCATGGCAAATTGGTCGAGAACGGGGCGCAGGGCATCCTCGAATTCAGCGCGGCTTGCCGTGGTCTCAACCTGCAGGCGCATGAAGAAGCGACCGGTGTCATCACTGGAGAACTGCTGGCTCTCGGTGATGTTTCCGTGGGCAGCCACGATGGCGCCACTGACCGCGTGAACGATGCCGGGCTTGTCGGCACAAACAATGGTCAGCACCCAGTGCGTTGCGTCAGTCATTCATTCAGAATATTGCCTCGCGGCTTGGTAGACTGACACTGTCGCAACTGGCGTTGAGGTGGGTTTCCACCGGGGAGCGACGCACCACAACTGGCCGAACGCCTGGGCCGATAGACAATTCACCGTGTGCCGGTCTTGTCCGGACTGTCCTTCAGGAGCCACTTGTGACGAACAACACCCAGTTCAATGCGCCTTTGAGCGAGGTTGACCCCGAGATCGCCGCTGTTCTTCAGAACGAGCTTGGCCGTCAGCGCGACTTCCTTGAGATGATCGCCAGCGAAAACTTTGTTCCCCGTGCTGTCCTTGAGGCACAGGGTTCGGTCCTCACCAACAAGTACGCCGAGGGTTACCCCGGCAAGCGTTACTACGGTGGCTGCGAATTCGTTGACGTGGCCGAGAGCCTCGCCATCGAGCGCGCGAAGAGCCTCTTCGGCGCCAAGTTTGCCAACGTTCAGCCCCACTCGGGTGCAACCGCCAACGCCGCTGTGCTGCACGCCCTGGCTAAGCCTGGCGACACCATCCTCGGCCTCGAGCTGGCTCACGGTGGCCACCTCACCCACGGTATGAAGCTCAACTTCTCGGGCAAGGTCTACAACCCCGTTGCTTACGGTGTTGACCCCGAGACCTTCACTGTTGACATGGATGTTGTGCGCAAGCTCGCTCACGAGCACAAGCCTGCCGTGATCATCGCTGGATGGTCGGCTTACCCACGTCAGCTCGACTTCGCTGCTTTCCGCGCCATCGCCGACGAGGTAGGCGCCAAGCTCTGGGTCGACATGGCTCACTTCGCTGGTCTCGTTGCTGCAGGTCTGCACCCCAGCCCCGTTCCTTACGCGGATGTTGTCAGCTCCACCGTGCACAAAACTCTGGCCGGCCCTCGCTCGGGTGTCATCCTCACCAACGACGAAGACCTCGCCAAGAAGATCAACTCGGCTGTGTTCCCCGGACAGCAGGGTGGCCCCCTCATGCACGTGATTGCTGCCAAGGCAACCGCGTTCAAGCTGGCTGCTCAGCCCGAATTCAAGGACCGCCAGGAGCGTACTCTCCGCGGTGCACAGATCATCGCCAGCCGTCTCACCCAGCCCGACACCATCGCTGCTGGCGTTGACGTGCTCACCGGCGGAACCGAGGTTCACCTCGTGCTGGTTGACCTGCGCAACTCGCCACTGGACGGTCAGCAGGCTGAAGACGCTCTCCACAACGTGGGCATCACGGTCAACCGCAACTCGGTACCCTTCGACCCACGCCCACCCATGGTTACCTCGGGTCTGCGCATCGGTACGCCTGCTCTGGCCACCCGCGGTTTCGGCGACGCCGAGTTCACCGAGGTTGCCGACATCATCGCCGAGGCCCTCAAGCCCGGTGCAGACCTGGGCAGCCTGAAGGCTCGCGTCAAGGTTCTCACCGACGCATTCCCCCTGTACCCCGGTCTCGAACAGTGGTAGCCCTCACTCTCGACGGCATCGCCACGGCGACCGCGGTCAAGGGTGAGTTAGCCGGTCGCATTGCGGCACTGAAGGCACAGGGCATCACCCCTGGCCTCGGCACGCTGCTGGTTGGTGACGACCCCGGATCACGTTCCTACGTTGCCGGCAAACACCGCGACTGCGCTGAGGTGGGCATCGAATCTATTCGTGTTGACCTTCCCGCAACCGCTACTCAGGCCGACGTTGAAGCCGCCATCGAGCAGCTCAACAACGACCCTGCCGTTACCGGCTACATCGTGCAGCTGCCATTGCCTAAGGGGCTGGATGAACACCGTGCGCTGGAGCTGATTGACCCAGCTAAGGATGCCGACGGTCTGCACCCCATGAACTTGGGCCGACTGGTGATGGGAATCGAGGGTGAGCTAGCTTCGCCACTTCCCTGCACTCCTGCCGGCATCGTCGAGATGCTGCAGCGCTACAACGTACCCCTGGCCGGTAAGCACGTCACGGTGGTCGGTCGCGGCCTCACCGTCGGTCGCCCTCTCGGCCTCCTGCTGACCCGCAAGGGCATCGACGCCACCGTCACGCTCACGCACTCGCGCACCACCGACATCGCTGCCGAGGTTGCTCGCGCCGACGTCGTGGTAGCTGCCGTGGGTGTGCCGCACTTCATCAAGCCCGAGTGGGTCAAGCCCGGTGCTGCCGTGCTCGATGTGGGAATCACCCGCGTCGAAAACGCAGAAACGGGCAAGGCGAAGCTCACCGGTGACGTTGACCCCGCTGTTGCCGAGGTCGCCGGTTACCTGGCTCCTAACCCTGGTGGAGTAGGACCAATGACCCGCGCCATGCTGCTGGCCAACGTCGTGAAGGCTGCTGAATTAGCTGCTGCCAGTAAGTAATTAGCCGCCGAGCTCTTCGGCTTCGGCCTTGTAGATGCGCAGGCGCTCGCGGTAGTTCGAGGCGTTCTTTCGAATGGCTTCGACTTCCTCGTCAACCAGTACGCGGCGTACCTTCGCGGGCACTCCCGCGACCAAAGATCCGGGGGGAACAATCGTTCCTTCCAGTACGAGGGCGCCCGCAGCAACCAGCGATCCGGCGCCAATCACGGCACCGTTCATCACGGTTGCCGACATCCCAATCAGCACATCGTCTTCAATCGTGCAGCCGTGAATCACGGCGTTGTGGCCAACCGAGACGTTCTTGCCAAGGGTGAGCGGGTATCCAGAGTCGACGTGGCAGGCCACGTTGTCTTGGATGTTCGAGCCCTCGCCAATCGTGATGGGCTCATAGTCGGCGCGCAGCACCGCGTTGAACCAGATGCCGACATTCGCGTGCAGTGTGACCGCTCCAGCAACCACCGAGCCTGGGGCTAGGTAGGAGGAGGGATCGAGCACGGGGGTGCCGAAGGTGGGAACAGAAATGATGTGAGCGCCATTGCTTGAAGTCATACCCACAGCCTAGAACGGGAATAGCGTGGAGGGCAGAGCGTTATCTCTGAGAAACCCGCCTACCGGCAACCCGATCGCAAGGAGCATCCGATGCCCGCTGTAACCGCCGATACTCTGCTGCTGCCACACCTAGAGGCGGTCACCGGTGTTGCCCGTCCTGTGAAGTCGGTTACGTACGGTCCGCAGGCCTTCGAAGGCGACGGATTCCCCGTCACGCGTGCGTTTGCCGGAGTAAGTCACCAGGACATCGACCCCTTCATTCACATGGACCAGATGGGTGAGGTGGAGTACGCACCGTACGAACCTCGTGGCACCTCGTGGCACCCACACCGCGGCTTCGAGACCTTCACGTACATGATTGATGGCACCTTCCAACACCAAGACAATCACGGTGGCGGCGGCATCATCGAAGACGGTGCAACCCAGTACATGACCGCTGGTCGCGGCGTGCTGCACATCGAAACCCCACCCGACTCGCTCGTGATGTCGGGCGGCGTCTTCCACGGCATCCAGCTGTGGATCAACCTGCCGGCTGCCAAGAAAATGAGCGAGCCCACCTATCAAAACCTCGATGGTGGCGATGTAAAGCTGATCTCCAGCCACGACGGTGGCGCACTCATCCGCGTTCTGGCCGGCGAGATCGAAGGTCACGTCGGGCCTGGCAAATCACAAACCCCCATGACTATCGCGCACATCACACTGGCGCCCGGTGCATCGGTCTCGATTCCCTGGAACCCCGCATTCAACGCGCTCGCCTACATCCTGGCCGGCCAGGGTTCGGTGGGCGAGGGGGAGCTGGGTGCCGGCGCTTCACCCATCTCGTCGGGTGGTCTCGCGGTCTTCGCGGCCGGCGACCGCATCGTCATTTCGGCTGACAAGGTTCAGGATGCTCGCAACGGCGCCCTCGAAATCTTCCTGCTCGGCGGCCAGCCCATCAGGGAGCCCGTCTTCGCCTATGGCCCCTTTGTGATGAACGATCGCCAGGGCGTGATCGACGCCATGGAGGACTTCAACTACGGGCGTTTCGGCCAAATTCCTGAGGATGCGCTGCAGCCGTTCCACCACCGGCACTAAAACTAGACTCGAGGCGTGAGCGAGAAAAGCGGTGAGAAGCCGCGCGAAACCAGGTCTGTCACCGGTCGCGCGCTCGCGGTTCTCGATACCTTCGATGCCAAGCATCGCCGGCAGTCTCTTGCTGCCATCGCTCGTCGTGCTGGCATGCCGTTGACCACAGCGCACCGGCTGGTTCACGACCTGGAAAAGCACGAGGCACTGATCCGCCGCACTGACGGGGATTACGAGATCGGTTCGAAGATCTGGCAGTGGGGCATTTTGGCCTCGGTCCATGCCGATCTGCGGGAAGTCGCTCTGCCTTATATGGAAGACGTCTACCAGGTCGACAACGATGCCGTTCAAATCGCTGTGCTTGATGGCTTTCGGTGCCTGATTGTCGAGCGCATTGCTGGTTTGCGCACCCTCGCAACCATGAGCAAGCCAGGTTCTCGCCTGCCTCTGCACGCGACCGGTGTGGGCAAGGTACTGCTGGCCTATGGTGGCCAAGAACTGCAGGATGCTGTGCTCAACTCGCTCGATCGATTCACCGACAAAACCATCACCGATGTCGAGACGCTGCGCAAGCAACTGGCCACAATCCAGCAGCAGGGATTCGCCGCGACCAGTGAAGAGTTGGCTGAGGGAGCAACCTCGCTGGCTGTGCCCGTGCGAGGTAACGGCGGACGTGTTGTTGCTGCTTTGGGCCTGATTTCACCGAGCTCAAAGAGTGAGCTGCAACGGATGTTGCCCGCACTGCAGGTGACCGCAGCAGCGTTGTCGAAGAAACTCATCGAAAGTGGCCTCGGCGACGCCGATAAGTAGCTTCGCCACACTCAGAAATAGCCTTCCACTATCCGGAATGTTCTTTGCAAAATCGCCGCTAAATGAAGTTGTCTTGTCTCAAGACTTTTTTCGCGAAAATTCAAAGGAGAATCATGGCACGCGTTGTTCGTGGCACGCCCCGCACCCCCCTGGAGATCGTTGACGGTCTCGCCCGTCTGGGATCGGCCACTGTGCACGAGGCTCAGGGCCGCATCGGCCTGCTGAACCGTCGTCTGCGCCCCATTTTCCCCGCCAGCATCGCCGGAAACGCACTCACCTGTGAAGTTGCTCCCGGTGATAACTGGATGATCCACGTCGCAGTTGAGCAGGCACAGCCCGGCGACATCCTCGTAGTCACCCCCACCAGCCCCTGCGACGACGGTTACCTCGGTGACCTCCTCGCCGAGAGCCTGATGGCACACGGCGTTCGCGGTCTGGTAATTGACGCTGGTGTTCGCGATGTTGCAACCCTCACTGAGATGGGCTTCCCCGTCTGGTCGAAGGCCATCAGCTCACAGGGCACCGTCAAGGAGACCATCGCCAACGTTCAGACCCCCATCCTGATGGCTGGTCAGATTGTTCGCCCCGGTGACGTCATCGTCGCCGATATCGATGGTGTCTGCCTGGTCAAGCGTGAAGACGCTGCCACCGTGCTCGAGAAAGCCCTCGCCCGTGAGGCAATGGAGCTGGAGAAGCGCGGACGCCTGGCTGCCGGCGAACTTGGTCTCGACATCTACAACATGCGCGAGAAGCTCGCCGCTAAGGGTCTGGTGTACGAGGACTACGCGGGTGAGTAAATCCGTCAACGACACCCAGGTTGCCGTGCCCGCTGCGCTAATGCGCGGTGGAACGTCAAAGGGTTTGTTCCTGCTGGCGAGTGACCTGCCCAAGGACGTTTCTGCCCGCGACCGCTTCTTGCTCGCTGCCATGGGCTCGCCTGATGTGCGCGAGATTGACGGCGTCGGTGGCGGTCACCCCCTCACCTCGAAGGTTGCTGTTGTCAGCAAGTCAGACCGCGATGGTATCGACATCGACTACCTGTTCCTTCAGGTCTGGCCTGACCGTGCCGAGGTCAGCGACCAGCAGAACTGCGGCAACATCCTTGCCGGCGTGGGCCCCTTCGCCATTGAGCGTGGACTCGTTCCTGCCGTGGATGGCGTGACCCCCGTCTCGATCTACATGGTCAACACGGATTCCAAGGCAACTGCCTTCGTGCAAACTCCCGGCGGCGTGGTCAACTACGCCGGGGATGCCCGCATCGACGGTGTGCCCGGAACCCACGCCCCCATCAACATCAACTTCGAAGATGTCGCCGGCTCCAGTTGCGGCGCTCTGCTGCCAACGGGCAACGTCGTTGACGAAATTCTGGGTGTTCAGGTGACCTGCGTCGATAACGGCATGCCCGTTGTGTGCCTCAATGCCTCCGACTTTGACATCACGGGCTACGAAACCCCCGCTGAGCTCGAGGCGAATGCCGAGCTCAAGGCACGCGTCGAGGAAATCCGCCTCGCCGTTGGGCCGCTGATGAACCTGGGCGATGTCACCAACAAGACCGTGCCCAAGATGAGCTTGCTGTCGAAGGCGAAGGATGGCGGACTGCTCAGCACCCGCACGTTCATCCCTCACCGTGTTCACGAGAGCATTGGCGTTCTCGGTGCCGTCTCGGTTGCCACCGCCTGCATGCTTGAGGGCAGCGTTGCCGCACAGATTGCCGGCCTGGGCACCATTGGCACCAGCCTCGAGGTCGAGGTTGAGCATCCTACCGGCTTCTTCACCGTTCACATGGAGGTCGACAACTCGTCT